>Ga0209098_1002684_pt1 | contig 15454 bp, 10 predicted proteins | sample AD_JPNHW1_MetaG_FD_184429 | JGI IMG/M metagenome (GOLD analysis project Ga0209098, IMG submission 184429) | Active sludge microbial communities of municipal wastewater-treating anaerobic digesters from Japan - AD_JPNHW1_MetaG (SPAdes) (version 2) | ecosystem: Engineered > Bioreactor > Anaerobic... | reverse complement strand
GGTTTATGGATTTGCCTCCTGGTCACCTCAGAAAGCGATACTGACACTAAGAAATCCATCGACAAAAAAGCAAAAATTCAAGATCGATGTGGTTGAGGTATTTGAAACACCGAACAATAAAAAGATCGAATATAACTTCTTTGATGCAAGAACCGGAAACAAAGTGCAACCCTTAGCCAGTGGAAGTAGTTTTGAGATCGAGTTACAACCATTAGAGGTAAAAGTATTCGATGCCTGTCCGGTAAAATAAATATCAATATCAATTCATACAACAAATATCAAATTAAATGAACAAAACAATTAATAACTTAAACGTATTTCATGTCAGAGATACTACTCTGCTATCAAGAGAAAGAGTTTTATCGGTAGATGCCTTAAGGGGCTTTGATATGTTCTGGATAATTGGAGGAGGTGATATACTCACTTCACTTGACAAAGTTTTCCACAATAAAATTACCGGTTTCATTTCCGAACAATTAATACATGTAGATTGGTTCGGCTTTCATTTCTACGACATTGTTATGCCTCTCTTCCTTTTTTTGGTCGGCATCTCGATGGTGTATTCCTATCGTAAACGGTTGAGTACCGAAAAATCGGATGCTCCTTTGTGGAAACACACCATAAAAAGGATTATCATACTGTGGTTCCTGGGTATGGTTGTACAGGGAAACTTACTCAGTTACAATATCAATGAGTTTCATTTGTATTCAAACACACTTCAGGCTATCGCATCCGGTTATCTTATCGCGACAATAATTATACTCTATTTACCGGTATTGCATCAGGTAACCGCTACCATTGGACTAATGCTATTATACTGGATGATCATGGCTTTAATTCCAGTAAACGGGACAACACTGGGCGCGTATACACCCGATGGAAATGTAGCCCGGATTGTAGATGCCTTTATACTGGGAAGATTTGACGATGGACTGGATTATACATGGATTGTTTCAAGTCTGAATTTTGGCGCAACCACCATGCTGGGAGTTTTCTGCGGTTATATTTTGCAGTCAGGATTAAGCAAGCTGAAAAAATTCAGGAATTTCCTTATATTCGGAGCGATGCTTATTATTCTTGCGCTGATACTAAATATATGGCATCCGATTATAAAGAAATTATGGACCAGCTCATTTGTTCTATTCTCAGGAGGAATATGCGTTTTGCTTCTTAGTGTATTTTATCTGATAGTTGATGTTTGGAACCTTCAGAAAAGTTCGAAATGGTTGATTATTATTGGTTCAAACGCGATATTCGCTTATGTGGTGTCGCATTTGTTTGGCAACCAGTTAATATCAATAGCCGGAGTTTTGTTAGACGGATTAAAACAATATATCGGTAACTGGGACGAAGCAGTAAGCATTACCGGAGGTTTTCTGGTGTTGTTCTTTATTCTGCGTTATATGTACAAAAACAAGATATTCATTAAGATCTAACAGCCATTTATCACTACAGCGGAATATGAATGTATTTCAACCGGCACTGATAAAAATAAGAAACGGTTAGGGGTAAACTCTAACCGTTTCTTATTTTTTTATTGTGAAATAAGGGCAGCAAAATGATCCGCTTCAACCTTTTTCTATTAACCGCCACAGAATAAAGATACCGTTCACAAGCTAAAACAAAGTCATCTGCCCTGTGATATCGTCGATTATCTTCTGGTTGTCATCCTCCGGGTCAATGGGTTCATTGTTTTCAGGCGTTTCGTTTTCCTCATCATTTTCTTCCGGTTTATTATCCTCATCCGGTTTATCTTCCGTTTTAAATCTCAACGGATCAAGTTCATTGATGGACTCGATTTCGAAAGTTGTCAGTCGTTTTCCTTTTGCCTTGTAACTTTTCACTCCGATAAACTCTTCGGCATCCACCACCAGGGCTTCACGAAATGCATCTCCACCTCCAAACGTTACTTCGAAACGCGGGAAATCCTCACCCGACATCAGTATCAGCTGCGAAGCCGGATTTTCGCCCAGGAAGCTAACCGGTTTTGCTGAGGGTTCCAGCTGAAAACGCTTCAGATAATGAAACTTCTGATCGGCGTCATACAGCACCACCGACCACACTTTATTCGGATCAAACTTTTCGATAATCAGAATATCTTTCTCGAAATGATTACTCAGATCGAAATTGGTGGTGCGGTATTCGCCTTTGGTTGAGATGACAAGCACCTGCTCATCGCTCAGGAATTCTCCCAGGTATTCGCCACGGTTATCGTAGTTGAAACGCAGGATATCGCGGTCGAACCAGACTTCGCGTCCACCAAGGGTAGAACCTCCTTTTTGTTTCAACGCGATCCGGTGCACATCGTTCTTGGTAAGCATATTTCCCATGGACTGACGACCTTTGATGGCAATATCGCTGAAGTCCTTTTCGAAAACAAGTTTTATCAGGCGGGGCTTTGGCTTGAGTGTTACACGGATAACTTCTGCCTCAGCATTCGGATTGGCGGTGAAATAGATGATTTTGGAGCCATCCTTGCCCTGGGTAACATCGTATTCCTTGTCGCGTGTAATTCCGGTTACCGCGAAACGCTTCATATAGTAAGGTCCTGTTTTACCGTGACGATAAACAGCATTGTAAATGGTACGCTTGTCGTTCTTTTTAAAGACATTGATGTAGAGGATGTTCTTGCCCACAAAAAGCTTTTCAGCTACTTTCACCACTTTATACTTACCATCTTTGTAGAAAACAATGACATCGTCAATATCGGAACAATTGCAGACAAATTCATCCTTTTTCAATGCTGTACCGATAAAACCTTCTTCGTGATTAACATAAAGTTTTTCGTTGGCTTCCACTACCTTAGCTGCTACAATGGTATCGAAATTGCGGATTTCAGTATGGCGCGGATAGTTTTTGCCGTATTTATCTTTCAGGTTTTCAAACCAGAATATTGTGTAGTCGATCAAATGATCAAGGTTGTATTCGATTTCCTTGATTTTCTTCTGAATGCCAATGATGGTGTCGTTAGCTTTATCGCTGTCAAATTTGGTGATACGCACCATCTTGATTTCAAGCAGTTTCAGTATATCCTCGCGCATCACTTCGCGGATAAAATCTTTTTTGAAAGGCTCCAGCCTCTTGTCGATGTGTGCAACCACCTCATCCTGATTCGTACTTTCTTCAAACTCCTTATCCTTGTAAATCCGGTTCTCAATGAATATTTTTTCGAGCGAAACGAAAAACAGCTGTTCGCTCAGTTCATTGCGTTGAATGATAAGTTCCTGTTCGAGTAAATCTTTGGTATGATCGGTACTGATGCGGAGCAAATCGCTCACGCCCATGAAACGGGGTCTTTTATCGTGAATAACACAACAATTGGGCGAAATGCTCAATTCACACTGAGTAAAGGCATACAGCGCATCAATGGTTTTATCCGATGAAGTTCCCGGCGACAGATGAATAAGTATTTCCACGTTGGCAGATGTATTGTCATCCACCTTACGGATTTTGATTTTGCCCTTTTCACTGGCTTTGATAATACTTTCAATCAGTTTGGAAGTGTCGGTTCCGAAGGGGATTTCAGTAATCACCAGTGTTTTATTGTCGATCTTACCTATTTTCGAACGGATTTTCACTGCACCTCCCCTTTCACCGTCGTTATAACGGCTGACATCTATGCTTCCGCCTGTTTGAAAATCGGGATACAACACAAAATCTTCTCCCCTTAGATAAGCCACACTGGCATCGATTAGTTCATTGAAATTGTGAGGTAAAATCTTCGAATTCAGTCCGACAGCAATCCCTTCCACACCCTGTGCAAGTAAAAGCGGGAATTTTACAGGTAAATCAATTGGTTCCTTGTTACGGCCATCGTATGAGGGTTTCCATTCGGTAATTTTCGGGTTGAAAACAGTTTCGAGAGCAAATTTCGACAAACGAGCTTCGATATAACGCGGAGCGGCTGCCCCGTCACCGGTGAGGATATTTCCCCAGTTTCCCTGGCAATCGATCAGCAGGTCTTTCTGCCCAAGCTGGACCAACGCATCGCCAATGGAAGCATCGCCATGCGGATGAAACTGCATGGTATGACCCACAATATTGGCAACCTTGTTGTAACGTCCGTCGTCGAGCCGTTTCATCGAATGGAGTATGCGGCGCTGTACGGGTTTCAGACCGTCGTATATATCAGGTACGGCGCGTTCCAGAATTACGTATGAGGCGTAATCCAAAAACCAGTTCTGGTACATCCCTGAGAGGTGATGTTTTACAGCATCGTCTGATATTTTGGGAATTTTGTAGCTTGAATGAGTCTTATTGTCTGTTTCCAAATCATCTGTTTCCAGGGTTGATTCTGCTGTTTCTTCATCAGGGATTTCTTGTTCTTCAATGCCGTTGAGCTCTTCGTCTTTTGCCATATATTTTATTCAACAATTGATTTTCTGGATCAGAAATGGTGTTTTTCCGGTTCGAAACCTCCGAATGTGATTGTTTTGACCGAATCAATAGGCAAAGTTACACAAAAATTTGAAAAATATTCAGTATGTTTGCGGTGTATTAAGGAGTAAAAAATAAAAGTTATCAACAACCATGAAACAACTATTGAACCTGAAATTATTGATTTTATCTGCAATTTTATTCACATTTTCAGCAACTTATGCGCAAACAGCCGACAAAGGAAAAATCGGATTTACTTATTCCCTGAACGGAGGCACAAATGTTCTCCAACCTGCCCTGATGGGCGCGGCAAGTCACACGGTCACGGATGCTTCGGGTATAGGGTTGATCTATCTGAGACCAATCAATCACTGGCTGGAGTTGGAAACCGGCATGAACTATTCTCTGTATAAAATTACAACCACTTCGGCCCCTACTCCACAAGTCACCACAAGCAATTCAACACTGTCGCTCATTGATATTCCGATAGGTGTAAGAGCCGGTTTCTGGAAGTATTTCTTTGCCAATGGTGGATTACTGCTCGATCTGGATTTAATGAGCAACAGTCATGTAGATAGCCAAAACGGTATTGGTCTGATGCTGGGCGTGGGTGTAAAATACGATTTCAAATTCGGCGGTTCACTCTTTGCCAACCCCTACGGAAAAATCCATTCGTTACTTCCCTTCGGATTTGAGAAGTACCACGAACGAATACTCGAAAGTGGCTGGAAATTCGGATTTACGTACAAACTCTGAAATATATTGTATGCTTTTTTGACAAAGCTGTAAAAAGCGCGGCAGCAACACAGACTGACAACGTTATCATTTGTATCAAAAAAGAAAATTCACCATCTTATCAATAATACCCGGAATTATTAGGTTATTCAACAAAACAACCGATTTTTTAAGTCGTTAGCATCGGTTTGATTTAATAATCAATATTTTTCAGTAAATTTGCAATCTATATTTCAAATTGTAACTCAATAAACTGTAAAAATAGGATATGGCTTCACAAGAAGATGTTTTTAAAAAACTGATTGCACATTGCAAAGAGTATGGATTTGTATTTCCTTCGAGCGAAATATACGATGGACTTAGCGCTGTTTATGACTACGGACAAAACGGTGTGGAACTAAAAAACAACCTGAAAAAATACTGGTGGGACAGCATGACCCTGCTGCACGAAAACGTAGTCGGAATTGATGCCGCCATATTCATGCATCCAACGACCTGGAAAGCTTCGGGTCATGTGGACGCGTTCAACGACCCGTTGATAGATAATAAAGACAGCAAAAAACGCTATCGTGCCGATGTATTGATTGAAGATTTGCTGGCTAAATACGACGAAAAGATTGAAAAGGAAGTGGAAAAAGCAGCCAAACGTTTTGGTGAAAGCTTTGACCCGGTGATGTTTCGCCAGACCAATCCGCGGGTACTGGAAAATCAGACTAAACGGGATGAAATTCATGCACGTTTTGTAAAAGCGCTAAACGACAGCGACCTGGATGAACTGAAGCAAATTATCGTGGATTACGAAGTGGTTTGCCCCATAAGCGGCACTAAAAACTGGACAGATGTTCGTCAGTTCAACCTGATGTTTTCCACCGAGATGGGTTCAACGGCAGATGGAGCCTTGAAAATCTATCTTCGCCCCGAAACAGCTCAGGGTATTTTTGTCAACTACCTGAACGTACAAAAAACGGGTCGAATGAAAATACCTTTCGGCATCGCGCAAATAGGGAAAGCTTTCCGTAACGAAATTGTAGCGCGTCAGTTTATTTTCCGCATGCGTGAATTCGAACAAATGGAAATGCAGTTCTTCGTTCGCCCGGGAGAAGAAATGAAGTGGTTCGAATTCTGGAAACAATTCCGCTTGCGCTGGCACAAAGCACTCGGACTGGGAGATACAAAATATCGTTTCCACGACCACGATAAGCTGGCTCACTATGCCAACGCCGCGACGGATATTGAGTTTGAAATGCCGTTTGGCTTCAAGGAAGTGGAAGGAATTCATTCACGCACCGATTTTGACCTGGGCAGCCATGAGAAGTATTCCGGTAAGAATATCAAATACTTCGATCCGGAACTGAATCAGTCATACACTCCGTATGTCATCGAGACTTCTATCGGCGTTGACCGTACTTTCCTTTCGATAATGGCAGCCGCCTACACCGAAGAAGAACTTGAAGGTGGAGACAGCCGGGTAGTACTTAAACTGCCGCCTGTACTGGCTCCGATAAAAGCTGCCATTTTACCCCTGGTGAAAAAAGACGGACTGCCCGAAAAAGCCAGAGAGATCATGAATGAGCTTAAATTTGATTTCAAATGCGCTTATGATGAAAAGGACAGCATCGGTAAACGTTACCGCCGCCAGGACGCGATTGGAACACCATTCTGTATTACCGTGGATCATCAGACACTCGAAGACAACACTGTTACCATCCGTCACCGCGACGATATGACACAGGAACGCATAGCAATGTCGGAACTGAATAAAATCATCGGCGACTATGTGAACATGAAAAATTTGTTCCGCAAAATTGTAGACTAAATCACAGCTTTCCATATATACAAAAAGCCTGATTTTCAGAAATGAAAATCAGGCTTTTTTATTATTCAAACCATTTCTGATTTTTGTAATTGTGTCCGGGTTTCACACCTCATAATCCACACAAACCCTGCCTGTTTTAACTTTACCAATATAAGCGCCCACTTTTTTGTGTTCGGGATGCTCCTGGTAGATGTTCAGGTCATCGATACTGTCAAATTCACAGTAAAGTACAATATCATAATTGGAAACAGGTGTATCAGGGTGATTAATACCCACTTCAATTTTTTTTGCCTGCGGAATAAGATTTACCAGGTTTTCCAGTCCTTCTTTTATAATCTGAGCATTTTCTGCTTTGGTTTTTCCTTCGGCTTCATCAGCCAGCTGAAAACATACAATGTGTTTGATCATACTTGTTCAAATTTATTTTTTCTTTTTAGTGTATTCCTGCGCATTTTTTTCTTCTTCCATTTTTTTCGGATAATCTACGGTATAATGTAGTCCACGGCTTTCCTTTCTTGCAATGGCTTGCTTGATAATCAGGTATGAAACACTGATCACGTTACGCAGTTCGCATATTTCACGCGAAACCACAGAGCGGTTAAACAGGCTTTCAGTTTCCCGAAAGAGTATTTCCAGACGGCTCATGGCTCTCTGCAAACGCAGATTGGAGCGCACAATACCGACATAGGTACTCATGATTTGCTCCACTTCCCTGAAACTTTGGGTAATCAGCACCATTTCTTCGGTCAGAGAAGTTCCTTCATCGTTCCAGTCAGGTATTATTTCATTGAAAGTCAACTGATCCAGACGGGGTGCAGCATGCTTCACAGCTTCCTCTGCATAGACAATGGCTTCAATCAACGAATTGGAAGCAAGGCGGTTGGCACCATGTAATCCGGTTGCCGAACACTCGCCCAGCGCATAAAGCCGGTTGACAGAAGACTGACCATGAATATCGACGGCAATACCTCCGCAAATATAGTGCTGAGTGGGACAAATAGGGATATAGTCTTTGGTAATATCAATACCATATTCCAGGCATTTATGATAAATCATAGGGAAATGTTCTTTCGTTTCCTCCGCATTTTTATGGGTTACGTCCAGGTATTCGAAACTGTCGCCATGTATTTTCATTTCGTTGTCGATAGCCCTTGCCACTATATCTCGTGGTGCCAGTGAGCCACGACTATCGTATTTCTGCATAAATTCCTGTCCGTCGCGGCCACGAAGTACAGCACCATAGCCACGAATAGCTTCAGTAATAAGAAATACCGGTTTGTCGCCGGGATGGTACAAAGCTGTGGGATGAAACTGTACAAATTCCATATCTCTGATTACTCCCCGCGCCCGGTGAACCATCGCCACACCATCACCAGTAGCAATTGCCGGATTTGTTGATGCCTGATACACACTTCCGATACCGCCCGTTGCAAGTATCGTTACTTTTGATAGGAATGTGTGGATATGATTACTTTTCTGGTTAAGCGCATATACCCCGTAACATTCAATGTCGGGTGTATGATGTGTTACAATTTCGCCCAGATGGTGCTGGGTTAGTATTTCGATGGCAAAATAATGTTCATACAAATCAATTCCGGGATGATTACGAATCTGCTTATTCAGGCTTTCCTGAATAATAAAGCCGGTATTATCCTTATGATGAAGTATCCTGAATTCAGAGTGTCCGCCTTCCTTGTGAAGATCGAATTGATTGCCATCTTCGGTTTTATCAAAATCCATCCCCCACTCCAGCAACTGGTCAATCTGTGCCCGCGCATTTTTCACAACCAATTCCACGGCTGTAATATCACAGTGTCCATCACCTGCAATAAGAGTATCCTCTATGTGTTTTTTGTAATTATCCGGTTCATACATAACCGTAGCTATACCTCCCTGAGCATAGGATGTATTGCTTTCTTCCAGCGTTGTTTTACAGAGCAGCGCCACTTTACCATAGCTTGCAGCTTTCAGGGCAAAACTAATTCCTGCAATGCCCCCTCCTACTACGACGAAATCATATTTTCTGGCCATAATATATCAGTAAACAAGTTTATAGATAACAAGTAAGTGTGTTAAAAAATTTTTAGCTATCGGTGAACTAACAGCACGACATTCTCCACATGATGGGTGTGCGGGAACATATCAACCGGCTGAACAGCAGCCACACGGTATTTTTCGTCCAGAAGGTTCAAATCACGAGCCTGAGTAGCCGGATTACAACTCACATATACTATTCTTTCAGGTTCTGCCAGCAGCATGGCTTTCACCACATCTTCGTGCATACCGGCACGAGGCGGGTCGGTAATGATGACATCGGGCTTTCCGTGTGTGCGAATAAATTCAGCATTAAGAACGTCTTTCATATCACCGGCAAAGAAAAGCGTATTTTCAATTCCGTTCAAAGCAGCATTGACCTTCGCATCTTCAATGGCTTCAGGAACATACTCAATACCAACCACCTGGCGGCAACTATGTGCTACAAAATTGGCGATGGTACCTGTACCGGTGTACAGGTCATAAACCAGTTCGTTGCCAGTCAGTCCTGCAAAATTACGGGCAACCTTATAAAGTTCATAAGCCTGATCAGAATTCGTCTGATAAAACGATTTCGGACCTATTTTGAAACGTAATCCTTCCATCTCTTCGTATATGCAATCGTTGCCTTTGAAGGTGTGTACCGTTTGGTCGGTAATTGTATCATTAGCTTTTGAGTTGATTACATAGAGCAATGAAGTGATTTCCGGAAACTTCTCGGCCAGATGTTGCAGCAGTTTTTCCCTTTCGATTTTATCTTCGTAAAAAAAGACAACAATCAGCATCAGTTCGCTGGTGGAGGTAGTACGAACCATCATGGTACGCAGGAAACCTTCCTGTACGCGTAAATCGAAGAATGTCAACGCATGCTGCAATGCATAGGAGCGAATTTCATTCCTGATGCGGTTTTGAATATCGTCCTGCAACCAGCACTTATTAATATCGAGCACCTTATCAAACATGCCCGGAATATGAAAACCAACCGCGTTCATGGTGTCAAATTCTTTTGCAGAGTTCATTTCCTCAAAAGTTCTCCAGCGTCGGTTGGAAAAGGTGAACTCAAGTTTATTACGATAGAAGATTGTTTTAGCGGAACCCAGAATTGGAGAGATTTCAGGCAGTTGAACCTTTCCGATCCTTCGCAGGTTATTTTCAACTTCGTTCTGTTTGTATTTTAGCTGTTCAGCATATGGTAATATTTGCCATTTACATCCTCCGCAAATTCCAAAATTCTCGCAAAAAGGTTCCTGCCTGATTTCAGAAGGTTTCACAATATCAACCACGCGTGCCTCCATAAAACTGCTTTTCTTACGTGTAACCTGCAAATCAGCAACATCACCAGGTACTGCAAACGGCACAAACACCACAATATCATTCACTTTTGCAATAGCTTTTCCTTCAGCAGCAATGTCAGTAATTGTTACATTTTCCAGGAGTGGAAGCTGTTTTTTATTTTTTGCCATATATAGTTTTTTGTGTTGCAAAGGTAAAGATTTTTTTCCGGTAATCATTGATAAAAGGGGTTATGTTAAATAATTCGACTTTAACTTTTTCGAATGATTAATTTGATTGGACTTAATTATTAATTTTAATAACTTTGTGCTTTATCATTACGATAAACGTTAATTTTAACCTTAAATATTTTTAGACAACAACAAACATCTAATCAGTATAACAAACTTTTTAAAAACAAGTTTTATTATTTCAATTTGCAACAACAACCAGATCAATACAACTAAAATCACACAAATTCATTATGAATAAAAAAATTGCCCGATTGTTCTTTATTCCATGTTTTACAATTCTTTCATACTCTTGTGTAAATTCGGATTTCGACCTCAGTAACATTTCCAACAATCTAGTACTTCAAGACGAGACGGTTTCAGTTCCAATTGGTGAAGCTAAAACAACGATTGGAGACCTGTTAAAAAAAATCAACTTTGAAAATCTTATTCTTTCGGGCGACAGTATTTACCTGAACCTCAGAGACACCATGAGTTTTGTACCTGACAATCAGGTTGAGGTAAAGTCCGTATCAGTTGTTCAGGATCTGACTGTTCCCTCGCTGGGAGGACATTACGATTTTGATGTTAACCATCAATTTTCCGTAAGCACATCAGGGGCACAGACACGTGTGGATAGTGTGCGCATTTGTGGAACCAGGCTTAAACTCTTCGTTTATTCCGGATTGTCGAATTCTATCAATCTTCAAGTGGTTTTGCCCGAGGGAATCGTACTCACAAACCCTGCGCAGGCAAAAATCACCATCAAGCCCGGTGACAACACAAATTATCTTGATATCAGCGACAATTCGATGCTGAAATTCAAGAACGATGCCTCTAATCCATACTTCACCATCAGGTACATCGTGGATATACCTTCATCTGGCTCGTTTGCGCTTTCTCCCCTGCATTTCGATTTTTTATTTGAATCCATAAAAATGAAGGTTATCTACGGCAATTTCCCGGATGTAAATGCGGGTGAGATTAAAAAGGACCTTTATGTTGATTTCTTTAACGACATTTTCACAAACGGCAGTTCACTGCACTTCTGCAATCCTACCATCAAGTGCATGATTAAAAATTATTTAGGCGTAAAAACCAAATTCAACTTAAATAATATAACTGCCTATGATGAAAAGGGAGCTTCTGCCAGTGCTGATTTTAACGGTTCTCCCGGATATACATTGACACTGGACAGATCACAAAAACTGTACGAACCCAGTATTTCATATACTACTTTTTGCCGCTCCATGGGCAATATAAACAACTTTTTTCTGATAGAGCCAAAGAAATTTACTTACAGTGTAGCTGCCAGCACCGTTGCTGAACCGGGTGAAAACAATTTTATAGCAACTGACAAATGTATGGATATAATCATGAACATGCAACTTCCGTTCACTTTCGACAAAGGGAGTATGTTAATTGTCAGGGACACGCTCAACATGGACATTTCTGAAATAAACAAAAAAGTAAAGCTAAATGATATTGTTTTAAGGGTGAACTATTCAAATATGCTTCCAGTAAAGTCAATTCTTGCCACTGTGTTTCTGGATGAAAACAGAAAACCGGTAGGTGAAATTTGCGAAAAACATATGGAATTGAAAAATGCTACCGTGGATGCCAGTGGTTACGCTATTTCAGAGTCGAACGGCACTACCTGGTTAAAATTCGATCAATCAGAAACTGCCGCTATTTCAAAAATAAAATTTATTGTACTTAAAGTTACTGTTGCAGGAAATGACAACAATACACGGATTTCATTACGTCCGTCAGATTACATACATCTTAAAGCCGCTTTGTATGTAAACGGAGATATATCAATCAAGAACTAAACACCGTAAGAAAAAATGAATAAATCGATAGTGAAACACCTCATATTAGTTGTATTGATAATGTCTGCTTTTAGCGGACTGCAGGCACAGATAAGCACCATGTATTATCTGAAAAACAATCCATACAGACATCAGTTAAATCCGGCATTTCAGCCATCATCAGGCTTTTACATAGATTTCCCACTGATACCTTCGTTCGAATTCAGCCTGGGGAATAATTCGTTAACAATGAGGGATATTATTTATCCAAAGTTGATTAACGGAGAAATGAAAACTATCACATTTCTGGATGAGAACGGCGATAAAGATTTATTTTACAACACTTTAAGATCGCAGACAAACTTTCAAACAAATGCGAATATGGACATTTTTTCTATTGGTTTCCGTTCGGGAAGTTCGTACTTTACATTTGGTGTTTCGCAGAAATTCAACATGAATGCTACCGTACCAAAAGATATGTTCAAACTGATTTTATACGGTACACTTGACACACTAAATGTAAACCGGTATGATATGAGTTCAATGAATATGTCAGCGACTGCTTATACCGAATACGCGTTGGGTTATTCCCGGGAAATCAATGAAAGGTTGAGCGTAGGTTTAAAAGCAAAATACCTGAAAGGCGAAGCAAATATTACTGTCGGATTCGATAAACTAAATCTTAATGCTGACAGAGATAAATGGGATGCAACCATTGGGGGCAACATTAACGGAGCAATACCATTCACCAAATTTATTCTGAGCAATGCCGGTAAAATCGACTCCATTGCCTCCGATTTTCCTGAACAATCCTTAGAATCCGGCATAGACACTTATATTGACATGGCTAAAGAGTTTGTGGATGTTATCAATCATCCTTCCGGAAGTGGTTTTGCTGTTGACCTGGGAGCTTCTTATAAAGTATCAGACCGACTTTCAGTTTCTGTTGCCGTGCTGGACCTTGGATATATCAACTGGAAAAGAAATACGGTTAACATCTCTGTTTCGGAAAATTTCAATTTCGATGGAGTTAATTTCGAATTGGATGACACAACCAACAACTACGATGACTACACCGACATTGTTACAGACAGTCTGCAGTATAACACCACATTCAATCCATACAAAACATCCCTGCAAACCAAATTGATGGCCGGATTGGAATACTATATCGTGAAGGACAAGGTAAGTCTCGGACTTTTGTCGAAAAGCACATTTATCAACAAAAAGCTTTATGAAGAAATAACCACCTCTGCCAATTTCTTCCCTTCAAGCTGGTTTAATGCTTCACTGAGTTATTCATTGTTAAACGGCAGTTTCAGTAATATAGGACTTGGAGTTAATGCCTCTGTGGGTCCATTCAATATGTTCCTTGCCAGCGATTTTATTCCCCTTCGATATACACCAGAATTTGTACCATACAAAACAAAATCTGTAAATTTAAAAACGGGCTTCTGCCTGACATTCGGAAACGGAAAAAAAGACAAAAGAGTTAAAGAGGAAGAAAAAACCAATAACATTGAAAATTCTCCAAATATAATTCCCCAAATAAATCCTACGGTCAATTAATTTATCCATTTTGAAATTAAAATTCACCTTTATTGTAAAAATTGGTTGTTGATAACTCTCGATTTTTATTCGGCAAAAAGTACTTGTATCTGTTCATTGCAGGCTGTTTGAGTAGATGTTGATAAGTCTGTTGATAACTAAGCTGAAAACTTGTTGATATAAACAGGTAAAATAATTTGCAAATCGATTATAAGGTGTATTATATTTGCGACATGAGTTATTACTCATAGCATTAATAATAGATGCGAAGTGATCTTTGAAAAACTGAAACACCAAAGAACAATCAATACTATTTAATATCCGCAACCGGATTTTCCGGAGAAAATTTACATGCAAAACGAAGGATGCACTGACTATAAGCATCGTTATCTTCCAAATTGGATACAAGCCGTGTCCAATGTGTAGTATAGCAAAGCCGATGGTTTTACGATTCTTGGCAGCATGCAAATACCCGAAAAATCCGACTTTCAACTAAATACGTTTCACTGAAACGCAACTTTGCTTGACGAAAGCAGGGACGCCGTGTTGTCGAAGCAGAATAAAGTCCTTTGTATTTCGATACAAATACTTTTTCCACAGGGCTAAAAGTGAAAACAGCAATGTTTTTACGTTGCGACTGAAGGTTTCAGGCGACGCAGCGCAAAAAAAATTAAAAGTCAAATCAAGGTTCAGGTATTAGAAAATTGAAAAAGTGTTTTCTCATAAAAACATTTTTAATCTTGGTGAAAACGCAGAGAGAATAATTTACTTTGAAGATCTGCAAAAAAGTAATTGCAGGAATGATTGCCGATAGATAAAATCGGGTTTCAAAATACTGCAAAAGACGAAGAGGTAACAACCTGCAGAAGGCACAAAAGCAAACAGTCTCGCAAAACAGGAAGAAAATGTAAGTTTTATCAAAAAGGACTGAAATCAATCCGTACGATGCGAAACGAAAGTCTGCCCGAAAAATTGATGGTAAGATCAGTTAACCGGTAAGCTCGTAAAAAAGCAACAGACATCGATTAACCCTGTGATGAAGTGATATAACCATAACAGGGAATATTGCCACACATGCCGAATAAATAACGGTAAAAAATAGGATAATCGACACAATTTGCCTGTGTACCAACTACTTCATCCACCACCATATACCCCGAATAAAAAATTCTGAGGAAAAGGTAGCGACTAAAATGCATTGACTAAAAAGTAATAAAGTGAATATCCACAGAGTAGCGGTGATTTTACTGAAAATCATGAAACAAGGGATTATGAGTTAGAACACCTGCATAGCCCACTTAATAAAAACGAAAAAAGAGTAATCTTATCGTTTGAAACTAATCTGAACGGAGAATTGTAATAAAGTAGTTTCGAATAGAAATTGCTCACAATAAACCGGACATGGCGAAGCAAAAACTACAAAAGGAAAAAGATACGGCTGAAATGATTTCATCAGCAAAAGGCGAAACAGACAGTCCTGTAAAACGGACAGACTACAAACCGGCTGGTGAGACAAGGAAGTAGAAGTAAAGTAGAAACAACATACGAAAAACGCATCCTATTCACACTTAAAGCGTACAAACAGTTATTCAGGAATACTACACATCAATTATAATGTTCAAAGAGGGTAC
>Ga0209098_1002679_pt1 | contig 15470 bp, 17 predicted proteins | sample AD_JPNHW1_MetaG_FD_184429 | JGI IMG/M metagenome (GOLD analysis project Ga0209098, IMG submission 184429) | Active sludge microbial communities of municipal wastewater-treating anaerobic digesters from Japan - AD_JPNHW1_MetaG (SPAdes) (version 2) | ecosystem: Engineered > Bioreactor > Anaerobic... | reverse complement strand
TCTTTCGGTGTCTCTTTTCGATCTCGTCCAGAGCAGGCAGAACAAGGCTCTCCGAGACGAGAGCCGATTTGAGGGCGTCCATCAGCAGATCGGTGACGCCGTAGACAGCGGAGACGACGACGACGGGTGGGAGACTCTCCTTTTCGATGAGGCCCGCCGTGCGGATCAGAAAGGAGGGGTCTTTGAGGCACCCTCCGCCGAATTTCATGACTTTCATCTTCTCACTCCTCTCTTCAGACCAAGAGGCCTTCCGCCGCCGCCAGTTCCGCGTTCAGAAGGCAGGTGCCCGCGGCGCCGCGGACAAGGTTGTTGACCAGGAGAAAGAGGGAGATCCTCCCCTCCCGGCATCGGATTCTTCCGACCGTGACGGCCATCCCCCTGGCCAGACCCTCGCCGCCGGCCTCCCTGTCGAGACGGGGTTGGGGGCGGTCCTCCTCCGGGCAAACCACCAGGGGGTGAGGGGGGGCCGAGGGGAGCCCGAGCCTTTGGGGAGCGCTTCGGTAGGAGCTCAGAGCCTCGGCGACGTTCTCCTCGTCGGCCTCCTCTTCGGTCTCCACAACCAGGCTTATCAAATGACCATGGGTGACAGCTGCCCTACAGCATCGGGCGAAGAGAGACCAGGGAGCCGAGAGAACCCCTGTCGAAACGAGGGGCCCCAGGATCTTCCGACTCTCCCTCTCCATCTTCTCCTCCTCCCCTGGGATGAAGGGTATCAGGTTGTCGAGAATCTGCAAAGCCCCGACCCCTTTTCGACCCGCTCCCGAGAGAGACTGGTAGGTGGAGGCGACTACGCCGCGGATTCTCCACCTCTCTAGGGGGCGGAGGGCCGAAACGACCCCTGCGGTGGAGCAGTTGGGCCCGGCGACGATGAAGCCGCCGTTAAAAGCCTCACTCTGCCGTTTCGCCAGCAGGAGATGGTCGGGGTTGATGTCGGCCATAAGAATCGGGACGTCCGGGTCTGTACGGTGGCAGGAGGCGTTGGTGAAGACTCCCACTCCCCGTTCGCGAAGACGGGATTCGACCTCACCGGCCTGAACCGTCGGCAGGGCCGAGAAGACGGCACGGACTCCCCGGGAGGCGAGGAGATCCGGATCCGTGGGGAGAACCCTCTCTTCTGAGAAGGGAATCGCTCTTCCTTCCCGGGGGAGAATCTCCGAGAGAGTCTTGCCGATAGAACGTGGGGATGCGGTCAGGGCGACGACCCGGAAGAGGGGATGATCCTCCAGGCGGCGGAGGAACTCCAGCCCCACGAGCCCGGTGGCTCCCATAACGGCAACGGGGATTCTCTTCATGGTTCCTCCTGTACGGTCCATCCGGAACTGGCTTGGGCGGGTTCGAAAGTGGCCCTTACCAGCTTCGGCAGGGTTCCGGCGAAGGCGACGTGGTCTTTGCAGACCACCAGTGCCCCCTCTACTCTCTCCAGGGGAAAGCGTGCGACCGCTTCTTGGAGGAGAGCCGGGTCGGAATCTTTGATCGTGTTCCCCAGAGCCGTCGCGGCGGCGTCGGCCAAGGCTCCTGAGGAAGCGACTACCGTGGCCGCGTCGGCGCACCCGAAACTCAGGGAGTGGCCTACGGTCCCCGAGGAGGTGCAGAGGGAGAAGATCCCTTCCCTGGGCGGGCATTTGAAGGCCAGCCCCTTCACCGGGGAGGAACCCGCAAAGAGCCCAACCAGCAGCGGAGTTTGAAGGGACATCACGATGTCCCCTCCGTTGTCGACGACCGCCTCGCAGGCTCCTGCCATCAGAGCGGCCTCAACCGCCTTTTGGGCGATGGCCCCAGCAACGGCGGCCATAGGCCCGACTCCGAAGAGGCCTGCCGCTTCCGCCATGGTCTTGACGATCTCCGGAGCGTCTTGCTCCACCTCTCTGGGGCGGAGGGAGTGAAGGAACCCCGGATCTCTGGCAATGTACTTTCTGAGCAGAAGCTGTTGGTCGAGAATCTCCCTCTCCATGAGGTCTAAGAATCTCTCCTCCCAGGCCATGAGGGTTGCGAAGGTCGGGTCGTGGTGGATTCTCCTCTTCTTCATCGGATCACCTCCGGATGAAGCGCTCCCAAGGGACAGAGGTCAAGGCAGAGACCGCACTTGAGGCAGCGGGAGGGATCGACCTCGAACACCCCTGAGGGGTTGAAGGAGAAAACCTTTCCAGGACAGACTCCGATGCATTGACCGCACCGGATACATTGGGCCTCGTTCCATAACCCTTGGGCGGTCGTGCTCTGGCGAGAACCTTCCGGGAGAGGACGCTCCTGGAGGGAGAGGGTGGGGGAGGAGGTGGGGAGGGTTTCTACGGGGGAGGTGAGGAGGAAACCGCCCTGGGAGATTAGCTTCTTGAGGCTTTGGGCGACCTCTCTGGCCATGGGGAGGCTGCTCATGGAGGAGGCGGGAACGGTCTTTCCCTTGAGTTTAACCCTTCCGGACTTCAGTTCGCGGTAGGAGAAACGCCCGACCACGGGCTTGTCCCTCCTGGGGGAGCTGTAATCTATGGCGTCTGTGAAGAGCTCATCGTCGGAGATACCGGTGGCTTGGGCCATTTCCGCGTCCAGGATGGGGATGGGAATCCCTATCCCCACGAAGAGGGAGACTCCGTAGCCGGGGAAGAAGGCGGCCCTCAGGAAGCGGCTGTTCATTCCCCGTAACTCCCCCTTGACCATGAGGGTGCCGAAACGGCTCGCCGGGTTGTGTTGGGTCCCCGGACCCAGGACATAGCCGATTCCGCCTCCGAGGAAGATCCTGGTTCCCAGGCCTATAGTCCGGTAGCCGGGATCGTTGGGGAGGGGGGAGAGCTCTCCGGCGCCGGAGTAGGTCAGGTTGGCGAAGGAGGGGAGAAGCTTCCCCATATAGGTGTGGATGGCTCTGGTGGAACCGTTGACGGCGGCGTTGTAACACTGGTAAGAGTTGCGTGGGTTGAGGAGAATCGCCTGGTTGAGCTCCTCCAGGGTAAAGGAGGTGATGATCTCTTTGCGTGGGTAGCAGTCGGTTCCCTGGGAGAAGGCCTCAAGGGTGATCCTTCGACCTAGGAGAAGGTCTTCTATGACATGGGCCCCTCCGTAGACCGGGTTCTTTCCAGGAGCCTCTTGGGTCGCTCCCAAGTAGGCGTCCACGGCCGCGAGGCCTGCGTGGGCCTCCACTCCGTTTAGGAGAACCCTTGTCATCCTGATAGGGGGGTCGGCATGGCCGAAGTTTAGGAGCAGACCCGAGGAACACATGGCGCCGAAGGTTCCGGTCGTGACGACATCGACCTTGCGGGCCGCCTCTTCCGGCCCCTCCTCGGTGACGAGGCGGGTCATCTCTTCGGCGGTGAGAACGGTGGCTCTCTTTTCGGTGATTCTTTGGTTGATCTCTTCGAGACTCTTGGTCATGGAAAGTACCTCCGATGAAGGAATAGGGTCAGAGCGAAACCTGGGGGCATCCCGAACGCTAACCCCTCGTTGGGAGGGATCCGCGCTCGGGCATCACATGATCATTCCGGAGGTGAAACGTAGATAGTCTTTCATGGCCGTACCTTCATTACAGGAAAGAGGGAGGGTTGTCAAGAAGGGGGAGGAAACAGAGCCGTCCAGGGGTTCGCCTTGACAGAAACCGACCCCTTGGGGTACTATTTCCACTAGCTTCCGCCCTTCCGGACGGATTGAACATGAGGAGAGTGCCATGACACAACTTCAAAAAGCCCGCCGTCAGGAGACGACGCCGGAGATGGAAAGGGTGGCCGCGAAAGAGGGCCTTCTGACCGTCGAAGTCCGTCATCAAATCGCGGAGGGGAAGGTGGTCATACCCGCCAACGTCAACCATAAGAATCTCGAACCTATGGGGATCGGCGAAGGGATGACAACGAAGATCAACGCCAACATAGGGACATCCTTGGACTTTCCCGATCAGGCCAGGGAGATAGAGAAAATGGAGACCGCCGTCCGTTACGGGGCCCACACCATCATGGACCTCTCCACAGGCGGTAAAGTCGACGAGATCCGCCGGCAGATCCTCTCCCGTTGCTCGGTTCCCCTGGGAACGGTTCCGATCTACCAGGTGGCCACCGAAACGATCGCCAAGAGGAAGGCGATCGTGGACATGAACATCGACGACATCCTAGACGTTATCCGCCGTCAGGCGGAAGATGGAGTCGACTTCATGACCATCCATGCCGGGTTGACCCTGCATGCCGTGGAAAGGATCAAGAAACAGAACCGTCTCATGGGAGTCGTCTCCAGGGGCGGGTCTTTCTTGACGGCTTGGATCATGAAGAACCAGAAAGAGAACCCTTTCTATGAACACTTCGATAAAATCTTGGATATAGCCGAAGAGTACGACGTCACCATGAGCCTGGGAGATGCCCTAAGGCCGGGTTCACTCTACGATGCCACCGACCGCCCTCAGATCGACGAACTAATCATCCTGGGAGAACTCGTTGACCGTTGTCGGGAGCGGGGTGTGCAGGTGATGGTGGAGGGGCCTGGCCATGTTCCCCTCGATCAGATCGTGACCAACGTGAAGCTGGAGAAGAGACTTGCCCATGGGGCTCCCTTCTACGTGCTCGGCCCGTTGGTGACCGATGTGGCTCCCGGGTACGACCACATCGTTGGAGCCATCGGGGGCGCCATCGCCGCCTCGGCCGGCGCCGATTACCTCTGCTACGTCACCCCCGCTGAACATCTGGGCCTTCCCGGTCCCGACGAGGTGAGGCAGGGGGTCATAGCCTCGTTGATCGCCGCCCATGCCGCCGACATCATGAAATTCCCCGGGCGGGCCCTCCAGTGGGATGACAAGATGTCCCAGGCCCGTAGGTCTTTGGACTGGAAGGCACAGAGGGAGCTCGCCATCGATCCCGATCGATTCGATGAGATCAGGAACAAGTACAAGAGCTCTTCCGACGCTTGCTCCATGTGTGGAGACCTCTGCGCGCTGAAGATCGTCGACGAGTGCTTCGGCATCAACAGAAGCGGTTACAAGAAACAACTCTGAAGAGGCGAGCCTTGAGAGGGGGCCCGGCGGAGGAACGATGATGAAGGTGATCTTCCACGGCGTCCGCGGGAGTCGTGCCTGCCCGGGTCCCGAGTACCTCGCCTTCGGCGGCAACACCTCCTGCGTGGAGGTGGCGACCGAGAGGGTGAGAGTCCTCTTCGACGCGGGGACCGGCCTCTCCCGGGTCGCCTGCAGAGGGGATTCCCGTCCCATCGTCCTTCTCCTCTCCCACTCCCACTACGACCACCTGCAAGGGCTCCCTTTCTTCGCCCCTCTCTTCGACCCTCAAGGGCCGGCCGTGGAGGTTTACGGGCCTTCAGGGAACAGGGACGGCTTCAAGAGGCTTCTGTCACGCTTCATGGACCCCCGTTTCCTTCCCTTCACAATTGAAGCCTTTGTCAACCCGAAGCTGAGCCTTTCAACCCTCCGGAGCTGTTCGACTCCGACTCTGCTCTTCTCGAAAAAGGGTGTTACCCTTCACTCTCTCCACCTTCCCGCTCATCCCCGGCAGGGGGTCTTCCTCTTCTCCCTCTCCTCGGGGGGACGGAAGGTTGTCTACGCTTCGGATATCGAACTCGACGCCTCCATGGAGGAGAGGGCGCAGCCTTTTCTCCAGGGGGCGGACCTGGCCATCCTCGACTCCCACTACCGGGAGAGTGACCTAAAGGTCGGCTACGGCCATTCCTCTTTCCTGCGGGCCTACTCCTTGACCCGTCTGGCGGGTGTGAAACGAACCTTCTTCTTCCACTTCGCTCCGGAGATGGTCGATTCTCTTCTCGAAGAGGAGAGGGTGAAGTGGTTGGGGAGAGCCGAGATGGCCCGAGAGGGCCTGGAGGTGGAGCTATGACCGTTCATTTTGGGACCGGTGGTTGGCGCGGGAAGATGGGACGGGACTTTACCTTCTCCTCCCTGAGACTCATGGTCCAGGCCTTGTCCGAAGGGGTGAGAAGGGAGAACCCGGAAGGGGAGATCCTTTGGGCCGTTGACTTTGACAGCCGCTACTCTTCCAATAACTACGCTCAAGAGGCCGTGGGAGTTCTCTCCAGGAACGGTTTTCGGGTTTGTCTTCCCTTTAGGGACGCCCCCCTTCCGGCTCTGACCTACCAAATCTTGAGCAACTCCCTGAAGGGAGGGCTCATGGTGACCGCCTCCAACAACCCTCCGGAGTACAACGGGGTGAAACTCTTCGGCTCCGATGGGGCCTCCTTCAACGACAGCAGGCTTCGGGAGCTTGAAAGGGATGTAGAGAGGCTGAAGGAGACCTACAGCTACGTCCCCAGGTACCCACGGCAGGAGCGGGTCGAGCGGAAGGATTTTCAGGGTCCCTATCTGGAACTCCTCAACCGCCAGATCGATGTCGGCCTCATCAAGAGGGCGGGGTTGAAGGTGATCGTCGACCCTCTCTTCGGGACCGCCAGGGAGTATATCGATCGGTTCTTCCTCGAAAACGATCTCTGGGTGGAGGCGATTCACAGCTTCATGGACCCGGGCTTTGGAGGGTTGAACCCGAGCATCTACCCCCAGAACCTCCGAGAGCTTCGGGATAAAGTCGTCGAGACGGGTAGCAACCTGGGAATCGCCATCGATCTGGACGGCGACCGCTTCGGGATTCTCGACGAGAGAGGGAGCTACGTACATCCCAACACGGTGCTGGCCCTTCTTCTCGACTACCTGATTACGGTCAAGGGTTTTCGAGGGAGGATAGGCAAGTCCATCGCCACGACGGCGCTCCTGGAAGATGTGGCGGTTTCCCACGGCCTAGAGGTTATAGAAACCCCTGTGGGGGCCAAGTACATCTCCGGAGCCATTACAAGGGGAGAGATCGACTTCGGCGCCGAGCAGAGCGCCGGCTTCTGGCTCAGGGACCACCTTCCTGAGAAGGATGGAATCTATGGTGGACTCCTCATGGCGGAGATGTTGGCCTTCCGTCAAGAACCCCTCTCTCGGATCGTCAAAGATTTTTCCAGACGTTACCCTCGACGCCGGGTTGGTTGGGAGCGACGCATCCCCCTCTCACCCCATTCCGTTGACATTTACGAGGGCTTTTGTCATAGTAGTTGGGCTGATGCGGAGGGCCGAAGGGTTGCGAAAGAGATGACCGGGGACGGGAAGAAGGTGGTCTTTGACGATGGGAGCTGGCTGCTGGTCCGGAAATCCGGAACCGAGCCCTACCTTCGCTTTTACGCCGAGGCGGGGACCCTTGTCGAGGCCCGGAGGCTGATCGCCCTTTCCATGAAAAGGTGGCAGGATGCCAAAGGGCATTGAGTGGTCGCCGGCGCGCAAGGCCCTTCTGATCTTTTCCTTCTTCATCGTGGTGACCATCGTCCTCACCTCTTTCTTCGGAAGGAGAGGGGTGATGGAAATCTTCCGTTACAAAGACGAGATTCGGAACCTGGAGGTACGGATTGCGAACCTGGAGCGGGAGAAGAAGAGGCTTGAGATCGAGATACGCGAGTTGGAGAACAACGAGATGGCCGTTGAGCCTATCGCGAGGCAGGAGTTGTGGTATATGAAGGAGGGTGAAGTGGTGGTTCTTCTGCGTCACCCCGGAGGTGGTTCATGAAGAGGGAGTCTTCGACTTTACTTGGCCTCTTCTGTGCCCTGTTTCTTCTCTTCCCTTCTCTTCCCCTCTCAGGAGCAGACCTCCCCTTTCGGGTCTTACACATGGGCCTCTCTCAGCCCATCCATTCGGTCTCCTCGGCCTACTTGGAGAGAGGCGTGCAAAGGGCTTCCCGAGAGGGATACGATCTGGTCCTCCTCTCCTTGGATACTCCCGGGGGGCTCGACCGCGCCATGCGCAAGATGATCCAGACGATTCTCTCCAGTCCCGTTCCCGTAGCGGTTTACGTCTCTCCTTCCGGAGGGAGGGCCGCCTCGGCGGGATTCTTTCTCCTCCAGGCCGGCGACATCGCCGCCATGGCCCCGGGGACGCAGACCGGAGCCGCCCACCCGGTGAACCTCTTCGGAAAGAGTGACCCCGTCATGGAGACCAAGGTGATGAACGATGCGGTCTCCTTCATTAGAAACTTGGCCGAGAAGAGGGGACGCGACCCTGCCGGCGCCGAGGCGACTGTGAGAAACAGCCGGAGCTTTACGGACCGGGAGGCTTTGGAAGGCCACCTAATCGATCTTGTCTCACCGACGCTTTCGGGCCTCCTCAACGAACTTCGGGGAAGGCGGATCCGCCGGTTCTCGGGTCTGGAGAGGGTCCTTCCCATAGGAGTTCCCCTGGTGACCTCCTTTCCCATGAACAGGAAAGAGAGTTTCCTCTCCTTTCTGGCCGATCCGACGCTGGCCTATCTCCTCCTCATGTTCGGCCTCCTGGGGGTCTTCGTGGAGTTCACCCACCCCGGAGGGATCGTCGCAGGGCTCTCGGGAGGAGTCTGTCTGATCTTCGCGGCCATGGCCTTTCAGATCCTGCCTATCAACGTCACCGGCCTCTTCTTGATCATCCTTTCGGTGTGCCTCTTCATCGCCGAGATCAAGGTTCAGGGTTTCGGTGTTCTGGGAATCGGTGGAGCCATCGCTATGGTCTTGGGCTCGGTGATCCTCATCGACGCCCCTGTTAAGGAGATGAGAATGCCTCTAAGCTTTGTTCTCCCCATTGCCTTCTTCGTTTGTCTCTGCTTCCTCGGTATCCTTCTCCTGGTCTATCGAACCTACCGCAGGCAGGTTGCGACGGGGAAGGAGGGGCTTGTCGGCGAGGAGGGCAACGCCGTCACCGATCTGTCGCCGTCGGGGAAGGTCTTCGTCCACGGCGAATGGTGGGATGCCCTTTCAGAGGTTCCCGTTCTTCAGGGAGAGCGTGTCGTCGTAATAAAGAAAGAGGGAATGCTCTTGAGAGTGGAACCGAAAAAATGAGTGCACCAGGAGGTGTCCAATGGTTGTAGAGCTCTATATGGTTTTCGCGGTCCTTTTCTTTTACCTGCTCTTCAGTTGCGTCCGTATTCTCAAAGAGTACGAGAGGGCGGTTGTCTTTCGTTTAGGGCGGGTGTTGGGAGGAACCAAGGGCCCGGGGCTCATCCTCCTCCTCCCCTTCGGTATTGATAAACTTGTAAAGGTTGGTCTCAGGACTATCGTTCTGGATGTTCCGCCCCAAGACGTCATCACCAAGGACAACGTCTCGGTAAAGGTCAACGCCGTCGTCTACTTCCGGGTTCTTGAGCCGATCAAGGCGGTCATCGAGGTTCAGGACTACCTCTACGCCACCTCGCAGCTGGCCCAGACGACCCTCCGTTCCGTTCTTGGACAGGTGGAGCTCGACAGCCTTCTCTCCGAGAGGGAACAGCTGAACACGAGGATCCAGACGATTCTAGACAAGCACACCGACCCTTGGGGGATTAAGGTGACCATGGTGGAGATCAAGCACGTTGATCTGCCCCAGGAGATGCAGAGGGCAATGGCCAGGCAGGCCGAGGCCGAAAGGGAGAAGAGGGCCAAGATCATCCACGCCGAAGGGGAGTTCAAGTCTTCGGCTCAGCTCAAGGATGCTGCGGATGTGATCGCCGCCAACCCCGTGACGATCCAGCTCCGTTACCTCCAGACTCTGAGCGAGATCGCCACGGAGAAGAACTCCACCATCGTCTTCCCCCTGCCCCTGGACATGCTGAACCTTATGCTCAACAGAAAGAGCGGGGAAGGTCAATAATGAGAGAGGGTGGCATCCCGAAGGTTGAATACGATATCGGTTTCGTTCAGATCTTTCTCTTCGTCTTGGTGTTGGTGGCTTTACTGTTGATCTCTTTCGCGGCAGGCTTCTATTCGGGGAAACGTTCGGCGGCATCCAGCCTCTCCGCTGGGAAAACTGAGACGGTTGAGCGGAAGGCTCCCTCTGAGAAGGCTTCCCTCCCGGAGAGCCAGAATCCGTCCGCGACGGCTCCGGTCCCGACGGAGAACCCACAACCTCAGGGGGAAGAGGAGACGACAAAGATCACCCCAGGGGATCTCAAGAGCATGGAAGAGGCCAAGGAGACAAAGGCCGCCGATCTTCCGGCCCCTCTCCCGAAGAAGGAGAGTGAGCCTGCCGCCGTCCAGCCGCAGAAGGTTTCTTCGGCTCTCCCCCCTCAAGCCGTCGTCTCCGGGAAGGGGTACTTTGTTCAGATCGCCGCGTTGGAGGAGAAGGATAAGGCTGATGCCAAGGCCGCTCCCCTCCGCCAGCGTTACCCTGTGATCGTCGTCCCCCCTCAGGCGGGAGAGGCCCGTCGGTTTTACCGTGTCCGGTTAGGGCCCTTCCCTTCCAAGGCGAAGGCGGACGAGGTGAAGCGGGAGGTTTCGAAGGAGTATCCAGACGCCATGGTGAAGCAGTCTTGAGCGAACCTCTAGAGGAGTTTTCTCCTTTTTTGGACCGAGACCTCTTAGAGGAGTATGGAATTCTTCCCTTAGCTTACGACAAGGGAAAGTTGATTCTTGGCAGTTACAAGGCCATGAGCCAGGTGGTGCGCAAATCTTTGGAGGAGATTCTCCCCTTCAAGATCAACCTCTACAAGATCGACCAGGGCCTCTTCGAAAGGGAGGTCGAGAGGTGTTTCCACTACCCGGACCCCTTGGTGGTCTACCAGAAGAAACGCCTGATTCTGCCGCCACCGGAGGAGACTATTGTCGAAGAGACTCCGGCGGAGGATCTGGTCCGCTACATCATCACCTCTCTGATCCATAAAGGGGAACGCTCCTTTCGACTGGGGCCCGAACCCGGTGATTGTGCCGGCGGCTTCCGCTTCTTCCCTTTCCTTCATAAAAAAGTGGAGAGCTTCCTGAAGGGTCGGGGAGGGGGAAACCCTTTCCCTCTCCTGCTTGAGGGGAAGACTCTCTACCTCCATACGGTCAGGGAGCAAGGTGGGACTCTTCAAGGGGAGCTCTTTCCTGCGACTCTTTGGTCTTCAGCCGACGCCCTTGTTGAAAAGGCGATGGAGAGCGGCCTCGTTCTTCTTTTAGGAAGAAACACCTACCGTAAGAACCTTTTCCTCTCCCTGTTCCTTCAACGGAGAGGGAGGGGAGGGTGGCTCCTCTCGCCGGCTCCCCTCTTCCGATTCGACCGTTTCAGGACTGCCTCTTTTCGCAACGAGCTCTTCGAGAAGAGTTTCAACGTTCTTCTGGCGAAGAGAGCCTCTCCCATTGTCGTCGATTCTCCCCCCTCTCTCTACTACCCCTTTCTCTGGAGCGGCAAAGAGAAGGGCCGTTTCCTCCTCTCTCTTCCCCAAGAGAGCGAAGAGGACCTAGAGCAGAGGCTGAGAGAGGAGAAGCTTCAACAGGCGCTCCGGGGAGGGGTGAAGGCGGTTCCTATGGTCCTGACCTTTCAGGAGACGGAACCAGGAGAACGGTTCTGCTCTTACCGGGCGGAGATAGGGACCGTGGAGGGGGGACTCTTCAAAACCCCGCAACTTCGATGATTTGTTCGGGAGTATAGGTTGACATCCTATAGTGTTTCTGCTTAAGATATTCCCAAATCCAAGGAGGAATGGATGAACAAGCTTGAAGTTGGATCATGGGATGTTCTCGATCTTATCAGAGACAACGCGGATAAAAATTTTGGGCAAGCGGGAGATCTCGACACTGGCGACGCCCTTTCATGTTTTTGCCAAGTGGGAGAGGATTTCTTTGAGCTCTATTACAGCGATTTGGTAGCCAACTATATCGGACACTTTGACAACGAGCCGGAGATGCGGGATGCGATGAAAGAGCGCTTTTCCGAGCTTGGGAGTCAGCTTCCCGAAGAGATCGCCATGGACAAGTCTTTCCTTCCCGACGATGAAGGGTAAGGTCCGGCTTGACCGGTGGCTGAACGCCGCCTCGGTTGCCACCATGATCCCCGTCTCGACGGGGGTTGGTTTCTTCATGGGCTATTTTTTGGACAAGGTCTTTCACTCTCAGCCCTATCTCCTCTTCCTCTTTACCCTTTTCGGGATAGCCGCCGGGTATAAGAACCTCATCACTTTTTTGGCACGAATGGAAAAACGTGAAAAAAAAGAGGCCGGAGAACCTTCCAAGAAGGATTAGCCGGTGTATCCTCTGGCTGACCCTGTTGGGGAGTGTTGTGGCCGGAATTCTCGGACGAAGTCCCCTATGGGCCCTCTCTTTCTTCCTCGGCGGAGGGGCCTTCTGGCTTCTCTTTCAACATCTGCGGAGTCTCTTTGGAGAGGAGAAAGGCCCTAAGGGTGCCTATCTTCTCACGTACCTGCTCCGCCTCTCCTTGATCGGCCTCTTTTTTTATGCTACTCTTCTTGTCTCGAAGTCCTTCTTTCTCGGAGCGGCGGCGGGTTTCATGACGGCCACTCTCTCTTTAACAATTGAAGGCCTACGAGAGATCTTCCTTCGAGGTGAAAGGGATGGAAGAACCGAGTCTCTTTCTGACGGTAATCATCAACAAAATCTTCGGTAAAGTGGTTTTAGCCTTGATGGGGGTGTTGGGAATCCACCCTGCCAACCCTCACGAGCCTATTCCACAACACGTTGTCTTCGTTCTTGTGGTCACAACCCTTGTGGCCCTACTCTTGCGCCTTCTGGCCAGAAAGGTGAATCTGGTTCCCACACCCCTTCAATCCGTTGGCGAGACCATTGTCGGCATGTTTAAATCGACCGTGGAGGACATGATCGGTGAAAAGGGCCGGCCCTACATCCCCGTTATCGGGACCGTCGGTCTTTTCGTCTTCTTCTGCAACATAGCTGGACTCTTTCCAGGGATGATGTCCCCAACCTCCAACTTGAACGTGACCGCCGCCGCGGCCGTCTTCGTTTTTCTTTACTACCATTGGCAGGGCATCAAGGCCCATGGCCTGGGTAAGTATGTGAAACACTTCGGTGGTCCCTATTTCCCCTATCTGGCTTGGCTCTTCTTTCCTATCGAAATCATCAGCCAATTTTCTCGTCCCCTTTCCCTCTCCCTCCGTCTTTTTGGGAACATCATGGGAGAGGACATGGTCATCCTTGTCTTGACCTCTCTCATCCCCTTCGTCGTCCCCTTGCCGATGATGGCCCTGGCGATCTTCACCTCCTTCGTTCAGGCCATGGTTTTTACGCTCCTGACGACCATTTACTTGGCTGGCGCCTTGGAGGAAGAGGAAGAAGAGGAAGAAGAGCCTGCTCACGCCCATTAAAAAAGGAAGCCTTAACCCTATTCCTAATTAGGAGGATAGAATGAAGAAACTCGCTGTGGTTGCCTTGATCCTGGGCATCTTCCTGGCGGTACCCCTTTTCGCAGCCCCCGAAGCGGGAGGCGCTCAAAACGGGACCCAAAACGGAGGATCTCAGGTGATCTATCTGTGGGCCATCGTCGTTGGTGGCGCGGCTCTGACGCTCGCCGCCGCCGTTGGCGCCATCACCCAGTCCAAAGCCATTGTCGCTGTGGCCGAGAGCATCTCCCGGAATCCGGCGGCCTCTGGAGTCCTGAGGACTACGCTGATTCTCGGCTTGGCCTTCATCGAATCTCTCGTAATTTATGTTCTCCTCATCGACCTGATCATCTTCTTCGTCAAGTGGGGAACCTGGTAAGAGAGTGATGAAGTTCCCGGCCCGGGTCTTCTCGGTGGTTCGGGAAACGACCAAACGGTTTTACGGAGACCGTTGTCCCGATAAAGCCGCAACTATCGCTTATTATCTGATATTGGCAGCACTCCCGATGTTGGGAGTGCTGCTTTTTATTTTCAGTCGCTTCTTTCTCTCCGAGGAGGTTCTCTTTCAAACGCTTCACCTCTATACGGAGAATATCTTTCAAGACCTCGACCCCAGCTTCTTTGCCAAGACACGGCACTACGCAGAAATCTTCTCAAGAATGGGCGTCTACGGGCTGATCTTTTCGCTGGTCGCCATTCTCTTCCTCCTCTCGAAGACGATCGACTTCATCAACCAGATCTTCAAGGTCGATAGGAAACCCAAGCACGCCTTCTTGATCAGCAGGCTCAAGGAGATGGGGCTGATGTTCTTCTCCGCCCTTCTCTTCTTCCTCTCCTTTCTCCTGAGCAACTTAGTGGGAGCCTTCAAGAGTTATCTGAGCGGTTTCGAGATCGTCGAGGCGATCGACCCCATGGTGATCGCCCTACTGGACAGCTTTCTGCTTGAATACCTTGTGCCGGCCCTTTTAACTCTCTTTTTCTTCTTCACCGTCTACAAGTACATCCCCCACGTGAAAGTGATAAAGAGAGCCGCGTTTATTGCGGCGTTGGTGGCTACGGCGATCTGGGAGGTGGCGAAACGGATATTTGCCTGGTATCTTGCGAACGTGGCCGTTTACGGAAGAATTCAAGGAACCCTGGCAGGGATGGTCGGGTTTATCCTACTTGCCAATCTGGGTTTTACTGTCTTCTTCTGGGGTGTCGAATGTAGCTTCGTTCTCAACCACATTTTTCTAAAAAGAGCTCCAGAGCGTGAGAGACCACCCCGAATGCCTTCGCAAGGTCTCTCCCGCCGGAGAGAGGGAGAAAAGAAATGAAGCTAAAGGAGCTCTTACTGGGCTTACCTGTCGAAAAGATCGTCGGTGATTGTGAAGTGGAGATTCTCTCCCCGAGGAGTTGGGAGAGGGCGGAGTGCGGGAACATCACCTTGGCTGTAAACCGTCGAATCTGGGAGAGCCGAGAGAGCGTCTCCGCCTCGGCGGTGATTACCGACAGTCGCCTGGACAGCAACTATCTCTCGGGGCGTGTGGGGGGAGGAACCCTTGTTCTGGCGGTCCACCCCCTTTACCTTTGGGCGAAGGTTCTTGAACGTTTTATCGTTCTTGGCGAGGAGACAGGAGTCTCTCCAATGGCCCTTGTCGATCCAACTGCCGTTCTGGGGAGAAGAGTCTCCGTAGGACCCTTCGCCGTGATCGGGCCGAGAGTGACCATTGGGGAGGAGACAAAGATCGGCGCCCACACGGTGGTTGAAAGAGACGTCGTGGTTGGGCGACGCTGTGCCCTTCACCCCCGCGTTGTGTTACGGGAGGGGAGTATCCTCGGAGACCGGGTCATCCTCTATCCGGGAGTTGTCATCGGCTCCGACGGCTTCGGGTTTACGCCGTCTCCGGAGGGGCTTCCATACAAGGTCCCTCAACTGGGAAGGGTTCGTATCGAAGATGACGTGGAAATAGGAGCCAACAGTTGTGTCGACAGAGCGGCCCTTGACGAAACCGTCATCTCCCGGGGAGTTAAAATCGACAATCTCGTTCAAGTGGCCCACAACGTGAGAATCGGTGAGGGGACCATCGTGGCGGGTATGACAGGGATAGCTGGGAGCACAACGATCGGGGCGGGATGTCTCATCGGAGGCGGAGTCGGCATAGCCGACCATGTGAAGATCGGTGATGGTGCCATCTTAGCGGCAAGAACCGGCGTTTCCGGTGATGTGGAGGCCGGGGCTAAGATGGCGGGTACACCGATGATGGAGATGCGGGTCTGGCAAAGGCTCTTTGGTCATCTTCGCCGTTTTGATACCCTCCTGGAGAGGATCGAGAGTTTGGAGAAGAATGCCAAGTAGTGCCTCGAAATTCTTATAATACCTTCAACGGACACTCCGTTATAGCTTTCCCTACTTATAACGGACACTC
>Ga0209098_1002678_pt1 | contig 15470 bp, 11 predicted proteins | sample AD_JPNHW1_MetaG_FD_184429 | JGI IMG/M metagenome (GOLD analysis project Ga0209098, IMG submission 184429) | Active sludge microbial communities of municipal wastewater-treating anaerobic digesters from Japan - AD_JPNHW1_MetaG (SPAdes) (version 2) | ecosystem: Engineered > Bioreactor > Anaerobic... | reverse complement strand
CTTGGGAGTATAATGGTCCTGGTAATGAGCCAATTCTCAACAAGGAACCGCTTGTTTACGAATCAATTGAAGTGAAACAACGCAACTACAAATAGGGATCAGGTTATGATGTTGAATTGGGATTGATTAGCTTTTTAGCAAGGTTTAATTGAAAAAAATCATTGACAATGGACTTTTCCTTAAAAATCTGGAGACAAAAAAATGCCCAATCAAAGGGTAAATTTGTAACCTACAAAATATCGGATATTTCACCCAACTGTTCATTCCTTGAAATGTTGGACCAGCTTAATGAACAGCTTGTTGCTAAGTATGAAGAACCTGTTGCTTTTGACCATGATTGCCGCGAAGGCATTTGTGGCGCCTGCAGTCTTTACGTAAACGGGCATCCGCATGGGCCTGATACTGCAATAACAACATGTCAGTTGCATATGCGCAAGTTTAAGGACGGTGATACCATCGTGATTGAACCCTGGCGGGCACGACCGTTTCCTGTCATTAAAGACCTGATTGTCGACCGGTCAGCTTTTGATGCCATCATCCAGGCAGGTGGTTTCATCTCGGTAAACACCGGTGGCATTCCCGATGCCAATGCAATCCTTATTCCAAAAAGCGACGCTGATTATTCAATGGATGCCGCTGCCTGTATAGGCTGCGGGGCTTGCGTGGCTGCCTGTAAAAATGCTTCTGCAATGCTGTTTGTGTCAGCTAAGGTTTCACATCTGGCTCTGCTCCCGCAAGGCAAAATTGAAGCTGCTGAAAGGGTGCAGGCAATGGTGAAGAAAATGGACGAACTGGGATTTGGAAATTGTACCAATACCGGCGCCTGTGAGGCAGAATGTCCAAAACAGATTTCAATAACGAATATCGCCCGCATGAATCGTGAATTCCTTACTGCCAAAGTGTGCACTCAAAAGAAAAGAGTGCTCGCAGGCGGTGGGGCCTAGTCATCGATTTAATAAATAGAACAAGGCTTCTCATTGATCAGGGGAGCCTTTTTTGTAAAGATATAGCATGTGGTAAGTCGAAAATTTGTAGAATTGCCGAATGAAATTCAGCGAGATTATAGGCCAGGAGAAAGTAAAACAACGGTTAATCAAATCGGTTGCCGAAAACAGGGTTAGTCATGCCCAGTTATTTCTGGGCCCTGAAGGATCCGGCAAACTGGCCATGGCTATTGCATATGCGCAATACATTAACTGCAGGCAGCGTACCGAAACTGATTCATGTGGCGTTTGCCCTTCATGCCTGAAATACAGCAAACTTATCCATCCTGATCTGCATTTTCTATACCCGATCAACAAAACCAGGGAAGTTGACAAGGAGCCTTTAAGTATTGATTTTCTGCCGCAATGGCGCGAATTCCTGATCTCGAATAACTATTATGTGAGTCTTCAGGATTGGTATGAAACCATTGGGATTGAAAAAAAACAGGGGATCATCAACGCCGACGATGCCAATTATGTAATAAAATCGTTGGGACTGAAGTCGTATGAGGCTGAATATAAAGTTGTTGTAATATGGATGGTGGAGAAGCTTTTTCACGCTGCCGCACCCAAATTGCTGAAGAATATTGAGGAACCAGCTGAGAAAACTGTTTTTTTCCTGGTTTCGGAGAATCCAGATACAATTCCGCAAACCATACTTTCACGCACGCAACTTGTAAAACTTACCCGCACCGGCGATGAATCAATCACCACCTACATTGAGTATGCATTTCAACTCGATTCAGAATCCGCTGCATCCATTGCCCTGGTTGCTGATGGCAATGTGAAATCAGCCATTGATATGGCACGGCTGGAGGCTGAAAAATTATTGGTTGATGGTGAAGGGACGGCTTCGAAAAAGCAGGACCCCGACAAAGAAAGGTTCGAACTCTTCAGGGAATGGATGAGGCGCTGCTGGATAATTACCGACAGGAGCATCATTCTGAAAGAGTATAACCTGTTGCTGGCGACTATTAATTCGATTATTTCGGACGGCAGCCGCGAAAAGCAGAAGGACTTCCTGGCTTACGGGTTGAAAATGCTCCGGTCGTGCCTGCATTACAACCTGGGCAACAGGCAACTTGTAAAACACACAGCCTACGAAATGGAGTTTATTGCCAACTTTTCGCGATATATTCATACAAACAATATTCAATCGTTCGAAGAAGAGTTTAATAAAGCGGTTTTCCATATCGAACGTAACGTAGCAGGCAACCTGGTATTTACTGACTTGTCGCACATAGTGGCCCGGTTGCTCAAAATTGCTCCTCCGGCAAAACAGTAAAAACATTATCTTTGCTTTCGTAACAAAATTATGTTCTCCGGCCATCAAATGGCTGGTGTTAAAATATACTTGCCTTAACCGCGTTTATTTTCAGCGTTTCAGGCAACCATTGACGACTGCTTTATGGAAGAAAAACAGGTAAACGATACCTTCAGCAATACAATACTGGCTCGCGGCTGCTGCTATACCGCGAAAGAAGGAAAAGATAAAGAACCGCAATTCAGTCATGGATGTGCAAAGCTTGATGTTCATAACTGGCTGAAAGACATTCCATTACCAGCGGATTTTAAGAAATTTGACTGCATCGAGGTAAGGTTTAAAAATAACCGCAAAGATTTTTACAGGCTGCAACCCGGAACGGAAGTTCATGAAGGCGATATTGTTGCAGTGGAAGCTTCACCAGGTCACGACATTGGTGTTGTTACGCTTACCGGTGAAGTAGCCCGTATGCAGATGCGCCGTAAAAATGTGAATCCCGCCAAAGAAGATATGAGAAAGGTCTATCGCAGGGCACGTCAGGCTGATATAGAAAAATGGATGGGAGCCGTGGCCAGGGAAGACAAAGCAATCTTTAAATGCCGCAGAATTGCAGGCGACCTTGGGCTCAAAATGAAGGTGAACGATGTTGAGTACCAGGGCGATGATACGAAGGCTATATTTTACTATACGGCTGACGACCGGGTTGACTTCCGGGAGTTGATCAAAGTACTGGCCGAAGAATTCAGGATTCGTATTGAAATGCGCCAGATTGGCGTGCGGCAGGAGGCAAGCAGGCTTGGAGGCCTGGGTACATGCGGGCGTGAACTATGCTGTTCAACATGGCTTACCGGATTTCACTCGGTAGCCACTTCGGCAGCAAGGGTGCAGCAGTTGGCACACAACCCGCAGAAACTGGCAGGACAGTGTGGTAAACTGAAATGTTGCCTCAATTATGAATATGAATCTTATGTTGATGCGCTCAAGGATTTTCCTGATACAAATGTTCCTATCAAAACCAGGCAGGGCGAGGCAAACGTGATAAAAATAGATGTGTTTGCAAGGATTATCTGGTATGCCTATAAGACCAACGACAGTGACATCTATGCCCTTCCGGTTGACCAGGTGAAGAAATTGCAAAACATGAACAAACAGGGTAAACTTATTGAGAAGCTTGAGGACTTTGCCCGCAAGCAGGAGAAGAAATCAGAACTCGAACTGGTGGTTGGCCAGGATGATCTGACCCGTTTCGATAAAGAAAAGTTTTAACAGCATTGCAGGCCTGATGACTCTCATGAAAAATCGCAGTTTTTCATTCAAAAAAATAGATGCCCGACTTGCTGCCGGCGCATTTGTATTAATGCTGGTGATTTTACTGAATTCCTGCAGCAACCAGATGATTTTCAGGGAGAACAATCATATAAGTTCTTCAGGATGGAGCGTAGCCGACAGCATGGCTTTTTCCTTTAAAATTGATGACACGCTGGCTCCTGTGAACATTTATTTTAATGTCAGGAATTCTACGGATTATCCTTACCAGAACCTGTACTTTTTCATTACCACATTGTATCCCGGCGGCGAATATTCCCGTGATACGGCTGAGTGCATACTTGCCGGTATTGATGGCAAATGGCTGGGAAAAGGAAAAGGCAAAACCCGTGATTCAAAGTTTCTTTTCAGGAAGGAAGTCAGGTTTCGTAAAGCAGGTAATTATACAATTTTCGTGAACCAGGCGATGCGGGAAGACATATTAAAAGGTATTTCTGATGTTGGACTCATTATTCAAAAGCCGGATAATGAATAAGTTACAGGAGTTACATGATTTAAACTGTTGTGAATCTTGAAACAAAAAGCTAAGAAAAGTCTGAATCTCGAAGAATGGATTAAGAGGTTCTGGATAGCATTCGCAAGCAGCCTGGCTTTGCTGGCACTGTTTTTTACGGCACTGTCGCTTGGCTGGCTTGGTTTCATGCCTTCGTTTGAAGAGCTCGAAGCACCTCCAAGTTACCTGGCCACCGAAATCATTTCAGCCGACCAGAAACAGCTTGGCACTTTTTATGTCGAAAACAGGCTGAATGTTCACTATTCGGACCTCTCGCCATGGGTCGTAAAAGCACTGATTGCCACCGAAGATGCCCGCTTTCAAAAACATTCAGGTATCGATGGTAAGGCATTGCTTCGGGTTATATACGGTATGATCACCCGCACCGATCAGGGTGGCGGAAGTACCATTACACAACAGCTTGCCAAGAACCTTTTTCCGCGACGCTATCACAGTACAATCATTGGCACTGCTTTCTCAAAACTTCGTGAATGGATTACAGCCATCAAGCTCGAACGTCATTACTCAAAAGAAGAAATTGCAGCTCTCTACCTCAATACAGTTGATTTCGGGAGCCAGGCCTTCGGAATAAAATCGGCCGCACTCACTTATTTTGGCAAAGAGCCTTCAGAACTCAACATACAGGAATCAGCATTGCTTATTGGAATACTTAAAGCGCCTTCGTTTTTTCACCCTGTCCGCAATAAGGATCGCGCTATCAGGAGGAGGGAAGTAGTTCTTCACCAGATGATGAAATACGATTACATCGACAAGCGCAGCTATGATTCTCTGAAAGTGCTGCCACTTGATATGACGCATTACAAACTCCGTGACCACAATTCAGGATCAGCCACATACATGCGTGAATATCTGAGGATTACAATGTCGGCATCAAAACCGCACAGGAGTGATTACGATGATATGGGAGATTATATTGCTGATTCAATTCACTGGGAAAAGGACCCCATATACGGGTGGATCAATAAGAATAAAAAGCCCGACGGCGGAACATACAACTTATACAAAGACGGACTTCGGATATACACCACCATTGACTCACGTATGCAGCAATATGCTGAAAATGCGGTGGTTAAGCATCTTTCAACTGATCTTCAACCGGCTTTCTTCAAGCACTGGAAGGGTAACCCCCACGCACCTTTCGATCTCTCCGACCAGAATGAGATCAAAAAGCTGTTGAATGCTTCGCGCAAACGTTCCGACCGTTATCGGAGCATGAAAAAATCGGGCTATCCTGCCGATTCGATCGACCTTGCATTCCGGACTCCCATCCCCATGAGGGTTTTCTCCTGGAATGGTGAAATTGATACCATTATGAGTCCGGATGATTCTATTAAATACCATAAGTGGTTTCTGCAGGCCGGACTCATGTCAATGGAGCCACAGACAGGCTATGTGCGTGCATATGTTGGCGGTATAAACTACCGCTACTTCAAATATGACCATGTGATGATGGGCCGCCGGCAGGTGGGATCCACATTCAAGCCTTTTGTATATACAGTGGCTATGCAGAATGGTGATTCACCTTGTACCAGGGTGGCAAACGTGCAGTACACTATTGATTCGGGTGACGGCAAAATCTGGGCGCCGAAAAACTCCGGCAAATACAAAGAAGGCCAGATGGTTACCCTGAAAGAGGCCCTGGCCAACTCAATCAACTGGATTTCAGCTTACCTGATAAAAAAATATTCACCGCAATCGGTGGTGCAGATTGCACGCAAAATGGGAATCATCAGCCCTTTGCCACCAGTGCCTTCAATTTGCCTGGGAACACCCGATATTACCCTGGCCGAGATGACTGGTGCCATGAATACCTATGCTAATACCGGTATTTATATTCAACCGATATTGGTGACCCGTATTGAGGACAAACACGGAAATGTGATTGCCCAATTTACACCAAACCAGGAAGAAGCCATGAGTGAGGAAACTGCTTACCTAATGCTTGTGCTTATGAAAGGCGTGGTGGAAAGCGGAACCGGGGCCAGGCTCAGGGGAACATACGGGTTTACAAATCCAATAGCCGGTAAAACTGGTACTACCCAAAGCAACAGCGACGGCTGGTTTATGGGATTGACCCCTGATTTAGTGACAGGTGTTTGGGTTGGTGGTGAAGACCGTTCCATCAGGTTCAGGTCAACTTCACTCGGCCAGGGAGCCAACATGGCATTGCCCATATGGGCGCATTATATGAAAGCGGTTTACAACGATAATACAATTCAGTTGTCAAGGGGTGACTTTGAAAAGCCTGAAGCACCTCTTTCGGTCGAGATCAACTGCAGTGCTGCAGTCCCCGACAACGAAGTCATAGAATTTGATTACGACAAGTATTAAAACTGCTTCAGCTACCTTTGAACATCAGGCCTGGCATGAATATTCTCAAACAAGATAACCTTGTTGCAATATGAACGAGAAAGCGGAAAAGATCATTGCGTATGCATTAACGATTGCTTTATTGCTGTTATTCAGCATCTTAGCTATTACTTCAACAGCTATTTTCGAAGGTGCCGATAACATTGCACACTATCATGTTTCGCATTTTGCCTTTAAACATCCGGAGCTTTTCCTGTATCACTGGGGAAAACCTTTATTTAATATCTTAAGCTCGCCTTTTGCCCAAGCCGGGTTTACAGGCATTAAACTTTTTAATGTAATAACAGGAATAGCCACAGCCTATTTCGCTTACAGGTATCTGCGCAGTCAAAAGGTTGAAATGTCGCTTGCCGTGATGCCTTTCGTGGTATTTGTCCCCATGTATTTTATGATGATGCAAAGCGGGCTTACCGAAGTTCTCTGCAGTTTTATATTCATAGCTTCAGCGTTCTGTTTTGTCGATAAGCGGTACATCCTCTCAGCGATTATCATGTCTTTCGTTCCGCTTTCAAGGACTGAGGCAGTTATTGTCCTGCCCATATACGGCGTTGCCTACCTTTGGTTCAGGCAATATAAAGCTATACCTTTCCTGCTCACGGGATCTATACTGTTCAGCATTATCGGCTGGTTCCAGTATAATGATATTTTCTGGATGATAACTCAGAATCCTTACAAAGGTGCAGCTGATTTATACGGGAACGGCGAGCTATTCCATTTTATCAAAGAAATGCCCTATGCTTATGGATGGCCACTGATTGTGCTTACTATTGCCGGCACACTGGTAACTTTGTTCTGGTTACTACGCCGGAAAGCAAGACTTGCCGAGCCCGCAACAGCAGATTTCTTAGTTCTTTTCCTGCCGACAATTGTTATTCTGGCCGCACATTCCTATGTGTGGTGGAAAGGACTTGGTAATTCTGCCGGACTCACCAGGGTTCTTACTGTGGTAATGCCTCTGGCTTCTATTATCGGATTCAAAGGATTAAATGAACTTACCAGATACATCCCTTACAAATGGTTGAAATGGGCACTGGTATTGATAGCATTGTTTTTTATTGTCAGGGTACCGTTTAAAAGGTTTCCACAACCGGCAAAACTACACACAGCCGACCTGCTGATGAGCCAGGCTGCTGATTGGATTAAATCACAAAACCTTCAGGACAGGAGTATTTACTATTATGATCCGGAGGTTGCCTTCTTCAATCACATAGATCCCTGGAGTCATGAAAAAGGCAGGCAGATCATTCGGGATGGTTTCATTAATGAAAACCTGTTTGAGGAAGGGTCACTCATTATCTGGGATGCGCATTTTGGCGCTCATGAAGGAAGAACCCCGTTGTCAGACCTGATGAACAAGCAAAAGATCAAACTGATTAAGATATTGTTACCCGACCCTCCCTTTACTGTGTTTGGTAAAGACAATTATTGCATTTATATTTTTATGAAAGACAAGAAAAATAGTCCACACGATAACTATACCATTGAAAAAGAGATGCTTAGCGCTATTCCGGAATAGATGTTTGTGTTTACATTAACCAAGCCTGATATAAATCATGACCGATAATGTTTCAAAAGTTGAAAAGAATATAACAGCATCCAAAAACAGGCTGTCGTTGGTTGTATTCTGGATAATCATTGCTCTAATCATTGGCACCAACGTAAAGTATAAGCATTGGGAGAATAAGAATAAGATAATCTATGTTGATGTTTTGCATTATTACGCCTATCTCCCTGCTACCTTCATTCACCACGACTTAACTCTCAAATTTACAAGGACCAATAATACGTATTATAGTCAGTATTTCTGGCCAAGAGTGCTGCCTAACGATAACCTGATCATTCTCACAACGATGGGAATGTCATATATGTACGCACCGTTTTTCATAGCGGTTCATTATCCGTTAAAATGGATTGGAGAGGTAGCTACCGGCTATTCACCTCCATATAAAATTGCATTGATTATCAGTTGCATTTTCTGGTTTACAATCGGGCTTTATTTTTTAAGAAAACTGCTGCTAAGGTATTTCTCTGACCAGGTGACAGCTTTCACGCTGATAGCCATTGTGCTGGCGACCAACTTATTCTATTATACCACTGATGAACCTGCCATGTCACATGCATACAGTTTTGCTTTGTATGCCTTGTTTATCTGTTTTGTGGATAGCTGGTTTAAAAAACCGAAAACAGGTTACTCAATTGCAATAGGGTTTCTGATTGGTGTTATAGCTCTTATCAGGCCTTCGAATGCTGTGATCGTTGTATTACTCCTGTTCTGGGGCGTTGATTCATTTAAGTCATTGGGTGAACGATTGAAACTTTTTATCCGGCAATACCCTCAGGTGTTGATAATGCTGGCAGCCACCATTCTTACGTGGATTCCACAGGTGATATACTGGAAATATGTGAGCGGACATTACTTTGTATTTACCTACGGAGAAAAGGGGAAGTTCTTTTTTGATAACCCGCAATTCTTTCGGGTTTTGATGGGTTTCAGGAAAGGATGGTTAATTTATACACCGATAATGGTGCTGGCATTGGTAGGATTTATTCCTCTCTGGAAGAAATATAGAAGCATTTTCTGGCCGGTTGCCCTGTTTTTCATCTTCAACCTGTGGATAGTATGTTCATGGTGGCTCTGGTGGTATGGCGGAAGTTACGGTATGCGGGCGCTTATTGAGTCGTATGCCATTATGGCTCTGCCAATGGCTGCTTTCTTTTCGTGGATCACACAGCATAATAAACTGAAAGGCACAGTATTAGCCTCAGGAATTGTCTTGTTCTTTGCGGCACACAACTTTTTTCAGATCACCCAATATCACACAGGGGCTATTGATGCAATCAGGATGACCAGGCAGGCATACATTTCCTCATTCATGAAACTGCATCCGACAGCTCAGCTTAAAAAGTGCCTGGTTTATCCCGATTATGCTGCTGCTGCATTCGGGAAGTATCCAAAACCAGTCATGACAGATTCACTATACCTCGGTTTGCTTGATAAAGAGCATTCAGTTAAATTGATTGAAAAAGAAATAAGATCAGGTGAGGAGAGTATGAATATGATGCAGCAGAAAGCAACAGCCAGAAATATCAGCATCGATTCTGCAATCATTCTTGACGCCAATTATCTGTATAAATCTAAAGTTGAGAATGGAGAAATTCCGAAAAATCCAAGGAAATTTCAGATATTTGACTGGTGGTACTAATTTCTCTGTTGATACAAGCATTTGACTGATAAATACTTAAGGATGGCATTACAGAACACATACTCGATTATAATCCCGGCATATAACGAAGAAACAGCCATAGGTGATTTGCTGGCACGTATGAGAGAGTTGAAGATCACTGACAACTATGAAGTTATTGTGGTTGATGATGGTTCAACAGATGCTACCAGGGAAATTGTTTCAAAATATCCGGTCCGCCTTATCAGGCACGAAGTGAATAAAGGATATGGCGCATCCCTAAAAACCGGCATCAGAAACGCGACCGGCAACAAGGTGATGATGCTCGACAGTGATGGGCAACATGATCCTCAGTACCTGGAAATTATGGCTAAGTTGCTGGTTGACTATGATATGGCCATTGGTGAACGTACAGCCGACTCGTTCCAGGTGAAAAACAGGCGTGGCGGGAAAAAGATCATTCGTAAAGTCGGAGAATTCCTGGTTGAACAGAAATTGCCGGATTTTAATTCAGGATTTCGCGGTTTTGACCGATCCCTCATAATTTCCATGCTTCATCTGATGCCGAATGGTTTTTCGTTTTCAACCACCAGTACACTCGCATTCTTAAAAGAAGGATATTCGATCGGCAAGTTTCCGATCAGGGTTGAAAGCCGTCAGGGTAGGGCGAGCAGCGTGAAATTCTTTAAGGACGGAACAAAAACCTTACTGCTGCTTTTTCGCATCATAATGCTTTTCAATCCCCTGAAAGTGTTTTTCCCGGCAAGTGCCCTCATAACATTGGCTGGAACAATCTGGGGCATACATGGTTACATTGTTTTTGGCAGGTTCTCCAACTCGGCAATTATACTCATTACGCTGGGAATGTTCCTGTTTTTCTTCGGACTTCTCGCCGATCAGATTGCCCTGCTTAACCGTAAAAAAGATTGAGCAGCACTCCCAAATACCAGTCAAAATGGACTGATCGTGATGTGGAAGCGCATTGGGATCGTGTGGCAGGAGTGTATGTAACTGAGAATAATAAAGTTAAGGATACTCACGATCAGCGGTTTGCATTCAGTATTCCGCAGCTTGACCTCTACTGTGGTGCGAAAGTATTGAACATCTCCAGCAGGGATGGTGAAGCCTCATCAGTTATCAATAAACTGGAGCCTTCGGTTGAGGTGATAAATGCCGAAATTTCACAAAAACTAATGGATGTTGCTGAATCACTCAACCCTTCCATCAGGCAGGTGAAAATCAGCACATACTCCAGCCTCCCCTTTGAAAATGAGCAGTTCGACAGAATACTTACTCTCGAAACGCTTGAACATGCTGCCGATCCGGTAGCTTTTTTGCAGGAACTATACCGGGTTTCAATCCCTGATGCCCGCATAGTATTGAGCTGCCCGCCGGCAACCAGCGAGTTGCCTTACCAGATTTATACAGCCCTGTTTGGTGGTCATGGAGAAGGCCCACATGACTTTCCTTCCTCGGCAAAAGTCAAGAAATGGCTCAAATCGACTGGCTGGAAACTGATACTTCACAAGGGCACCATACTTGTGCCGGTCGGGCCAAAATGGTTAAAAAATCTTGGCGAAAAATTGCTTGATCATGCACAGGGCAGCTTTATCGCCGAACTTGGAATCAGACAATTTTATGTTTGTGAAAAGTATTGAAAATCTCCGGTCAGTGATTAGCCACAACCTCTGCAACCGATGCGGCACCTGCGTTGGGCTGTCGGAAGGTAGAATTGTTTTCGGAGATAAAACAGCAGAGTACCTGCCCGAAATAAAACATGAGTTATCTGACGAGTTGGCTGACCGTATCTGGAGAGCCTGTCCCGGCAAATACTTTGATTTTCCGGCTTACCGAAAACTTTTCTTTCCTGAAGTGGCTCATTTTCATACATATACCGGCCCATACCAGGAGATTTTTATCGGCTTTGCTACAAATCCTGAAGTGAGAATTAATTCAGCCAGCGGAGGCATTCTTACGGCTATTCTTCTATGGTTACTTGATAAGAATCTGATAGATGGGGCTGTTGTAACGGCCATGTCTGAGAGCGAACCCTGGCTGGCCAAATCTTTCATCGCAACCACCCCTGAAGATATTATAAGGGCTGCTCAGAGCAAATACATTATAACTTCGGTGAACGAAATTCTGCCTCTGATTGAAACCTTTCAGGGGAGACTGGCCTATGTCGGGTTGCCCGGCCAGGTGCAGGCTATCAGGAAGTTACAGGCGATGAACGATCCTTCTGTACGCAATATCCATTATATTTTCGGACCATTCTACGGCAATACACTCCACTTTTCGTCGATAAAAAGCTTTCTGCGGTCTTATGGTGAAAAGGATTACCATAATATTTCCAAGCTATGGTTCAGGTATGGCGAATGGCCCGGTAACATGCGCATCGAGATGAAGAATGGCAGAATAATTCAGTTGCCAAAATTTCATGCTAATTACCTGATTCCCTTTCACATATTAAAAAACAGCCTTTTGTGCACCGACCTGAGTAATGAGTTCACCGATGTTTCGGGTGGGGACGCCTGGGCACCGGTGTATGAAGAAAGGGGCAAAGGGTTTTCGATGGTTATTTCAAGAAGTAAAAAGGGGCAGGAAATACTGGAACAAATGCTATCCGAAGGCTATCTGAGCCTTCAGCATATTGATGAGAATGAGGCGATTACTATGCATTCTCATGGTTACGACCTGAAGAAACGCGGTGCTTTCATCAGGATGAAGTTCAGGCGAATGATTGGCTTGCCTGTCCCTGATTATGGCTACGAACTCAAAGGATTTCCGCTGAGCCGTTACCTCATGGAGATGATTATTACTCCGCTTTTCCTTGTGCTCGGAACACCGCCGGCCCGTTGGATTGTAGAGAAAATCCCCCCGGCTTTCCTGGGAAGGATCTTTGAGAGATCAAGGAAAATATGGAAAAAATCGACTTACAGGATTAAACGAACCGACCTAAGCTGATGAGCCGAAAAGCAGTCTCGTGGATAATCAAAATAGCCGGAACAGTCCTGATCCTGGCCTTCCTTTTTTCGCGCATACGGTTCAGTACCAGTGAATTTGTGAAGGTGATATCGTCACTAAATCCTTTGTATTTTCTGCTATCGCTCTTTGGAGTAGTGATAATACTGGCCGTGAAAAGTTTCAGGTGGAAGCTTCTTCTTCAGGGCGAGGGCGTTGATTATCATCCTTTTAAAGCGTTGAGCGCTTACCTGGCTTCGTTCACAATTGGAATAGTGACTCCTGGCCGCATCGGAGAAATTGCCCGCCTATATTATGTCCGTGAAGATGTCCCGGTTAAGTTTTACGATGCCTTCAAAACGGTTGTGGCCGATCGTATTTTTGACCTGACGACCTTATTTATCCTGGGTACATCTGGAGTTCTTTTTTATATAAAAGCCCTGGGCAGTTTGCCAGGTTATACTTACGGCCTGATTGTGTTGGCGGCCTTCGTTTTCCTCTATGCATCTGCATGGTTTATATTCAATAAAATGATAAAAATGAAGATGTTCGGCCGATTTCATATTCTTCATTTTCTGCGAGATACGTGGTTCTTGATTATCAATAAGCGATCCGTTTTCTGCTGGTTGATTACCCTGTTTGCTTATGTTGTTTATTTTATCACGGCCGGCTGGATTTTTGAATCACTTGAGATTAATTTATCGTTCATTGATGTGGCATTTATACTGGGTATCATGAGCCTGGTGACCATTATTCCGATTTCGATTGCAGGTTTTGGCACACGCGAAGCCAGCCTGGTCATTCTGCTTTCACAATACGGGATATCTTCCGAAATGGCATTGTCATTTTCATTGCTTCAATTCCTGGCATTTTTCCTCTGGGGCGCAATTATTGGTACGATTTTCTGGATATTAAAGCCTGTGTCGTTGAAACTGGTTAAGGAAGATTCTCTGAGCATCTGGAAACTGGTCACTGGCATTGACCAGAAAGCTGGGAATAGTGGCCCGGTACTTTGATTTTTCTGTTCACCGCTTTTTTCTCATCTTTGCGCCTGAAAACGAACTGAAAATATTAAAGGAACTCCTTGATTTCCAGTTCAGGATTTATTCCAATTCCACAGATCAATGAAGAAGTCACTGCTTATTCTTGCGCTCCTCGTCCTGCCTGCGATTTTCCTGGTGACCGGCCTGAATTTTCACAGGACATGGTTCAGCGGTGACCCCGAATATGCATACCTGCTCAACGGCATTAATATTGCAAACCTGAAATCGGTAGGACATACTGATAACCCCGGAACGCCGGTGCAGATGTATAGTGCCGTTGTACTCAGGGTGGCTCATTTTCTGAACTTTTCCGAAAAAGCAGAACTTCAAAAAGCCGTTCTCAGCAATCCTGATTATTATGTGGAACTGGAGCGGAGAATTTCAGTGATTATCAATGCGTTGATGATGCTTTTCATGGGAATAGTGGTTTACAGGCTTCTAAAAAATCTCTGGCTTAGCTTCATTCTCCAGGTGACACCATTTTTGTCATCCAACCTGATTGAACATGCATGGACGAAAGTCTCACCCGAACCGGTGCTGATTTTCACGGTAATGGCCCTCATCATTTTACTGGTCGCTTATTATTGCAGCAAAAACAAACAGAGCCGCTGGTATCCATGGGCTTTTGGAGCAGTAGTTGGTTTTGGACTTGCCACCAAGGCTACTTTTATACCGCTAATCATAATCCCGTTCATACTGCTTGAAGGCTGGAAGCGCAAATGGATTTACCTGGCCGCGATTGTCCCGGCCTTTATCCTTTTTACGACTCCGGCAATACCGCAATATCCGCATATGGCCAAATGGTTCCTCGGGTTATCGACCCATACCGGCACTTACGGCCAGGGCGGGACCGGAATCATTGACCCTTTGCAATATATCAGCGCACTCGGCTCCATCGTTGAAAACAACCTGGCCATGGTTTTGGTTATCGTTGCAGCCGCTATCTTCCTGTTCCTGATGTTTCTGAAAGGAGATTTCAGGTCACAGATTAAGAATAATTATGAGATTAGAATAATACTTGCCCTGCTCGCTGCCCAGGTATTAGGAATTCTGATGGTGGCGAAACATTATCATGCCAATCATTATCTAATTCCTGATAATAGCCTGATAGGCGCTGTATTTGTTTTTTCACTCCTCTATTTCAGGAAAGAGGATGCCGGATTAAAAGCTGATGTTGCCGACAAGTTTCCGGTGATTGTTTTTTCGTTGCTTGTTTTGGGCTCGTTTCTGAACGTACCTTATCTGCAGGAGGCTGATCATGGCTATGTAATTACAAATGAGGAATATACAAAGGTGATGGCCCAGGTTGAGCACGATTATCCGGGTTATGTAAAGGCGTATTATTACCCAACTTCTATCAATCTTTACTCTGCTCTGCGCTGGGGAAGTGTTTATTCGAGGCAATACAACCTGCCTGTGCTTCAGCAAATCTATCCCGAAGGGATATTTTACGATACTCGCATCAATGCCTTTCTGATTTGGGAAACTACCATTGCGCCGGATGAACTGATAAGAGAATATGGCGGGAAAATTCTGCTGATTGGCGGCCCGATGAACCCTGAAGAAAAGCAGAAAGTCATCAATGGAGGCCTTTCATTGAAAAATATTTACTTTGGCCGTACACAGGCGGTTTATGAAGTGGATACGGCCAATTCGATACTTTTTGCAGGACTGGTAACATCACCCGCATTGTGGTCGTACGAGTGCAATGCCGACACGCTAAGTACAGATAAACAGTTTTTTATACAAAACGGCAGGAAGTGGCGAAATTCATGGAATGAGACCGGTGATGCTCCGCGTTCAGGTAAGCAATCGGTAAAACTCTCC
>Ga0209098_1002676_pt1 | contig 15472 bp, 17 predicted proteins | sample AD_JPNHW1_MetaG_FD_184429 | JGI IMG/M metagenome (GOLD analysis project Ga0209098, IMG submission 184429) | Active sludge microbial communities of municipal wastewater-treating anaerobic digesters from Japan - AD_JPNHW1_MetaG (SPAdes) (version 2) | ecosystem: Engineered > Bioreactor > Anaerobic... | reverse complement strand
AAATTTAAACAGTCTCTAAATCTCTAATTAATAATTTATTCGGCAAATTAGAGGTTGGTTGGGTATAATTTAACGGGCCATCAGCATCTATAACTGCGCTTTTTTGCCTTATCAAATCGGAGTGGTTAAAATAAAAGTATTCTTTTATGCTTTTTTTGTCCCATTGCTTATTGAATTTGACTTTGTAATAAAAGAATAATAATGATTTAATATAAAATTGGGTGTTCCCATACCGGTCTTTAATATTAATTCCACTTCTCAACGTACGATATAGCAGATCGATCCTCTCAAAGAGGTATTTGTTTTGTATTAAAAATTCTGCCTCTAATGGTGCGATAGTTCCATATCCATTCGTTTTATAATTTGATATTAGGTCATTGATCTCGCTTTTTTTAATAGTTTTGAACGTAATATCAAAGAAGTATTTGGAATAATCTTTGGGCCTTTTACTCTTTCCGTCTTCATTTGAAACACTAAAACTACCAAATCCCTTTGTTTTGCGTGACCCGAAATTATTGTGGAAAAAGAATGCGGTTATTGATTGCTCTATCACTTCTTTTAATGTTTGGTCAAAAGCGATGATCTTGGCATTGATATCTCCACTTGACCAGTTAAACCATTTAAAATCATCAAAATTTTCTTTGCCGTTGTTTGCGAAAAATCCTGGAAACGCCTTAACATCAATTTTTCCATCTTTTTTCCTTTCAATCTGACCATTTCTAAAATTGGTCTCTTGAATTTCACCAAAGTGATTCTCTGGACAATAAAAGCTTAATTTATAGTTAAGTGCGATGTGTTCGTTTTCTCCATTCCCAATCAACCAGTTTTTCCATTGATGATTTGATCCATCACTTTGTTGAGTTGTTGCAACTGTGAAGAAATGCTCCCTGATTCGATGATCTGGTATCTCTGGATTCTCTAGTAGTTTCTTCATGATAAAGAAATCCAGCTTCGGTTTTACCTCGGTAGCGCGCAAGGTGGCCCCGGCCTGGTCGTGCTGGAAGTGGATCAGCGGGGTGTGTTGTTTGAGGGTAAATGTTAGTTTATGCATATTATGAAATTATTTGTTGAGTTTAGGAGTAATCAATGTGGCAGTAACCAATGCAATAAGAATGACAGTATAGATGGTAATCCACAAGAAAGATATAGAAAGTTGGAACGTCACTAAATAGAAGATTAGCAAAGCGCAGGAGATGGACAATAATAAGAGCCATCTTTTCTTTTTCTTTTTGTCATTCCATGCGCTGGTAAAGAAAAAAGCAAATCCAGTTAGGAATACAAGGAGATAAACACTCGGCCATGCAAGTTGGCTTAATGACCAGCTTTCTATAGGTTTAAGATCGTCGAATTTTCTATTTTTAAGTAGGTTAAGAATAAAAGTTGGGATTAAAAAAACTCCTGTCAAAATTGTAAATACTTTCATCCTTGCTTTGGACTGATTCTCTCCGACAAGATTTATCAGGCGGTTCATCTCATCAAATTCCTTCTCCAGTTCTTTGGCTTGTTTTTCGACCCTCAAATGTTCCTGAAGCATATCGTAGAGTTCAATTCCCTGCTCCTGTGCTGTAATCTCACGATGAAAGACGTTATTGATAAAATCACGATATGCTTTGTACAGTGAAAGGGCTTCCTTTTGCACTTGTTTATCTTCATTCTCGATCGAAATTTTGATGTCGCCAATTCTTTTTGAAAAGTCTAAAACCATTGCCCGCTGTGCCAGAACCAATGAAACCATCCTAAAGTATATGGTTTGTATATGATCGGGGAGAAAAGCTGCATTTATTCCCGGACTCTTCAGTTCTTTTAACGGAGCTGACAGGAGTACGAACGAATAACGCGTTATGCCGTAAAGCGTGTTGTATCCCGTCCATCGGTCATAAGTATGCCTGGAAAGCAATTGTTCCTGCATAACGTCGTTCTGACAAGTTTTTGAGCCACCATCAACAAACACATATTGATACCAGAAATCGTTATTTAAATAGCGGTACCCGTTGTAGCGACGAGGTGTAAGTGAAGTTTTATCGGATGCATCCCGAAAAGATATTCCAGCTTCATTCCTGCCAGGTTGTCTCTTGCACAAATCTGATACTACATACCCAAACTTTTTTTCTTCCTTTTTAAGTTTCATTTTCTGCTTCCGAAATTCTTCAGCTAGTTGCCTTGCTCCCAACCAACTCATTACAAACATTCGGTCATCAAGTGCCAGTTGCAAATTCGGTTTGACTTCTTCCAGATTCAGGAAGTATAAAATGTGCCTGGGAACAAAGGTTGACTTATTTAGGGCGTTAAAACCATTTTCCGAAATTTGAAATTCATCCCAGTTTTCAAAGCATATAGTTTCATTCAGGTCAAGGATCGAGATGGATTCAGGCAGTTCTCTCCGTTTAGTTCCTTCCAGTTCAGAATTAACCTCTCCAATGTTGAAATCGCCGTATCTCAGATCGAGAAATGGAGGATATAATCGTCTGCCTTTTTGATTGATCAACAAGACATTGGATAGCTGATTCTTTTCGCTTAGCGCAGATTCCGGGAAATAATCCAAATGGAAAGAAAATATTCCAATGCCATCATTGTAAGTATTTAGCGTTACTTTTTTTAAGTTTAAATCAATAGCATAGTTTTCATAAACGATCTTGTTGGAATCTTCATTCGAATCAGATTCAGATTGATCGGACTTCTTCCTTTTAACTGTAATTCGATAGATCAAATCAACTGTTTTGCCAATGTTATTTATCTGAAGATTGTCTTTGTGTTCTGAATCGCCAAATATCACCGGATGAACAAAGTCATGAAAATATTTTTTCTCGTTATAAAGTGTTACTGCTTCTGTTCTGATTCTTAGATCAGCGTCTTCTTCGGGTTCATCTTCATCAATGACAAGGTTCCATTTCTTTTTTATATAGTCATAGAATCCTTGGTTACGGTTTTCGTCCGTCTCTGCATCAATTTTATATTTGAAAGGAAACAGAAAAATATGGCTGCTAAGCGGATCGCTGCATTTGGTAACTGCCTTTATAATTTTCTTGATTAACTTTTTAGTAATTTTTCCCCCGGAGATCCCCCAGTATCCTTTCTTTCCGCCGCCGGAATAAGTTGTCCAATATGCTGACAAATCTGCGAATTGATCAATGAGAATTGAAGTGTCCACCCCGTAAATTGTTAATTCATTCTCTGTATAAATCAAAAGTTGGTTGCAGGGATAAAGCCGGTCGGTAATAGGTGAAAATTTGGATGTAAGTGATTTGACAATGGTAATTCCCCGGTCGTTAATGAGGTTTTGGAGTATAGATTGTTCTGCCAGTTGCTCATCAACCTCAGTTACACCCTGGGCCCGGCGATCAGCGAGGCGGATTTCCCTGATTTCTTCAATAGTCGCATTAAGTGCTTCCATTGCTGGAATAAATCCCGTGTCGTTGGCTGCAATCCTCCCTATTTCCCGAACGAAATTAAATTCCCTTGCTAACGAAAGGAGCCGTAAATTGCAGTGGCTCTTTGTCAAACCGGTTTTTAAAGTGGTGCATCGAAGCTCGGGCGCAATCCTGGTCGAAATGTAAAAGCCCATGAATCTGCGGTTCACGGGCTTGTTGATAAATTCAGTGGTGGTTCCGCCATTTCGCGGAAACCCCGTTCAGAATAATTTTCAGGTATAAAGATACATTTCCTTAGGGCCATTTTTATTCACCTTTAAAATTTTAATAATGAACCGAAAAATGGAAATGGAGATTATCAATCCCAATTGTGCAGGCATTGATATTGGCAGTAAATCGCATTTTGTCGCTATAGGGCAAGCATTGGACGATGTGAGGGAGTTTGGTGTTTATGCCGACGATTTGACAGCTATTTGTCTTTGGCTGAAAGAATCCGGGGTTACTTCAGTGGCCATGGAAAGTACCGGAAGTTACTGGCAGAACCTGTACGTGGAGTTGGCCAGGTACGGTTTTGAACTGGTGCTTTGCAACGGGAAATTTACCAAACATGCCAAAGGCAAGAAGACGGATGTAAAAGACTGTCGATGGATCCAAAAATTGCATACCCTTGGACTACTTACCAGTAGTTTCCTTCCGGATTCTACAACCGAACAACTGCGGACTTACTGCCGACAGCGCACAAACTGGATTGAACTTTCCTGCGAAGCATCCCAGAAGATGCAGAAGTACCTCAGGCTTCTGAATTTCCGGCTCGACGTGGTGGTGAATGATATTTGCGGACAGACCGGAATGGCCATCATCGAAGATATTTGCAAAGGCAACCTTGATGCCCAAAAACTGGCTGCGCACCGCCACTACAATTGCCGGAAATCGGAAGAAGAAATAGCCAAAGCCCTGAAAGGAAACAACCGGCAGGATTACCTGTTTGGGTTAAAGCAGGAATTGGAATCGTACCGTTTCTATCAAAGACAAATTGATGCCTGCGACAAACAAATAACCCTTTTCCTGAAAACACAGATTAATATCCACCCTGAAAAGAAGAAACTAAAAACCGAAAGTAAGCCTCACAAGAGAGTCAACAAAAACACGGTAAAAAACCTCGATATAAACCAAACTGCATTCCAATATTTTGATGGTGTTGACCTGATGCGTATCGAAGGGCTTAGCTACTCAACGGTTTTAACTATCATGAGCGAGCTTGGCCCGGACGGGTTCGATAAATTTAAAACCGCCAAACAATTTACCGCCTGGCTCAGGTTAGCACCCAACAACAAAATATCGGGAGGAAAAGTGTTGAGTAATCATATCCCAAGAGGTAGTAAACGTTTGAAGATTGCTTTACGACAAGCAGCCAATGCTATTGGCAACCTAAAAGAAACCCACCTGTCAAACTTCTTCAAACGGGTAGCTTACCGAAAAGGAAGACAGGCTGCGGTGAGTGCAACGGCACGGAAACTGGCTGTAATCATTTGGAACATGGTCACCCGAAAAATCCAGTATCAACCACCATCTGATTACTTGTTTCTCGACCAAAAAAGAAAGTTAAAACTCGTATCCAGAATAAAACAAAATATTGTTAAATTTGATATCAAACCAGAAGACGTCGGATTTTACAACTCATTGAATTTTAGTATGAAAATTTGACGTTATTCAGAATTAACTGCTGTTTCTTTGTCAATGTAATGTCCAGCAATTCGGCTAACTGTTCAAGCGACGATGGCTTATGGCTATTTTCGTTGTGATGGTCAATTCTGATGTAGTGAAGTGGAGGATCGATATCCATCTCCAGTTCAATCCCTACAAAGGTCTGTTCGTCGTTGAAAAGATGTTTGTACTCACTTAGCTTAGCTCCCCACTGAAGATTGACGTCTTCGATGTTCTTTCCTTCTGTGAATCCGTGTTCAAACAGAAGTTGTTTAATTGTAACCATTTCAAGGTCATGACCTCCCAGTAGGAATACTGTAGTTGTGAAATCCATAAAGTTGTATTTAAATTGAAAAGAGGAGGTTGTTTCGGGCAGGCAGCACAGAATCAACAACTAGAAAAAACCTGTTTCTAAATTTAAGACAATTGAATGAAATAATTTATAAGTGCAGGCGAAAAGATTCTGAAATTCTAGGAGAAAATATTATGGCTATTTATGCTTATTCATTTATGAATTTATCTAGAAATCAAGTCTTGTTTTATTTGATATTAATAGCTTAGGTATATTAATTTGATTTGTTTATATTTGTATTATAATGAATTGAATATCAGGTGAGACTATATCGAGACCTATTGAAATAAGCACTTTGTAAAGCGCTGATAGTCAGCTTAGAATAAGACATGGTTCAAACTTCAGCTGAGTCATAAACTCCCGGCCTAAAAGCATTAAAATCCATCAAATCAGTTTAAATTATTCTCTACTTAACATTTGAGGTTGCCAAATCATTCATGTATTATTAAATTGAAAGAGTCGATTTCGAGACCCACATGATAGGTCTCCGAGATTCTACTGCAAAACTTAACTGATCAATTCCAGTTGGTTTATGCACTGCATAGCTTGGCTTCCAACACTTCAATATCATCTGAAATTTTTTGGTCCAATACTTTGGCATAAATCTGAGTTGTTTTCAAAGATGAATGACCAAGTAGCTTTGATACAGTTTCAATGGGTACGCCATTACTAAGAGTAACTGTTGTGGCAAATGTGTGCCTGGCAATGTGCATGGTAATATTCTTTTTAATGCCACAGATATCTCCTAGTTCTTTCAAGTAGCTATTCATTTTTTGATTGGTCAATACAGGAAGCAAAAGATTCTTCCCATTGGTCTTGGGATAATGCTTGTATCGATTCAATATCTCTTTTGCTTTGGGTAGGATTGGGATGCGGCACCTGTTATTTGTTTTTGACCGGTCTATAATAATCCACAGTTTGCCTTCCGATTTTTGTTGAAGGTGAATATCGCTAAGTTTTGAAATATCGGCAAAGGAAAGACCGGTATAGCAGGCAAACACAAAAATATCCCGAACGACACTCAACCGTTCAATTTCAATTTGTTTTTCTTCAATCCGTTTCAACTCTTCCATGGAAAGAATTTCCCGATGTGTTTCATCCAGTCCGACTTTAAATTTTGAATATGGATTCTTATCAATGTAGTCCAAAGAAACAGCCAGGTTCAAAACCCGTCTTAGATGTTTGTGATAATTCCAAGCTGTATTCTGGACGTTGTTGAAATCCTTTTTTATAAAAACATCGAAGGCATCCAGAAATTTGTAGTCGATACTCTGCACCGAGACGTCAGGTCTCTTTAGATTGGTACTAATAAATTCAGCCAATCGTTTTCTTGATGATTTATAATGTTTATAAGTCTCCATCGAATATCCTTTGTTTAGCTTGGCAAGAATGCTATCCAGGTAATAATCAAATACAGCAAGGATACCTTTCGAGTCCTGAATATTTAAAAGTTTTCGCTTGATGGTAGCCACATCAAAATCTTCATTAGTTGATCGAAGTTGATTAAACGTATCCTGGATTTCGGTTTTTATCCGATCTAGACGTTCGTTGTCAACTCTTGCACCAATAACTTTATCTTTTATTCGCTGTCGGGAGGCATCCCAATGATTCGTTGACGAATAAATTCCAGTGGCGAGTTCAATCCGATTACCTTGGTAGGTAATTCTGACACAAACGGATGTTTTACCATCATCGGCTTTTCTACTTTTTCGCAATAAGAAATTAATTACAATTTTCATGATACGACAATTAACAAAATCAAAAATCTGGTCTCGCAGACGATCTAAAATACCTCATTTTGCACTAAATAAAAAGTGCAAAAATGAGTCAAAAAGAGTCAAATAAAATGTTTTGAATCAATTCGTTGCGTGATTTGCCGCGACCAGAAAAAATGATTTTGAGTTTGGTCTCGATTTTGTCGCTTTTCATTTGCTATTTAAGGGTATTTGATGAAATTTTCCCTAAAAGAAAAAGCGCTTAAATCATTGAATTTAAGCGCTTTTGATACATTTTGATACTTTGTCAGTGCCCAGAACAAGACTCGAACTTGCACACCCTTGCGAGCACTAGTCCCTGAAACTAGCGTGTCTACCGATTTCACCATCTGGGCATTTGCTTTTTCGTTCAAAAGCGCTGCAAATATAGAAAAATTTAGTTTTAGCGAGGTTCGATGACTTCTTTTTTATTGAATTTCGTTGAAAATTATTCAGACCGGATTTTTCGCCATTTTTTGATATATAAGTATTCGTCAAATAGGTACAGCAACGAATAGCAGATGGCTAAACCTGTTTTATGAATATTTGCAACCCTAAACTACTAACTCAATTTCATTTTGTTCCGGCAAAATAAGTTATTACAGAGAGTAACACGTACCAGATAATAATGAGGGGTAGGGCATACAGCTGAAGAAAGATCAGCAGCAATAAAGTACTTCCCAAGAAGAAGAATCTAAGTGCATTTTCCTTGAATTTTAGGTTTTTGAATTTCAGGTTAAACATTGGAAGCTCAGAAACCATTAGAAACGAACAGGCAAAAATTGATGCAACCAGCACATGTTTGTTTAAAACGACATGCATGATCGAAGCATTTGTTCCTAGTTCAAGAATAAGCCCTAACGAAGCGAAGAAAATAGCATTGGCAGGTATTGGCATCCCTAGAAATTGTTCGCTTTGGCGATCGTCGGTATTAAATTTTGCCAGGCGGAAAGCTCCGGCAACCGGAATAATAAGGCTCGAGTATAATGTGATCCACTGACTCCAGTTGGCTTCAATATCTTGTATTGGCTGATTTTTTTTGAAAATAGCGAACTCGAGCATGGTAAAAACCATGGCTGCCGGTGCCAGTCCAAACGAAACCAAATCGGCCAGCGAATCGAGTTCCTTGCCAATAGGAGAATAAGCTTTTAAAAGGCGGGCGGCAAATCCATCGCAAAAATCAAAGACAGCGGCAGCAAAAATAAAAACTGCTGCCCAGCCAAGTTGCCCGTCCACTGCAAAGAAAACAGCCATGCTGCCACAAATTAAATTCATGGACGTGATTGCGTTTGGCACCCAGAAAAAATAGTTTGTCTTGCTGCTCATAATAAATCTCACTAAAGAGTTCCGTTTTTAAATTATAAACTGAAAATTTTAAAAACTGGCACCAAAAATAGCAATTTATTATGCTTTTATTGTGTATTAAATGTTATTCCTCCGTAAAATTGGAGAAAGCTGAAGCAGATTGAATTATCCAATAAATAGTTTGATGTAGGCTAACACAGCGGGAACTACAAAGAACAGTGAATCAAATCGGTCGAGTAATCCACCATGGCCCGGTAAAATATTGCCGCTATCTTTTATTCCGAAGAAGCGCTTAAACATAGACTCGGTCAGGTCGCCATAGGTTCCGGAAATGACAACGATAAGACTGATAGCAGCCCAATGAATAAATTTAATTTCAGGAATGAAACTGGCAATTGCATACGAAGCTCCCACAGCAAAAAAGGTACCGCCAATTGCTCCTTCCCACGATTTCTTTGGCGAAATACGCTCAAAAAGTCTATGTTTGCCTATCGATACACCAACAAGGTATGCTCCCGAATCGTAAATCCAAATCAAACAAAACAAGGCAATAAGCAGCGACGGCGTGTAAGTTTGTTTCTCAAATATGCCGGGAAATACCAGAAAATTGGTCAGCGAAAGTGGTAGCGCGACATATAAAATACTAAACAATGTGACAGCGATATTTTCTAACGGTTTAGATTTTTTGTGATAAAGTTCTGTTGCCATAATCACAAAAAATAGAGGAAAGATACCGAACGCCATTTTAGTATCAGTTGTACCCCTGGCAATAAAAAAAGACGCTCCAAAAAGTATGAATGAAACCAGAATGCTTAGATATACATTCGGTTTGACCTCTGTTTGTTTAAAAAGATTGTTGAATTCGCGCAGGCTGGCAAACAGAATTAGCAGAAACAAAGCAGCAAAACTATATTCGCTGAACAAAATGCTGGTCAGCATTACCAATACAAGGACGATTCCTGTGATCGCCCGCGTTACTAATTTCTTCAATTGATTAAATCTTTTAAAAGTTCTTCAGCTTTATTCTTGAAATCCTCATGAACCCACACTTCAGTTTCGCCAATCGACGGGAACGTGGAATCATGTTCATTCAGAATTACGCTTTCGATTTGCTCGTTGGCTAAAATCTCCTTTGCAATTTCTGCCTGAAAACCTTTCTCTGTGCTGAAAACACAAACCCAATCTTTTTCCATAGCCTAGTTATTAATTGGTTCTTCAGAGATTATCACGGTTATCGATTTCGGACCATGCATTCCCATCACCAGTGTTTTTTCGATATCGGCGGTGCGGCTGGGTCCGGTAATATTGCTGATGAGCGAAGGTAATTCATTTTTGTATTTTTTCTGCATGTTATTCATCGCATCGTCCAAATATTCGACCATTTGCGACTGTTCTGCAACAACAATATGCGTTTCAGGGAAAACATTGAGTCGTCGTCCTGAGATTTGTGCAGAACTTATCATCACAGAGCCCAGGTGTGCAACCAGAAATTCACAACGAGTTACGCCAATATTTACATTCAGAAAATCGCTGTCTTCAGAGTCGATTTGGATATCCGATTTTAAAAGCTCCTGAAGTTCGGGATTTTTGCAATAAACGCTGTTCTGATTCTTTTCATTGCAAATCTTCTTAACCGTTTCAGCAACTTCTTTTTTCGAACTACAGATTATGACACGCCCACCTATTGCTTCAAGATTCTTTTTGAATTCCTGCTCGAGCGACTTGTCTAAAGGATGGTAAATGGGAGAGGCAAAATCGGGAATTTGCATCTCGATTTCGCCTCTCTTATCTTGCGCGGCCTTTAATTTGGCCAAAATATTATCTCTTGCCGAGCTCATTATTTTGCTTCAGTTTCAGCATTGTTTTCAGTTTCAACTGGTAATTCAGCGGCTGGTTCACTTTTCGCTTCTGCAACCATTTCAGGTTTTCCCCACTTGCGTTTTCCAAAAATATTTTCCAGATCTTCGCTAAAAATTACCTCTTTTTCCAGAAGTCTTTCTGAAAGCTTTTCATAGCCTTCCTGATTTTCCTTCAATACACTCAATGCTCTTTCGTATTGAGCTTCAATCATTTGTTTCGATTCAGCGTCAATAAGTTCTGCTGTTCTTTCGCTGTATGGTTTGCTGAACGAATATTCGCTCTGTCCGGAAGAATCGTAATAACTAACATTTCCAACCTTGTCACTCATTCCAAAAATGCTCACCATAGCGTAAGCTTGTTTGGTAACTTTTTCAAGATCGTTTTGAGCGCCAGACGAAATGCTGTTGAATGATATTTGCTCAGCTGCTCGTCCTCCCAGAGTTGAACACATCTCGTCGAGAAGCTGATCTTTGGTGGTGATTGAACGTTCTTCAGGCAAGTACCAGGCTGCGCCCAGCGCTTTTCCACGCGGAACGATGGTAACTTTCAAAAGTGGATGTGCATGTTCGAGCAACCAGCTGATTGTTGCATGGCCTGCTTCATGGTAGGCGATCCGTCGTTTTTCGTCAACCGAGATAATTTTGTTTTTCTTTTCCAATCCACCAATAATTCTGTCAACTGCATTCAGGAAATCCTGTTTATCAACCAAATCTTTGTTGTTTCGGGCAGCAATAAGGGCAGCTTCGTTACAGACATTGGCAATATCGGCTCCAGAGAAACCTGGCGTTTGCTTGGCAAGGAACGATGGATCAACTTCCGGCGAAATTTTAATCGGTTTCAAATGCACGTTGAATATCTCCAGACGTTCGTTTAAATCAGGCAATTCTACATGTATCTGGCGGTCAAAACGGCCGGCACGCATTAGCGCTTTATCAAGAATATCAGCACGGTTTGTTGCAGCCAGAATTATAACTCCTGAATTGGTATCAAATCCATCCATTTCAGTTAGCAACTGATTAAGCGTATTTTCACGCTCGTCATTTGAACCAAAGTTTGGATTTTTACCTCTGGCACGGCCAATGGCATCAATTTCGTCGATGAAAACAATGCAAGGTGATTTTTCTTTAGCTTGTTTAAATAAGTCGCGAACGCGCGAAGCACCAACTCCAACAAACATTTCGACGAAATCTGAACCAGACATCGAAAAGAACGGCACGTTTGCTTCGCCTGCAACAGCTTTTGCAAGCAATGTTTTTCCGGTTCCGGGAGGGCCAACCAAAAGTGCACCTTTCGGAATTTTACCTCCAAGTTTGGTGAATTTTGAAGGGTTTTTCAGAAAATCGACGATTTCTTCAACTTCCTGTTTTGCTTCAGCCAAACCGGCAACATCTTTAAAGGTGTTGGTCACTCTAGAGTCTTTATCAAAAACCTTGGCTTGCGATTTTCCAACATTGAAGATATTGGCGCCACCTCCGCCGCCCGATCCTTTGCTCATCCTTCTGAAAATCCACCAGTAAAGCAAAATAATTACGCCGAACGGAAGTACCCAACTTAAAATTTCACTCATGTAATTGTGTACAGTTTTGTACTCAACATTTATTTTGTTTTGCTCCGATACATTTGTCTGGGCTTCTTTTAAATTATTTGCAAACGCTTCCGGCGGACCAATCTCGAAATAGTAATGGGGCCCTGTTTTTGCCGGAGACGTGAACCCATTATTCAATTTTGAAGCATATTTGTCGTAACTGCTTTCTTTCAAATAAATTTGGGCTTCTTTCTCATTAATAATGATGATCTTTTTAACGTCGTTGTTGGCCAGCATCGTTGTCTTAACTTCATTCCAGTTGGTCTCAACAGGACCACTGCCCATTGAATACCATTGTATAGCCAGGAACACGATGAAAAGGACGATGTAAATCCAATAAGGGTTAAATCGAGGTGTCCGGGGAGTCAGGTTGTTATTCGTGGCTTTCTTTTTTTTATTGTTGTTTCCCATTTTACTTTAGTTTTCTTCTTTTAACAATTCGATATGAGCATCAGCCCACAAATTTTCGAGGTCGTAAAACTCTCGCGTTTCTTTCTGAAAAATATGTACCATTATATCGGCGTAATCGAGCAAAATCCAGAGCGAGTTTTTATACCCATCTTTGTGCCACGCAGTTTGATCTGAAATTTCTTCAACCGTATCTTCAACTGAGTGGGCTATTGCGTCAACTTGTGTTACCGAATTTCCGTGACAAATAATGAAATATTTACATTCTGTATGATTAATTTTTCTAAGGTCTATTATTGTAATTTTTTGTCCTTTTTTTCTTCGAATTCCTTCAACAATGGCATCGATCAATTGTTCAGTTTCACTTGCTTTTCCGCTTTTATTCATAAATTTAAATTAGAACTACAAAGATAAATTTTTTACCTTATTTTAAGTGATTAAACTTGCACGTCCAAATAATAGAATTGCCTGGAGAAATAAATTTAACACTGAGTAGCATGGATCAAATTATCGGGAGTTTAATTGTACGTCTTGATGCTGTCGATTCTACCAACAATTATGCCAACGGGATGACCAGCAGGGGAGGAGTGAAAGAAGGTACTGTCTTTTTGGCATATGAGCAGACCGGAGGCAGAGGGCAGCGAACAAACAAATGGGAAAGTTTAGCTGGTGAAAATCTGACTTTTTCGATCGTGCTTGAGCCTTTCTTTTTACCGGTAGTGGATCAGTTTATGTTGTCGAAAGTGGTGACTCTTGGTATTTATAGCGCTGTAAAAAAGCATGTTGTGGATTTGAAGGTGAAATGGCCAAATGATATTTATGTTGGTAGAAAGAAGTTGGCTGGAATACTGATTGAGAATTCGATAATGAACGGGTTGTTGAAATATTCAGTGGTGGGGATTGGATTAAATGTGAATCAAATCGAATTTTTGAGCGATGCTCCTAATCCTGTGTCTTTAAAAATGCTGACAAAAAATCACTTTGACTGCGATATTGTTCTGGAAAACATCTTGAAGGGAATTGATTCCTATTACAAATTACTAAAAAGCAGCTACTTTGATTTGATTAATAAAGAATTTGAATCAGTTTTATTTCAAAGGAATGAACTCTGCAAATATAAATCGGGAGACGAAGTGTTTGACGGTACTATACGCGGTGTGAATCAGATCGGGCAACTACTGATTGAGAAAGCCAATGGACAACTGCTGTCATTTCACTTTAAAGAGGTTGAGTTCATCCTCGATTAGCGTTTTGTTTTTCAAATAGATTCGCGGAATTTGAAATCCACAACTTATTAGCGATATGGCAACATCGCCAGCATATCAGCCAAACGGTTAATACCTTCTTCGAGCTTCTTGTTTACCAGCATTTTGATCATCATACTCATTTCGGCGTCGAGGGTAAGTCTCAACTTGGTTTCGTAAGCAGAAACCGGCAGAAGTTGAATCCAAAAATTGATTCCAACGGGCATACTTCCGCTGCTTGCAACTTTTATGGTTTTGATTGGCTCCCGTTCAACTATTCTGATTTCGGCCTGTCCCATACCACTGATATTGAAGCGACAAGAATCAGCGTCCGACTCAAAATCGGTAATTTGAATCTGAGGAACTTGCTCTGTCATCTTTGCCAGTAATCCTTCGTTCACGTACTTCGACAAATTCTCAAAATTCGACAGGTAATTGTATATGATTTCCTGATTATTGTTTACGATTTTTATATCGCTGATGTATCTTGATGACCCCATAGTAAAAAAGAAAACCCCTTTCCTTGTCTGGAAAGGGGAAATTATGATGTTAAAAATAAATTATTTTCCCCAGCTTTCGGGTTGTTCGCGCCACTTATTCAGTTTTTCAATCTCTTCAGGTTTCACATCACCGGTCTGCAAGGCTAAGTCAATTAAAACCTGATATCGGCTAAGCGCTGTTAATTCGAGACCTGCGTCTTCGAAATTTTTACGGGCTTGCGGAAAGTTGTAGGTAAAAATAGCAAGCATTCCCAAAACATTGCCACCAAAATTTGTGATTGCATTGGCTGCTTTTAAGCTACTGAGGCCGGTTGAAACCAAATCTTCAATAATTACTACCTTTTGTCCGGCTTTCATGTCTCCTTCAATCAGGTTTTCCAACCCGTGATCCTTTGGTGTCGAACGCACGTAGATAAATGGCAAGCCCAATTCGTTGGCTACCAACATCCCATGAGCAATTGCTCCGGTTGCAACGCCGGCAATAACTTCCACTTGCGGATATTTTTCGCGGATGATTTCGCAAAATTTCTGGCAAATAAATGTTCTTTCTTCCGGATAAGACAATATTTTGCGGTTATCGCAGTATATTGGAGCTTTCCATCCAGACGCCCATGTAAATGGATTGTTTGGCTGTACTTTTATAGTGTTGATGTGTAACAGTCTTTTTGTAACTTCGAGTTGAATTTTTTCAATCATGGTTATTTCTTTTTTCTAGATAGCGCAGCAAATGTACAAAGTTTTTTTCAATGACTCCAAGATTCTGATCGGTTCAGAAATGAAAAAATCATTAAATGATAATATTAATGAGGTCTTCGATGTTTATGATGAAGGTGTTGTCAGTCAAGTTATTAATAGAATTGAGTGCTCGGCGGATTCATTAAGTTTTAGCTTCAATTGCATCAATTGTTATGAAACATGGAAAAGGTTTAGAGCCTGTTTTACGGAGATAGCAGCGGCAGGTGGAGTAATTGTTAATAATTACAACGAGATATTATTTATAAAGCGGTTTGGCTATTGGGACCTGCCGAAGGGAAAAATCGAAGAAGGCGAAACTGCAGAGGAAGCTTCAGCCAGAGAAGTACAAGAGGAATGTGGAATAAGTAATTTGCACATAATTCGTCCACTCGATTCAACATTTCATATTTACAGATCGCCGTTTTTGCCTTTGGATAACAATTTGGTTTTGAAAGAAACAAAATGGTTTTTGATGAAATATGCAGGAAATGAAGTTCCGGTACCGCAAATTGAAGAAGACATCGTTGAAATTCGCTGGTTCAATATGGCTGATCTGGACGATGTTTATGGAAATATTTATTCCAATTTAAGGGAGTTTCTGCAAAATTCACTTTCTGCTATTTAGTCGGCTGATTATTCGCTTTTTGCAAATCTTTA
>Ga0209098_1002673_pt1 | contig 15490 bp, 15 predicted proteins | sample AD_JPNHW1_MetaG_FD_184429 | JGI IMG/M metagenome (GOLD analysis project Ga0209098, IMG submission 184429) | Active sludge microbial communities of municipal wastewater-treating anaerobic digesters from Japan - AD_JPNHW1_MetaG (SPAdes) (version 2) | ecosystem: Engineered > Bioreactor > Anaerobic... | reverse complement strand
CATTAAAAAAGAAGTAAGAGCAATTCCTATAACAATTAGCCAAATAACAATTTGAAAAGTTATATTGAACCAACCTATAACATTAACTTTGGGAATAACGTAGGTTGCAATTGATGCAGAAAGCCAAGTAACAGGCCCTATTGCAATAATTCCTTTAAGTGCAGTAAGAGCAAGTTTTAAAGGGTTTAAAAACGGCAGAACAGAGGCTCCTTCGTTTAATACTTCTCCTGTTACTTTAATTAAAAATCCAAACAGAAAGAATATTGTTATTCCAGCAAGCCAAAGGGCACCCGCAGAATTTTGCGGGTTTTTCAGATATAAATCGTGCGCAAAGTAAAGCGGAACGGCAAAGGTTAACAATTTGAAAAACGACATGTTGTCGGTAAAAGTTTCTCTGAATGAATCTATAATTGAAGCCATATATAACCCTCTCTTTTTTTTAATGAAAAAATCATATCATAAAAATGTGATTAGGGCAATAATACCGTTAAAACTGTTTTAAGAAGCGTTCGTCATTATTGAAAAATAGTCTTATATCATCGATTGCATATTTAAGCATTGCAAGTCTTTCAACACCCATTCCGAAGGCAAATCCCGTATAAATTTCAGGGTCGATACCGACATTTTTAAGCACATTTACATCCACCATTCCTGCACCTAAAATTTCAAGCCAACCTGTGTTAGAGCAGGTTTTGCAGCCTTTGCCGCCGCAGATTATGCACTGAACATCAATTTCTGCACTGGGTTCTGTAAATGGGAAAAAGCTGCTTCTGAATCTTGTTACACGGCTTGAGCCGAAGTAAAGTCTTATAAATTCGTTTAAAACCCCTTTTAAATCGGCAAAAGTTATGTCTTTATCGACATAAAGCCCTTCTATCTGGTGGAAAAGATTGTTTTTCCTGGCATTAACTGCTTCGCTTCTGTAAACTCTGCCCGGTGAGATTACCCTCAATGGAGGCTTTTTTACAGTCATTTCTCTGACTTGCGCGTTTGAAGTCTGGCTTCTTAAAATAACATTTGAAGCGATTTTTGTGTAAAAAGTATCCTGCATGTCGCGCGCAGGGTGATCGGGCGGAAAATTCAGCATATCAAAATTGAAATATTCGGTTTCGACTTCAGGAGAATTTTCACTTTGAACAAGAGAAAAGCCTAAAGTCTGCAATATTGAAACAATTTCGTTTGTGGTGGAAGTCAGCGGATGAACATTGCCTTTAGGGGTAAAATTGCCGGGCAAAGTTATGTCGATTTGTTCTTTTTTAAGCTGCTGTTCAAGTTCTTTTCTGTAAATTGTATTGAATTTTTCATCCAAAGCACTTTCTAACTCTTGTGCTATATCGTTTGCTAAAGCACCGATAATTCTCTTATCATCATCAGACAAGTCTTTAAGATTTTTTTTAATCGAATTAAGCTCGCCTTTTCTGCTCAGATATTTATTCTTGATTTCTTCAATGTCTTCGGTTGTCGAAGCTTTTTGAATATCTGATTTCGCATTTTTTAAAATTGTTTCTAAAGTCTCTTTCATTTTTCCTCGTTTCGGTGGGTTAGGGAACCCACCCTACTTTAATTTTTTTTGTTTTATATTGCAAAGCAACAAATTGAACTTATTTACTTATTTACCTATTCACGTTTTGCTTTTTATAGAAATTCGTTATTTACCCGTTCATATTCGATTGTGCTGAATTCGCCGTGGCCGGGAAAAACTTTTGTGTGACCATCAAGGGTGAAAAGTTTGTTTTCAATGTTTGCTTTGAGTTGGTCAAAGTTACCGCCGTAAAGGTCTGTTCTTCCCACACATTCTTTAAATAAAGTATCCCCCGAAAAAAGCATGTCGTCAATAAGGTAGCAAACGCTTCCTTGAGAGTGCCCCGGAGTGTGTATAACTTTTATTTCATGCCCGCCGAAATATATACTCTGATTATCTTCCACATAACCGTCTGTGTGCTGCGCCTCAGATTTACCAAAGCCAAAACTTGAAGAAATTTTATCGACATTTTCAAGCATGATTTCATCATTTTTGTGTATTAAAACTTTGCATCCGTATAACTTTTTAAACTCGTTTACCCCCAAAACATGGTCAAAATGCCCGTGGGTGAGCAAAATATATTTTAATTTTGCGCCAAGTTCTCTGATTGCTTCTTCAATTTGCGGATTTTTATCTGTGCAGTCTATTAGAATCGCTTCTTTTGATTTTTCATCAATAAGCAGATAATTATTTACTTCTAAAAACCCGACTGTAAAATGTTTTAAAATCATTATTTCACTATCTCAAAAATATCCCTGCAAGTTTTAAAAAGTTTTTGCGCATCTTTAAGTGCAATCATATTCGGTCCGTCACAAAGTGCCTTGTCAGGGTCCGGATGAACTTCAAAAAACAATCCGTCAGCTCCTGCTGCAACCGCAGCTTTTGCAAGTACGGGAACAAACCTTCTGTCGCCGCCCGAACATTCCTCGCCGACACCGGGAAGCTGAACACTGTGTGTCGCATCAAAAATTACGGGATAACCGAATTCTTGCATAATAGGAATTGAGCGAAAATCAGACACCAAGTTGTTGTATCCGAAGGTTGTACCGCGCTCGGTGAGCAAAACGTCGGCATTGCTCGAATCGGTAACTTTTTTAATCAAAGATTTCATCTGCTCGGGTGCTAAAAACTGACCTTTTTTAATGTTAACAATTTTGCCTGTTTTGGCAGCTGCAATCAACAAATCCGTCTGACGGCAAAGAAATGCCGGAATTTGGATTATATCGGCAACCTCGGCTGCGATTTTTGTCTCTGATTCTGTGTGAACATCAGTTACAATGGGCAGGTCAAATTCTTTTTTGATCTTGGAGAGCATTTCAAGTCCTTTTTCAATGCCCGGACCTCTGAAAGAATTTATTGAAGAGCGATTTGCTTTATCAAAAGAAGATTTGAAAATAAAATTCACATCCAAAACTTCTGTAATTTTTTTAAGACCTTCTGCGGTTTTATTTAAAATATCCATAGATTCAATAACGCAAGGACCTGCGATAATAGTTAATTTATTACCGCCGATTTCGAAATTTTTAAGTTTTATTTTTTTAACTTCAGTCATAGGATTATTATATCAGGAAAATAAATGAATAAATTATTTTGTGATAAAATTAATATAAAAATAATCTAAGAAGGGATTTTTAAATGGAGCAGGAATTAAAAGATAAATACGAGGTTGTAATTGGTTTAGAAGTGCACGCACAGCTTAAAACCAAGTCAAAGATTTTCGCACCCGACGGAACAGAATTCGGAAACGAACAAAATACCCAGATAAGTCCTATAACTTTAGGCATGCCGGGTGTTTTACCCGTTCTTAACAAAGAAGTCGTAAATATGGCAATATTAACAGGGCTTGCGCTTAACTGTCAAATTCCCAACCGCTGCAAATTTGACCGTAAACAGTATTTCTACCCGGACCTTCCCAAAGGTTATCAGATATCTCAATACGATGAGCCTATTTGCGTAAACGGTTCTGTTGAAATCGACGGCAAAAGAATAGGTATAACAAGGGCTCACCTTGAAGAAGACGCGGGCAAACTCGTACATGCCGGAGCAGACGGAATCCATGGTTCAAGCTATTCGCTTGTTGACCTGAACAGAGCAGGAACGCCTCTTTTAGAGATTGTATCAGAGCCTGATATGCGTTCAAGCGACGAGGCAAAGGCTTATGTCGAACATTTAAGAAATATTTTAAGATATATAGGCGTTTGTGATGGAAACCTTGAAGAAGGCTCCATGCGCTGCGATGCCAATATTTCTGTTATGCCCAAAGACTCAAAAGAATTCGGCACAAGAGCGGAAATCAAAAACGTAAACAGCTTCAGGGCACTTCAAAGAGCGATTGAATTTGAAATCGAAAGACAAATTGATATAGTAGAAAGCGGCGAAAAAGTTATTCAGGAAACACGCCTTTGGAATGACAACACAGGCGAAACAAAATCAATGAGAGGCAAAGAAGACGCCCACGATTACAGGTATTTTCCCGAGCCTGATTTGATGCCTCTTGAAATTTCGAAAGAGTGGGTAGAAGAAATAAGAGCAAAAATGCCCGAGCTTCCAAGTGCCAAAATAGAACGCTACATGGGACTGGGATTAAGTGAGTATGATGCTAAAGTCATTGTTGAGGAAATGGAAACAGCACTTTTCTTTGATGAGGTGATAAAACTCGGCGCAAATGTTAAAACTGCGGTAAACTTCTTAATGGGAGATATTGCAGCTCTGCTTAAAGAAGAAAAAATTAACATCAATCAAACAAAACTTACACCGCAAAACCTTGCCGAATTGGTCAATCTGATTGAAAAAGGCACAATTTCCAATAACATAGGAAAACAAATTATTCCGCAAATGCTAAAAGAAGGGACAAAAGCTTCCGAGATTATTGAAAAACAAGGGCTAAGCCAAATTTCAGATGAAGGGGCGATTAAGGAAATAGTCAAAAAAATTATAGAAGCAAATCCCGAGCAGGTTAGTGCATACAAGGCAGGAAAGGTTCAACTTTTGGGCTTTTTTGTGGGACAGGTTATGAAGGAAACACAAGGCAGGGCTAACCCGAAAACGGTTAATGAATTAATTAAAAGTTTACTTGAAAGTTAACAATTTGCAATATTTGACTAAATTTATTAAACTTTTATGATTGAATACCGATAGTCCCGTCAAATTATTTATTAATTGAGTTTAGCTTTAATTTCACAATTTTGTGAAGGAGATGTACATGGCAGATTTAAAACAGCAGAAATTTGATACCAGCATGGAAGCCGAAATTTTTGAACAGCCCGAAATTTTAAGGCAAATTTTGGAAAAATATATTGCCCCAAACGGTTATATTATTTTAAATATACCCACTAAAATTACCAAAATAGTCCTTGTTGCAAGCGGAACTTCTTATCACTGCGCAAGGCTTGCCGCAGAAATGTTTGGCGAAATTGCCGATATAGAAGCAAGAGCCATTTATTCAAGTGAATTTTTGCTCAAAAAAATAGTTCCACACGATAAAAATATTTTATACATTTTTATAACCCAATCGGGTGAAACAACAGATACGTTGAGTGCCCTAAACAAAGCAAAACAGCTGGGTGTGAAAACCATGTGCATTACCAACAAAGAAAATTCAACCGCATGGCAGACTGCAGATTACAGAATTAACTGTTACGCGGGTGAAGAAAAAAGTATCGCTTCAACAAAATCCTTGACCGCACAAATGCTTTGTCTTTATTTAATGGCACTTAAATACGCTCAAATTCACGAAGTTGATATAACCGAGCAGTTAGAAAAAGTTAAGACTTTACCTGAAATTTTGGAAAAAACTCTTGAATTAAGCCCTCAAATTAAAGCACTTGCAAGGTTTTTGTCAAAATACAGCAACATTTTGATAACCGCAGACGGAATTTCTTATGCGCTTGCAAAAGAAGCATGCTTAAAAATTAAAGAAACCTCTTATATTAACGTAATGTCGCATATTTTGGGTGAATTTATGCACGGGCATGTTGCCGTTTTAAACAACAAATGCGTGCTGGTTTATGTTTCCAACAAACCGATTTCTTATTCGACAATTAAACACATGGAAAAAATCAAAAGAGATTATAATCCGCCGATTTGCGTTATAGGAACATCAAGTGACAGGATTAATTCTGCTTTTAACGTTGATTTGGAAGTCGATGATGAAAATTTAAAGATATTTTCAATGGCGGTAATGGTACAGCTTCTTGCGCTTAAAATTGCACAAAAACTGGGGCGCAATGTGGACAAACCGAAAGGTCTGCAAAAAGTCGTTACAGAGGTTTAATTAAGTTTTAAATAAGGGGCACAAAAATTTTACAAATTTTTGTGCCCCTTATGCTATAATTTCTTTATGCCAAAGGTTGTTATTCTAGGTTATGGAGAAATGTTTATGAACCTTATTGCAGGGTGCTTAGATGCGCACTGCGATGTGGTAGGTGTTTTCAGATACGACAAAGTCCGCCACAAGGGGTTAGACGGTTTGATTCTGGATATTTTTAACCCGTCAAAAGAATTCAATTATATAAAAGGTCATAAGCTTTATGAAATTAAGGCAAAAAGTGCAAATAGTGTCGAGTTTAAAAAAGAAATCCTAAAACTCAACCCTGACATTGTTTTTGTTGCTACATGGGGCGAAAAGTTAAAAAAGAGCATTATTGATTTGCCAAAAATTGCTACAATAAACGTTCATCCTTCGCTTTTGCCAAAATACAGAGGACCAAATCCTTATCTGCAAGCCATAAAACATCTTGAGCAACAATCCGGAGTTACGTTTCATTTAATGGATAAAGATTTTGACACAGGTCCGATTTTGCTTCAAAAAACGGTTGAAATAACAGACAAAGACACAGGAAAAGAACTCAAAGAAAAGATTGCAGGGGCAACAAGGCAGGCGGTTACAGAGTTGATTAAGGAATTAGGCGAAGAAATAATTATTCCTGTTGTTCAGGATGAGAAAAAAGCAAGTTATTTTTCCGTTATCACAGAAGATGAAGTTATGCTCGATTTTTCAAAATCTGCAGAAGAACTAAGCGCGCAAATAAGGGCATTTCACCCATGGCATAAATGTTATTACGAGTATAAAAATCAGTTTTTTGTACCAAACCCTTATTGTTTGGAAATTTTGGAAAACAATACAAATTTTAACGAAGTCGGTTCAATCGTTGCAAAATCGCCTAAAAACAATCAAATAACGGTTTTATGCGGCGACGGAAAACTTCTCAAAATGAGCAGAGTAAGACTTTACGGCAAAATAAGAAAATTTTTCACTAATTTTTATATAAAATATTTAATCAAAAAAGGCGAAAAGGCTTAATATAATTCAGAAAACTGCAAAAAGTTAATTATCTCTATTGAAATTTCTTTTTGGACATCAGGCTGAGCTGCTTCGAAAAATTCAAAAGCTTCTGCTATTTTTTTATCCTGATCGTACCAACGTCTCAAAATGTAGTTAAAAGCATCATTTAAGGCGTTTGCGGGTCGGGTAACATTTCTTTGTTTTGCATAGTCAATTATAAAATCGGCACACCTGAGCTGCGTTTTTTCATTTGTGTTTCTTAATAAACTTATTGCCAAACTCACTGTGGGGTCGGCATCGTACCACCTTTTATGCATAACTTTACCTTTTCTTGGCTACTTTCTTAGAATAATTTATTTTCAACAAATTGTCAACCGCTATGTCAGATTTTTCAGCTTAAAAGCGAAACACTTATTCTGCCGTATTTTGCAGAAAGGTCGTCAATGTGATGCATTAAATAAACCCACGATTCCAAATCTTTTTGGTCAAGGTCTATAATCGCTCCCCAATCGCTTCTTGCATGGTGTGCTGCAATCATTCTTGCAACATCTTTAAAGCCTTGTGCCATGCAGATTGAAAATCCGTATTGAGAGTGGGTTACCCAGTCGTGCCTGAAATTTTCGTCGTAATCTATAATTCCGGTTTCGGTGTCGATTTTGTATTCAAATATTTTTCCTATGTCGTGCAAGATGCAAGCAGCATAAATTTTATTCTTATCGATTTTGATTTTAAACAGTTCCATATTAGCATCGGCAAACTTAAGACATTCGACTATGTGAACAAGCAATCCGCCCATATAGTTGTGGTGCATAAGTTTTGCGGCAGGTGCTATTTTAATTTCTTTTTCATGCTCTTTAAAATAATCAATAATAAAATTTTTAAGCTTTTCGTCAGAAATTTTGTTTACATATTCTAAAATTTCACTGTAAAGAGAATTTCTTTCGCTCTCGTCAATGCCGAGTTTTGCTTCTTTTACAAGCTCAAGTGCCGATACAAGGCAGTTGTTGAACTTTTCGTTATAAGTGGCAGAGACAATTTTTACCAAATTTCCTGTCCTGAAAAGTTTGCTGTCAATACGGTTAAGGGTTTCTTCCCACAAAATGCAATTTAAAAGGGTTTCATTTTGGGTATTTTTAAGCTGAAGTTTGCCCATTTTTGTACCGGATTTTGTATCTCCGATTGAAAATATTACCACTTCATATATTGTTTCATTGTCAAACATTTTCTGCCTCAGTTCTTTTCTCTATCAATAATTTTGTTTTCACTGCCCCATGAAAAGTTTGTGCGGATTGTTTTTCCGACCTTTTCTATCTGGTGTTCTTCGATTTGTTTTCTCAATTTGTCGAAATTTTTACTTCCCGAATTTATCTCGTCAATAAATTCTTTTGCAAAAGTACCGTTTTGGATTTCTTTGAGAATTTTTTTCATTTCGGTTTTTGTATTGTCGTTAATGACTCTCGGTCCTCTTGTAAGATCACCGTATTCTGCTGTGTTTGAAATCGAATAGTGCATATCTGTTAAGCCGCCCTGATTAATTAAATCAACGATAAGTTTTAGTTCATGAAGCACTTCAAAGTAAGCCATATAAGGAGAATAACCTGCTTCGACAAGTGTTTCAAATCCTGCTTTGATAAGCGCGGAACACCCACCGCACAAAACCGCCTGTTCGCCGAAAAGGTCTGTTTCGGTTTCTTCTCTAAAAGTGGTTTCAATAATTCCCGCCCTGCCCGAGCCTATTGCTTTAGCGTAGGCAAGTGCCATTTCTTTTGAATCACCCGAATAATCTTGATAAACAGCAACCAAGGCAGGAACACCTTTTTCCTTTAAAAATTCACTTCTAAGTGCGTGCCCCGGGCTTTTTGGTGCTACCATAATCACATTTACATCCTTTGGTGCAACAATTTTTCCGAAATGAACGTTAAACCCGTGCGAGAACATCAAGTATTGCCCCGTCCTGAGATAAGGTGCGATTTTTTCTTTATAAAGTTTTGCCTGAATTTCATCGGGTACAAGAATTTGTATTATATCCGCCCATTTTACGGCGTCTTCAACTTCCATTATCTCAAATTTTTCGGCAAGAGCTTTTTTATAAGAAACCCCGTCTTTTCTTAATCCCAAAATGACATTACAGCCAAAATCCCTCAAATTTTGCGACTGGCCGTAGCCTTGTGAGCCGTAGCCGATAATTGTTATTTTTTTGTCTTTTATAATTTTTTCGTCAATGTCTTTGTCTTTGTATATTTTTAATTCCTGCATCTTAATCCCCTATATTTTAAAAACATAGCTTTCAAGCTCTGCCACTTTTTCTTCCAGCTCAAAATTTATCGCGTTGATTTTTGATTTTACAAGTTTTGAATTGTTAAGAGAAAATATTCCAAAAAGCGAAGCAGGGTTGACATTCGACATAAAACACTCTTTAAAATCATCAATCAAATTAAAATATTTTAAATCTATTACTTTTTTAATTGAGCTCAAATCCATATACAAAAGTCCCAACCCACTTTGTGCCTGCTTTATTTTATTTGATTCAACATCATTTTTGATTTTTTTTACGTGTTTTAAGATTCTTTCATATTGTTTTAAAATTTCTCTTTTTTTCTTTCTCAAATCAACTTCAAAATAGTCAACAGTCTGTTTGTAGCCTATATCCATGAGTTCTTCGCGTTTTTCTTTGGGCTGGTTGAAATCCACAACCACAACAGCACCTGTGTTTACTTTTATATAATCAAATTTGTCTTTGTTTCCGTAGGTATCAATGATAAAATCTGTCGCAAGCGAGGTTACGCAGCTGTAAATTGTGTTAATAAAATTTATCGCGTTGCTTCCTTTGCCTTCATAATCGCCTTCCAGTCTGAATTCCAAAACCCTTTGATCATCGGGACAAAGATTTTTTGACAATCTCCATAAAGGCCAGCTTTTTTGAAGGTCGCCGTCAACTAAAAGACTGTCTTGATAGACAATTGGCTTCATTAAACCCGGCATTGTAGAAGAAATCCTGATTGCATAGGCGATTTCAACATCGGGTGTTTCGAATTTGGAAAATTCTTTATATTTAAAATTGGTCAAATCCGTTGTAATTATAACCACGTTTTTATCTAAATCTTTAAACGTTACGGGAGGATTTTCGCCTTTTTTGTAGCGTTCGCCGTAGAATTTCTGCTCAATTAAATCACGCAGCCAGTCAAGAAAAATTTCACCTTTGCTTATGGCAAAATCTTTTCCAAACCCGAAGTGAATATCTCTGAAAAGTTCATAATTTGTGTGCATGAAAATATCTTTAAGTTCATCGGCTTTATATCCTGTTGCCCAAAGCCCTGCAAAAATAGCCCCGACAGATGAGCCTGCTATCGTGTCGGCGCAAATTCCTATTTCTTCCAACGCCCTTATTGTACCGACGTAAGAAACGCCTCTTATGGCACCGCCGCCGAATATACAAGTGTATTTTAAAGAATTATTCTCTCTGCTCATAACTTGATTTTACCATAAAAGAAGTTTTTATTTTTTGAAATTGATATTTGTGTCAAAAAGTGTTTTTTTATAATATTTTCTATCATTTGAAGGAAGTTTATAATTTTTCTTTAAATCTTTTTTATTTAAAAACACTCCATAAAATATTCCTTCATAGGCGAGTTTCCAATTTTTGTGTTTTAAAAGGTTTTTATAAACCGGATAATTTTTTTCGATTATCATAATATCGGGCGGAAATTTTTTCATAAGCTTTGTATTATCGACTTTCGAATAATAAAATTCGTTCATAACAGGAAGCATGTAATTGTAATAAACCTCCTCGTAGCGCCCGTCCATAAAGATTTTTATGTTCGGATAAAGCTTGTAGGCAGCATAGCTTCCCTGCCCGAAATTTAAGAACAAATTTCCTTTTATATTATTTATTTTTAAAAATTCAATTTCTTTGTAAGCAAATTTGTCGCTTTTTAAAATTATTCCTAAATTATTTGTGTGTATTGTTGCGATTGAACAAATTATGATAAAACAGTAAATTGCAAATTCTTTTTTTACTATAAATTTTTCTCCGAAAAATTCCGCAGGAATTTTTAATTTTTGTTTTATAAATTTAATAATATTGTCTAAAAGCGTGTAAAAATCATCATACAAAAAACAAGTGGCAGAAATTACAAAAAACGGAATCATTTTTATGTGAATTATTGCCTGATATAAAGTTACAGAAAGTATTAGAAATTTTGTTTTGTCGATATTTTTGTAAGAAAAATTTTTTACAGACGAAATAAGATAAGTCAAAATCATGGTAAGAGAAAACAGTTTAAAAATTAAAAAATTGTGGATGTGGATTTTGTGAAAAAGCCCCCACCATTCCATAATATCAGGTCTTTTCATTGTAACAGCATCGATTAAAAAATTAAGATATGAAAAGCCCCAGGGATTAATTACCAAAACCAAAATTGTCGGAATAAGTGTAAAAATGTATTTTTTAAACATTTTTTTGTTTAAAAATTCACCCAAAATATAGAGACAAATTAAACCGATACCAGAAACGCAGCCGCCATGAAGGTTGTTCCAGATTATCATAATAAACGGTAAAAGCCAAAGCGGTCTGTTTTGCCCCTTTCTTGCAAGCTCCAGAATATAAATGAACAGCGCAAAAAATATGAACGAAAACATCTGACACCTTATAGGCTCCATAACATTTATAGCTATTGCAAGAAAAGCAAAAAGGTAAAATATAAAATTATATGCTGTTGTAACTTTTACCCCTCTTAAATTTACGATTTTTGTAATTATAAAAAACAGGATAAATATTAAAACGGCATTCAAAACAATAAGCCCTGCTGTAGGGAAAAAGTGTTGGACAAGATAAAATATAACTCCGCTGCCCCACTCATGATCAAACCAAGTGTGGGTTGGGGTATAAGACAAAAAATCTTGTTTTAAGACATGCCCGCCCTGTACAAAGCCCATTCCTGCAATAAGTCTTGCCCAAAGGTCGTAATCGTAGCCGCCTGCGCCTGTGCAATAGGCAAGAATGAACAAGAAAAAAATCAGATAAAAAACAATCGGTTTAACCTTTTCCATAAATTTATTTTAGCTTAAATTCTTACTTTTGCAAATAAATATGCAGAAAGGTTAACTGTGAGAAGTGGACTTGGCTTATAGTCTTTTAGCTTTTTAGCTACTCACCCTTTATCCATTCATCCTATAAACTAACTTCACGTCTTTGCGAAGGGTAAATGAGATTTTAACTTTTTGTCTATCCGTTCACGTCTTTGCGAGACGAGAGTTATCGGCTTTGACAATTATTATCCACCGAAGCAATCTCTTGCAAGTCTTGAGGATGCGAATGAGATTGCTTCGTTCCTTCAATTATAGTAAAGTTTTGCAAACTCATGTCTCGCAATGACGTGAGTGTGGTACAAAAAGCGAAAATGCATTTACCCCCTTGCAATGACGTGTTTAGTAATCCATCTTCCAGTTATCATTTAGAATCTTAGCAAAACAGCCGACCCCGTAAGTGCTTTTTAAGCAACCCGTGCCCTCTCCATTATCAAAAAAATAGTCTCGAGCCTCTTTTGGAGAGTTATGACCAAAACAAAGTAATCCTGAAGAATTAGGTACTCCTTTTCTACATTCTGGAGAAACGAATGAATCTATAGACCCATCATGGTAATACGAAAAACTAAAAAGATCTCTGCCTGCTACATTTGGTGGATTTAGTCCGTTTATATCAACAAAAAAATCTCCCGGCATAGAAGGAGATGCAATCTGACTAGTGCAAATACTTGCACCGCTTGCAATAATGACACTATAACTGCAAGTGATGCCACTGAAATTATTTTCATCAATTGTCTTATAATTATTCGCAAAACATTCATACCCAGTTCCGCAATCTTTGATTACCTTGAAGTATTTTTTAAAGAAATTATCCCCTAATCCTTGAATAAACTCGTCATAATCAGATACTTCATCAAAAGTCAAAGTATTTGAAGCTGACAATTTATTAACTCCCTCATCTGCCATTAAAAGTTTTATTGCTTGCGAAATCTCTGAATAAACTTTTTTAAGTTGCGTTACATATTGTGTTTTTTGATAATACGCATATAAATTCGGCACCGTAAGTGCTGCAACCACACCGATTATCGTCAAAGTTATCAAAACCTCTGCAAGAGTAAAGCCTGTATAACCCTGAGACATTGTTGACACTTTTGTATTTTTAGTAAATTTTATCACTCAGTAAAAAATCCTCAAATTAATTTATTAATTAAATAATAGCACAATAATAATGTAAAAAAGGAGTTTCGGGCTACTTTTTTACATTATTATTATTATTATTATTATTATTATTATTATTATTATTATTGCGTTTGCGCTATATTTAAATTATTAAGCCAAATTATTAATTAGCGAAATTTGGCTAAAAGGCTGAGCATATTAAAGGTTTATTTTTCATTTTAGTCCGTAGCGAAGAATCTCTTTTATAAGCATATTCCAGTTATTGTCTTTTGATTTAACAGAATGACACATTTTTAAAAACATGTTATACTTAACTTGTTATATTGATTTTTTGGGGAAATATGTCTGCTGTTGAAGAAATAGAAGAATTACAGGAAATTTTAAAGTCTGATTCGTCAAATTATCAGGCAAGGCGTAGGCTTGCAGTTTTGCTGCTTGACAACGGATTTAACGAGGAAGCACTTAAACAGTTTTTGTTCTTGTCGGGAGTTTTCCCCACAGATGCGGGGCTTTTTTACAATTTGGGAATTGTTTTTGAAAAATTAAAAAAACTTGATAATGCAATACATTACTATAAAAAAGCAACAGAAATATCGCCCGATGAAACTGATTTTTACTACAATTTGGGGCTTGTTTACATTGACAAGCAGGAATACGATAAGGCAATCGAGTGCTTCAAAAAAGTCCTTACAAAAGACAAAGACGATTCAAACAGCTATTTTAATCTTGGGCTTTGTTTTTTTAAACAGGGCAAATACGAACCTGCGGCAAAATGTTTTAACAAAGCACTTGAATACAATCCTTGCGATGTTTTTGCATACTTTTATTTGGGATACATTCATAAAAACAAAGGGGAAACCGAAGAGGCAAAAGAAAAATACTACAAAGTTATTGAAGTCTGCCCGGAATACAGTTGGGCATATTTTAATATTGCTTCTATTGCCTTTGAAGAAGGCGAAATGGAGCTTGCAGTCGAAAATTTGCAAAAAACCCTTGAGCTTAATCCTTTAGACATTGAAGCCTATAAAATATATTCAAAAATTTTGATTAAATCCGGTGAAATACAAGAGGCGCAAAAATTGATTGAGCATGCGATAACGGAGAATCCTGATAAAGCTGATTTATATTATGTTTTGGCTCAAATATACAAGCTTCAGGGAAACAACGAGGATTATGTCAAAGCTCTTAAACATGCTCTTAAACAGTATAAAACGCTTTCATTTTCGCCCAAAGCCGTTAAACAGGAATTAGATAAAATCGAGGTAAAATAATGCTTTTAGGAATAAATATTGATCACATAGCAACGCTGAGAAACGCAAGAGGCGGTTTTGAACCGGATTTGATAGAATGTGCGCTTATTTGTGAAAAGTGCGGAGTTGACGGCATTACTGTACATTTGCGAGAAGACCGCAGACATATAAAAGACGCAGATGTTCGGGCGTTGAAAAAAGTTTTGAAAACACGCATGAACCTTGAAATGGCGATGACAGACGAGATGCAAAAAATAGCGCTTGAATTAAAACCTTCCGCCTGCTGTATAGTGCCGGAAAAAAGACAGGAAGTTACAACAGAAGGCGGGTTGGACGTTTTTTCCCAACTTGAGCGCGCAAAAAAATTCGTAAAACCTTTAAATGATGCAGGAATTGCCGTAAGCCTTTTTATTAACCCCGACGAAAAACAGGTTCAAGCAGCCTTTGAAACAGGAGCGGAATTTATCGAACTCCACACGGGGGCTTATTCTGAAGCCTTCGAAAGAGAGAATGAGGAAGAAGAGTTTTTAAAACTTAAAAATTCCGCCTCATTAGCGCAATCTTTGGGGTTAAAAGTTAATGCAGGTCACGGGCTTAATTACAAAAATGTTCACAGAATGAAGGAAATCCCAAACCTTGTTGAGTTGAATATAGGACACAGCATTATTTCAAGGGCGATTTATGTGGGGTTAGAAAAAGCAGTCAAAGAAATGAAAGAGTTGGTTGAATAAATGAAATCAAGAGAAAAAATTGTAAAACAAATGCAGGAGGTAGTCGAGCAAATGCGGCTTGACGATATTCAAGAAAATCCTGATATTGTAAATGATTTTTTTGACTGCGATTGTTGCGGAAAGTTCAAGTGTCTTGCTGGTTCAATCCAATACGGGGATTACAGGCTTTGTAACGATTGCGTGCTTTATGCGGAATTAGGATTTGAGCTTAAAACAATAAAAACAGTTGATGATTTAATTGAGGCAATGGAAGACAAAAAGCTTGAAGAAATTTGTGAATTTATTCGTCAGGATACGCTTGCGCAAAATAATTAAAATAGTAAATTAATAATATTTTGGCAATGTATATAAATAAAGCCCATTAAAATATTGTTTTTTTTATGTTTTTTACCTGGCTACCTCTTATTTTGTCTCATTTCTTTTCTTTTTTTGTCGCGATTTCTCACAACGTGAGGCCATTTTGCACGAAATCACAGATTTCGGCAAAAGCAGGCAAAAA
>Ga0209098_1002671_pt1 | contig 15501 bp, 14 predicted proteins | sample AD_JPNHW1_MetaG_FD_184429 | JGI IMG/M metagenome (GOLD analysis project Ga0209098, IMG submission 184429) | Active sludge microbial communities of municipal wastewater-treating anaerobic digesters from Japan - AD_JPNHW1_MetaG (SPAdes) (version 2) | ecosystem: Engineered > Bioreactor > Anaerobic... | reverse complement strand
CAAGAAAGTACAGTTATTGCACCGTCACCTAAAGTGGTTGAGAATCGCGTAAATGATAGTAGCATAGAACGTATAATCATTTTTTACAAGGATAAGAGCTTTAAAGAGTACGTTCCAGAAGAGTAAAATATACTTGATAGTTTTTTCAGATTGTAGTAGTTTTGCAAAAACTTAATATGTACGAAAAACTACTTCGACCAATTCTATTTCTTCTCTCTCCTGAAAAAATTCATTCGCTTGTAATTTCTTTTATTAAAATTGGATTTAAAATACCTGGAGTGAAATGGATAATAAAAAAAAGATTATCTGTTGATCATCCATCTTTACATAGGAGTATTTTAGGCCTAGAATTTAAAAATCCTATCGGTTTTGCAGCTGGTTTTGACAAGAATGCAGAAGTTTATGAAGATTTTAGCTCTTTTGGATTTTCATTTATCGAAATAGGAACTGTAACTCCAAAGCCTCAATCCGGGAATCCAAAACCTCGCTCATTCAGACTTAAAAAAGATAAAGCTTTAATTAATAGAATGGGATTTAACAATAAAGGGGTTGTATATGCAACTAAAAAGCTTAAAAATAGGAGTGGCAATATAATTATCGGTGGAAATATCGGGAAAAATACACTTACACCTAACGAGCAGGCTATTGATGACTACTTATTCTGCTTTAAGGAAATATACGATCATGTCGATTATATCGTAGTTAATATTAGTTGCCCTAATGTTGCTAATCTTCGGCATTTACAGGATAGTGAGAACTTGAGTAAAATACTGAACACCTTTATGGCTGAGCGGAAACAACGTAGTACTTATAAACCCATTCTTCTAAAAGTATCACCCGATCTCACCTATGAACAGCTTGATGAAACAATTACAGCATCAGTTGAAGTCGGAATCGATGGATTTATTGCAACAAATACAACTACCTCTCGCGATAATCTTACAACTAGTAGTGAAAAGGTAACCTCTATTGGTAACGGTGGATTAAGTGGCGCACCATTAACAAAACGCTCGACAGAAGTTATTCGATATATCCATGAAAAAACATTAGGTAAAAAGCCTATTATTGGTGTTGGAGGAATTATGACTACTGAAGATGCGATCGAGAAATTAAACGCAGGAGCTTCTTTAATTCAAATATATACGGGTTTTATCTATTCTGGCCCAATGTTCGTTAAAAGAATAAATAAAGAGTTAATAAAACAGTATAAATAGTTTGTAAATCAATATATTATGAAATACGTTAACTGTAAGGGCCTTTTATGTCCTATGCCTCTTATTGAAACCAAAAAGGCTATTAAGGAGAGTGTGATTGGTGACGAAATTCAAGTTGATGTTGATAATGAGACCTCCTTTAATAATGTTTCCCATTTTTTAAACGATAACGGTTTCGTTTTCAAATTTACGAAAGAAGCATTAGTATATCATATCAATTTTGTAGTTAACAATTTAAGAACCAATACTGAAGGTTTAAAAATTAATGAAGAACCCAAATCGAACTTAGGTAACTATATTATCGTTTTAGATAGTGATGAAATGGGATCTGGTGACAATGACCTAGGAAAATTGCTTCTTAAAGGCTTTATCAATACAATAGAACAACTTGATACTTTGCCAAAAGAAATTATCTGTTATAATAGTGGTATTACATTGGCAATAAAAGGTTCTGATACAGCTAATTCTTTAAAAAAAATTGAAACTAAAGGTGTAAAAATCATGCTTTGTGGTACTTGTCTTGATTTTTATAGCTTAAAAGACAATATTGAGGTTGGATCTATAACAAATATGCTCTATATAGCAGAAAAACTATCGAGTGATTTAAAAATAGTAAAACCATAGCTTGATAAAGTGCTGAAAATGAATCTTTACTTTGACAATGCAAGTACGAGTTTTCCAAAACCGCCTGAGGTTGGAGAATATATTAATAAGTATTTGAGTCAAGGTGGAACATATGGTAGGGCTGCTTATCCTCGAGTATTTGACGCATCAAAAATGGTTGAAGAAACAAGAGAACTTATCTCTACTAAAATTGGTACATCATTAATATCTAATATTTTATTTACATATAACTCAACTTATGCTTTAAATACGATTATTCAGGGTTTTAGATATAAACAAAAACAGATTTTAGTTTCCCCATTAGAGCATAATGCAGTTGGAAGACCTATAGAATATTTAAAGCAAAATGCTGGTGTGATTTTTCACATAATGCCTCATTTTAGTGATGGGTTAATAAACATCGATGAACTTAAAAGAGTAAATCTTTCAAATATAGATTTGGTTATTGTTAACCATGTAAGTAACGTGAATGGCTTAATCCAACCGTTAAAGGAGATTAAACAGGTAATTAGAGGCATACCCTTACTTGTAGATGCAAGTCAATCATTGGGTAAAGTTGAAGTAAATGTTGATGAGTGGGGTATTGATATGCTTGCATTTACAGGACATAAAGGTTTATTAGGACCAACTGGAATTGGTGGATTTTTCATTAAAGAACCTGATCTTATTAGCCCATTTGTATATGGAGGAACAGGATCAAACTCAGATAAATTGATAATGCCAGATTATTGTCCCGATAAATTTGAAGCAGGAACACAGAACATATTAGGAATTTATGGTCTTTATGGTGCACTAAAACACCAACCTAAATTATCATACAATATTGATGCTTATAAAGAATTACTTCGAAAGTTAACTCAAATAAATACTCTCAAGCTTCTAATCGCTAATAACATAGACAATCAATCAGATGTATTTTCAATAGTTCCGCTAAAGACATCAGTATCGAATTTCACAAAACAATTATATGATATTTATAAAATTGAGGTGAGAGGTGGTTTGCATTGTTCTCCAATAGCACATCAGACTTTAAAATCTTATCCTCAAGGAGCTTTAAGGGTCTCATTGTCGAACTATCATACCGATAAGGAGTTGTATTATCTGTTAAATTGTATTTTAGATGTTAATGAAAGAACTAAAAATGGATGATAATTGTTTGATACTTTTTAAAAGTGTTCATGATGTAATCAGATCCGAGAAACTAATAAATAGCAATGGATTTAGCTATCAAATTATTCCTGTTCCTTCTAATATTAGCTCTGAATGTGGAATGTGTATTAAAATTTTGAAAATAAATTCTGTTGAAATTGATAATATATTAAATATCAACAATATAAATTGCAAAATTTACAATAAATAGTTATGTCCTTTGATTTACTAACTACAGTTGAAAATGGGGGCTGTTCAGCTAAAATCCCAGCTGCCATCCTTGAAAAAACTTTACTTAATCTTATAAGAGTAAAAGATCCCAATATTCTTGTAGATATTGATACCCATGATGATGCTGGTGTCTATAAGATAAATAGTGATTTAGCCTTAATTTTTACAACAGATTTTTTTCCACCAATATGTTCTGATTCATATGAGTTTGGAGAAATTGCTGCAGCTAACTCATTAAGTGATGTTTATGCAATGGGAGGAGAGCCGTTTCTTGCTCTTAACATCGCAATGTTTCCAGCTACAACTATTCCACTTGAAGCTTATACACAAATTCTTGAAGGAGCAGCAAGTATTGCTCAAAAGGCAAATACAATAATAATTGGTGGGCATACAATAGACGACAATCCTCCAAAATTTGGTTTGGCCGTAATTGGAAAAGTTCACCCTGAAAGGGTTATAACTAATGCAGGATTAAAGCCTGGAGACAAACTTATCCTTACCAAACCTTTAGGAACAGGGGTAATAATTGCAGGAAAGAAGTTAAACCTTGTAAGTCAAGTTGCTTATAATGAAGCGCTAAAATGGATGAAAACTTTAAATAAAGAAGGCGCTTCTATTATGCAAGAGAATAATGTGACAGGAGCAACTGATATTACCGGGTTTGGATTGCTTGGACATACTTTAAAAATGGCAAAAGCCAGCAAGGTTGATATTGTAATTAACTCCAAAGATATTCCAATAATAAATGAGGCTTATCAACTCGTTGATAATGGTTGTATTCCATGTGCTGCATTTAAAAACTTGGAATACATACAAAGTTCTGTTGACTTCAATAGTTGTGATTATAACTTTAAAATGATTCTAACTGACGCTCAAACTTCAGGGGGATTATTAATGGGAGTTAAAGAAAAAAATGTTAGTAATGTGGTTAATTCGTTAATTAGAAGTGGTTTTTCTTATTCAAAGGTGATAGGAGAGGTCATTGCGGGAGAGGGTCATATACATGTAAAATAAGGTCTTTTATATGAAATTTGAGAAGGGTTCATGGTATTCATTTACCATTTCAGGTTTAACAAATATTCCTGAAAAAGGAGATTGTTATGTGCTTTCTCATGAATCGGGAAGAAAAATGCTCCTGAAATCAAGCTTCTATACCAAATACAATTTTGTTCTAGGTCAAAATATTGAATGTAGGATTGATAAAGTTAACTGTTCAGGCCAAATATTCTTAGAACCAAAGCATCCAATCTACGCTGAGGGTAATTTGTATTCATTTCCATTGATTAAAGTTAACAAGGAAGAAAAATCGTTGTTTAACGCGACTGTTAAAGATGTATTTGATAATGAAATAGATGTTTTTATTCCTCAAATTAAAAGATATAAAATCAATGATAGTATTTTGTTAAAAGTAGTTCAGGTTAAAAAGGGAGCTGCCGTTTTACAGCAAGATAAACCCGAGGTAATTACTACATTAGAAAAGCAAATCGGCAAAAAAATGAAACTAAGAATTACCAATATAACGAAATATAATTCAGAAGATTACTATATACTTACTGAGGAAAATATTGATAAGGCTAAACTTAAAGTTAAGCATTTCAAAAAATATGGTTTTGCTATTGGAGATGAGATTAGTTGCCAAGTAACAGGATTTGATTTAAACAATTCAATAGTTGTGGAACCCGTTAATCCATGGTATGTAGTAGGTAAATCTTATTTATTTAAAGTTGATAGTATAGTTGAATATGTTGATTTAGAGGGAAATATATCATATAATGTTATTGTTCTTGATATAGTTAAAAATAAATGCGGAGTAAAAGTTGATGATCATGCTGTAACGCGTATTTCAAAAATGAATAAAATAAAATGTAAAGTTAAAGGATTTAGAAAGGGTCGACCTCAGTTAGAAATCGACCCCATATATTGTTAATCATCACTATATTCTTCGGACGGTTCATCGGCTACTTCATCAGGAAATGAATCTTCATTTGTTCCAATATCATCATTTTCAGAGAAGAAATCCTTTTCATCATCTTCATCCTTTATTTTAGTATCTATCTTTACATTTACCTTAATTAAGTAGCTTGCATCATCAGTATCTAACGTAATAGCATAGAAAAAATCATTATTTGGCTTTGAAACTTTAATAACGCTATTTAAATAACCATATGGATACTTTTTTTTAACTAGATCCAACAGCTCGGGGGTCAACTTGTTATAACTGATAACCATTTTTTTCTTTTCCATAAAACAAGATTATTTTTTTCTTGCAATTATACATTAAAAATTGAAATTACTTCATGCTACAAGAAATTTTTATAATATGATTTATAATGTTTTTTCAACAGAAATAAATTCAATTTAATGTCTTATAATTAACATTATGTTAAATAATATATTTAAAAATAAACCCTAGTGCTACCTAGGGCTTAATATTTTACTTTAAATTTTGAAGTTTTTCGTTATATTCCTGATATTTTTTGTTCATATCATCACTCTCATTCCTATATCTGAAATAAATGTTCTTTAATGTTTCAACAGTTGTTCTATCTTGTGGCATTATTTGATGAGCATTTTCAAAAACAGGAATTGATTTTCTAAACTCGCCATTAGCTTTTGCAACTAATTCGTCATACTTTTCAATTTCTTTTGCTGGTAATTTATTTGCTTCCTCAAGGTACTTAACTCCTTTATTATATATTAATACACCTAAATTGAAATATGAATCAAAGAATTTAGGGTCACATTCGATAGATTTCTGGTATGCTTCTACTGCTTTATCATACTCATTTAATTTATCAAAAAGAGTTGCTTTCGCATTATACAATGAAGGGTTTTTAGGATCGCCTTCAATTGCTTTATCAATATAATTTAGAACTTTGCTTGGATCTTCATTCTTGCTTATATAATAGTTGATTAATGCAATTAGAATTTGAGCGTTTTTAGGATTTTTCACAAATCCTTCCTCTAAATACTGTAAACCTGATTCTTTATCTCCTAGTGCTTTAAATGCTTGATCAATATTACAATAAGCATTACCATCTGAGGTATAGTTGAATTGAATAGCTTTCTTGTATAAGTCAATTGCTTCTTGGTTTTTACCTGCGTACTGAGCAGCTAAGGCAGTAAAATAGTATATTGCAGTATCTTTTTGGTTTAATTGTGGTAATTCACCAATTGTAATAACCTTGTTAAAATTATCGTAAGAACAATTATAATTCTTTAAACCATAACAATTTGAACCTTCAGATACATACAATCCTTTTAGTTTAGTATATAATTCGTTTACTTTTTTGATTTTCTTTCCTGCAACATCAATCTCTTGTACTTTTTTAAGGCTTTCAAAGGCAATATCAAGCGGTTTTTCAACAACAGGATTTAGTATCTCCCATTTTTCTAATGTTTTATTTACAAAGTAAAAAACTGCTCTATCCATTATGAATTTTTCTACTATATTACCATCAACCTCTTCCTGAACACGATTTTTAGGTTGACCAGCAACCAAAATAAATTCTTGGTCAGTCATATTTGCTCTAGAGTTTAATAGTTGAGATTCATAAATCTCCATCATTAACTCTGCCCTATCAATCCAAGTTCCTTCTTTAATATTCTTTTTGGGATTTTCGATATCGGCATTACTTTTTTCAACCTTCTTTTTAAGTTGATCAAAATTAATTTGAACTCCGGTTTGAGAAAACGCATAGTTTATTCCGAAGACAAACAACAAAACAATTGTAAGTTTTTTCATTTTATTAGTAAATTTAAGTTCCTGTTTAATTTTCGGCAAAAATATTGATATTTAGTAAATTATTCAAATTCTGTATTGTTATTTTCGGAAGGTATTTCATTCTCTGTATTTTCCTTATCTTCAGATGAATCTACATATGCTACAGCAGCAATTGCATCATTATTTTTTAGATTGATAAGTTTGACTCCTTGAGTTGCCCTACCTGTTACACGCATTGCCGATACTGATAGTCTAATTGTTATACCGCTTTTATTGATTATCATAAGGTCATTACTGTCCGTAACAGCCTTAATTGCAATCAGTTTTCCAGTTTTAGGTGTAATATTAAGAGTTTTAACACCTTTCCCTCCTCTATTAGTTATTCTGTAATCATCAAGTTTTGATCGTTTTCCGTAACCCATTTCAGATACAACGAGAATTTCTTTCTGTTCATTTTCATTTACACAAACCATGCCAATTACCTCATCGGTTTGCTTGATGGATATTCCCCTAACACCGCTACCAGTTCTTCCAATTGGCCTTACAAGGTTCTCAGGGAATCGAATTGCTTTCCCTTCTTTTGCTGCAATAATTACATGGTTTGTTCCATTTGTTAAACAAGCTTCAAGTAGTTGATCACCTTCTTTGATTGTTATTGCAAAAACGCCATTCTGTCTTGGTCTACTATATGCTTCTAAGGATGTTTTTTTAATTACTCCCTTTTTTGTACAAAGAATGATATAGTTATTTTTAATATACTCAACATCAGTTAATTTCTTAACATTGAGGTATGCTTTTACATTATCATCGCTTTCAATATTTAGAAGATTTTGAATAGCTCTACCTTTAGAGGTTTTTGATCCTTCTGGAATATCATAAACTTTTTGCCAGAAACATTTACCCTTCTCTGTAAAGAAAAGCATAGTATTATGCATACTTGCAATATACAAATGCTCAATAAAGTCTTCATCTCTAGTATTACTTCCTTTTGTTCCAACCCCACCCCTTGCTTGAGTTCTATATTCTGTTAAAGGAGTTCTTTTAATATATCCTAATCTTGATATCGTAATAACGACCTCCTCATCAGCATAAAAATCTTCGGGGTTAAACTCTTCAGCGTTAGGAACTATATGAGTTCTACGATCATCACCATATTTTTCTTTAATGTAAATCATCTCATCTTTAATGATTTTCATTTGTATAGAATGATCGCTTAGAACTTGTTTTAAATATTCAATTTGTTTCTGCAATTCATTGTACTCTTCTTTAACTTTATCGCGTTCAAGGCCAGTAAGGCTGCGTAAACGCATATCAATAATTGCACGCGACTGAATATCAGATAGGCCAAAACGGTTCATTAAGTTTTCGCGAGCCTGATCAGGTGTTTCCGCTGCTCGAATAATTGCAATTACTTCATCAATATGATCTATTGCTATTAATAAACCCTCGAGGATATGAGCTCTTTTTTCAGCTTGGTCAAGTTCATATTGAGTTCTTCTTATAATAACATTATGTCTATGCTTGATGAAGGAATTAATCAGGTCCTTAAGGTTCAGTATTTTAGGACGACCATCAACAAGTGCAATGTTGTTTATCGCAAAGGATGATTGAAGCTGAGAATATTTATAAAGGTTATTCAAAACAACGTTTGCAACAGCTTCTTTCTTCAGAATTATTACAACTCTAGTACCCTGTCTATCAGACTCGTCGTTAATATAGCTGATTCCTTCTATCTTTTTCTCATTAATTAAATCGGCAATTTTCTTAATCATTTCGGCCTTATTTACCATATATGGGATTTCCGAAACAATAATCTTGGCACGACCTGATTCTGTTTGTTCAATTTCAGTTTTTGACCTAATAACCACTCTCCCCTTACCAGTATGGTAGGCTTCTTTAACTCCTTGATAACCATAAATAATTGCTCCGGTAGGGAAATCAGGTCCTTTAATATACTTCAACAAATCATCAATAGAAATCTCAGGATTATCGATGGTTGCACATATTGCATCAATTACCTCCTTTAAATTGTGTGGAGCCATATTTGTTGCCATACCAACAGCAATACCTGATGACCCGTTTACTAATAGAGTTGGGATTTTAGTAGGTAAAACGGTTGGTTCTTCGAGAGAATCATCAAAGTTAAGTCTAAAATCAACAGTATTTTTATCAAGATCGGCAAGCGTTTCCTCTGCAATTTTGGTTAAACGAGCCTCAGTGTAACGCATGGCAGCGGGGCTATCACCATCAACAGAACCAAAGTTTCCTTGACCATCTACCAATGTATACCTCATTGACCAATCTTGAGCCATTCTAACCATAGCATCGTAAACAGAAGTATCACCATGTGGATGGTACTTTCCTAGAACCTCTCCTACAATACGAGCCGATTTCTTGAACGGTTTACCAGATAAAACGCCTAATTCAGACATACCAAATAGAACTCTCCGATGAACTGGTTTCAAGCCATCCCTTACATCAGGTAATGCCCTAGATACAATAACCGACATTGAATAATCAATGTAGGCTGATTTCATCTCTTCCTCAATATTTATCTGAATAATTCTTTCTCCTTCAGCCATAATATTCTAAATATGTTATTAATTAAATTCCATTTACTTTTTTGAACCCGCTAAATTACTCAAATATCCCAATACTCAAGCAAAATATTTTAGTGATTTATTAACATATTCCGTCATTTTTTTACTATTAAAACTGATTAGCTTTTCGTTCAAAAGTATATTAAACTTTCTGCTTGTTTTTATGTTATTCTGTATTACTTTAGTATTCGAATTTTAAACCCAATATATACTATGGATTCAAAGTTTTCACAAAAAATAAAAGACGTTTTATCTTACAGTCGTGAAGAAGCTATTAGGTTAGGAAATTCTTCTATCAGTCCCGATCATCTTTTCCTAGGAATTCTTCGAGATGGTGATAGTCATGCTATCAATGTATTGGTATCATTAGGCGTTGATTTATCTGAGCTTAAAAAATTAATTGAGAAAAGGATTATTAACACTAATAATCTACTTTCAACAAATGATTCTGAAGAGATAACTCTTCAAAAAACTGCTGAGCGAGCATTAAAATTGGTTTATCTCGAAGCAAGATCACTTAAAACTGAAACAATAGATACGGCTCATCTTTTACTTGCAATTTTAAAAGATGAGAATAATTACATAACTCAATTATTGGCCGAAAGAAAGATTGATTATTCTATAGTTAGGTCGGAACTTGAGCTTGATCAGATTAAGTCAAAGGCTGACTTCTCGGATGAAGACGAGGAGCATAGTCAATTTGGTTCTCCCCGGAATCCACAACAATCTCAAGGAAAACCTGCATCTGATACCCCAGTACTTGATAATTTTGGTATCGATTTAACAAAAGCGGCAGAAGAAGGTCGTCTAGATCCTATTGTTGGACGTGAACGTGAAATTGAACGTATTGCTCAGATTCTAAGTAGAAGGAAAAAGAATAATCCAATTCTAATTGGTGAACCCGGTGTTGGAAAATCTGCAATTGCAGAAGGTTTAGCGCTTAGAATTATTAAAAAAAAGGTATCAAGAGTTCTTTTTAACAAAAGAGTTGTAACCTTAGATTTAGCCTCTATTGTTGCTGGCACCAAATATCGTGGTCAGTTTGAGGAAAGAATGAAAGCAATATTGAACGAGCTTTCAAAAACAAATGATATCATTCTTTTCATAGATGAAATACACACTATTGTTGGTGCTGGTGGAGCAACAGGTTCGCTGGATGCCGCAAATATGCTTAAACCAGCTTTAGCAAGAGGTGAACTTCAGTGTATTGGAGCAACAACACTTGATGAATACCGTGAGCATATTGAAAAGGATGGCGCTCTCGAACGAAGATTTCAGAAGGTTATGGTAGACCCTACCTCTCCTGAGGAAACTATGGAGATTTTGAATAATATAAAGGAAAGGTATGAAGAACACCATAATGTAATCTATACCCCTGATGCTATTGAAGCCTGTGTTAAACTCACTATGCGTTATATTTCTGATAGGCACCTACCGGATAAGGCAATAGATGCACTAGATGAATCGGGATCAAGAGTTCATATTTCAAATATTAAGGTACCTGAAAAAATAATCATGCTCGAGAAGCAGATTGAAGAAGCTAAGCATGAGAAGATAAAATCTGTTAAAAATCAAGATTTTGAATCTGCAGCTAGTTATAGGGATAAGGAAAAACAGTTTATTGAACTACTTGATCAAGAGCAGAAACGTTGGGAACGAGAACTAGCCAAGCATCGCGAAACTGTTGATGCAGAAAAAGTTGCAGAGGTTGTTGCAATGATGACAGGTGTTCCTGTTCAACGAATAGCACAAGCTGAAGGTGCTCGTTTAATTAAAATGGCCGAAGAGTTAAAAGGATCAGTTGTTGGTCAGGATGATGCTATTAGTAAAGTTGTAAAAGCAATTCAAAGAAATAGAGCTGGTTTAAAAGACCCTAACAAGCCAATTGGAACATTTATTTTCTTAGGTCCTACGGGTGTTGGGAAAACTCAATTGGCTAAGGTGTTAGCCAGATATCTATTTGACTCATACGATAACCTTGTTCGTATTGATATGAGTGAGTACATGGAGAAGTTCTCAGTTTCAAGGTTAGTTGGAGCTCCTCCAGGCTATATTGGTTATGAGGAAGGTGGTCAATTAACCGAGAAAGTTCGTAGAAAACCATATTCAGTTGTCCTGCTTGATGAGGTTGAAAAAGCCCATCCAGACGTATTCCATATTCTTCTTCAAGTTTTAGACGAAGGTCTCTTAACGGATAGCCTTGGAAGAAGAGTTGATTTTAAGAACACAATTGTCATAATGACCTCTAATATTGGAAGTAGAGAACTAAAAGACTTTGGCAAAGGAGTAGGATTCAATACTTCTGCACGAGAGGCTTCGGCAAATGAATACTCTAGGGATGTTTTACAGAAAGCGCTTAAAAAAGCATTTGCTCCTGAATTCCTTAACAGAATTGATGATATCGTAATTTTCAATACTCTTTCAAAACCTGATATCCATAAGATTATTGATATTGAACTTAAAGGCTTATACGACAGAATTTACAGCCTAGGATATACAATTAAAATATCTAGTGCAGCAAAAGATTTCATTACTGAGAAAGGTTATGATATTCAGTATGGTGCGCGTCCATTAAAAAGGGCTATCCAAAAATACCTTGAAGATCCTATGGCTGAGGCAATTATTAAGAACCCTATGAAAGCTGGTGATGTAATCTCTATCGGACTTAATAAGAAAAAGGATGAGATTGTTATCAAAATTCTATCGAAAGGAGATGATGCAACTGTTATTGAAGATTCATCTGTAGACGAGTAATTAATATCTACACTAAACCTTTATAGTTTTATATTGTTAAATAATAAATTAAAAAACAATATAATGGAAAATAGAAAAGTAGTATTTGGCGGAAATCAAGTCGCATTATCTGGAAACGAAATTAAAGTTGGCGAAAAAGCACCCGATTTTACAGCTATTGATAATGGTTTAAAACCTATTAAACTCTCTGATTTCAAAGGAAATGTTAAACTTATATCGGTATTTCCATCAATAGATACAAGTGTATGCTCTATTCAAAACCATAAGTTTAACAATGAAGCTAGTTCCTATGGCGATAAAGTTGTATTTATTGCAATTTCAGTTGATTTGCCCTTTGCTTTGAAGCGTTTTTGCGGTGCAGAAGGTATTAACAATCTTAAAACATTATCAGATCATAGGGATTTAGAATTTGGAAATAAATATGGATTCCTAATTAAGGATTTAAGGCTTTTAGCAAGAGGAGTTGTTATTATTGATAAAGATGACGTTGTTAGATACGTTGAAGTAGTTCCTGAAGTTGGACACGAGCCTAATTATGAGAATGCTTTAAATGCTTTAAAATTACTCGTATAATATATTAAAAAGGCTGCCTAAAGCAGCCTTTTCCATTTTATACAATTTCACCAATTAGATCATAATCATCACACGAGGTAATTCTTACAATGATGAAATCTCCTTGTTTAATATTGTGAGTATTATCTTTTTTTATGATCACTTCTTGATCAACTTCAGGTGAATCATATTCTGTTCTACCAATAATATATTGATTCTCAAATCGATCAACAATCACCTTGAAGGTTTGGCCAATTCTTGATTGATTATTCTTCAAAGAGATTTCCCTTTGAAGTTCCATGATAATATCAAGTCGGTTATTCTTTACTTCTTCTGAAATATCATCTGGGTAAGTTTTTGCCGAATAGGTTCCCTCTTCTTCAGAATATGTGAATACTCCTACTCTATCAAACCTATATTTTTTAACAAAATCAACTAGTTCGTTAAAGTCTTTTTCCGATTCTTCAGGATGGCCAACTAAAAAAGTAGTACGTATTGCAATACTGGGTATTTCACATTTTAACCGTTTTACCAGATCAACTGTCTCTTTTTTGCTAGTTCCCCTGCGCATTACATTCAACATTTTATCACTAATATGCTGAAAAGGTATATCGATATATTTACAAATCTTTGGATTATTTTTAATTGTATTAATAAGATCAGAAGGGAAAGCACTAGGGTAAGCATAATGTATCCTAATCCATTCAATACCATTTATTTCGCTTAGTCTATCTAATAGTTCAGAAAGCATTCTTTTTCCATATAAATCGAGTCCATAGAAAGTACTATCCTGAGCAATTACAAGTAACTCCTTTACTCCATCGTTTGCCAAAAGGGTTGCTTCTTCAACTAAAGAATCAATGCTTCTTGAAATATGTTTTCCTCTAATAAGCGGAATTGCACAATAGCTACATCCCCAGTTACATCCCTCAGAAATTTTTAGGTATGCATAATGTTTTGGAGTAGTTAAAAAGCGAGAGGTTTCAATCTCGCTGCTATACTTTGTTTTAAGGTCTTTTAATATTATAGGGAGGTCATTAACTCCATAAAACCCATCTACTTCAGGGATTTCAGCAGAAAGTTCATCCTTATATCTTTGAGAAAGGCACCCCATCACATAGACTCTGTCAATAATGCCTTGATTTTTAGCCTCTACAAATCGGATAATTGTATCAGTTGACTCCTCCTTAGCATCTGCAATAAAGCCACATGTATTTATAACAACAACTTTTGCTGAAGCATCGTTTGAATCGTGAATAACTTCCCAACCATCAAAATCGAGTTGCTTCATCAAGAATTCTGAATCGACCACGTTTTTGGAGCAACCTAAAGTAACTACATTTATTTTTCTATTTGCTTTAGCCATAATACTTAAAAACCCGAGAAAACTCTCGGGTTATATTAGATTTAATAATCAATTAGTTAAATAATGAATCTACAAACTCAAACCTATCAAATATTTGGAGATCAGTAATTTTTTCGCCTACACCTATAAATTTCACAGGAATCTTGAACTGATCAGAAATTCCAATTACAACTCCTCCCTTTGCAGTACCATCAAGTTTTGTGAGTGCTAAAGCAGTTACCTCAGTTGATTTTGTGAACTGCTTTGCTTGCTCAAACGCATTTTGTCCTACAGAGCCATCTAAAACGAGTAATACCTCATGGGGTGCATCAGGAATAACCTTTTGCATTACTTTCTTGATTTTAGAAAGTTCGTTCATTAGGTTAATCTTATTATGTAATCTTCCTGCAGTATCGATAATTACTATATCAGCCTTGTTAGCTTTTGCCGATGTTAAAGTATCAAAAGCTACTGAAGCAGGATCTGCTCCCATTTGCTGCTTAACTATTGGCACTCCAACCCTATCCGCCCAAATGGTAATTTGGTCTACAGCGGCTGCTCTAAATGTATCAGCAGCACCAATTATAACCGATTTACCTAGATTTTTATACAGATATGCAAGTTTCCCTATGGTTGTGGTTTTGCCAACACCATTCACACCAACTACCATTATAACATAAGGATTTCCATCTTTTATTTCAGGAATCAATTCAGATTCTGTGGATTTGTTTTCTGCAAGGAGTTCCGCTATTTCTTCCTTAAGTAGTTTATTAAGTTCAGTTGTTCCAATGTATTTATCCTTTGATGCTCTTTTTTGGATTCTATCAATAATTCGTAAGGTAGTCTCCACCCCTACATCCGAAGAAATAAGAACCTCTTCAAGGTTATCAAGTACTTCATCATCAACGCTTGTTTTTCCGATAACTGCTCTTGATATTTTCTTTAAAAGACTTTCTTTGGTCTTTTCAAGCCCTTTATTCAAGGTCTCTTTATTCTCTTTTGAAAAGAAGCCTAAAACACCCATAAATTCGAATTATTAATAAACCTCAAATATATGAAAAAAGAAAAGCTTTCTTTAACAGAAAGCTTTATCAAATATGTCTAATGCCAAAACTATTTTGCTTTAAAAAAGTCTTGAATTTCAGCATTGTTAATCATTTCTTCCTTGAACATGTAAGCTCCAGTTTTAGGAGATCTTACCATTTTGATGCATTTGGTTCGTACCCTTCCGGCACCCTTTTGCATCGAAGCAACTACTTTCTTTGCCATTTTTTAAAATTATTTAATTTCACGATGAAGGGTAACCCT
>Ga0209098_1002670_pt1 | contig 15502 bp, 12 predicted proteins | sample AD_JPNHW1_MetaG_FD_184429 | JGI IMG/M metagenome (GOLD analysis project Ga0209098, IMG submission 184429) | Active sludge microbial communities of municipal wastewater-treating anaerobic digesters from Japan - AD_JPNHW1_MetaG (SPAdes) (version 2) | ecosystem: Engineered > Bioreactor > Anaerobic... | reverse complement strand
GAGGTGAACATCGGCGCCACGACCTTGGGCCACAAGCCCTCGAGCTTGCCCGACGCCGGATTGCGCACGGCCCAGTGGACGACGGACCAGTCGTTGCGCGCGGACGCCAGCGTGGCGCCGCACAGCCCGCCGATCAACGCGTGGCTGGAACTGGACGGCAGCCCGAGCCACCAGGTGAACAGGTTCCAGAGCACCGCGCCCAGCAGCGCGCAGAACACCGTCTGGGGCGTGACGAACGCGACGTCCACCAGCCCCTTGCCGATGGTGGTGGCGACGGACACGCCCGCCATGGCGCCAAGCAGGTTGGACGCCGCCGCGAGCGAAATGGCCTGCCGCGGCGTCAGCACCTTGGTCGAGACGCTGGTGGCGATGGCGTTGGCGGTGTCGTGGAAGCCGTTGATGAACTCGAAGGCCAGCGCGATCAGGAGGGCGAGCAGGATCAACGTCATGCGCGCCCGCCTTTCACGAATACTTCAGGACGATCTGGAAGGCGACGTTGCCCGCGTCGCGGCAGCGGTCCACGACCTTTTCCAGGGTGGAATAGAGGTCGAGGATGACGATCACCCGCAGGGCTTCGTGGCGGCCGCTGTAGAGTTCGCGCGTCATGTCCATCATCAGGCGATCCGCTTCGGACTCCAGCTTGTGGAGGCGGTCGTTGAGCGCCTGCATCGTTTCGAGGTTTTCGTGCTGGCGCAGGCGCTTGACCATGTCCACCACGGTGTCCACGGCCTGGGTCAGCAGTTCGTGCTGGCGCGCGAACTCCTGCGGCTCCATCCGGGGATGGCCGAGCAGGAACTTTTCCCCGAACTTCTCGATGCACTTGGGAATCTTGTAGAGGGCGAAGGACAGCGCTTCGATGTCCTCCCGCTCGAAGGGGGTGACGAAGGTGCGGCAGAGTTCCTGGGAGATTTCCTCGGTGATGCGCTTGTCGTTGCGGCGCGTCCGCACGAGGTCGTCGATGGAGGCGAGGTCGCCGGCATGCTCCAGGAGCTTGCCGAGGTGCTGCACGCTGGCGTGGGCTTCGACCGCGCTGGCTTCCAGCAGGGCGAAGAACTTGTCGTTGTAGCCCATCAGCCGTCGAATGAGGTTGATCATGCCCCCCGAGGGTAGCAGACGCCGCCGGGGAGGCAAGCGAAAAGTAAAGCGTTTTTCTTTAGGAAATATAAAGAAAACGCGTTTGCGGGAAGGCGGTCTCGATTGGGACTGGGAGCGGGGCGATGCGGAAGCGTGCTGTACGGCATCGGGCAATCCGACGGACGACAGGATGGGCCTTTCCATCGGAGAAGGCAACGAAGCCGTTTGTCCCGCATCGCATTCCGCAACAATGGACTTTTCGGATGTGCGACATGTTTTGCCAAGGGGGGGGATCTGTGAAATGATCCACCTCTTTGTTGGAAAAACGACATGCAGGAAAACCTTTCCACTCGGCAGCGCAGGGGCTTGATGCTGGCGGCGCTGGGCGTAGTCTTCGGCGACATCGGCACAAGTCCGCTGTATGCCTTTCGGGAATGCTTCCATGGCGCTCATGGCATGGCGCCGGATCCCCCCCACGTGCTCGGCGTGCTCTCGCTCATCGTCTGGTCGCTGGTGGTCATCGTCAGCCTGAAATATCTGGTGTTCGTGATGCGCGCCGCCAACCGGGGCGAGGGGGGGATTCTGGCCCTGCTGGCCTTGGCGATGCCTGAAACGGGGCGAGCCCAAGGCGTGCGTCGGGGGCTGGTGCTGGGCGGCGTTTTCGGCGCCGCCTTGCTCTATGGCGACGGCATGATCACGCCGTCCATCTCCGTGTTGAGCGCCATGGAAGGCCTGGGCGTGGCCACCGCCCGGTTCGAGCCTTACATCCTGCCGGCCGCGATCGCGGTCCTGATTCTCTTGTTCAGCCTCCAGCGGCTCGGGACGGGCCGGGTGGGTGCGCTGTTCGGACCGGTGATGCTGATGTGGTTTGCCACCTTGGCGGGCTTGGGCTTGGCCAGTCTGGTTCGGCATCCCGAAGTGCTGGCGGCTTTGAATCCCGCCCATGGGTTCCATTTTTTATGCATCAGCGGACGGGCCGGATTCGTGGTGGTGGGCGCGGTGTTTTTGGCGGTGACGGGCGCCGAGGCGCTGTATGCGGACATGGGGCATTTTGGCTTGGCGCCTATTCGGCGCGTCTGGTTTGCGCTGGTGCTGCCGGCGCTGCTGCTGAACTATTTCGGGCAGGGCGCGCTCGTGCTGGGCGAGCCTGCCGCCACGCTGAATCCGTTTTTTCTGCTCGCGCCGTCCTGGGGGCGCTATCCGCTCGTGGGACTGGCCACCTTGGCCGCCGTGATCGCCTCGCAGGCGCTGATTTCCGGCGCGTTTTCGCTGACGATGCAGGCGATCCAGCTCGGTTACCTGCCGCGCCTGGACATCCGCCACACCAGCAGCGCGACGCGCGGCCAGATCTACCTGCCGCAGATCAACTGGATCCTGATGCTGGCCTGTCTCGGCTTGGTTGCCGGTTTCCGCACGTCGTCGAACCTGGCCGCCGCCTACGGCATCGCCGTCACGTTGACGATGCTGGCCACCACGGCGCTGTTCTATTTCGCCGCGCGCCGCTTGTGGAACTGGAGCCGGGCGCGGGCGGCGCTGCTGTGCGGCCTGTTCGGGGCGGTGGAACTGGCCTTCTTCGCGGCCAACATGCTGAAAATCGTGCACGGCGGCTGGTTCCCGCTGATCGTCGCCGCCGCGCTGTTCGCAGTGATGACGACGTGGAAGCGCGGGCGCCTGGTGCTGTGGAACCGCCTCCAGAAGGTGCTTTTGCCCCGCGACCGGTTCTTCGAAGACATCGCCGCCAACCCGCCCCGGCGCGTGCCGGGCACCGCCGTCTTCATGGCCGGCAACCCCGAGGGCACGCCCGTGGCCCTGCTGCACAACATCAAGCACAATCGGATCCTGCACGAGCGCAATTTCCTGCTCACCGTCGTCACGGAGGAGGTGCCGCGCGTCGATCCGTCCGCGCGCGTCACGGTCGAATTGCTGCCGTCGGGCTTCCAGCGGATTGTCGGCCACTACGGCTTCATGGAGCGGCCCGATATCCCGTTGCTTCTCGCGCAGGCGCCCATCGACGGCGGCAAGCTGGAGATTGCGGCCACCACCTTCTTCATGAGCCGCGAAACCATCGTGGTGAACGGCCGCGAAAAGATGGCCGGCTGGCGGAAGTGGCTCTTCGCGCTGATGTCGCGCAACGCGCAGACGGCGACCGCCTACTTCCATATTCCGCCCAACCGCGTGATCGAGCTTGGCATGCAGGTGCAAATCTAGGGCATTTTACGTGCGGTCGGGGCCGCGCCCGCGTTCCGGCGGCGCTTCCCGGAACCGGGTCCGGAATTCGGCGCGTGCGATGCCGGCGACGAGTCCGCCCAGCAGCGCGCCGCTCCCGAGGCACGCCCCGCCGAAGGTCGCCGTCTTCAGGTCGGAAAACAGCAGCGCCCAGACGCCCACGCCGCATGTGGCGCCCAGCAACGCGCCGCAGAGGAAATGCACGCCGAACGCGGTCAGCCGGTTTTTCCAAGAACGCTTCGGCGCCCGGATCGGCTTGGGCATGCTGGGCCAGTTTTGCGCGAAGTGCGGCATGGCATCACTCCGTGAAGCCTTTCTGCGCCATGGCGTCGGGGAATTGGAAGCGGGCCATGCCGGTTTTCATCCGGCGCAGGCCGAGCTTGCGGTAGAAGTCTTCCTTGCCGGGCGAGGCATAGAGGATCACGTTGCAGCCGGGCAGCCGGTCCAGGATGGCGCGCATGATCTGGGCGCCGATGCCCTGCCGCTGGAATTCCGGCACGACGGCCATTTCGTAGACGGCCGCCTGGTAGGCGCCGTCGGAGATCGCCCGGCCGAAGCCGACGGGCCGGCCGTCGGCGTAGGCGAAGACGACGACCGCGCTGGCCGCGAACGCCTTTTGCAGCAGCTCCGGCGGCCGCGACGCCATGCCCACGCGCCGGAGCGTCTCGGACACGAACGTCCAATCCACGCCCGCGCAATCGAATTTCAGTTCGATTCCCATGCGGTTAGGCGTCGTACGTGGCGAGGGCCTTGCAGACCTTGCCGGCGGCGTTGAAGAAGAAGGTTTCGATGGCGCGGCGGCCGAGGACGGCGTGGTAGTAGATGCTGACCGCGTCCACGCCGCAGGCGACGTCGATGATCGTGAACTTCAGGTCGGGGATCTTGGCCAGCGCGGCGCGCCAGTAGTCGCCCACGGCCTGTTTCCCTTGCAGCGTGCCGGTGGGGACGCCGAGCAGCTTCTGGATCATCGGCGTCGTCATCGTGAAGTCGTCGGCGTAGTGCGCCAGCACGGCGTCCACGTCGTGCCGGTTCCACGCCGCGACCCATTCCGCGGCGAACGCTTGGGCTTGGGGGAGGGTCATGGTCATTCCTGATTGTCCATTGATATTCGATGGTGTGCTTCTAGAAATTGAATTGTTCTATCATATTTTCGGAGAATCGATTCATCTGTAATCGCAGATTTCATGTCGCGCAAGATGTCGATGCATGGATTACAGCCATCAATTTGAAACCAATCTCCCAAAACACATGCAGGTAAATATGGGTCTATTTGATCTTTCACCTTCGATTTCAGCGGAATGTCTGTAAATGCATAATTCCGTCTTTCTGTCGCCGGGAATCCCAATGATGAAAGCCGGGAAACAGCCGACGGGCATAGAACAAATCCGATCCAGTCCTGGATTTCGCCATATTTATACGCTTCGATCAATGCTTCACCGAAATATATGTTGCGGTTGGAGTCGCTATAAAATTCTCCGCAAGAAATAGCCCCCCGGAGTGGAATATTCCGGTGTAAAAGTTCGACGGCGAAAATACGGGCGGCTTGCTCGAGATAGGTGAAATCAGAGATGGAATCGTTGCCGGAAAACATCAGGAAGGTATCCGAAAACCACGTATGGCAAACGACATTCCGGGAGTGTAATTCCCGAGATGCACGCTCGATGGCGTGAGCATATACTGTAAATACTTCGACTATGTGTCTGGTTTGGGTTAAATTTTTGGTTCCGAGCAGATCAAAGTATGCGACCCATCTCTTCTGGCTAAATGCGGGGTCAAAATGGATTGCTTCCTTTGACATGTCAAATTCCGGGATGTTTTCGACCGTTGTGTAAAACCAGAGTACCATTCAGGTTCGATCTGTGCACCGAAAAGAGGGCGTGAGCCGCGAGCATGCGCGTTGAGGGGGGGAGATCGAAGGCGTTGGTGATCCGTTCAGACAGATAGGCGGGCCATTTTCCCTTGTTGAATAAGATTGGAAGCCTATGATGGGCCAACAGGAGAAGTCGGCATGAAGCGGGCATGGCAAAGGTGGGCGCTGGTGCTGGCGCTGGGCGTGGCCGGCGCTGCGCGGGCGGATTACGTGCCCGGCACGACCAACACGGTATATGCCGCGGGGACGTCGGGCGCCAGCTACATCCTCTATCTGCCGACGGGCTACGACACGAATCATCCTCCGCCGCTGATGCTTTATTTCGATCCGGGGGCGGACAGCGGCTATGGCATGCGCAAATTGCAACCCAGCTGCGAGGCGGCGGGCTGGGTGCTGGCCTGCGCCAACGAATTGCGCAACGAGTGGATTCCCAACCAGGAGATCAAGATCCGCGAGATCATGGACGACGTGCGGCGGCGGATCGTCTACGACCGGGCGCGGTTCTATTTGGCGGGATTGTCGGGCGGCTCGTGGCGTGTCCAAACCATTTCCCGCGAATACTGGGACGAGGCGACGGGCATACTTTTGATGGGCTGCTGGATCGGGGATTACGACGACTACACGGTGTTTCCCGATCGCTTGGCCATCGCGCGCGTGAACGGATCGAGCGATTTGCCGCCGTCCAAGGACACGAACTATTACGCCCGTTCCGCGGCGCGGGTGCACGACGTCGTGTTCGAGGGCGGGCACGAGATCGGGCCGACCCCATCGATCAGCGCGGCGCTGACGTGGCTGGAGGCGGATTTTGTGTCCGTCGGTCAAACCTACGTTCCCGCGGATTTCGAAGCGGCGGCGTCCGGATTGGTGGCCGCTGCGCAGGCGGCGTGGAATGCGGCGGATTACGGGCTCGTGGCCAGCAACGCGGCGGCGACGATGTTGCGCTATCCCATGTCAAGTTCCGTGCGCGCGGCCGAGCAATGGCTGTTTCGAGTCTACACGAACGGGGAGTTGCGCGCCCAGGCGGCGTGGTGGCCGGCCTCGAACGAAATCTGGGCGACGTCGTGGATGCTGATGCAGCGGGGCCTGGGAATCGACGTCGGGTTTCCGCGGGAACAGGCCCGCGCCTATTTCGAGGCCGCGGTTGCGGCGTGCCCTACCAACGCGCGGGCGCTGGCGGAATGTGCCCACCAGATCCTGAACGATCCGGCCTGCGCGCGCTCGGCATGGCCGCGTGCGGCGCAGCTCGCCGAAGAGGCCTTTCTGCTGAAGACGAACCATTGGCGCGCGCCGTACGTCCGGCACGAGTTGGCGGCGCAGATGGGGGACTTGCGCGGCGCCTTGGCGGAGTTGCGAGCCGCGATGGACCGGATGCCGGGCGATCTGGGAAGCGATGAGTTGTCCAACACGTACGACGATTGCGAAGAAGAGGCGGATCGGCTCGAACGGGCCGTCGCGCAGATTCCGGCCCTGCCCGTCGTGGCCGATTTCGAGCGGTTGCCGATGAACCGGAGCGTGGACGGCCGGCAGGGCTGGGCGGCGCCGTGGGGCGGGGTGCTCAACCAAACCCAGACGGTCCACAACGGTTTGTGCGCTTTGGCCGTCACGGGGCGCGAGAGTCTCGTCTTTTTTAATTGCACCGAACGCACCAACGAAGCGATCTGGATCGATTTCTACGTCCGCCCGGCGCGGGCGGAGATCGATTTCACGAACGCCCTGCCGCCGCTGGCCGCCGCGGCATTCCATGTGCGCAGCAACGGCCTGCTGCGCGTCTACGACGGGAATGCCGGCGCTTGGACCACGCTGGTGCATGCGCCGTTGCCGACGGATGCCTGGTCGCGCATTTCCATTTGCGCCGACGGAGCGAGCCGGCAATGGTTGCTGCGCCTGAACGACGAGCAGATCGGCGCCGGTCTGGGATTCGCCCATCCCGCGTCCGTCTTTTCAGGCGTATGTTTTCTGCACGACGGCGCGGCGCCGACGATTCTGGACGATCTGAGCATTTCCACGAACGAGCCGGCGGCCGACGCCGACCGGGATGGCTTGCCGGATGCCTGGGAACAGGATTATGGCTTGGATCCCGCCGATCCGGCCGATGCCGCGCTCGATCCGGACGGCGATCTGTACGCCAACTGCGAGGAATGGCGTGCGGGCACGTTGCCGAACGCATGGAATGCGGCGACGACGGCGACGATCCATGCGGAAGCAGTCGTGGGGGCCGCGGGGGTTTCTCTCGGCGGGCTGGTCTGGACCAACGCGCGGCATCGCCACGACCGGTGGGCGGGCGACGTGCTGCTGATTGCGACGAATCGCGCACCGCTCTATTTCCTGACCTGGACAAGCAACGCCTACGCCTTTTGGGGCGCGTTCGACGCCGAACCGCTCGTGCCGGACGGCACCGGCGTCGTGGAGAATCTGGGGTCGTCGTTGGGATCAGACGAACAAGCTTTGCTCCAGGGACCGTTCAATGGGCGTTATCGCGTCGCGCTGGACGCCGGCACGGGCGAGTTCACCGTGGAATGGGTTGGATTCCACGACGCGGATGGCGACGCGATGATGGACGAATGGGAACAGATGCATGCGGGCGATCCCACCGCCCTGACGCCGTACGGCAATCCGGACGGAGACGCCTATCCCAACCTGGCGGAATATTTCGGCGGCACCGATCCGCAGGCGCGCGATCCTTATTCCGAGCATGCCTCCGTTTCCATGGCGGGCAGTTTCAACAATTGGTCCACCACCCAGAGCCCCATGACGCTGGTGGGCGACCACTTCTGGCAATACACCTTTTGGCGCAGCGCCCGGACGACGACCTTCAAGTTCGCGGCGAACGGCGCCTGGGACGTGAACTGGGGCGACAACCAGCAGGCGACCAGCGTCGTGTCCTTCCGGGACGTGGCCGACGTGGACGGGGCCAACGTCGAGATGATCACGACCAATTCCGGCTACGTCACGATCACCTTCAACGATTGGACCCGGAAATACGCCGTCGTGGCCCAGGCCATCGACGCGGACTGGGACGGAATCCCGGACGTCTGGGAAATCGCGCGATATACGAATGCGGCCGCCTATGGTGCGGCCAGCGATCCGGACAACGACGGGTGGGCGAACGCGGCGGAATATCTGGAAGACAGCGATCCCCGCGCGGCAAACGCCGGCATCACCACCAATGGGCGGATCAACGTGGTGGGCAATTTTTCGAGTTGGAACACGGCGCTGTATCCCATGGAGCCGGCGGGCAACCATCTGTGGCGGCTGGACGTGGCCTTTACCAACCAAGCCGGGGTCGAGTTCAAGTTCGTGGCCAACGGCGATTGGTCCACGGCTTGGGGAGCCACGAATTCCGCCGCGTTCGCGCTGCCGCTGCAAACCATCGGCAATTTCCAAGGCGGGGCGCCCAACTTCAAGGTGGCGGCACCTCTGGATGGCGTCTATCGCTTCACATTCAATGAAGCTTGCGGACTGTGCACGCTCGATTACGCGCCGCAATATCTCTTGCATCAGGCGCCGGACTGGACGGTGGTTGCCACGAACCGCGCCGTGGTGTTGAAATGGCTCAGTTCGTCGGATCGGCAGTACGCACTCTATGGTTATACCAATTTGCTGACGGAACCGGAGTTGTTGCGCGCGCACGTCCGCGCGACCCCGCCGCTCAACGTGACGACGCAGGAAGTGGTTCCGGATGCACGCCTGGGGATCTTCCAGATCCGTTTAGAGGAATAGAACCGGATGGCGATATTCTGCCGCGAGCAAGCGCAGCGGGGGCGCGTGCTCAGTTCGGCGCGGGGAAGGCGGGGGGATTCTGGGAGAAGATCTGGAGGGAGTATTTGCCCATGGAGACGGTGGCGGTCGGAGGGGATCCGACGGCTTCGACGCGGTCGGCGCCGACGTTGCCGAAATCGGGAGAGTAGAGCTTGGAGTCGCCGTTGAACTGGCGATACCAGGTGCCGGGGGCGGGGAAATGGATGGCGTAGTCGTTCCGGTCGAAATCGAGGCTGGAGAAATTGGCGACGACCACGACGTCGTCGCCGGCGCCGCCCCGGTTCCAGCGGGTGCAGGCGACGACCTTGTTGTCGTTGTCGACGTGCTGGACGAAGACGCCGGTGCCTTGGAGGCCAGAGGTGGTGCCGAGGAGATTGCGGCGGAGGCGGACGAGGTCGGCGTAGGCGCGGACGATGCCGGGGAAGGCGTTCGTCAGGTTCCAGTCCATGGGAACGTCGTCGTGGAAGGACCGGGATTCGTTCATTTCCTGGCCTTGGAAGATCATGGGGATGCCGGGGGTGACGAAGACGACGGACGCGCCGAGGAGGGCGCGCTTGCGGGCCCAGAGGCTGGCGGGATCTTCGGGGTGGACGGTGGCGGGAATGCGGGTGCGGCCGTAGTTCATGCCGGCGACGTAGTCGTGGGCTTCGGTGAAGGCGATGCGCTGGAAGCTGGGCCAGTCGGAGAGGGCGCCGGCGACGTCGCGCACGTTGCGCTCGAAATCCCAGGCGTCGGCGACGGGGTGGAAGACGGCCCAGCGGTAGCCGATGTCCCATTGGGCGTCGAAGCCCATGTCGTGGTCGAAGGCGTGGTCTTCGGCGATGCGCACGAGGCGGGGATGGGTTTGCGCGAGCTCGCGGTTGACGTCGCGCAGCATCTGGATGCCCTCGGGATTGGGCGCGGGATTTTGCTCCGAGAAGCTGACGATGTGGTAGACGGAATCCCAGCGAAAGCCATCGACGCGGTATTCCTCGGCGAACATGAAGATCTGGTCGCGGATGTATTGGCGCACTTCGGGGCGGCCGAAGTCGGGGCGGGTGGAGCCCCAAGGGGTGTGGGCGCGGTCGTCGTTGTAGAAATAGATGCCGCCGAGGCCGTTCCAGGAAGCGCCGTCGAAGCCCCACAGGTCGAGATCGGTCGGTCCGTAGTGGTTGTGGACGACGTCGACGAAGACGGCGAGGCCGCGCTCATGCGCGGCGCGGACGAAGCGCTTGAGGGCGTCGGGTCCGCCGTAGTCGGTTTCGATGGCGAAGGGGTCCGCGGGATTGTAGCCCCAGCTGCGGCCGCCGGGGAATTCGTTGACGGGCATGAGCTGGACAACGGTGAAGCCGAGGGCGCGGACGTGGTCGAGGCGCGGGATGGCGTCGTCGAACGTGGCCGGCGGGTTTTTGCCGGCGAAGGTGCCGACGTGGAGCTGGTAGATGACGAGATCGTTGCGGGGGAAGTCGGGCGCGCGGTCGTTGCCCCAGTCGAAGGCGGCAGGATCGTAGACGACGGAATCGCCGCTGGAGTGCGTGACTTGGCGCGCGCGCGGATCGCGCTTCCAAATGTAGCCGTTGAAGACGTACTTGTAGCGCTGGCCGGGCCGCGCGCCGGCCAGGTCGAGCGACCACGTGCCGCCGGCCGCGTCGCGCGCCATGGGCGCGGCGTGCCAGTCGTTGAACTCGCCGGCGACGGCCGCGGACTGGGCGTTGGGCGCCCAGACGCGGAAGGTCGTGCCGCCGGGATGGGGCCACGAGCCCAATCCGGGGCGGGCGGACTGGGCAAAGGCGGAGCCGGAAGCGACAATCAAGGCGGGGATCAAAACCAAACGAAGGAATTTCACGATGACTCCAATTTGGGCGCGATCATACGCTTTACCTCGCGCAAAACAAGCGGAGGCCGGCGCGGCGGCGGCTTACTTGAACGCGGCGGCGGCGCGGAGGTCGAGCGTCGCGAAGAGATCGTCCAGCGTCTCGGCGCGGCGGATCGCAACGACGGAGCCGTCGGGCCGCAGGAGCAGCTCGGCGGAGCGGGTCTTGCCGTTGTAGTTGTAGCCCATGGCGTGGCCGTGCGCGCCGGCGTCGTGGATCGCGAGCAGGTCGCCCATGGCGATCTCGGGCAGTTGGCGCTGCACCGCGAATTTGTCGCAGTTTTCGCACAGCGAGCCGACGACGTCGTACGTCTTGGTCGCCGGGGCGGTTTCCTTGCCGAGGACGGTGACATGGTGGTAGGCGCCGTACATGCCGGGGCGCATCAGGTTGGCCATGGAAGCATCCACGCCGACGTAGGACCGGTAGGTTTCCTTCCGGCGGATGGCGCGGGTGACGAGCCAGCCGTAGGGGCCGGTGATGGCGCGGCCGCATTCCATGTTGTAGGCCAGCGGATCGAGGCCGGCCGGGACGATGATCTCGTCGTAGAGCTTCCGCGCGCCGCGGGCGATGGTTTCGTAGTCCACGGCCTGCTGTTCGGGGCGGTACGGAATGCCGATGCCGCCGCCGGTGTTGATGAAGGAAATGCGCACGCCGAGGCGATCCCGCAGCTCGACGACGAGATCGAACAGCATGCGGGCGGTTTCGACGTGGTATTGCGCGTCGAGTTCGTTGGAGACGACCATGGTATGCAGGCCGAAGGTCCGGACGCCGAGGTCGCGGGCCTTGGCGTAGGCGTCGAAGAGCTGGTCGCGGGTCAGGCCGTACTTGGCTTCCTCGGGATGGCCGATGATCGCGTTGCCGGCCTTGAGCGGGCCGGGGTTGTAGCGGAAGCACAGCGTTTCCGGCAGCGAACCCGTCGCGGCGATCAGCGCATCGATGTGCGTGACGTCGTCGAGGTTGATGATCGCGCCGAGCTCGCGCGCGGCGCGGAATTCGGCGTCGGGGGTTTCGTTGGAGGTGAACATGACGCGGTCGCCGCGCAGGCCGACGGCCTCGCAGAGGCGGAGTTCGGCGAGCGAGGAGCAGTCGGCGCCGAAGCCTTCGGACGCGAGGATCTTGAGGAGGAAGGGATTGGGCGCGGCCTTGACGGCGAAGAATTCGCGGAAATCCGGGAAGACGGAGAAGGCCTGCGTCAGGCGCCGGGCGTTGGCGCGGATGGCGGCTTCGTCGTAAAGGTGGAAGGGGGTGGGGAAGCGCTGGGTCAGGGCTTCGGTCTGCTCGCGGGTGAGGGGAAAGGTCTTGGTGCTCATGGCGTCGTTCTTCCGTTGTGGGAAGAACAGGTTATGGATGGCGCGGGGCGAAGGCAAGCGGGAAAGGGCGTTTCTTTTGCGCCGCGGCCGCCCGAGGGGCGGCTTCGGCGTCACGCGCGCTTTTCGGGCTTGGCGTCCGCCGCCTGGGCCGCCTTGGCGTCTGCGGCCGCCTGCTTGGCGCGCTGTTCCTGTTCGTAGTCTTCTTCGCTTTGCCACCACGGCCGGCTCTTGGCCTTGGGCGGCAGCATCAACATGTAGAGGAAAATGAAAGGGATGCAGGGCACGTAGTAGAGGATGCCGCCCTGCGTGCGCAGGCTCTCGCCGAGGTTGAACTGCATGAGCCACGCCAGATACGCCGCGAAGCCCACCGTGTTGACGATCAGGACGATGCGCTTGGCTTTCGGATCCATGGCCGGCAATCTACCCTTGCGGCGCGGGATTTGGCAACCCGGGAAACGCTCAATCGAGCCGCAGCGTGCGATAGACGCTGAACGGCGCGGAACTGGTCGCCGCGGCGCTCAGCGTCGGCACGCTGGACGTGACGATGCCGCTGGCGTTGCTCCAGATCTGGGTGCCGGCCAGGTTGGTCGCGACCTGCAGGACGTAGGCGTGGCCGACCGCGGCCAGCCAATGGTGCGTCAGCACGTCGTTCGCGCCGACGTCGGGCGGCAGCATGGCCCGAACGGAACAATACGGATTGGCCGCGGAGAAGAACTGGTCGCCGGGACTGTAGGATTCGGCGAAGTTGAAGAGGCGCGGATCGTTGAGGTTGCCGTAGCCGCCGGCGGACTGGCCCATGGGGCCGAGGACCTGGTTGGATAGGGCGCGGTGGTTGACGTCGTTCACGAAGGCGACGATGCGGATGGAGTCGTTGATGGCGCCGGCATCGTTGGCGAAAAGCTCCACGGGGATTGCCAGTTCGAGTCCCGTGGTCACGCTGGCGGCGAGAGTCGCATTCGTTTCGTTGGCATCGCCGGTGCCCCAGACGCCGCCGACGTTGCTGTTGTTGAACCCGAGCTGGACGCCGTTGGTGAAGGTGAAGGTGGGGGTGAAGCTGGTGTGGGTGGTATCTTTGGCGACGCCGAGCGTCCGCGCCGTGCCGCCGCCGCCGGTGGGCAACGTGGCATAGAAGAGCTGACCCCGCCAGGCTTCGATCTGGGGCGGGTCGTAATAGGGAACCACTTCGGTGTTGTTGTAGAAGGTCAGGTAGAAGTCCGCCGCGAAGTCGGCGTCGAAGCGCAAGCCCACGTTGTTGGTGTCCAAATGGCCCATGCAGCTCAAGGCGCCGCCATCGACGTCGACGTTGTCGCCGCGCAGGCTGTTCTGGCCGCCGGGGATGGCATCGACGAAAATATCGAGCTTGTTCAGGTTGCCGACCGACCACTGGACGCCGTTGCCGCAGGTCTCGAGGTTGCCGGCGATGAAAAGGAACAGGTAGCCGTCGGAAACGCGCGCGTAGGCGGCGTCCAATTCGGAGCCCTGCACGGCGAAGCGGGGATGACCGTTGGTGGCGTTGCCGAAGGATGTCGGCGTGTCCTGCACGGCGACGGGCGCGCCGTAAAACGCGGCATCCAGCTGGCCGTCCACCGTCGGCGACTGGGCGGCGGCCGGCTGCAATGCGGCGCCGCAAAGTAGAGTGGCGGCCAACGACGGAATCAAGCGGCGCATGATCATGTTTGTTCTTTCTCGGACGAATTCAGGCGAATCCAATCCGTTGGCTTGCAGGCGACAAAATCTCCACGAATTATGCAGGGTACAACGTTATCGCAGTCCCGCGCAACTCTTTTGCGTTCAACCGGCTTGGCCGGTTTCCGCGCCTGTGGTAGAAAGCCGGTGATGAAACCGGGCGAACGCATCCGCGACTGGCTGGACGCCAACGCCGCTTCTGCGGCATTCTATCTGGGCGCGGCCTTGGCGGCGCCGCCGCTGGCGCGCGCGCTGAAGGTCGCCTTGTCCGATCCGCAACCCGCTTGGGGACTTGGCAGCCTGCTACTGGCCGTTCTGCTGCTGGAACCGTTCGGCCTGCGCTGGAAACTGCAGTTCCTGCGTCGGCGGAACCAAGACGAGGGGTTCGCGCCCCAAGGCTCGATGCTGGGCGTGTTTTCGGCCGCGGGCATCGGCCACGTGATCGTGACGATGGTGCTCGGCCTGACGTGGCTCGACTGCTGGGGGCTGGAAGCCAGCGAACGCGCGCTGGGCATCGGCCTGACGGCGCTGATCCTGAAGGAATTCGTCGAATTGTTCGGCGCCGCCGGCCGCAGCACGTCTCGCGCGGCGCCGGGCGGCGGCTGCGAGCGGCTGGCGGATCTGTTTCTGCTGGCCTACGGTTTCGTGGCCTACGTCGCGTGGTGGGAAGCGCTGCTCGATCTCGGCGAAGTCGCCGCCGAAGGCTGGGCCATGAAGCTGGTGCTTTTGCCGTCCGTCGGCGGGCTGTTCCTATTCCTCTATTTGCCGATGCGCCTGCCGTTCCTGTTGGACGAATACCACCTGCGCGCGGCGCCGGGGCGCCGCCGCCGTCTCTGGACCGAACTCGCCATCGGTGCGGCGCTGGGCCTTTATCCCGCCTTCGCCTGAGACAGCCGTTTGCGTTCCCATGCGGTTCGGCGCGGCGGGAGTCGCCGGTCGTAGACGTCAAAAGTTCGATGGGCGGAAATCCGTCTGCATTCGTACTGCGCGCGAAGGCGGCGCTTACTCCCTGAGCCGACCGATGTTCCGGCTGGCTGCGCGCCCGCCCGGCGCAGGTAAAGCGTTCCATGCGAGGCGCCGTTTTGGGTTTGGTCGAATGGGGGTGCGAAACGTTAGTGTTCTACAAATATCGGTTGATTGGCAACAAGCGGGAGCGAAGCATGAAAAAGATCGCGTTGGGCTGTCTGGTTCTGGTTTGGGCGGGGCTCGTCGGAGCGGCGGAAGTGAGCGTGGATTTCACGTTTTCCGCGAGCGACGTGGAATTGGTCGCGGCGGGCGAGTACACCGCCATCGGACTCGCCGGCGGCGCGCGCGTCGTGGATGAAGTCGGCGCGCCGTCGATTCCGGTGAAGTTCGCGAACATCCTGATCCCGGCCGGCGCCCAGAACGTGTCCGTTTCCGCGAGCGGCGACTGGACGCTGCTGGCCGAAGGCATCACGCCCTATCCGGCCCAGCCGCGCAATCCCAAGAGCAAACCGCGCCTGCCGTTCGCGCCTCCAAACGACCGCTACGCGAGCGCGGAGGCCTGGCCCGCCGAAACCGCAACCTATCAGGGCGACCACGACATGCAGGGCTACCGCTTCGTGTCCGTGCGCGTGAATCCGCTGGTCTACGTCGCCGCCGAAAAGAAACTGTATCTGCGCGAAAAGGTGACCGTGACGGCGACCTACGACGCCGCGCCCGCGACGAAGACGATCCTGGCGAAGCAGAAGAACGCGTTCGAG
>Ga0209098_1002669_pt1 | contig 15510 bp, 19 predicted proteins | sample AD_JPNHW1_MetaG_FD_184429 | JGI IMG/M metagenome (GOLD analysis project Ga0209098, IMG submission 184429) | Active sludge microbial communities of municipal wastewater-treating anaerobic digesters from Japan - AD_JPNHW1_MetaG (SPAdes) (version 2) | ecosystem: Engineered > Bioreactor > Anaerobic... | reverse complement strand
TTACCTTTTGTACGGCTGCTTTTCCCACCTGTGCGCCTTTTTCCATTCCGTTCATCTTTCGCCAAACTACATCGGGGGTTGTGTTTATAGTTCCATTTGGGGGCATATTCTGATCGTCAATAATGTTTCCTATCGCGTCCTCTACCGCCCTGTCAAAAGGTGTTATTTTGCGGTTCGTGGTTATTTCCGGAGGCATTTCCGTAATGACACTTATATAAACAGCATCCCGCTTTTTCGTTGCTGGGATAACTTCTATTGGTCTTGGCTTCCCATCGGGAATTAGCTTATGTGCATATTGTGCAAATTTTGATATTGGAAATAATGCTTTTTGGCTGTTTGATATTGGGGTTATTTTAAATATCTGTGGTTCTGTTTTGTCGGTGTCTATCAATTCCTCAAACGGCAAAAGCATCTGTTTGTCATCGTTTGCAAATGTTCCCTTTTCTGTGTATCCTATCCGGGCTATAATCCTGTTCAGGTCATCTTCTGAAAGGTTCAGTATGTCCCCTAATTTCCGCCTGGTGTCATAGTCGGCATAAGCTATAAAAAACGAAACAATAGCAAAAGACTTTTGCTGATCTATGTCAAGGCTGGCTGTGTCATCGGTCTTTAGCGCGTTTGCCAGCCTGTCTTTTCCCTGCTGGCTAAATGCCTTTAACGTCTTTATAATTGCGTCCCTAACTTCGCCCGTAAAAAAGTCTTTCGTTAACATAAAGGATTGCGGGGCTTCTAACGCCGCCAGTATAATGCCCTTTACGGTTTCGTCTTTTGCCGTCAATTCCTGCCAGGTCTTTAATTGTTCCCTGGGTATTCCAGTCGGCAATTTGCTGGCGGGCTGGCTTCCGTCCAATAGCCCTTTTATCGTGGCCTTTACTTTCGGGGTCAAAGCTAACAGTTCGTCCCTCGCATTGAGAATTGCCAGCCTGTCCTTTGGCTGGTATCCTTTTAGCCTTTCCATTTCGTCCTTTCGGCTGGTTATCGTTGCTTCGGTCATTGGTCTTGCCTTTTTATTGTTTTTGCTTTCGTTTTATGGGTTTTGATTATTCTTATGTCCTTAAATTGGCATTATAGGACGTTAAACTACATACGAACATTTATTCTATACTCCGGGGCGGCTGATCGGCGGGCGTTCTTGCCTGTTTTATGCCAGGCCGAAAGCCCGGTTTTACCTTGCCCCTGTTTTTCCTGCCCCCGATTGTAGGCGGGTTTGCTTCCAATGCCGCCAGCAAGTCATCTGTCAAGATTTCCCAATGTATGCTGTCCGGCTTCGTTGCTTTTAGTTTGCCGTCATTGATCCACCTGTGCAGATTGCGCGGGGCTATCCTGGCCACTTGCGCCGCCTGGGTTACTGATAATGTCGGTTTGCCGTCTGTCATCGCTTGCCCCCTTTCCCGTCCAGGATCGCCAGCGTTGCAATCTCAATAAATGCGTTAAACGAAAGGCCGTTTGCTTCGCAATATTCTTTAGCGCGGTTGAATACGTCCGGCCTTAACATGATCTGTACCCGCCTGGATCGCGGGTTTGCATAGTCCGGGGGCTGTCTGTACTTCGTTGTAGGCCGCCCCCTGTATTTGGCATTTGCGGCGGCTATTGCGTTGCGTTTTGCCTTTGCCGCTTCCAGGGTTATGCCTTTGGCTTGCTGTTCAAGTTCCATCGCCTTTGTTTTTAGTTCCTGGATATATTCGGCGGTCTGCCGTTGGCTTTCGTGTATATCCAGGGTTTCCGGCTGGGCGGCTTCAAGTTGCGGCTGATCGGCGGGCTTTGCCCCGGTTATGAAAAGTTCAGCCGTTGCGCCTGTGTTGAATTTCTTTTCTTTAGTCATTGGCGGTCAGTTCCTCTATTAGTGCGTTATAGTCCGTTGCCCCGTTGCCCCTGGGGGCATAGTCGAAAATGTTTTGCTGTTGCGCCTGGGCTTCCCGGATCGCCAGCGTTTCCCGTATCCTGGCATTAAATAGGCGTGTCCCCAAACGCCCGGCGGCCTGTTCCAGCGTTTCCATTATTTCCCTGGTTAAAATCTGCCTGGCGTTGAAGCGGGTTAAAACTATGCCAGCTATCTGTAAATCGGGGTTCGTGTATTGCTTTACTGTCCTTATGGTTTCGGCTATTTGCCCCGTTCCCTGTATGCTGAATATGTCAGCCAAACAGGGGATAATAACGGCATCGGCGGCGGTCAGCGCGTTAATTGTCAGTATGCCTAATCCGGGCGGCGTGTCGATTATGATATAATCCCAATGCGGGGCGAATTGCGCCAGCCGTTCCTTTAGCCTGTATTCTTTCCCCACCTGGCTAATAATTGTATCTGCCGCCGCCAGCTTTTGACAGCCTGGCATCAGTTGGGCTATTGGGTATAACCCCGTTTTGCTGTCCAGGTCATAAATAGCCGCTTGGGGTCTGCTATCCGTCATAAACTCAAAAGCTGTGCTGTCTATCAGCCCTGCTATTGGCAAACTGAAAGTTAGATTGCTTTGCGGGTCTAAATCAATAAACAGTATCCGCTTGCCCCGCTTCGCCAGCCCCGCCCCGATTGCGGCGGCTGTCGTTGTTTTGCCTGTCCCCCCCTTTTGCTGGCAAATGGCTAATATCTTTTCATGTACTGGCTTCCCGTCCGTCATCGGCTTTCCCTTTCGGTTTGTGGGGCGGCCTGGGGGCTTGCGCCCCGGCTATCCCGTCCCCCTGCTGTCTGTGTGTGTATTCGTTCCGGCTTTGTGTGTATCTGTAACCCAATTTGTTAGGCAAATATGGCATTTGCTACGGTATATTCGCAAGTGCTTTTAGCCCGTTCTATTGCGTGTTCATAAATCATTGTAGTATTAATATTTGCGTGTCTTAACATCTTCTGTACCTGCCCCAATGCTTCCCCGTTCAGTAGTGCCAGCGTTGCGGCTGTGTGTCGCAAGCTGTGGGCGGTCATCGTTGCCCGGTCATATCCGGCGGCCACTAAATGCCCTTTAACCAGGCGGGAAACGGATCGGGTTGTAAGCCGTTGCCCTTTGCTGTTATGGCTTATGCTGGCAAATAACGGGGCTTTGCTGTCAGCCTTGCCCCTGGCTTTCAAATAGGCGTTTATAGCCTGTGCCACTTGCGGGGGCAGTTTTGCAAAGTCTGTTTTTTCCTCTCTGCCCTTGCCCTGCAAATACAGCGCGGGGGCTAATGTATTATTGGCGGCCACCGTCCGCAAATCTTCAATGTTAGCGCGGGTTACTTCGATACAGCGCAAGCCGCAAGTTGTCATTAACGCCAGGATTGCATAATCCCGTAATCCCGCCAGCGTGTCCCCTTTGGCGGCCTGTAATACGTCTTTAACGGCGTTGCTGGTCAGACATTCCTTTTTGTGTTCCCTGTCCAGCTTTGCGCCCTTTACGTTATCGGCAATATTGGGGTAAAATCCTTGCTGATCTGTCCACCGGAAAAACAGGCGGGCGGCGGTCATATACAGGCTAACGGTTGTAGGCTTGTAATTGGCTTTCAGTTCGTCCCGGTATGCTAAAACATCGTCCCGGCGGGGCTGGGTTATGCCTTTGCTGGAAAGCCAGTCTAACAGCTTGCGCGTTCCCGCCCGGTAAATGGCTACGCTTTGGGGGGCGGCATCTATGAAGCTGATAAACTGCGCCGCCAGCGCGTCCGTTAATTCCTGCGCCTGGATAACTGCCGCCGTCCCTGTGATCTGTAATGCTGTTTCCATCTTGCAAGCCCCCTTTGTTTGTGTGTTGCTGTGCGCGTGGTGTGTCTGTGTGTATATGATAATTTAGCAAATCTATAATGCAAGCTGTCTTTGAAAAATAATTTATACCCTGGGCTGTCTGCCTGGCTTCGGATATGGCCAGGCTGAAACAATATTTGCCGTGTTGCTGGAAAATGGCATAAACCAGCTAAAGACTGATCCGCGCTTTGCTGATATTTGGAAAGAACAATAACCAGCCCTGCCCGGTGTTCCGGGCGGTTCAATTCTGCGCCGTCCGGCATCGCTAAACCGTCTGCCCGATTTTGGGCTAACGGTCAGCCCGTCCCGCTGGCATCGCCGTAAACGGGGCGGCTTACTGCTGGGTTCATCCGTTACCCGCCGTTTCTACGGCTGGCCGCCCTATATCGTCTGTATAATGAAATATCCCGGCATCCCTGGGACGCCCCTAAACGGCTTCCCGCATTTTGGGCAGTCTGCGCCATCTTCCGGGGGCAATTCTGCCAGCCCGTCATCTATGTAAATAGCATCTTTCCAGCATTGACAGCGCGCGCCAGCGTTATGCTTTGCAAGGTGTTTTTCTAATCGTTCCAGCCTGGTTACTGTTGCCATTATTCGCCGTCCCTGTCTATGTTTTCCGTTATGATCTGTTCGGCCTGTTCCAGGCGTTCCAGCAAGTCAAGCCCGCTATTCTGCGCCGTCCCTAACAGCCTATCCAGGAAAAGGGCTATTGCTTTCAAGTTCCCCGCTTTGGCCTGGTCTTTTAGTTCGTTTATTACGTCCTTTATATCCTTTGCCGTTACACACGAATAAAGGGCTTGCCTATATGCCGCCGCCTTGCGGCTGTATGGATTGCCCTGGGCGGCTTTGTTCCCGGCTGTGAAACGGCCTTTGTTATCGTGGTTTGTCGGTGTGCTGGCTGTCATCTTCTGCTCGTCCGTTGTTTATGCCGCTTTCCGCCCTGTCCAGGGTTAAAAGCATTCGTCTGATAACAGCCACCTTTGCCCGGTTGCTGGCTGTCTTTTTCCGCTGTAATACTTCCCGCGCCGTCATTTCCCGTCCACCTTTCCCGGCGTGGCTGGCTGGCTTCCGGCTTCTAACAGGCGGTCTATTTCAGCTTTAGCTATTCGGGTCACGCCCCCCACTTTGATAAAGTGCAGTTTGCCAGCTTTCGCCCAATTATACAGCGTGGCGGTTGTCAGCTTTAGGGCGGCGGCTACGTCTTTGAGTGTGAATAGTTCCGGCATTGGCTTTCCTTTGTTTCCAGGTTATAGCCCCGCCAGCCCCGCATCGTGCGGGATTGCTTAACAGCGTGGCCTTACTAATGCCCTGTTCGTCAACCTGGCTTTTATTGTTTTTGTGGGGCTTTGCCAATTTTATACGCAAAAAGTAATTAAAAAGTGAAAAAAATCGTCAACTATAATCAAATATTATTAACCCCGATATAAACCGCCCTTGCTGGGTGTTCCTGGCCAGGCGGTCATCTGTGGAAACTCTACGCCACTATATGACTGCTTCCCCCGCCCCGGCTGGGCGTTTGCCTGTTGGAGTACCTTATCCAGGGGGGGCTATCGCTCTGTCTGCCCGTTGTGGCTTGCCTGGCGTGGGTTTCCCTGCCCCTGCCAGGAAACGCCATTTAGCCCCGTTTCTGTGCGTTTGGCTTCCTGCCCTGGTTATAACGCCGCCATTTTCGGCCTGGTTACGACAGCGCAATTTTGCGCCATCGTTTGAACGGCGCAATTTTGCGCCAACCAAAAAACCGGATGGTCTTGATCCTTTGCTTACCGCCTGTCCAAAATTGGACTACCGCAAAATATCGGATCTGATCCCCATTGCCGGTTGCCTCGCTGATTTTAACAAAGCCAATTTTGGCTTGGTCATCATCAGGACAGGGTGTCGGCCAGCTGATCCGGCAAGGCTCCAGCGACAGCGCAATTTTGCGCCCTCGTCGTTCGCCCGGCTGAATTTTCAGCCCACCTATTATACGGATTCGCAAAACTGCTTTGACACTTTGATTTAAAAAAGAAAGTGTGTGTTTTGGCCTGATTTCGTTGTGACGTCGCTTCCAATTTGAAAAGTGTTTGGTAGTACCTTTTAAATTCCCGGCGGCCTGGTGTCCTTAAAAGGTGGCGAAAATAGGTTTTGGAATTGATATATTGCCCCTGTGCGGGCTGTCGTAACCCCTGCAAGACGTAACCGGCGGCAAGTACCTATTTCAAGCGGGCGGTGGTGTCATGCCTGGTTCAATCGCTGACACTCCGGCAAGACGGGCTGGCGCCCTGGTGACACATTGCCGGGGGATCCTGCAAGCTGTAATCCTCTGATTACTCTTTCCTGCCTGGTATGCGAAAAAATGAAACGGATGTTTGTAAATTTTCGCAGTCCTGACTTGTGACACTTCCGGGAATGCGTTTGCTTTACGTTTTTCGCATTGATCGTTTGATTGCGGTGTGACAGCCTGATTCAGTCTTGTTTGCTGATTCTGGCGGTTTGTGTGGCCTTGTCGTTTGTTCTGTATATCAAACGATAAACGGCCTTATATTCTGGTATAAATTCACTATAGTAAATTTATTCGCTGGTTTTCTCTCGGTATGCGCCCCCCATTTTCCGGGCAGGGTGATGGTGTGCCTTTGCGGAGTGCGTTTGCTTTGCGTTTTGCGCGCGTTTTGCCGTCCCGGGTGTCGATATAGGTGTCAAGGCTTATCTGCCTGATCCGGCGCGACTGGCGCGGCGCCATTTTCAGCTTGGTTTATTCGTCCGATAATCTTTGCCAGTGTGTCTATATGCTCGACGCGTTCCCTTGCTTTTTGGGCAGCTGCGTTTTCCATTGCCAGCAGGGTAACGAAAGCGGCCTTTGGTATCTTTGACTTGCCTTTTGTCCACGATGATAATGTTTGCCGGGTGACGCCGAATAGACGCGGCGCATCGGTCGTTTTGATCTTCAAACGTACAATCGCATCGCTGAATACTTCTGTTTCCGGGTCATTCATGGTTTGCTTTCCTTTGCTGGTGGTGGTGTCTGAAATAAGATACAGCCATAATGCAAAAAAGCAAAAAAGAGTAATGTTAAGAAAAGCTGCATTACGCTTTACACTTCAAATAAAAATGTTATGGTTTTCACCAGTAAGAACTATACATAATGGATATTATGCGACGTTGCAATTTATTAAGTGCTTGATTATCAATGAATAACGATGTTTTTCGTGTTTTATGTGAAAAATTAACATTTTGCTGCTGCCCGGTGACATCCTGCTTTATTCCGGGGCAGGGTGATCTTGCATCTTTCCCCGGCAGTCTGGCTTTGGTCATGGTGTCCACGTCCGGCGCTCTGGCTTGCGATCTTGGGCGGTTCTGCGGCTTTGCCGTATAATCTATCAGCTTCCAGACAACGGCCTGTAAAGCGCGTTTGTGAAGCTTTGGCGGTTCCGGCCTGGTTCAATCGGCTTACTTTTGATTTGGATTACTGGTTTCCGGCTTGCCTTTGATTCCTGATTCTGATCCGGCTTCTGTTTTTTTAGTTATTCAAACTTGCATCGGATATTTAGTTTTCCAGTTTTCTTAATTACATCCCCCCATAAAGGGGGGGGATGTGGAAAACTGGAAAACTGGAAAACTGGCCAATATCCTCTGTTTTTTAGTTTTCCAAAATATAGCGTTTTTGGAAAACTGGCAAACTGGAAAACTAATGATTATCAATGGTTTATGACTTTTTACTGACTGACCGGTATTCTGACGATTTTTTTGTTTTTTATGTTCGTTTCTTCGACAATCAGCTGTCCGGCTGCTTGCAAGTCCTCAATCAGTCCGGCGGCCAGATTTTTACTGATTCCCAGACTGGCCATTATGCGACTGATAAAGTCCGTTTTTGCCGGTGGGTCTGTTTGGGATTTCCTGGCCATTTCCAATATTGCGACTTTGCAGCTGTTCTTTTCCGCATCTTCCCGGGCTTTTTTCTCTGCCTTTTTTCCTGCTCGGTTATTCTCTGCTTTGGCGGTGGTGTCGATCATTTCAGCGATAGCGTCAAGGGTTGCCTGGTCTGTAATTTCTTTCCAGTAAATTCCATCGTCTGCCCACTCGAAAAACTTGTATCGGCTCCCCCACTTCAAGCGGTTTCCCCGTTTGGGGACAGACAACCGGAATACGTTTTTTTCTGTCCCTGGCATTGAGAAGCGTTCAAGGTTTATGATATAGCGGGCAGCATTCGCAATGTCGGAACTGCCGAAAAAATCGTATGATCCATTGTAATGCACGTTGGTCGCTGCTTTTCTGTCCGGCTTGCCCTTGTGGTGAACAAAGAGAAGCGCGATGTTATGAGCTTTGATTACTGGCAAAATATTGTTTCTCAAAAATACGGTCATTTCACCTTGCTTTGAAGCGTCGCATCCGGCAAATGATAGCAGCGGATCAATAATGACAAGTTCCGGCTGCGTTTTTTTTATTTGCTCGTCCAGCTGTTTAACAAAAGTATCACCGCAAAAGATTGATTCTTGGATTGATATTTGATTGCTTGCTTTGTCGATCAATGGTTTTCCAAAATGGCTTGCTGTCTCCATTTCAAAGCGCACTCCGTTAATTTCTTCTTCAATGTCCCTAATGTCATTCTCTGCTTGGATTATTAAAGTCTGAAACGGGCGCTTTGGTTCCAGTCCAAAAGCAGTTTTTCCCAGTCCCCAATAATGTGCTGCTTGCATAATGAAAGAAGATTTTCCGCATCCGGTTTCTGCTGCCAGTATTCCCAGTCCGCCTTTGCATATAACCCGATTTTTTATTAGTTCGTTCGGATCATCCGCCCCATTATTCTGGCATTGCTGAATAATTTCGGCGGCGGTCATCGGTGGCTTTATCAAAGCGGTTTCCTTGATAGCTGCCAGCAGTTTGCAGCTGCTTTCTAATGTCTGATTGTACCAGTCTGTAGCCCCTTGTCCCGGGGTCTTGGGCATGGCAATCTTTACGGCGTCTTTACGTTCGTAATCGTTGGATACAAAAATAATATTTTGGACATTTTCGGCTTGTGTTATGCTTTCCGGTGTGTTGGAAATTGCAATGACAACGTTTCTTAATGCAAGATTACTGGCTATTTCTTCTTTTCGTATTTCTCCGCCCTCGACAAAAGGAATTGCCAGCAGTCCCCGGGCTGTCAAAAATTCCGCATCGCTTCGGCTTTCCGTCAAGTAAACGGTTTCGCTTGGGGATTGCTTCAGTAAATCCCAGTCCTTTACTTTGTCTCTGGCTTCTTTGGCAAGTGCCGGATCATGCTTTGCAATCGCTTCGAGTAATTTACTCATATTATCCGCCCTCCCTGCCGGTTCACGTATAGAAGCATTTGCCAGCGGTCATATTCCGGCCTGTAAACTCCCGGCAGTCTTGTCAACCTGCTTGGGTTTTTGTTCGCCGGATCAAATCCCAGCGGCTTCAGCTGTGTAAATAATCCGTCTTTGATTATCCTGTCCCAGTCCGCTTTGCTGGTGATCTGCTGCCCTGCGTATTGGGTGACATTCAAAAGCGCGTGAATTGACTTCCCCCCGGTATAAACAAGGCTTACAACCGGCAATTCCAGCCCTCGCAAAAGCGGTATCTGCCGTTCAATCGTCATCTGATCTTCAATCGGTTCGTTTGGGTCTGGGTCTGCTTCAACCAAAACATATTTGAAGCTTTTAACTTGGCGATCATTCCGAAAGCTTCCCTTTTCGTCTGGTGTTTCTAATAGCGGGTTCGCGCAAAAAAACGGCATGAACAAATTATGTCCTTTGTTCAAGGCTGCCTGAAAAAACGCGATCCACTCGCTGACCGTCTTAACATGGTCTGCCTGTATCCGGCCTGGCTTCTCGTAACCAGTCCCGATATACAGATAATCACCCGGCTGGTATGCTTCACGCAAAAACAGCAGCATATCAGCAGCGGGCGCGGTGTATTGTTCATAACCGCTTCCCGGGTGCGGGTTGCTCGCTTCCCATAAATCAGCATTAAACGGGCTTTGTTCACCGCCCCCGGCGGCAATCAGCTTTTTACGCAATGCAAGCGCTCTGGCTTTATCCTCTGCAAGTATTGCAGCGGCCTTTTGTATCGCTGCTTCGTCAAATCGTTCTTTTGGTGTCATTCCCGGGCAGTGCTGGCGGCTGATCCGGTGGCCTGCGTCTTGTTCCGCCTTTGCGATTGCTTCCCATATTTCCCGGTCTGTAACTGTCCTGTTGCCGGGTTTGACTGCCTGGCGCAACTCTCGAAAAATATCGGCTTCAGTCAATCCGGCCAGTATTCCATGATTTGCGGCGCCCAATAGCGCGGCATGGCATCCGCCCCCCGGCGGTGGCAAGTTCCTGCAATCATCTGCAAAGGCTTCCCGGTGCCGGGTTGCCTTGTCATCTTTAGCGGTTATAGTATTCATTGGTTAGAGTTCCCCCTCTTGCCAGCTGCGCCCTGGGTCTGCAAACCCTCGGCGCTTTTTTTGTGTTCAGTTTCCTTGCTCGCTTTCCAGTCTTGGAAAAGTTCCCTGATCCCCATTGCAAAGGCAGCTGTCATTAAACCGGGTGCCAGCATGGAAATAATATCGAGTAGAAAAAAGAATATTGCTTTCATGCTTTGCCCCCTTTGCCTTGCTTTGCGGCTTCAAATCCCCGCATCTCTGACAAAACCTTTTTTTCGTTTGCGTAAACATAAAGATTTTGGGTTTCTGTTGTAAGCTTGCGGATCATTACAGCGCGTTTTTGCAAATATTCCGCTTCGGCTGCTTCGCTGGCGATTGCATTCGGGTTTTGATCCACTTTGAACGGGTGCATATTTGCGATCTTCCGAACGGCTGCGGAAATTGGCAATCCCTCGACATCGGCAAGCTTGCAAAGTAAAGCTGCAACCGGCCAGACATCCCCGCAAAAAACCGCTTCTATTGGGCACTCTGCAAGGTATTTGATTGCTTGAAAAGTTTTGTCATCCATTGTTTTTGTTTCCTTTGCCTTACTTGGTTTCGATTGCTTCGGGTTCGGTTTCAAGTTCATCTTCGGCCTGATCCGCGATCTTATTGAATTTATCAATTTCACTTTTCAGGGTGTCGATTAGTTCAGCGCGTCTTTGAAAATATTGTTTTTCGTGCGCTTTCGCTTCTTTTTTGCTTGCGTTGTAGATTGAAAATTCCATGTCCATCCCGTCCGGGTAACATTCTACCATCTTGCGGACATCGGCGGAAATTTCCCAGCCCTCAACATCGGCGATCTTGCAAAGCAGCGCGGCGGCTGGCCAGAGATTCCCTCTTTTTTTGGATAGTGACCGGACATCGCTGTAACAAAAATCGATTGCTTCAAAAGTCTTGTCATTCATTGTTTGTTTCTCCTTTGTGTTTGTTTGTTGGTTTATTACTTTTGATCCGGCTTCAAGCTTGGGCAGGGTTGCTTTCGATCAACTTCCGAAAGCTTTCCGCGTCTATCCTGACATTCCGGCCAGTAAGCTTGATCCGGCGCAATTTACCAGAGTTCAGATAGCGGGTGACTGTAACCAGACTCACCCCCAGAAAGTCCGCGACTTGCTGCCGGGTCATCGGCTTTTCAAGCTTCGGCGCGGTGGTTTGGGTTGCCTGGTGTTCTTTCAGCGCGGTAATAAGGTTTGTCGGGGTCAATTCCGGAACAAACGGCTGAAGCAAATTCACGCTTGCGGAAATGATTTGCGGGCTGATCCTGTCTTGGATTTCCATTTTGACGGCTCCTTTGTTGGGGTGTGTTGCATTACCAAAACAGTTTTGGTAACTGCCATCATTATAAAGCTGGAAAAGCTATAGTTCAAGTCATAAAGCATTGATTTCAAAAGATTTACGGAAATATACGTATAAAGTTATTTTTTGAGAATATACGTAAAAAACAGCTGTTAAAAATATACGTAAATTTCCCGGGTGATCCTGTCTATAAACACAAAAAAACCGGTGCAGGGTTATGCATCCGGTTTGATAGTGCTGATCTGTTGGGGTATTGGTTACTTTGAAAGCTGCCTGGTCTTGGGTAAATAGTCAAGTAATGCGCGGGTAACAACTCCCTCAATGGTCATTCCGTTCTTTGAAGCGTATTTTTCCGTTTGCTTGTGCAAACTTTCCGGGAGCATTACCAGCTTTACAAGTCTTGCGGGTGTCGCTTTCATTGTTGGTTATTCCTCTGCTGCTTCGTTTTATGGTGTCCATATATTCCTTTAACCACTTTTTCAGGGTTGGTTTACTTGGCAATTCTCCGTTTTTGGTCAAGGCTTTTATTTCCTCTGTGATGGTTGGAGTTCCCTTATAATAATTGTCTATGACAGCTTTTTTTTCCACTTCAAAGTTTCCCCCGTTCTGTACCCTGGCCATAATCCGATTATAAATGATTTCTGCAATTTCTGTTTTTGTTCGTTCGGGTTTTCGTCCAGTGTGCTGTTTAATTCTATTAACCGATACTTTGCCAACATCGCCCATTTGAAAACCGCAATCCCATAAAATGCGGTTTGTTATCTTATCCTCGGCATATGCGCTAACGAATTTGCTTACATCTGTGTAATCTTTTTCCAGTTTTTCAGCAATAGCTTTCCATTTACATCCCCGGAAAAACATTTCCTCAAAGAGTGATTCAGGTTGTTTTATTTTGGCTGTGCGTTTTTCTTTTTCTTCAGTTTCTAATTGTAAATTTAGCAGTTCATCTTCTGAAATATCGTCTTGCTTTTGCTTTCGATCATCCGGGTATATTATTTTAGGCCATGTCAAATTAACTGTAACTTGGGTTACATATCGCTCTGCCATTGCTTCGGCCAGCGTTTTGAGTTCTTCTTGTCGCTCTGGCGGTATGATGTTGTTAAGTTCATCCTGTCCGGCTGTGGCTGCTTCGGCTTCTGTTTTTTTCTTTTTCATGGTTTCGCTTCCCCCTTTGGTTTTGTGTGTTGCTTTTCCTCTGCTGTATCGGTCATGGTGTCCATGTATTCACGTAACCAGCTTTTCAGGGTTGGCAATGTTGGCGGCTTCTTGCTTTCGCGTTTTTGGGATTTCATTTTCTCCTTTAGAATATCCATGATCTGCTTTGCAAAGGTTGCCCCCTCGACGCAATGATATTTCATAAAAGTGTCCCTGACTGCTTCAAAGTCATCCCCTGGCATGTATCTGTCCATGACTGCTTTATAAATCAATTTCGCGACTTCAAAGCTTCCGGGTGTTAGGTGTCTGCCCTTGCTGAAATTTTCAACTTGTGCGGCCATTTGTTTTCCTGCTTTTTCTAGATCATCAAGGTTTTTTCGAATTATCTTTCGTGTACTTGGGTGGTATGCCAGCGGCATAATAAGTTCATCCAATTTTCTGTAATCGTCAGTCACAAATATAAGTAAATAATTCCACCTTATTTCCCAATAAAAACGGAGTTCATCCGCATTGTTTGGACAATCCTTTTGCCTATCAATCGTATATTGTTTTCCTGTGAAGTCGTAAGCATAAAAGGAAGTATTGCTTTTAACCTGTTCAGAAGTGTCGTTTTCAGTTTCTTCAGTCCAGTCGGGGGTGTTGTAGTATTCACTATCTTCGCTAGCGTCTTTTAGTTCCTGTAGTGTCCTCCCAGACAATGCAAATCCTATTGGACTGGTTAGTTTTGCGATAGCTAACATTGCGTCATGCATTGCCAATAGTTGCAGTACCTTTTGTCGCTCTGGCGGTATATGTTTTGCCAATAGTTGCAGTACCTTTTCTTGCTCTGGCGGTACGATGCGGTTTAGGTCAATCAGTTCGGCTTCGACTGCTGGTTCTGCTTTTGTCTTTTTTGTAGTCATTTGTTCCCCCTGTTGTTTACCGTATTCCTGCAAGAATATTTCTGATCTGCTCGATGTTCAAAGTATCGGCCAGCGCTTTGAGTTCGGCGCGTTCGGCTTCGGTGTCGGTGTCTGACTGATCCACTCCGGGCAGCTGAAGCTTTGCAGCGTGTCTTTTCGCTTCCTGGTCGCTGATCTTGATATAAGATTCAGTCATTTGCGGGTTTGCGTGTCCGGCGTTCCTTTGAATGATTGCTTGCGGTATTCCACGTTCGGCAGCGTGTGAAATATAACTGTATCGCAATGAATGGAAATTGTAAAGGACAATCGCCCTCGGGCTTGGGATATAAACTTTTTCTTTTCCGACGTACTGGCTTCGATAACCGGTGCCGGGTGCTTTGGTTTGTATGCCTTGCTTTTCAAAGTGTGCGGTGATCCGGTTTGAAACAAGATAGCTTTTCCCGGTGTCGTAAAGGGTTCCCATTTCCGGCAAGACATACCCTTTGCGGGCTTTTGCCGGTGTTGCGGCCAGCAGTCCGGCCAGAAGCGGACTGATCCCGATTTTTACGACTGTTTTAGTCCGGCTGGCGGTCTTGCGTGGTACTCGCTCAATGATCCCCCGAATCAAATCGACTTCCGGCCAGAGCAGGGTTGCTGCGTCTCCCAGTCTTAAACCGCAAAAATAACCTAATGAAAGAAGAGTTTTCATTTCACCGGTGGCGGTGTCTATCAAATGTGCAATCTGTTCAATACTTAAAGGTTTTCGGCTGTTAAAACTGTTTTCTTCTCTTTCAAGTTCTGCAAACGGATTTTTGCAACTGATCTTCCCGGCGGCGACGATGGTATCATAAAACATTTTCAAAAATTGAATATACTTGTTTGTCGTCCCGGGCGCTCCTTGTGTCTTGATCCACTCGATAAACTCAAGCGCTTGCGTTTCCTTTACGTCTGCAAGCAGTCTGGTTTGTTTGTGGTGTTTCTGTATCCACTCGGAAAACTTGTGATAATATCCCCGGTATCTGGCAACTGTTGACATATTGGGAATTTCAGTAATGGCATATTTTCGGCAGCTTTTCGGACGTTTTGGGCAGCTGTAAAATAGTTCCCATCCTTTGGTAATGGCTGCTTTGCTGTTTGCTGCTTCCAGTTCGGCGGCATCGGCCTTTTGTTCGGCGGTGGCCAGTGCTTCGCTGACTTTTTCCAGTCTGGCTTTTTCATCGTTCACAATCAAAGGGTTTAATATGATTGCAGCGGCTTTTTTTGCGTCTCGCATTTTCGTTATATTATTGTCCTGCTCATCCTTTAAGGGAATAACAAATTGCTGGCCTTTGACATAGTATTGCAAAAAAAAGTAATTGTATTTTCCCCGGGTGAAAATTCTGCCTTTTGTTGTCCTGGCCATCGGTTCCCCCTTTTCTTGTTTTGTGTTGCTTGCTGGCGATTTGTAATGACACTAAAATATAGCATAAAAAACGAATAACAACACAAAACACCACAAAAAGCTTTTTTTTACGGGGAGCACAATAGACTTAAAATCTTCTGATCGAAAGATCGTACGGGTTCGAATCCCGTCTCGGGTACCACCTCAAAATCAAGGACTTGTGACTTTTGTCGCAGGTCTTTTTTTTGCCTTTTTTCAATTTTCGATGTTCCTTACTGCTCCCCAGAGATTTTTGTTGTCGTGACGAATAACAACACAAAACACCACAAATTTTTTACTGGGGAAAGACTGCATATACAAAAACGGCTTGGGAATGTTTTTTTTTCAACTTCGAAAAACGGTTAAAAATAAATAAAAACTTTGTATCATTCTGAAAATAAACATTATATAAACAATAACACCACATAACACCACAAATTTTCATTTTTCGGCCTGATAATCGTTATAAATCGGCCTTTGCTCGGTCATGGTTCCGGCTTGATCCTGATCCCGGCCAGCTGCCTTGATCCTGTTCCTGGTGGAGTAATAAACCGTCTCCGCAAAATTTCGCTGACGGTTCCGGCCTGGTTACGACAGCGCAATTTTGCGCCATCGTTTGAACGGCGCAATTTTGCGCCAACCAAAAAACCGGATGGTCTTGATCCTTTGCTTACCGCCT
>Ga0209098_1002665_pt1 | contig 15519 bp, 14 predicted proteins | sample AD_JPNHW1_MetaG_FD_184429 | JGI IMG/M metagenome (GOLD analysis project Ga0209098, IMG submission 184429) | Active sludge microbial communities of municipal wastewater-treating anaerobic digesters from Japan - AD_JPNHW1_MetaG (SPAdes) (version 2) | ecosystem: Engineered > Bioreactor > Anaerobic... | reverse complement strand
GAAGGGAGGTCATCATGAGCGTCCTCGCGATCGTCTGGTTCGGCCTCGCGGCCCTCCTGTTCGCGGTCTACGCGGTGACCGACGGCTTCGACCTCGGCGCCGGCGTGCTTTACGGCCTCACGAAGGAGCCGGAACGCCGTCGATTCGTCCTGGCCACCATCTCCCCGATCTGGTCTGGCAACGAGGTCTGGCTCCTCGCCGCCGTCGGTTCCCTCCTCGCGGCCTTCCCGGCCGCCTACGCCTCGCTGCTCTCGGTCCTCTACGTTCCCGTCGTCCTCTTCATCGTCGCCGTCCTCTTCCGGGCCCTCGGCGTGGAGCTCCGCGGCAAGACCGACAGCCCCTTCCTCATCCGTCTCTTCGACTTCTTCATCCCCGCGGGGAGCGCCGTGCAGGCCTGGGCCGTGGGACTCGTGGCGGGCAACGTCCTCGTCGGCCTGCCCCTCGATGCGTCGCACAACCTCTCGGGCTCCTGGCTCTTCTTCCTCAATCCATGGGCCCTCGGGGCGGGCTTCCTTTCCCTCGCGGCCTTCACCCTCCACGGCAGCCTCTATGTCGCCGCCAAGGGCGAGGGCGCCCATCGCGACGCGACCCTGGCCTTCGCCCGCAGGACCTTCATCGTGACGGCCTTCTTCCTCGTGATCGACGCCGTCGGCTTCCCCCTCTTCATGGCCGCGCGGGTTGGCGGCCTTCCTTCCCTGGTGGTCTTCGTCCTGCTCTGCGCCCTCGCGGTCGCAGGCTATGTCGGGTCCTTCCTCGAGCTCCGGAAATCGAGGCCGATGCGGGCCTTCGCCGCCTCCGCACTCGGCATCGCGGCACTTGTGGGCGCTTGCGCCGCCTGGCTCTTTCCGACCCTCATCCCCTCGACCCTCGGCGCCGCGAATGCCATCACGGTTGCGAACGCCGCAGCCTCGGACCGAAGCCTCTCCACCATCCTGATCCTGGCGGGCATAGCCTTACCCCTTGTGGCGGTCTACACGGCCATAGCCTACCGCTCATTCCGCGGCAAGGCCGGGCAGGCAGCCCTGCATGACGACTGACGAGCCCACGCCAAGAGGCATGATCGGCGAGCCTCGTTTGGACCTTTTTATGACCCATTGAGGCGGGGCCTGGCAAAAGAAAACCTCCACGGCGCTTCGCGCGTGGAGGTTTTCTTTTGCCACCCGCCGCCCCACGTAGTCATGAAATGTTCGGGACAGGGCTAAACGAACGAAGGCTGCTCTGGCGTGCGGTCTCATGACGTCAGGGACGGTGGCTTGGGGCCCGGCCTTGCGGCGGGATTCGCGCCTGGTTGGCCGCCTGACTAACCGCTGCCTGCCGCTGGCTCGCGGCCGCCCTTGCGGAAGGCCCTGCATGAATCCCGCCTCGGTGGACATCCCCCGAGAAGCTGCCTGTGCCGCATAACGGAGATTTCAGCGCCGCCTTCCCGGCCGGCCTGGTTGGGTTAACCCGGTCAAAGCCTTTTCATGAGTTCGTAGCGCGGCGGGTGGCTAAGGAAAACACGATCGCGCAAAGCGCCGATCGCGTTTCCCTTAGCCAGGCCCCGCCCTGCGATATCCTGAAAAGGCCTTGTCCCGGCTCAACAAAAAGGCCGCCCCGAAGGACGGCCCTGGAAATCCGCGTTGTGCGCGACTAGCGCTTCTTGAGGTACTTCCTGATGTCCACCGCGACGGCGGACACGATGATGATGCCCTTGACGACGTTCTGCCAGTAGGGAGAGACGTTGAGGAAGACAAGGGCGTTGTTCATGAAGGTGAGCATGAGGACGCCGGTGAGCATGCCGCCCACCGTGCCGATGCCGCCCGTCGTGGATACGCCGCCGATGACGCAGGCGGAGATCGCGTCGAGCTCCCAGCCATAGCCGAGGTTGTTCGTCGCGGAGCCCTGGCGGGCGGCCTGGAGGGAGCCGGCGAGACCGTAGAGGGCGCCTGCGATGATGTAGACGATGATGAGGGTCTTGTTGACGTTGACGCCCGATACCTCTGCGGCGTCGGGATTGGCGCCGATGGCATAGATGTTCTTTCCGAGACGGGTGCGGTTGAGGATGACCCACATGAGGAGGAGGACGACGGCCGCGATTATGATGATGTAGGGCAGCCGTACGTTGCCCGCTATCGGGATGGCGCCGTTCGCCACGTCGGTGAAGTCGTTGCGGAGGCCGCCGATGGGCGAGGCTCCGTGGGGCGGCCGATCGACGTAGAGCGAGACCGCACCGTAGGCGATGGTCATGGTGCCGAGTGTGGCGATGAAGGGCGGGACCTTGAGCCAGGCCACGATGCCGCCGTTGATGATTCCGACAATGAGGCCCACCACGATGGCGATGAGGATGGGCACGATGAGGGGCATGGCGGGAATGTCGGGGAAGATCTTGCTCGCATAGTCAGAGCGCTGCAGCATCGATGCCGCGACGCAGGCCGTGAGGCCTACCACGCGGCCGGCGGAAAGGTCCGTGCCCTTGGTGATGAGGATTGCTCCCTCGCCGAGGGCGATGATCACGTAGACAGAGGTGATCATCAGGATGTTGATGAGGTTGTCATAGGAAAGGAAGTTGGGCTGGGCGATCCCCGTCACGATGACGAGGAGCGCGAGGACGAGAAGGACGGCCTTCTTGGCGGCAAAATCCTTCGCGGTTTTCCACAGGGTGATGCCCGTGGTGGTGGTTTCAGCTTGTGCCATATCTCTCCCCGTTTACATGAATTGGGTGGAAAGTCGCATGATCTCTTCCTGGCTGGCGGAAGCGCCCTCCAGGATGCCGGTCATCCTGCCGTCGCACATGACCATGATCCGGTCCGACATGCCGAGGATCTCGGGCAGCTCGGAGGAGATCATGATGATGCTCTTTCCGCGCTTGGCGAGGTCGGCGATGATCGTGTAGATCTCGTACTTGGCGCCGACGTCGATGCCGCGCGTAGGCTCGTCCAGGATGAGGATCTCGGGCTCGGTGAGGAGCCAACGCGAGAAGATGACCTTCTGCTGGTTGCCGCCCGAGAGGTTCTGCATGAAGGCCTTGCCCGAGGGCGTCTTCACCCTGAGCATGTCGATGCTCTTTTTCACGTCCTTGTCGCAGCGCTTGAGGTCGAGGAGGAAGTTCCTCCTGATGTAGGTCTTCCAGTTCGCGGCGAGGACGTTGTCTGACACCGTCAGGATACCGAAGATGCCCGTGGCGCGGCGCTCTTCGGTGAGGAGGGCCATCTTGCGCCTGATCGCCTGGATCGGCGAGCTGATGGACTCTTCCTTCCCGTTGACCCAGAGCTTGCCCCTGGCCAGGGGTCTGAGGCCGAAGATGGTCTCCATGAGTTCCGTGCGCTGCGCGCCCACGAGGCCGCTTACGCCGAGGATCTCGCCCTTCCTGAGGTCGAAGGTCACATTCCTGAAGGACTTGGGGTCCGGCGAGGTGAAGTCCTCGACCCTGAGAACGACCTCGTCCGAGGGTCGGTTCTCGCGCGGGGGGAAGCGGTTGGACATGTCGCGGCCGACCATCTTGTTGATGATGATGTCGGTCGTGAGTTCCGCCGCCGGATAAGTTCCCACCGACTTGCCGTCGCGCATGATGGAAACTTCATCGGCTATCTTGAGGATTTCTTCCATGCGGTGGGAGATGTATATGATGGCGACTCCCTCCGCCCGGAGCTTCTTGATGATCCGGAAGAGGTGCCCTACTTCATTCTCGGTGAGGGACGAGGTGGGCTCGTCCATGATGATTATCTTGGATTTGAAGGATACTGCCTTGGCGATCTCCATCGACTGGATCTTGGAGACCGAAAGGTTGACGACCCACGTGGTGGGGTCGATGTCCATCTGGAGCTCCTCGAATATCGCCTTGGTATCCTGGAGCATCTTTTTGTTGTTGACGAACTTGAAGGGACCGAAACCGGTGACGGGATAGCGTCCGAGCCAGACGTTCTCCATCACGCTCCGGTAGGGGATGGGGAGGAGCTCCTGGTGGATCATCGAGATCCCCGCCTTGAGAGCGTCCTTCGCGTCCTCGAACTTGACGGGCGCGCCATTCAGGATGACCTCGCCCTCGTCTATGCCGTAGATGCCGAAGAGGCATTTCATGAGCGTGGACTTGCCAGCGCCGTTCTCGCCCATGAGTGCGTGTACCGTGCCCGGTTTGACTTTGAGGCTGACGCCATCCAAGGCCTTCACGCCGGGGAAGCTCTTGGAGATATTGTTCATCTCCAGTATGTAATCGCTTGCGGCCATTACGTCGACCTCCGACTAGCTAAATAAACGGGGTGCACGCCTGAGGCGCACACCCCTTAAGGACATTACCCGATCAAGAGCCATGCCGTCTGTCCGGGAAGCTCCGGCTCGCGCCGTCGGAACCCGGACTTGCGGCGCGTGGCTTACTTCTTGAACTCGGTGTAGTTGTCCTTGGTCACCTTCACGTAGGGGACCCAGATGTAGTGGCCATCGGGATTGGCGTTGTTCTCGGCATCGGCGAGGGGCGCGACGTCGGTGGTGGCGGGCTGGCCCTGGGCGAGGGAGTAGGCGAGGTCGAAGGTCGCCTTGCCCTGGCGGTCGGCGTCGTTGAGGACGGTGCCGAGGAGGGTGCCCTGGGCGAGGGCGTCGAGGGCCTCGGGGATGGCGTCAACGCCAACGACGGGCATGTACTTCTTGCCGGTGAAATAGCCGGCGGCCTTGAGGGCGTTGATGGCGCCGATGGCCATGGCGTCGTTGTTGCAGAACACGACCTCGATCTTGTCGCCGAACTTGGCGAGCCAGGCCTGCATCTTGTTCTGGGCCTCGCCGGTCTGCCACATGGCGGTGTCCTCGGCGAGCTTGTCGACGGTGATGCCAGCGGCCTCGACGGCCTTGATGGAGAACTCGGTGCGGTACTTCGCATCGGTGTTGGCGGGGTCGCCGAGGAGCATGACGTACTGGAGCTTGCCGTCGCCGTTCTTGTCGGCGGCGGGGTTGGCCTTCCAGTAGTCGGCGACGATCTCGCCCTCGTAGGTGCCGGACTGCTGGGCCTTGGCGCCGACGTAGTAGGCCTTGGCGTACTTGGCCATCTCGGCGGCATCGGGCTCGCGGTTGAAGAAGACGATGGGGACCTTCTTGGCCTCGGCCTTGCCGATGACGACGGAGGCGGAGGCGGGCTCGACCATGTTGAGGGCGAGGGCGGTGGCGCCCTTCGTCAGGAACTGGTCAATGAGGTCGTTCTGCTTCGCCTGGTCGCCCTGGCCATCCTGGATGGAGTAGTCGAGCTTGTCGGCGCCGACGCCCTTGGCGAGGTTGTCGATGTTGTTGCGGACGATGGACATGAAATTGTCATCGAACTTGTAGATGGTGATGCCGATGTTCGGCTTGGCCGGCTTGGCGGGGCCGCAGCTCACGAAGAGCACGGCGATCATCATCACGGCGGTAAGAATCGCGACGAGACGTTTCATGAAGTCTCCTCCCTTAAAAATAGAACATTCCTTTTATGGAACATTCTTTATGAACGAATCTTTATACCATTTTCGACCAAGTGCACCGGACGTGTCCAGAGGCCGGAAAGGCGATGGCTCCGATAATACAGGTTATTATCGAGGTAGTACAAGATGGGGCGCGTTGTCCGGCGGCCGGGGAAACGGGAAAACGAATAAATCGCGCATAACGGCGCCTTCAACGGCCCATGTAGGATGCGGCGGTCTCCGCCGTGACCTTCCGGCAGGGGACCCAGACGTACTTGTTGTCGGAGATGGGCCACTCGAGATCGTCTATTTCACCGCCCCGCACGAGGGCCTCGGAAAGCTCATAGACGACCTGCCCCTTCCGCCCATCGTCGTCCAGGACGGTCCCGAGGAATTCCCCCGCGCGGACGGCCTCCAGGATGGGCCTGTCAGTGCCCCTGGCCACGACGGGCAGGGTCCTGCCGTCCCGGAAGTAGCCCGAGGCACGAAGGGCGTCCAGGACGCCCAGGGCCGAGGCCGCCGTGTCGCATATGACGAATTCGAGGCGGGAGGCCGATTTCCCGAGGATCTGGGCCATGGCGGCCCGGGCCGCGGCCCTTGCCTCGGCTTCGCCGCCTTGGCCGGCTGGTATCTCCGCCAGCCTTTCACCTTTGATGCCCGCGTCGCCCAGGGCCTTGACGCAGTACTCGGCATCGCGGAGCTCGCCGTCCTTGCCGGTCTCGCCCGAGAAGATGACATACTGCATCTTCGTGTCATGGTTCCTGTCCGCCTGGGGGTGGGAGTGCCACCAGGCGGCGGCCATCTCGCCCTGCAGGGTGGGATCCTCGCCTTCCCTCGTCCCGACATAGTAGAGCTTGTCCCATCGGACCATGTCGTCAGGGCTCGGCTTCCTTCCCACGAAGATGACGGGGACATGGCCGGCCTTGGCCTTGTCGATCACCGCCGCTGCCTTCCTGGGGTCGCCGAGGCAGACGGCGAGGACGGTGGCGCCGCGCTCCAGGCAGGCGGCCGTCTCGGCCTCGAGATCCGTTCTGAAGGCCGGGTCCGATAGCACCATGATTTCCGAAGGTCCGGCCGAGGCCTGCCGCAGGGCCTCGATGACCCGTATGCCTTCGCCGTCGGCTCCGCCGACGCTGTTCGCGGAGCCGAGCCCGACGACGCCAATCCTGAGTCCGGGATTGGCCTTCCTGCCGCAGCCCATGGCCAGGAGGGCCAGGCCGGCTGCGAGGATGGCGATGAGCGCCTTCCGGCATCTGCCCCGCCCTGGCGAGACCCGCTGCGGGCAGGGGGCAGGGGGCAGGCATCGGGCTGCGCCGGGGGGCGCTTCAAGGTGATACTTCACGGCGGGCTACAGTCTAGTAGCTTCAATAAAGGCTGTCCAGAGATCGCATCTTGCGTGCGCGCCGCCGCACGGCGATAGTGGAGGCATGACGAAGAACGAGCTTGCGGCACTTGCAGACCTCGCCGATTCGGAGTTCGACGGCGAGTCCTACAACGGCGCCTCCCTGATGGCCACCCTTGGAAAGATCGACGCGGCCGGCGCCGCGGCCGACTCGACCTTCGAAGGCTACAGCGCCTGGTCGGTGGTCCTCCATGTGGCCTGGTGCAAGTGGGTGGTGGCCAAGGCCCTCCTGGGCGAGACCGCCGATACTGTCCTGGGGCCCTATCCCTGGCCCGAGGGCAAGGGCGGCTTCTTCGAGCCCTCGGACCCGAGTCCTTCGGCCTGGGCCGAGGTCCTCTCCTACCTGCCGAGGGTCCACTGGATCACGATGAAGGCCCTGCGCGAGGCCGATGCGGCCCTCCTGTCCCGGGAAGTCCCTGAATGGAAGATCCCCCTCGGAAAGGCGGCAGCCTGGCTCTGCAGCCATGACACCTACCACACGGCCCAGATCCGGAGCATGGGTGTGCCGGGCATCGGGCCCTCGCATCGCGTCTACTGATCGCATTTCGATGTCAGGCGCGGCCGGGCCGGACGATGAGCGTCATCCGGCCCGATCCCATGCCGCGCCCGCTCCTTGAGGAACATCGACGACCAGCCCGATTTTCACGACCCCGCCGCGAATTCTTTCCTGGCAACATGAATCGAATCCGGCGGTGGGGGCGGGAATCCCGGGCTGGCTAGGCCCGCCTGACCAGGGCGTCCAGCCTCAGCTTCGCGTCGGGACAGTCCTTCTGGAAGCCCGCGAGCTTCTCGCAGGGATAGTCCCCGCACTCGGCGCAGGTCGAGTAGCCCTTTTCCGTGCTGCAGAGACTCATCTTGCATTCGGAGCAGTTGCCGATCCGGACTCCGTCCGTGGCCTTGCAGCCATGGCAGCGGACGTTCTCTTCCGTGCCGACGAAACCGAACTGCTTGCCCCACTGTTCGGCCAGCCTGGCCAGGGCCTGGCGGTCGTTGGCCATCGTGGCCGTATAGGCCGGGCAGGCCACGCAATCCAGCCCGCAGGCCGCTATCATGCTTTCCATTCGGTGCCTCCTCGTTCTCGTGATGGATCGAGGATGGGGCCCGAAGTCTGTCAGGTCATGTCAGGCTTTTGTAGAGGCGGGAGATTTTTTCCGCCCGCTCCGCGACTGTCCTCGCGAGGCTCTCGGGCTCGAGGACGCGGATCCCCTCGCCGAAGGCGAGGATGTAGCCGGTGAGCCACTCATTCAGGGGGAGGGAGGTCCGGACGAGGCGGCCGCCGCCGGCGGCGGCTTCGGAGCCGCCGAACCACTCGTCGGCCTTGGCCGCGGCTTCCGCCTCCACCGCGAGGACGACCGCGACCGGCTCGGTCGACTCCCAGCCCTCGCGGTGCCAGGCATCCTCCGAGGGCTCGGGCCGCGGCTCGAAGCCCGAGAGGAGGACGTGGGCCGCCTCGATCCTGCCGAGCTTGAAGAGGCGGAAGTCGCCCCGCAGCCTGCAGTAGCCCCAGAGGTACCAGGACTGCCAGAGGTAGCAGACGGCGACGGGTTCCACCTGCCGGTCGGTGGAGGTCCCTTCGGCGTTGCGGTAGGTTATGCGGACGAGTCGCCTCTCCTCTATGGCGCGGCGCAGGACCTCGATGCGCTCGCGGTCGCGCTGCCCGCCGCCGAGCTCGATCCTGATCCAGGACCTGCGCCGTGCCGGCGAGCGGGCGAGGAGGGCTCCGAGCTTGGACTTCGCGCCGAGCACGGCCCCGTCGCCCGTGGCCCTGCCCATGCCGCCCAGGGCGGCCGCCACGGCGGCCAGCTCGCCCTCGTCGAGGAGGCTCCGGTCCAGGGCGAAGCCCGGGAGGACCCGGAAGCCGCCATCGCGTCCCGTGACCGACTCGACGGGTATGCCCATGCCCGAGAGGACCTCCATGTCGCGGTAGATGCTCCGCTCGCTGACGCCCGCCGCCTTCGCGAGCTCGGGCGCTGGATGGAGCCTGCCGTCGGCGAGGGTGAGGATGAGGGAGAGGAGGCGTTCCGCGCGCATGTGTGGATGCTAGCAGGGAGGGGCCGCCGCGCGTAAGGCCCCCTCGTCCCTTGACCCGCGGGGGCCATGACGGCCACTATCGGTGGCATGGACGAAGAGAAGCGATACAGCGACCGCGAAGTGGAAGCGCTCATCGCGCGGGCAGTCGAGCTTTCCCGCGAGGAGGCCCTGCCGGAGAAGTCCCGCCGCGGCATGAGCCTGGCCGAGATCGAGAAGGCGGCCACCGAGGCCGGCCTGTCCCGGGATATCGTGCGCCGCGCCGCCCTCGAGCTCGAGGCGAGGAAGGCTTCCGGCGGCTCCCGCATGAGGCGCTTCCTCCGGGCCGAGAAGGAGTCCGCGGTGAGGAGGCTGGCCTTCCAGCCCTCGAAGGAGGCCATCGACCGCCTCCTCCTCGTCCTCCCCGACCTCGCCGACGCGCCGGGCCAGGGCGTCACCGCCCCGGGCGGTTTCGTCTTCCGCACCGACGGCGGCTACGAGGCCCGCATGGGTTCGCGCCTCAGGTTCGAGCTCTCGAAGGACGGCGGGGGGAGCGCCCTCAGGGTCGAGCGCAGCTTCGACGGCGCCGCGGGCGGCATCTATGGCGGACTCATGGGCGGCGTCGGCATCGGCTGCGGCCTTGGCGTGGGCTTCGGCGTGGGCATGGGTGCCCTGCACTCGCCCACCTTCGCGGCCCTCTTCGCGCTGGGGACCTTCTCCCTCTGCTTCCTGGCCGCGCGCGGCCTCATGTCCCTCATCCAGCGCGACGCGAAGCGCCGCAACGAGAGGCTCCTCGAGGAGGCGGCCTCGCGCCTCGAGGTGGAAGAGGGGGACTGAGGCCGGGGGCGGCCGGCATCGGGCCGCGACGCGCCGGATGCCTGCGCGCGGACCTGTAGCCGGGCGACGGGAGGCCGCCCATCGCGTTGCGCGCCCTTTGTTCAGTCCTCGACGTAGATCCTGGGGACCCGGGAGCTCACCATGCAGGTGAGCTCGTAGGGGATGGTGTCCATGCGCTCGCAGAGGAGCTCGGCGGGGAGGTAGTCCTCGCCGTGCCGGCCGAAGAGCAGGACCTCGTCGCCGTTGTAGGCCTCGCCGTCGGGGCCCAGGTCGACCATGAGCTGGTCCATGCAGACCCTGCCCACCACGGGCAGCCGCCTGCCGCGGATGACGACCTCGCCCTTGTTCGAGAGGGAACGCGAGTAGCCGTCGCCGTAGCCTATGGGCACCGTGGCGAGGCGGGTGGCCTCCGGGGCCTTCCAGATCCTGCCGTAGCTCGCCGTCGCGCCGGCCTCGACGCACTTGAAGTAGCAGACCCTCGACATGAGGCGCATGACGGGCTCGAGTCCGATGCTCCGCATCGGGGTGGGCTCGTAGCCGTAGAGAAGGATGCCGGGGCGCACCATGTCGAAGCGCGCCTCGGGGAGGTTCACGAGGGCGGCGGAATTGGCCATGTGGACGAGGCCGGGCCTGCGCCCGAGGGAATCGAGGTAGCCCACGACCTCGTTGAAGTGGCCCAGCTGCTCGCGGGCGAAGCCGAGGTCCGTGTCCGCGGTGGCGAAGTGCGAGAAGATGCCCGCAACCTCGAGGCCGGGAAGCGAGATGACCTCGTCGACGAAGGGCCGGGCCGAGTACCAGTGGACGCCGATCCTCTCCATGCCCGTGTCGATCTTGAGGTGGATCCGCGCCTTCCTGCCCGCCTTTGCCGCGGCCGAGGAGATGGCCCTTGCCTTCTCGAGCGAGGGACAGGTGAGGTCGAGGTCGTGCTCGAGGAAGCTCGGAATCTGGGGCGTCGAGATGGCGCCGAGGACGAGGATGGGCGCGCGGATCCCGCTCTCCCTGAGGAGGATGCCCTCCTCGAGAAAGGCGACGCCCACATAGTCCGCGCCTTCCCTGACGAGCTCCGTCGCGACCCGCACGATGCCGTGGCCGTAGGCGTTGGCCTTCACTACTGCCATGACCTTCACGCCCGGGCCAGCGAGCTCGCGGGCCCTGCGGAAGTTGCGGCGCAGCGCGCCGAGACGGATCTCCGCCCTCGTCGGGCGGTCCTTGTCGAATGCGAGGATGGGCTCCATGATAGCCCTGAGCATACACCCACGGACCCCGATGCGGAAAGGGCGGCGGTATTGGAGTCGACGAGGCCTTGGGCCTTCAGGGGACTTCGGAGGGCGGGGCCTGGCAGGGGGAAAGGCCCCGGGACTTCGCTGCGCTCAGCCGGGGTCTTTCCCCCTGCCACCCGCCGCGCTGCGAATTTCCTCGAAAGCCGAGGCTCGCTCAACCATTGGAGGCCGCCCTTGCGCGCGGCGGCGGTCCGAGGGGGGACGCGTGGGCAGGGGAGGCCTGCGCGGAGGCTTTGCGTAGGGGCTGTCGCCGGGTCGAGAGCCAAGCGATCGACGCTTCGCTGGATCGCGTTTTGGGAAGTGGCATGAAAGCGGGTACGGCCTTGGGACTTGGCGCGATCGACGCTTCGCTGGATCGCGCGCCTTGGGGAAGAAGTTAGAGGGCGGGGGCGCGTTGGGTCGCGGCGCGATCTACGCTGCGCTGGATCGCGCGCCTTGGGGAGAAGTTTGAGGGCGGGGGCGCTTTGGGTAGCGGCGCGATCTGCGCTGCGCTGGATCGCGCGCCTTTTTGGAAGGCTCCCAACCAAGGCGGGCACCGGGAACGTCTCCTTGGCCTCCGATGTCACTTGCCGCAATCCCGACAGGGAGAGTCGCCGCGCCGGAGGACGGCCAACGAGGGTTGAACCCCGCCCCAGGCTTTTGAGGGATCCAGCAGCGCGGCGGGTGGCGAAGGGAAATCGCGTCGAGCGAAGCTCCGACGCTATTTCCCATCGCCAGGACCCGCGCTGATTTGTCCATTAGAAGGTTCGATGGAGTACGTCTCCCGCTCGCAGCCCTTCAAGCTGCCACTTCTTATTTATGTCGCGCGAAGGTACCTTCATCCGAGGCACACATGCGACATATATAAGAAGGAGAGTAGATCGTGGCTTTCCTCTGGGCCTTCCTTGGCGGGCTCCTGTCCTTTCTCTCGCCCTGCATCCTGCCCGTGGCTCCGGGCTGGCTCGGCGTCATCTCGGGATCGAGCCTCGAGGAGCTCAAGGAGGGCGGGGCGAGGCGGAGGCGGATCCTCGCCGCGACCCTCGCCTTCATCGCGGGCTTCAGCCTCGTCTTCATCGCCCTCGGGCTCGCCTCCTCCTTTCTGGGCGAGGCCCTCGCCGCCCATCGCGTCCTCATCTCGAGGCTCCTCGGCGTCGTGGTGATCGTCTTCGGCCTCCACCAGGGAGGTTGGCTCAAGCTGTCCTTCCTCTACCGCGAGCGCCGCGTCCATAGGGCCCCTTCGGTCGGGCTCTGGGGCGCCTTCCTCACGGGCCTCGCCTTCTCCTTCGGCTGGACGCCCTGCGTCGGGCCCATCCTCGCCTCCATCCTCGCGATAGCCGGCAACGCCGCGGATCCCTTGCGGGGCGTCGCCCTCCTCGTCGTCTATTCGGCGGGGCTCGCGCTTCCCTTCCTCGCCCTCGCCCTCGGCTTCGAGAAGCTCCTGCCGCGCCTCTCGACGGTGAAGCCCTGGTTCAGGTACCTCGGCTGGTTCGCGGGCGCCATGCTCGTGATGATCGGCCTCCTCCTCGTGACGGACGGCCTCGGCTGGCTCTCGTCCTGGTTCGTGAAGGCCACAGGCGGCTGGAATCCCGAGAACATCCTGGGCGGCAGGGCTCCGGGGAGGTGAGGCCATGAGCAGGGCTTTCGTGGACGAGGACTCGGGCTCCGACGAGGCGGACGACCTCCATGAGCTACCCTTGCCGCTGCCGCAGGGCGCGAGGAACTACATGACGCCCGAGGGGGCCCTCGCCCTCGCGGACGAGCTCCGCGGCCTCACCGAGATCGAGAGGCCGAGGGCCGAAGCCCTCCTCGCCGCGGCCCCGCCCGCTGACTCGGCCGCCCATATCCGCCGCATATCGCACCTCGACCAGCGCATCTCCTACCTCGCGCGCATGAAGTCGGCCCTCGAGGTCGTGAGCCTGCCTGGGTCCCTCGAGCGAGTCGTCTTCGGTCTCGAGGTCGGGGTCCGCGACGAGGGCAGCGGCGAGGAGAGAAGCTATCGCATCGTGGGCGTGGACGAGAGCGACCCCGACCGGGGCCTCCTCTCCTGGGCCAGCCCCGTGGCGAGGTCCCTCGTGGGGAAGCGCGTGGGCGAGCTCGCCGTGGCGCGCCTCCCGAGGGGCGAGTGCAGGATGAGGATACTGTCGATAGCTAGGCCTTGTGGATGAGGGCCTTGGCCCGCTCCGCGGCCTTCACGACCGCCTTGATGAGGGTGACCCTGAGGCGGCCCTCCTCGAGCTCGAGGATGCCGTCTATCGTGACGCCGGCGGGCGTCGTGACCTGGTCCTTGAGCTTGGCCGGGTGCTCGCCGGTAACAAGGACGTTGGCCGCCGCGCCGAGGACGGTCTGGGCCGCGAGCTCGGTGGCCACGTCGCGGGGGAGGCCGAGCTTCACGCCGCCGTCGGCTAGGGACTCGATGATGATGTAGACGTAGGCGGGACCCGAGCCCGAGAGGCCCGTCACGGCGTCCATGTTCTCCTCGCCCACGACGAGGGCCCTGCCGCAGGCGCGGAAGATGGAGAGGGCCCATTCGAGGCGGTCGGGCGTGACCGCGGCGCCAGGCGCGAGGGCCGTCATGCCCTGTCCGATGGCCACGGCCATGTTCGGCATGGTCCTGATGACCTGGCTGCCTTCGGGGAGCCGCGACTGGATGAACTCGAGGCTGACGCCCGCCGCGGTGGAGACGAGGAGGCGCTGGGGGCCGAAGAGGTCTCCCACCTCGGCAAGGAGGCCGGCCATCACCTTGGGCTTCACGGCCACGATGACGTGCTCGCAGGCCGAGACGAGCTCGCGGTTGTCCAGGATGGTCCTCACGCCCGTCCTCGCCTCGAGTTCCGCGCGGTGCTTCTCCGAGCGGACCGAGAGGAGGATCTCTTCCGGCCTGGCGAGGCCCTTGGCGAGGACTCCCTGGAGTATCGCCTCCCCGATCTTGCCCGCTCCTATGATGCCCAGCCTGGCCATGCTTCCTCCTCTGGGGGTCCGACCCCGCTCGCGGCGCGTCCGGCCCAGCCTGGGGTCTGACCCCGGGCCTGGCGGAACCTGGAGGAGTATAGCCTGACCGTCGCCTTTGTTTCTATCGGCAGTTTTGTGGGCGGGGTGGATGTGCCCTGTCGCCGGGAGCGTCGGTCCAGACGACGGGGCGAGGGGCTAGGCCCTCTGGTCGAGGCTCTGGATGTACTGCTCGAGGTAGGGCTTGTCTTCCTCGGAGATCTCCTCGAACTTGACTCCGAAGAGGCAGCGGTCGTCCTCCATGCGGGAGTAGGTGACATAGCCCTCGCAGCGGACGAGGTGCTCGCCCTTTTCCATGGGTACGCCGAGCATGAGGTAGATGTTGGTGAGGGGATCGAGGGGTTCCTTGGACTCGCACTGGATGCCGCCCATGGAAAGATTGAGGCCCTCGGCCCAGAGATACTCCTCGCGGTTGGGGTAGTAGCCGATGAGCTGCTTGATGCGGAAGCGATCGGTGCTGCGTTTTTCGTCTTCCATCATGCTGAAAGCCTAACCGCTGCCGGCGCCGGCCGCAAGCGAATTTCCCTCCTGCCGCCGATCGCGTATACTCAAGGCATGCCAAGTCCATCCCTCGACGCCGAGACCGCCGCCTCCTTCCTCAAGAAGCTCGGCGAGCACATCGACTACAACATCAACATCATGGACCGCGAGGGCGTCATCATCGCGAGCAGGGACCCCTCGCGCGTCGGCAGCTTCCACGACGCGGCGAAGAGGCTCGTGGCCACGGGCGCGCGCTCGGAAATCGTCGAGGAGGGGCCGTCGCTGCCCGCGGGGGTGAAGCCCGGCGTCAACCTTCCCATCGTGTACCGGGGCGAGACCGTGGGGGTCGTGGGCGTCACGGGAAGGCCGGGCGAGATCGAGCCCCTCGCCTACGCGGTCAAGACGAGCGTCGAGTCGATGCTGGAGCTCGAGGCCTGGAAGGACAGGGCCCTCCGCAGGCAGGACCGCAAGAACCTCCTCATCAACTACCTCCTCCATGACGATGGGGCTTCCCATGCCACGGTGGAGGGCCTCGCGTTGAAGCTGGGCTATACGCCCGGCCTCCTCCGCGTGCCCATCGTCCTCGTTCCCTCCAGGGCAGGGGAGGCGGCGGAGATCCTCAAGTCGGTCAAGGCCAACGCCCTTCATTCCACCGAGGACATCTCCTGGACGACGCCCGAGGGCTCCATCCTCGTCTTCAAGTCCCTCAGGCTGGAAGGGGAGGGCATCCTCGCCCGCTTCGAGGCGGAGGTGGGAGCCTACGTCGACGCCGCGAGGGCCAGCGCCGGTGCCGCCGCTGGAGGGCTCAAGGCCTATGCCGGGGCCTGCCAGTCCGACCTCGGCCGCTACGGCATGGCCTTCCGCCAGGTCCTGTGGCTCCAGTCCCGCTATCCCGACGCCGGCGAGGAGGTCGTCTACCTCTTCGAGCACCTCCTCGAGTACTTCGCGAGCTGCATCCCGAGGGCCGAGCTCGTCGCGGCCTTCGATGCCGCGGCGGCACTCCTCCCCGCCGAGCTGAGGCGCGGCCTCGGCATCTCGGTCCAGGCCCTCACCGACTCCGCGCTCAACGGCAAGGAGGCCGCGGCGCGGCTCGGCGTCCACCGCAACACCTTCGCCGCCCGCATGGACCGGA
>Ga0209098_1002664_pt1 | contig 15520 bp, 13 predicted proteins | sample AD_JPNHW1_MetaG_FD_184429 | JGI IMG/M metagenome (GOLD analysis project Ga0209098, IMG submission 184429) | Active sludge microbial communities of municipal wastewater-treating anaerobic digesters from Japan - AD_JPNHW1_MetaG (SPAdes) (version 2) | ecosystem: Engineered > Bioreactor > Anaerobic... | reverse complement strand
TACGAAGTGGTGGAAACACCTCCCGCATATCCCGGTGGCATAGATGCTTTAATGAAATTTATGTCTGAAAATATTAAATATCCTGCCGAAGCTGTAAAGGATAAAATTGAAGGAAAAGTCATCCTTGGATTTGTGGTGGATGATACCGGTAAAGTCACTGACATAAGAGTAGTCCGATCGGTTGCACCCATGCTCGATGCCGAAGCAATTCGGGTTGTAGGTTTGATGCCCCGCTGGGAACCCGGAAAACAAAAAGGGATACCGGTCAATGTTCGTTTTACTCTGCCGGTGGCATTCAAGTTGTCACCCTCAGCCCAAAAAAACATTCAGGAGCAGTTAGAAGTTGTTGGATACGGGGAACCCAAAACAAAAAAAGAAGATGTGGTTGTTAATGCAATGTCAGTTGCAGCTCCGGACAAAGACGGGGTATATGATCAGGTAGATATTCTGCCTGTCTTTCCGGGTGGAGATCAGGGGCTGTTTGGCTGGCTTTCACAAAACATCAGATATCCTGCTGAAGCTCAAAAAAAGGGTATCCAGGGAAAGGTTCTGGTAGAATATGTAATTGACACCGATGGAAGCATAAAAAATGCAAGAATTTCACGGAGCGTTAACGAATTGCTGGATAAAGAAGCGTTACGGGTTATTAATGCAATGCCCAACTGGACTCCCGGCAAACACAATGATAAAGTGGTGAAAGTAAGATACACCTTACCAATTCAGTTCAGATTGCAATAAAAGAGGCTTTATTGACCTTGTAAATAAAACAATAACGCCGGAATTGAAATTCCGGCGTTATTGTTTTGTTTCTTTTTGGTTAATGCAGGTGGAAATTATTTCAGGTTCTTTTCCAGAAAGTCAAATTTCTTCTGATACAGGTGCCGGCGGGTTTCCTTGCCCAGAATACTGTGATTTTTGTCAGTATAGAGTTGCAAATCGGCATGTTTTCCGGCTTTCATAAGCTTATCGAGATAAATCATGGTGTTGGGCAAATGCACGTTGTCATCAGCTGTGCCATGAACGATGAGAAGGTTTCCATTCAGTTTATCAGCTTTATTGAGTACCGAACCTGCATCGTAACCACGGTTATTTTCCTGCGGGGTACGCATAAATCGCTCGGTATAAACAGCATCGTAAAGACGCCAGTCGGTAACGGGAGCTACAGCAATACCTGCTTTGAATATCTTTTCGCCCGAACTCATGGAAAGCAGGGTCATATATCCTCCGAAACTCCATCCCCATATGCCGATCCGGTCTTTATCCACAAAAGATTGAGTGCCCAGGTATCGGGCTGCTTCTATCTGGTCTTTAGCTTCGAGTACACCCAGTTGCTGATAGGTACATTTTCGGAAGTCGGCTCCGCGAGCTCCCGTTCCTCTCCCATCCACACTTACCACTACATAACCTTGTGTACTCAGATAGTATTCCCAGTCAATTTTCCAGCGGTCAAGTACTTCCTGCGAATTGGGTCCGCTATACTGCACCATCAGCGTGGGGTATTTCTTCCCCGCTGAGAAGCCAACCGGTTTAAGCATCCAGCCATTCAGTCTCACACCTTCGGAAGTAGTAAAGCTAAAAAATTCCTTAACGGGCAGATTGAGCGCTTTAAATTCGGCAGCTAGCGCAGCATTATCTTCCAGCGTACGAATTTTTATTCCTTTATTGTCGCGCAGGATACTCATCGTTGGCATATTCACACTGGAGGCATTGTCGGCAAAATATGTATATGTTTTGGAAAAAACAGCATCGTGCATTCCTTTTCCGTCGGTCAGGCGAAGTTTCCGACCTTTGGCATCAACTGAAAAAATGTCGCGTTGCATGGGTGAAGTTTCGGCCGTCTGATAATAAAGAGTTTGGGTTAGGGCATTATATCCGTAAACTTTTGTAACATCCCAGTTGCCCTTTGTTAGTTGTTTATTGAGCGTGCCATTAATATTATACAGATATGCGTGACTGTAGCCATCCTTTTCACTCACAAAGGTAAAATACTTACCATCAGCTGTGAACTGAACATAATCGGAATTTTCATAATCCACATACCGACTGTCTTCGTCAGACAGGATGAGTTTAGAAATCAACGATTTCGGATTGGCAAAAAGCATATCAAGACGATTCTGATTTCTGTTCATCACGAATATCGCCAACTTTTCCTGATCGGCAGTCCATTTGATGCGCGGGATATAAAACTCTTTTTCGTTAACATCAAGATTAATCGTTCTGACCGATTTGTAGAAGTCGTCATACACGCACACACTGGCTTTAGAAATATTTTGGCCCGGATTTGGATATTTGAAGGTCTGAACAGTCGGATAAAGCGGAAGCTCATCCTGAACTACCGGACTATTGAGATACTGCTGCATGCTATAGGTCGGAACGTCCGTTTCGTTAAACTTAATGAATGCCAACAGTTTGCTGTCTGGGCTGAAAACAAAATATCGTGTTTCGGTAAATTCTTCTTCGTAAACCCAGTCGGGTGTTCCGTTTATTATTTTACCAAATTCTCCATCTTTGGTAATGGCGCTTTCGGTTCCAAAATCCAGTTTATGGAGGTAGAGATTATTCTCCCGTGCAAAGGCAATGTACCTGCTATCTGGTGAGAAAAGCGGCACTTCCTGCGGTCCGTTCTCCGACAACGGTTTCAGTTCGTTGCGTTTCACATCAAACACATAGTAATTGGCCTCAAATGTACGCCGGTAACGATATTTGGGATTAGCATAAACCAGAATTTTATTCTCATTGGGGCTGAACGTATATCCGGAAATAGTGACCAGGGGGGATTTTTTTATTGTATTCAGGTCCAGAATTGTATCTACCGATTTGCCTGTTTTATAATTGTATTTGATAATCATTTTATTATCCTTCATTACTGTATAATGCTCTCCGTCATTCAGAGAATGCATATCGGCATAGGATTTTGGTCTGAATTTACCATCAGTGATATCTGTGAGCAGATCAGCCTGAGTAAATTGTATGCATGCAATTAGCAATAGAAAAAAAAGGGTACGCTTCATATTTTCGTTTTTTTGTTTTGATCGAGAATTGAAAGTTATTATCTATCTGAAACCATAAAATGCATATTGAAAGAATTGCATTTTATTATCTTACAAAAATACCTTAAAATATCTTCACCAGCCTTTATTTGACTTTTTTTTTGTTTCCCTTAACATAAAATGAAATATCTTTGGATTATCTTTGCAGGCTTAAACAACAACAACACAATGAAATCTTTTTTAAATCAATTTAACAATTCGCAGTCAGTAAACTACACTGAAACAATAGGATTATGTCTGAGCGGAGGCGGTGCACTTGGATTTGCACACATCGGTGTGTTACAGGCGCTTGAAGACTACCGCATAATACCAAACATGATTTCAGGAACGAGCATGGGAAGTATAATCGGTTCACTTTATGCTGCAGGTTATACGCCTTCGCAGATGTTGAAACTTATCGATGACGGCAGACTTTACCGTATTACAAAACTTATGACATTCCAGCCTGCATTCTGGAAATCAGGTCTTACAAGTCAGGCAGCAATCATTTCACTTATGAATGACCTGATTCCAAACAACAGCTTTGAGAAACTGGAAATGCCCATGCACGTTTGTGTTTCCAATCTGACAACCGGTAAATATGAAATCGTTGACCGAAGTAATAAACTCGACATCTGGGTCAGCGCATCGTGCAGTATTCCAGGTATTTTCAACGGTATGAAAATCAACGATATGATTTATGTTGATGGAGGTTTGCTTAACAACATGCCTGCACAGCCACTACGAAATAAATGTTCGGTGGTGATTGGATCTGATGTAGTTCCTCATTCTTCCACCAAAAAAAATCAGAAATCGCGCGACACCCTGGTAACATCACTAAGGGTAGGCATTCACCAGAATTCAATACCGGGACGAGAAATGTGCGACTTCCTAATAGAGCCAAAAGCCATCGAGAAATTTCACGAATTCAGTTTCGAAAATTTTCAAACCATTTATCACTATGGTTACAAGGCTACAGTTGAAATGATTAATGAAAATCCCGAAATTCTGAGATTGCAAAAACCCATTGAAACAAAGTAAAGTTTCTGCATAAATCATAAAAACAAATGGTTCACACGAATAATATTCTGTGAACCATTTGTATAATTGAAAATCTGATTTTAATCTTTGTGCTTATTTGCTTTACTCGTTTGGAATTTTGTGTAGAAATAGCCGATGGTAAAAGTTGGAATAAAGTCCGTAAAGGGAATTAGTTCCTCCGCCATGTTGGCAATCCCTCCGATCATACCGGTTAATCCTCCAAATGTTTTCATAAAAATCATACCAGATATTGGAGCCCAAAGTATATCACCCCACTCACCCATAGCGGGCAATGCATAGGTGGCAAGTCCGGCAAGATCCATCAAAATACAAAACGAAAGTTTAGGTAACTTCACTTGATTTTCTCCTTGCTTCGTATTTGTCCGATAATCCGGTACGGCATCGTAAACAATTTTCGTTTCTTTCATTCCGATAAAGTTATAATTTTAAATAAAATGATTTTGAATTGAACAAGTATGATCTTTCATAAACCGTGCCGAAATGTGTTAATATCAAAAAATAAAAAGTTATCACCCAAAAACAATGAAGCAGATGAACCTTTGAATTATAGCACCCTGGATGCTCTGATTTGCAAATATAGAATGAAATTTCAAATATATTATTTTCCGTAATAAGGTAAGCACATTCTATTTTTATGAATCTGATTAAAAATATATTCTTAACTTTGCAATTTATATATATAGAAAAATGAATACAGCTTACAGAGAACACACTACTGAAGAAAAATTGCAGGAGTTTGAAAGACTACTTAACATCATGACCAGGCTCAGAGCCGAATGTCCATGGGATAAGGAACAAACGTTTGAAAGCCTGAGAACCAATACTATAGAGGAAACTTACGAACTGGCAGATGCAATTCTGTCAGGCGACATGAATGAAATTCGTAAGGAGTTGGGCGATCTTTTACTGCATATCGTATTTTATGCGCAGATGGGAACAGAAACCAATGATTTCGACATATATGATGTTTGCAAAGGATTGAGCGAGAAACTTATCTACCGTCATCCGCATATCTTCGGCGAAACCGAAGCTCATACCAGCGAAATTGTAATGCAAAACTGGGAAAAACTGAAACTGAAAGAAAAAGGCGGCAACCGCACTGTACTGGCAGGTGTTCCCGATGCTTTACCGGCGCTCATCAAAGCACACCGCATGCAGGATAAAGCCCGTAGCGTAGGCTTCGATTGGGAGCACCGCGATCAGGTGTGGACAAAAGTAAAGGAAGAAATTGATGAGTTTCAGACCGAAATCGAACGCATGGACAAAGACAAAATGGAAGATGAATTCGGCGACGTAATGTTCAGTCTCATTAATGCAGCCCGATTATATGATATAAATCCTGAAAATGCCCTGGAGCGTACAAACCGCAAATTTGCCTCGCGTTTCAATTACCTGGAAGCACAAACCATAGCCAAAGGCAAAGACCTTAAAAACATGACATTGGCCGAGATGGACGAAATCTGGGAAGAAGCCAAAAAGAAACAAAACGGATAATCAGAAAAAACAAAATTTCAGAAAAAAAATCAATCATACCTGAGCATTCTAAATCATTTATGTATTATCCCGAAACTTTCGAACAAAAAATATCTTTCAACATTATCAGACAATTGCTGAAGGACAGATGTCTTTGTCCGCTTGGCGAGGAAATGGTCGACAGGATGAAGTACACCGCCGACTACAATGAGGTGCTTCAATCGCTCAGTCAGACCGATGAAACTCTCAGGTTGATTACAATCAGTAACGAGGAACTGCCGGTAGGTGATTTTTTTGATATCCGGGAAGCACTTCAACGGGTTCAGGTGGTAGGATTATACCTGGATGAAACGGAAATATTTAACTTGAAACGAGCGCTTGAAGCCGTTCGCAGACTGGTTCTGTTTATCAACCGTCAGGATACGGAACTTTTTCCCGAATTACACAAGCTGACAGCAGGTATAAATTCTTTCGAAGCCATCACCAAACGCATTGATGCTATTCTGGATAAATTCGGGAAAGTGAAGGATAATGCATCTCCCGAACTTAATCGGATCAGAAGGGATATATTCAAGGTGCAAAGCAGCATCTCGAAAACTCTGCAAAACATACTGCGCCAGGCTCAGACCGATGGATATGTAGACAAAGATGTGAGCCCCACCATGCGTGAAGGCAGACTGGTTATTCCGGTTTCACCCGCATTCAAACGTAAGGTGAGCGGTATCATCCATGATGAAAGTGCAACGGGAAAAACCGTTTATATTGAACCGGCACAGGTAGTTGAAGCCAATAACCGGGTGCGTGAACTCGAAAGCGAAGAACGACGCGAAGTTATGCGTATTCTGGTAGAATTTACCGATTTTCTCCGTCCCTATACCGATGAAATAATGGCCAGCCAACATTTTCTGGGCATCATCGACTTTCTGAGAGCAAAATCATTGTTTGCCATTGAAATCAAAGCTATCAAACCCCGGGTTGATAATACCCGGCAACTCGAATGGAACAAAGCAATCCATCCACTGCTTTATCTGACACTCAAAAAACAACAAAAAACAGTAGTTCCGCTCGATATAACGCTTAACGAAAAACAGCGGATCCTGATCATATCCGGACCAAACGCGGGAGGTAAATCGGTTTGTCTGAAAACAGTCGCATTACTGCAATATATGCTTCAGTGCGGGATGCTTATACCTTTACACGAAAACAGCCGTACAGGTATTTTTGAACGCTTATTTATTGACATAGGTGATGAACAATCAATCGAAAACGACCTTTCTACTTACAGTTCGCACCTTCTAAATATGAAATTTTTCATCAAAAACAGCAATCAAAATACCTTATTGCTCATTGATGAATTCGGTTCCGGTACCGAACCTCAGATTGGTGGCGCTATTGCTGAAGCCAGTCTCGAACGCTTCAACCGGAACGGTGCTTATGGAGTAATTACCACCCACTACACCAATCTGAAACATTACGCCGAAGATACCGAAGGTATTGTTAACGGAGCCATGCTTTACGACCGCCAGCATCTGCAACCCCTGTTTCAGCTTCAAATTGGTAATCCGGGAAGTTCGTTTGCCGTAGAAATAGCCCGGAAAATCGGATTGCCCGAAGATTTAATTGCTGATGCCGCCCAAAAAGTAGGGCTGGAACATCTGGATTACGACAAGCACTTACAGGATATTGTAAGGGACAAACGTTACTGGGAGCGTAAAAGGATGGAAATCAGGCAAAAAGAAAAACGATTGGATGAAACCCTGGAGAAATACGAAACTGAATTGGGGTTGACCGAGAAAAAACGTAAGGAAATAACCACTCAGGCGAAGCAGGAAGCTGAAAATTTGCTGAAAGAAGCGAATGCGAAAATAGAAAATACCATCCGTACCATCAAGGAAAGTATGGCCGATAAGGAGAAAACACGCAACGTCCGTACTGAACTGGAAAAATTTAAAGAAAAAGTAACAGATAAGAAAGTCCAGGAACACAAACCGAAAACAAAATTACCTTTCAAAAAAAATGCTGAAAAAATCATAGATGAAAAAGAAGTCATTCTTCACCCGGGTTCCGCCGTTCGGTTGAAGGGACAGACTGCAACCGGAACAATTATAGAACTGAATGACAAGCACGCAGTTGTCGCTTTCGGACAGTTAAAATCTACCGTTAAAATATCAAACCTCGAAGCTGTCAGCAATAATCAGATGAAAAAAGAAAAACGGTTATCGGATGGATTGGGTACACCTGTTACCGATGAAGTTCGTCAGCGAAAACTCACTTTCAAATCGGAAATTGATGTGCGTGGTATGCGTGGCGATGAAGCACTGCAAGCAGTGACCTACTTCATTGATGATGCCGTGATGGTAGGCGTTGCAAGTGTTCGCATCCTGCATGGAACTGGTACAGGCGCACTTCGGCAACTCATTCGTCAATATCTGAATACTGTACACGGCGTTCTCCGCTTCCACGATGAACATGTACAATTTGGTGGTGCCGGAATTACAGTTGTGGAATTTGAATAAGAAATGGTTCAACATTTGTATTATCAGTTTCAATTCTGCTATAAATCAAAAAAACATTATATTTGTACTTTCATAATTAACTTTACTCATTGAATGACTAAATATTTTCATAAAATTGTTGTATCTGCATTTCTTTTAATTGGCTGTCAGTTTGCAAGTGCGGTACCAGCTTCGCCCTATCCTGTTATAATTACTCAACCAGACGGTACAAAGTTAACCGTGTACCTCAAAGGCGATGAATATCATCATTACCGTACTACTGAAGACGGAATTTTAATTATAAAAAACAATGAAGGCACATATAACTATGCCTCCATGGATGCCAAAGGGAAAATTTCAGACACCAAAATAAAGGCGCAAAATACCAAAAACAGGACTGAAAACGAAAAATTATTTGTTTCAAAACTTGTAAATTCAAACTCCCTGAATAATACAGGTGAAAAAACACAGATTAAAAAAGTTGCTGCCAGAAAAAATACTGTTTCTGCGAATGTCGTTCGTTCTTCCGGTTACCCTAAAATCGGCTCACCCAAATCATTGGTGATACTCGTCAACTTTGCCGATGCGTCATTTGTTACACCTAACCCTCAGTCTGCATTTTATAATCTGCTGAATGAAACCGGTTACAGTACTAATGGAGGCACCGGTTCAGCCCGTGATTATTTCAGGGACAATTCCATGGGTACTTTTTCACCTGATTTTGTAGTTGTAGGTCCTTATACGCTACCTCAGAACATTGAGTATTACGGAAAAAATAACGCTGATGATTCCGACCAGAATCCCATCCAAATGGTGGTTGATGCCTGTAAACTCGCAAATGAGAATGGAGTAGATTTCACCCAGTTTGACACTGATAATGACAATCTGGTTGATAACGTATTTGTTTATTACGCCGGATATAATGAAGCAGAAAATGCTCCTGACAATACCGTGTGGCCTCATCGATGGGGAATCTATCCAACCGCCATTTATAGCGGCGGAAATTATTCAGGGAGTGTTTATTCTGTAACTTTTGATGGTAAGCGAATAGAAGACTATGCATGTACTTCGGAGCTCAAAGGTAAAAGTGGAACTAATATGTGTGGCATCGGAACATTTACACATGAATTTGGACACGTTTTAGGTTTAGCTGATATGTATGCTACTGATGGAGGCACACACCACACATTATCCAGCTGGGATATAATGGATTATGGGCCCTATCTGAACAGTGGACGAACTCCTCCAAACTATTCGGCTTTCGAACGGTTTTCGTTGGGATATTTAACTCCGATTGAGATTAAAACACCTCAGAATATTTTAATAGACACATTAGCATCCGGTAACCAGGCTTACTTAATTTCATCCTCAGATTTACCTTTCAGCATGGCATACTCCAATCCGACAGAGTATTTCCTGTTGGAAAACAGACAAAAAAAAGGATGGGATAAATATTTACCCGGTCATGGATTGTTGGTTACACGAGTTAAATACAACCAGAACAACTGGGATTATAACACCCCAAATAACACTGCTTCAGCAATGGGTGTGGACATTATGGAAGCAGATGGCATTGCAACAGACAATACGATGGCCGGGGATCCGTTTCCGGGAACAGATGCAATTAAAAATTATACACCAAAGTTGATTTCAGGTGTACTAATGACCAATAAAGCATTAACTGATATTGATGAAACAAACGGAGTAATATCATTAAAATTCATGGGTGGCGGCAATGCGCCTTTGTTGAAAACGAAAGGTTTAACTACTCAATTCAATACTGTACAAGGTAATCCCACAATTGGCCAGACCATTTCAATAGAAGGTTTAAATCTTGAAGCAAACATAAAAATTTCATTTAATTTGGGTACTCATTTTGAAATTAAAAAAGAAACTGACCCTGAAACAGACTGGGGAAAGTCAATATTACTAACACCCGTTGATTCTGTAGTATTGCCAACCAATATTCAGATACGTTATAATCCTACAGAGCCATCCTATAATAGTGTACATTACGATATTCTTGAAATAACCACTACTTTCGCCAATAAGATGACATTACCGCTTTCGGGTAAATCGACACGTAAGGTATATGTTGTGCCGCCGATTGCAGCTGAAGCTAAAGATGTGACTTATAAAAGTTTTGTTGCCAGCTGGAACTCAGTATTCGATGCTACCGGATATTATCTAACAGTATATAATATATCTGATAATGGCTTGGTTGACACCGTTTTCTCAAATAAATGGCTCACTTCCACTTCCGACACATTATATAACCTGATTTCCAATCGCGATTATTATTACCAAGTTCAGGCTAGTGATAAGAACACATTGTACGGATATGAAAACATTACTTCATATTCGAATACTGTAAAAGTGCGTAGTGCTGTATATCCGCAGAAAAAGGAGTTAAGGGTTGTACCATCAGGCAATGGATCTGTTTTAGTGTTTGTACCTTCCAATACTTCTGTCGTTAATGTATTTAACACCATCGGTCAGAAAATCAGAAGTTTTACGGCAAATTCTGATATTCCTGAAATTACAAATCTTCCCCGCGGACAAATTTACATTATACAGGCTGATGAATTCCGAACAAAGGTACTGATACCTTAATTGAATGTAAAAAATTAAACAGAAATGGCATTACTCACCGGAATAATGCCATTTCTGTTATACGAATATCTAAACCCTATTTTTTGATCAGTTTTCTTATTTTTCTGACAAAATTATACCCGATAATTGCCCCCTGAATCACAGTCATCACTCTCCCTTTGCGAAATGCAGACGTCAAAAACGTTAACGGAGCAAATGAAGTTGTTGATGAAGAAGAGAAAGGTATCAACTGCTGTGCAGTGGATATAATCTGAACTTTTTGTTGTTCAATCTTCTGCCGGGCTTCTTTCTTGAATACCAGCATATCTTCAAGGGTAATATTTTTATCAGTTATCTGTCTCGATTCCATCTCTTATTTCATTATCTTCTTTTGCGTCATCATAAAACATAGCTACAATCAACCTTAACAGGGGATTAACTATCAAAGATTTACGAAATATCAAAACGACAGTAAGCAGGACAAGATAGATCCCGGCAATAATTCCAAAACTTATTACAAATCCTACAGTCGGTGCCAGGATATATGCCAGGGAAAACAGTAGATAAAAAAGCATTCCCATGGCCAATACAACTACAATAAGAATGAAAAGCAGAAGGGACAGGATTTTTGTGATTTTTTCTACAAATTCAATTTTCACATAATCGCCCTGGAGCTTCACATAATCTTTAATGTCGGTAAATAGTTGATTAAAATTACTGATGTTACCCGATTTGTTTGTCATACCATACTAAACTGTTGTTTTAGCATCGGCTTCAGATTTAAGTTCATCAACAAGATCTTCCAGATCCGATTTACTTAAATTTATTCCTCGTTTCTTAAGAGCTTCCACTACTTTAGACTTGGTATCTTCGAAGCCTTCTACAATTTTAGCTCTGGTATCTTCACCTTTTTCGGGTGCTAAAAGTAAACCCAAAGCAGCACCCACAACAGCACCACCTAGCAGTGCAGCCAATATTCCACCACCTGAAGTTTTCATAATTATTTTTTTTAATGTTTGAAAATTTAAAATTAAGTCTTTACAATATTAAAACAAAAACAAATAAAGAAAGGTTCAGAACATAATTTATTATTCTGGCTGATAACCAAAGTTTCTTAACAAGTTATCTTTATTTCTCCAGTCTTTTTCAACTTTTACATATAACTCCAGAAACACCTTCTTTTCAAAAAAGCCTTCGATATCCTTCCGTGCTTCAATTCCAACTTTTTTCAGCGATTTTCCCCCATGCCCAATCAGAATTCCTTTTTGCGAATCTCTTTCGGCATAAATTACAGCATTGATCCGGATTAAATTTTCTTCTTCCTGAAACTGTTCTACTTCCACTTCTACCGAATAAGGAATTTCCTTCTCATAATTCAGCAGTATTTTTTCACGGATAATTTCGGTTACAAAGAATCTTGCCGGTTTATCCGTCAACTGATCTTTATCAAAAAAAGGCGGACTTTCGGGTAATAATTCCTTTATACGTTTTAATAAGGCTTCAATATTGAACTTTTCTTTTGCAGAAATTGGAAATATTTCCGCATTCGGTAGCACTGATTTCCATTTTTCAACCATTTCAATCAGCTTTTCCTGATTGATCAAATCTATTTTATTTACAACAAGAATTATCGGTGCTGTATTCATCTTCACCTTTTCAACAAAATCTTTATTTTTCTCATAATTATCAAACACATCAGTTACGTAAAGTATTACATCAGCATCGACCAGGGCCGAGCGTGAAAAACTTAACATAGACTCCTGCAACTTGTAGTTTGGCTTCAACACACCCGGTGTGTCGGAATATACAATCTGAAAATCATCCCCGTTCACAATACCTAAAATACGATGACGTGTAGTTTGTGCTTTAGATGTTATAATTGACAAACGTTCACCAACAAGGGCATTCATCAAGGTTGATTTTCCCACATTGGGATTACCCACGATATTAACAAATCCGGATTTATGCATGATTATCATTTTTTACAAAGATAATACTTTTCAAAACAACAAGAGCAGAATTCTATAATTCGTAATAAATAAAACAGGTTCAACTTTATTCATAGCCTGTTTTTAATACAAAATTGTTACTTTTGTCGTTATTAAGTTCAAATTTTTCATCCGTCATGAATAAAGTTTACCAAACTAATCAGATAATGAAAATCATTTTCGTTGTGGGAGCAATGCTAATTGTCCTTGCATCTACAATTTTCACCAATCGGCTGGCAGGTAAACTTTCTATAGAAGAACAGAAAAAAATTGAAATATGGGCTGAAGCAACCAGACAACTGATACTTGCCGATGAAACAACCGATATGAACTTCATTCTCAATATAATTGAAGGCAACACGACTATTCCGGTTATTATTACGGATAATAATGACCAAATGATAGATTACAGAAACATAAAAGCACCTGAAAAAAACAACGAAGAATTTTTCAGAAAAAAAATAGCAACACTCAAAAACAGAAAAAACAGGTTTGAGATCAATCTCAAAGAATCGAATACAAAACAGTATATTTATTACGATGATTCTTTGCTGCTTAAACAACTGTATATATTTCCATACATCCAGTTTGGGGTAATTTTTGTATTCTTTATCATCGTAATTCTGGCATTTTCCAGCTCCAAACGAGCAGAACAGAATAAAGTCTGGGTTGGTCTCTCTAAAGAAACAGCACATCAACTGGGCACTCCCATTTCATCTCTGCTGGCATGGACTGAACTTCTTAAGATACGATACGAAGATGACAAACTGATCACCGATATGGAAAAAGATGTGAATCGTCTTAAAGTAATCGCCGACCGTTTTTCAAAAATAGGTTCAAAACCGGATTTAAAAAAATCAGATTTAAAAGAGACGCTCTCGAATGCGGTAAACTACATGAATAACCGCAGTTCCAACAAGGTAGAAATATCACTGAACTTTAACGAAGGAATTCCATCAATTATTCCTCTCAATGTACCCTTGTTCGAATGGGTGATTGAAAACCTGTGTAAAAACGCGATTGACGCTATGAATGGCATTGGAAAAATCGCTCTGAATGTAAAAAATACAGAAAATGACATAATAATTGATATTACAGACAACGGCAAAGGAATAGAAAGAAATATGTATAAGGCTATTTTTTCACCGGGTTTTACTACCAAAGAAAGAGGATGGGGGTTGGGATTATCGCTTGCTAAACGTATTATTGAAGAATATCATAAAGGTAAAATTTTCGTAAAACATTCTGAAATAAACGTAGGAACAACGTTCAGGATAATTTTACCTGTCAATTAATAATCTTCTTCAATTATTTGATTTATCTTTGCATAAATTTTACGTAAATCTTTTATTTATAGTACGAAATTTTGTACCTTTGCAAGGTTTTTTATAGTACACAATATGTCGAAATTTGAAAAATACAACATTCCACTGAAGGAATTAAAAACGGAAACACAAGTTTTCGAATTCGATTTGGATGAAAATTACTTCAAAAAAATCGATAGTCCTGAAGTTCAACATGGCAATATAAAAGCCATTGTTACTGTACGTAAAAAAACCGGTCTTTACGATTTAAATTTTGAACTGAATGGCATTATTCAGATTCCTTGCGACAGATGCCTGGATGACATGAATCAACCCATACAATATAAGGAAAAAATTCAGGTTAAATTTGGTGATAAATTTTCAGAAGAAGATGATATCGTGATAGTACCGGAAGCTGATGGTGGAATTAACATCGCATGGTTTTTGTATGAATTTATTGTATTAAATATCCCGATAAAGCATGTTCATGCTCCCGGAGAATGCAATAAAACAATGGTTAGTAAACTGAAAAAACATATAACCAGACAAAGAACCGATGATGATGACCTGGATGACATTGACTTTGAAGAAGAAGATGAAATCCCAACAGATGAAACAACTACTGACCCGCGATGGGACGGATTACAAAATATATTTGAAAACAATTAAATAAATTACTAAAATGGCACATCCTAAACGAAAACATTCGAAACAAAGAACCGCAAAAAGAAGAACCCACGATAAAGCCAAACTGCCTACTCTGGCAATTTGTTCAAATTGCGGTGCAACACACATTTACCATACAGTTTGTCCTGAATGTGGTTATTACAGAGGTAAATTAGCGATTGAAAAAGTAACAGCTGAATAACAAAACCTGAAAAGTTTTCTGAAAACGCTGAAAACAATTCATTCTCAAAAGATATTAAAGAACCTTTTTTACCCGGTGTAAAAAAAGGTTCTTTATTTTAAATTTCGGCTTTAACTCTACTTTTATTCATTTTCCGGCAAAGTTTTATTGATAGCATTAACAAACGCTACCTGTACCTACCTCCGGCTATTAATTTTACGTGAAATCAGATAATATAACTGTGTTATATTTGCTATTACTTAGAAGCCGGTCTGTGGTTTAATGTAGTTTTATTTTATTTCACCAGGTAGCGCATTTTATCTCTTTTAAAAATAAATTTTTCCGCCGCAGTTTTGCGGGAAGCTTTCAGCCATATTGAATGTGTCGTCGCAGTTTTGCGGCTGAAAAATACACTTTTTGCAGGTATAATAAACAAAAAAAGTCCCATACAATTTCTTGTAAGGGACTTTCATAAAAACGGCGGCTATCGGATTTTATCCCGATTTATCGGGGCTCACACTATTAACGCAGTACCATCGACGTGATTGGGCTTATCCGCCAGCTGGCGGATCGGAATGGAAAGAGGTGGAGGGAGTTATCTTACCGGGTCTGAAACATCATTCTTTTTATACTTTATAATACAAAAAAAGTCCCATACAATTTCTTGTAAGAGACTTTCTAAAAACGGCGGCTATCGGATTTTATCCCGATTTATCGGGGCTCACACTAT
>Ga0209098_1002663_pt1 | contig 15520 bp, 15 predicted proteins | sample AD_JPNHW1_MetaG_FD_184429 | JGI IMG/M metagenome (GOLD analysis project Ga0209098, IMG submission 184429) | Active sludge microbial communities of municipal wastewater-treating anaerobic digesters from Japan - AD_JPNHW1_MetaG (SPAdes) (version 2) | ecosystem: Engineered > Bioreactor > Anaerobic... | reverse complement strand
CTGGATGAGGATGCCGCCCTGGGTGCCCATGGCGTCGCGGGCGTTGATGGCGAAGTTGACGACGGCCTGGCGGAAGGCGACCTCGTCGAGGTAGACGGGGATCTCCTCGGGGGGGAAGTCGGTGGCGAGCTTGATGCCCTTGGGGAGGATGGGGCCGATGAGCTCGAGCTGCTCCTGGGTGAGGCGGTTGAGGGAGTAGTAGTTGCGGCGGCCGATGGTGTCGCGGTTGAGGGAGCTGATCTTCTTGACGAGGAGCTGGGCCTGGCGGGCGTGCTCCTTGATCATGCCGAGGCCCTCGGTCATCGAGGAGTCGGCGGGGAGCTGGGCGTGGTAGAGCTCGCTGAGGGAGTAGATGCCGGAGAGGAGGTTGCCGAAGTCGTGGAGGAGGCCGCTGGTGAGAACGGCGAGGGTGGCCTTCCAGCCGTTCTCGTTGAGGCGGAGCTCGGCGACCTTTTCGCGGGTGATGTCGAGCCACATGCCGTCGCACCCAAGGGGGAGGCCGCTGGCGGAGCGGGCGGGGTTACGCACGTCCATGATGTGGCGGACCTGGCCGGTGATGGCGTGCTGGATGCGGTAGGTGAGGGAGAAGGGGCGGCCGGCGGCGTGGGCGGCGGATTCCTTGGCGTAGGCCTCGCGGTCGGACTCGTGGATGAGCTCCTCGAAGGCGTGGCCGTCCTTGGCGAGGTGGGCGGGGGCGAGCCCGGTGAGCTCCTCGCAACGGGGGCCGAGGTAGCTGAAGGAGAGGTCGCTGCGGCGGCTGAAGACGACGCCGGGAAAGTTGACGAGGTAGTTCTGCATGCGGCTCTCGAGGAGGCAGTGGCGCATGAAGAGCTGGGCGAGGGATTCGGGGCGCTGGGTGAGGCCGGCGAAGCCTTCCTGGCCGAGGGTGGCGGCTGGGGCGAGCTCCGGGGTGATGGTGAAAACGAAGCCTTCGGCGAGGGCGAGGCGGTGGAGCCTGTAGCCGAAGCTGGGCAGCTGCTCGTGGGGGGATGGGAGAAAGAGGCTGTCGGGGCCGGCGTTGGCTTGCGGCGGCAGAATCTGGCGCCAACGGGGCTGGGCGTTGCGGAGCAGCTCGAGGAGATCGCGGCCGACGAGCTGTTCGGCGGCTCCCCAGAGGGTCTCGGTGCCGACGATGCTGCATCGCTCCACCGTGCCGGCGGAGTCGGTGACAAATTGCGAGAACTCGCAGGCTGGCCTGTGGGTGACGCCGGGAGCGTCAGGGAAAACCGGCGTAGGCGAAGAGCTCATCCGCGCGGTAGATTGCCCGGTTTCCGGGAAAAGGGAAGAGCGCGGTTGGGGTTTTCGCGGGCGGAACGGAGCGCGTGCTGGAGCGGGCTCACGGGCTTGCGCGCCGGTCAGTTGGCGAGCTGGCCGACGGCGGCGAGGATGGCGTCGTGCATCCGGTCGAGCGGGACCATGCGTTCGGCGGCGCCGAGTTCGCAGGCGGCGCGGGGCATGCCGTAGACGACGCAGCTTTCCTCGCTCTGGGCGTAGGTGCGGGCGCCGTGTTGGCGAAGCTGGAGCAGGCCCTCGGCTCCGTCCTTGCCCATGCCGGTGAGCAGGATGGCGACGGTGTGTGGTGCGGCGCTGTCGACGGCGGATTTGAAGAGGATGTCGACTGCGGGGCGTTGGTGCCAGACGGGGGGGCCGCCGGTGACGCGCGCGACGTAGCGGGATCCTTGGCGCTGGACCATGAGGTGGAAGTTGCCCGGGGCGACGAGAGCGAGCCCGGGGCGGAACTCGTCGCCGTCCTTGGCTTCGCGGACTTCCATCTGGCAGAGGGAGTTGAGGCGGTCGGCGAAGGCCTTTGAGAAGGTCGCGGGGATGTGCTGGACGATGGCGATGGGCGGGAGGTTGCCGGGAAGGCGTTGAAGGACCTCGCGGATGGCCTCGGTGCCGCCGGTGGAGGCGCCGATGAGGATGAGTTTGCGCGAGCCCGGGGGCGGTCCGCCGACGATCGGCGGGCGGGCCGGCGGCGTGCCGACTAGGATACGCTGGAAGGCAGGGAGCACGGCCGGGCGGGGGGCGGGCGGCGGCGGGGGAAGTGTGGTGGCCGCCATAGTCGGCCCAGGTGCGGGCGGCGCCGCGGGTGCGGGCGGCGGTTCCGGGCGCGGTGTGGGGGCGGGGAGGGCGCCGCGCAGGCGGGCCTGTGCGGCGGCCTTGATCTTGAGGACGAGTTGGGGGCCGAGATCGCCGATCGAGTAGGAGGATCCGGGTTTCCCGAGGACCTCGACAGCGCCGCATTGCAGGGCTTCGAGGGCCTGCTGGGATCCGGGCTGTGAGAGGGAACTCATGATGACGACTGGGATGGGATGCCGCTCCATGAGAATGCGCAGGAAGGTGAGTCCGTCCATGCGAGGCATTTCCAAGTCGAGAGTGAGCACGTCGGGCTTGAGGGCGAGGATCTTATCCTTGGCGATGTAGGGATCCATCGCGGTGCCGACGACCTCGATCTCCGGGTCTGCGCTGAGCGCATCCGTCACCATCCGGCGGACGGTGGCGGAGTCGTCGATGACGAGGACGCGGATCTTGCGTGTGGGGTCGACGGGCATGAGGGCGTGTCTAGCCAGGGAGCTGGTAGATGGCGGGTTTGACCATCTTGAGCCGGTGATGGATGCCGGTGAGGCTTTCGGAGTGGCCGACCATGAGATAGCCGCCGGGGACGAGGCGCTCGGAGAGGCGGCGGACCAGTTCTTCCTGGGTCGGCCGGTCGAAGTAGATCATGACGTTACGGCAGAAGATGACGTGGAACGGCTCGGTGAAGGGGTAGGTGCCGCCGAGGAGGTTGAGGTGGCGGAAGGTGACGCGGCCGGCGAGGTTGGGTTTGACGCGGTAGTTGCCCTCCTGGGGGCCGAGGCCTTTTTGGAAGTACTTCTTGATGAGTTCGGGGCGGACCTTGGCGACGGTCTCCTCGGGGTAGATGGCCTCACGGGCGCGTTTGAGGATGCGGGTGGAGATGTCGGTGGCCTCGAGCTGCCAGTTCCAGCCGGGGATGTTGGCGCTGACCTCCGCCAAGAGGATGGCGATGGAATAGACCTCTTCGCCTGAACTGCTGGCGGAACTCCAGATGCGGAAGGTGTTGCGGCGGTGCGGGGACTTTTCGGAGGTGAACTCGGGGATGATGTTGCGCTCGAGGTACTCGAAGTGCGCGGGTTCGCGGAAGAAGAAGGTGTGGTTGGTGGAGATGACGTCGATGAGGTTGCTCAGTTCGTCGTCGCCCTCGGGCCGGCGCATGAGTTCGCAGTAGTCGGTGATGCTGGACAAGTTGAGGGCGCGCAGGCGTTTGCCGATGCGCGCGGAAACCAGCTCCTGCTTGTCGGGGCCGAGGTTGATGCGGCTGTAGTCGTAGACCAGCTTGCGGATGAACTCGTAATCCTCCCGGCGTATCATGGTGAAGGTGTTGGATGTATCGGCGCGATGACCAGGGAATGAAGCCTGAGGATGGCGATTGGGCTGGGTTTTTCAGAAGAAGTCGGTGGCTGTGCCGCGGCCGGTGGGGCAAATACTGCCGCAGGGCTCGCGCTCCTTGGTCGGATGGGTGCTGAAGGGTATCGAGGAAATTTATAAGACGCTGGGATGCAGCGTACTGCGCCTGATGCGGCTCCTTTGGCACCGGCATTGCTGAGTGGGCCTCCGCATGATCGATGCGCTTTTCAGCAGCCCGAATTACCAGCTCGCGCGCCAGATGATGGACGCGACGGTGCTGCGGCATCAGGCCTTGGCGGCGAACATCGCCAACGCGGAGACGCCGGGGTACAAGCGCGTCGACATCGCGCCCGATTTCTCGGCGCAGCTTCAGACGGCCATCGAGCGTGGCGGCGCGACCGAGGCCGCGAAGGTCCATGCGCAGCTCGTCGAGGACACCATGGCCAAGGCGGTGCGACCGGACGGCAACAACGTCGAGATGGAGAAGGAGCTCTTGGCGTTGGGCAAGAACAGCACCGAGTTCAATTTTCTCACGCAGGTGATCAGCAACGATATCCGCAGCCTCCGCATGGCCATCGTCGGCAAGAATTCCTAGCCGCTCCGCCTGCGCCGCTCTTCCCCAACCCTCATAACCCGCAACCCCCACCTTCGCCATGGACATCATCCCCGGCATCGAATCAGCCACCGGTGGTCTGCAGGCGCAGCGCACGCGGCTCGACATCATTGCGCAGAACATCGCCAACGCGCAGACCACGCGCGCGGCCAACGGCCAGCCCTATGCCCGGCAGGTCGTCTCGTTCGAGGCGGAGCTGGTCAAGCGCATGGGCGACAGTGCCGCGTCGCCGGCGCTTCGTGGCGTGCGGGTTTCCGGCGTCACCTCCGATCCTCGTCAGGGACCGGTTGTCCACAATCCCTCGCATCCCGACGCCGACGCCAAGGGCTTCGTCCACATGCCCAATGTTAACATGGCCATGGAAATGGTGGATCTCATCTCCGCCACCCGCGCCTACGAGGCCAATCTTTCCGTGGTGAAGGCCGGCCGCGAGATGGCCGCCCGCTGCCTCGAGATCGGCCGCTGACCCCCACTCCGCTAACCCTTCGCCCCCCGCGCCATGCTCAGTCCCATCGGATCCTTCACCCCGATCACCACGCAGCCGCCGATCATGCCCGGTCGGCTCGACCGCGCGGCCGCGCCGTCCACCACGCAGAGCACCAGCGCGCTCGGCGGTGCGCACGAGTTCGGGAATCTCTTCACCAAGCTCGTCGACCAGGTCGACTCCACCCGGCAAGCCGCCGCCGCGGAGACCCAGAAGGTCATGCTTGGCCAGACCGACCAGCTCCACAGTGCGATGATCTCCATGCAGGAGTCCTCGCTCGCCTTGGGCATGATGGTGGAGGTGCGCAACAAGCTCGTCGAATCCTACCAGGAACTGATGCGCATGCCCGTTTGAGTATCTTTCCCTGAGCCCAGCCGACACCCCGCATGAAAAACTTCCTCCAGTCCCTTGTCGCCCTCTGGGGCCACCTCGGCGCCAACCAGCGTGTGTCGCTGATCATCGCCGCCATGGTCGTCGTCGCCGGGCTGACGGCGCTCGTGAGCTGGTCGCGACGCCCCGACTACCAGTTGCTCTACGGCCGCCTCGGCGAGAAGGACGCCGCCGCCGTCATCAGCTACCTCCAGAGCAGCAACATCCCGTACCGCGCCGAGGCCGGCGGCTCCACGGTCTTCGTGCCGGCCGAGCAGGTCCACCGCCTGCGCATGGACCTCGCCGGCAAGGGCCTGCCGAGCGGGGAGGGCGTCGGTTTCGAGATCTTCGACAAGGGCAACTTCGGCGTGTCCGACTTTGTCCAGCGCACCAACTACGCGCGCGCCCTCCAGGGCGAACTCTCCCGCACCATCTCCCAGCTCGAAGGCGTGCGCGGCGCCCGCGTCCTGATCGTCCAGCCCGAGAATCGCCTGCTTCTCGTCGACCAGTCCATCAAGCCCAGCGCCTCCGTCTTCATCGATCTGGGCGGCGGCCGCATCTCGTCCGAGCAGGTCAACGCCATCCGGCACCTCGTCTCCAACTCCGTCCAGGGCCTGCTGCCCGATGCCGTCGCCGTGGTCGACAACCGCGGCCGCGTCCTCTCCGAGGAGCTCAAGACCGACCCGCTGCTCACCACCGCGTCCAGCCAGATCAAGTACCGGCAGAGCGTGGAGGACTATTTCGCCAAGAAGGTCGAGTCGATGCTCTCCGCCGCCGTGGGCGCCGGCAACGCCGTCGTCCGCGTTTCCGCCGAGGTCGACACCGACTCCACAACGATCGCCGAGGAGAAGTACGATCCGGAAGGTCAGGTCGTTCGTTCGCAGACCTCGACCGAGGACACCAGCGCTACCGCTGAGGCCGCCGCCGGCGGCGGCGCCGTTGGCACCGCCGCCAACGTCCCCGCGGAGGCCGCTGCCGCCGCGACATCTGCCCCGGGCGGCGCGCAGACGCGCACCGAGCAGAACCGCAAGAACCGCACGACCAGCTACGAGATCAACAGCACGCGCACCTCGATCACGCGCAACCCCGGCACCGTGCGTTCCATCACCGCCGCCGTATTCATCAACCAGCGCGTGGGCGGCACCGCCGCCGCGCCCGCGCCCCAGCCCCGCACCCCCGAGGAGCTCACCGCCCTGCGGCAGCTCGTCGTCACCGCCCTGGGCGTGAAGCTCGCCGCCGGCCAGACCGCCGAGAGTGTCGTCGCCCTTCAGGAGGTCGCGTTCCCGGCCGAGCAGCTCGCCGTGCAGGCCGAGCAGATCCGCGAGCAGAACAAGCTCCAGCCCTACATCGACATGGCCGTGCGTTTCCTGCCCCTGGTCGTCGCCGGCGTGCTCATCCTGTTCTTCCTGCGCCGGCTCGGCCGCGAGAAGCCCGAGGCGGTTCCGGTCGAGCTCCTGCGCGAGCTGCCCGCCTCCGAGCAGCGGGCGCTGATCGGAGCACCTGGCACCGTGACCCCCGAGCTCATCAACGAGCTCATCCGCCAGAAACCCACCAACGTCGGCACCGCTCTGCGCGACTGGGTGGCCGTGAACAAGCAGTCGTGATTGAGCCATGTCCGCCTCCTCCTCCAGTTCCGAAGCTCCAGCCGGCACCGCGCCGGTGGCCGATTACGAGAAGTTCTCCCGCTCCAAGAAGCTGGCGATCTTTCTCGTCACGATCGGCCCCGACTCGGCCGCCGAGCTCATGAAGCACTTCGACGACAACACCGTCGAGGCTGTCACCAAGGAGATGACGCAGCTCGGCCTCATCCCCATCGAGCACCAGCAGGCCTCGATCACGGAGTTCAGCAGCGTGATCCTCGAGAGCACCAAGGGCGTGCTCGGCGGGAGCCCCTACGCGCAGCACACCCTCGAGCTGGCCAAGGGCGATTTCAAGGCCGCCTCCATCATGGGCCGCGTCGGTCCCAGCGGCACCTCCATCGACGTCATCAAGGACATCGCCGAGATGGAAGGCCGGCAGATCTGCAATCTCATCAAGAACGAGCAGCCGCAGACCATCGCCTTCATCCTTTCCTACCTCGAGACTCCGAAGGCAGCTGAGATCCTCACCATGCTCAGTCCCGAGATGCGCGAGGAGGTCGTCGAGCGCCTGGGCACCATCGAGAGCACCTCGCTCGAGCTCGTCGGCAAGGTTGTGCGCAGCCTCGGCAAGCACTTCGACGTGAAGGCGCGTCCGACCTTCCACCACAGCGGCGGCGTGCGCAGTGTCGCCGATGTCCTCAACGCCCTCGACAAGGAGATCTCGAAGTCCCTCCTCGCCAAGATCGAGGAGCGCAACGCCACCCTCGGCGCCGCTGTCCGCAAGAAGATGTTCAGCTTCGAGGACATCAACCGCCTCAGCCAGCAGGACCTGCAGCGCGTCATGCGCGAGGTCGATTCCTCGAATCTGGCCGTGGCGATGAAGTCCGCCAGCGAAGGCCTGCGCACCAAGATCTACGGCGCCATCTCCAAGCGCGCCGCCGAAAGCCTCAAGGAGGAGATCTCCATGCTCGGCCCTGTCCGCCTCAAGGACGTCGAGCAGGCCCAGGATGCCATCATCCAGGTCGTCCGCCGCCTCGAGGAGGAGGGCGAGATCTCCCTCGAATCCCAGGAATCCAATGTCGTTGTCTAAGCTCGTCGTCTTCGATCGTCCGCTCCTCGGCGCCACCGCCGTGGGCCGGGCTCGCACGCGCCTCGTCACCGAGGCCGAGCTGCAGGACCTGCGCGAGCAGGCCCGCCGCGAGGGGGCCGAGGATGCGCGCCGCTTCGCCGACGCGCAGATGGTCGAGATGCGCACCGAGGTGCAGCAGCTCAACGAGAGCCTGTTCGAGGCGCTCCGCCAGACCGAGGCACGGCTCTCCGATCAGGTGCGTGCGGCGCTACCCGGCCTCGCCGTCGAGATCGGCCGCCGCCTGCTCGCCGGCTGGGAACCGCCGCCGGAAGTCGTCGAGCGCATCTGCCACGAGGCGCTCGATGAGCTCTTCCCCGAGACCACCGGACTCGAGCTGGTCGTCTCCGCGCGCGATGCCGAACTGCTCGAGCGCCTCAACCCCGGGTGGCTCGCCGAGTTCTCCAACCTTAAGGTCACCACCGACACCAATCTCAACTCCGGCGACTGCCTCGTGCGCAGCCGTTTCGGTGTCGTCGACGCCCGAGGCGCCACACGCCTGCGCTCCCTGCAGGACAACCTCGCTCGGGCCTGATCACTCCTGTCACCAACAACCCAAGCCGCGTCCCCACCGCCGCCATGAGCACCAATCTCGATCCCTTCGTCCACGACCTTGCCGCTCGCATCCAGCGTACGGTGCCGATCGAACGCGCCGGCAGGGTGACCGGCGTGGCCGGACTCATCGTCGAGGCCGATGGACCGAACGTCGGTCTGGGCGACATCTGCCAGATCAAGTCCGAGCGCGACGGCTCCACGCTTCTGGCCGAGGTGGTCGGTTTCCGCCAGCACACCGTGCTGCTCATGCCGCTTGGCGACATGGAGGGGCTGCACGCCGGCTGCAAGGTTGTCGCCGGCGACCGCCCGCTGCTCCCCGAGCCCGGTCCGAGCTTGCTCGGCCGCGTGCTCGACGGCCTCGGCCGCCCGATCGACGGCGGCCGCTACCTGCCTCCCGTCGTCTCCGCTTCCGCCGCGCGCCCCGACGCGCTTCGCCGCGAGCGCATCAAGGACGCTATCCCCACCGGCATCCGTGCCGTGGACACTTTCATCCCGCTCGGTCGTGGCCAGCGCGTGGGTCTCTTCGCCGGTTCCGGCGTGGGCAAGTCCACGCTGCTGGGCATGATGGCCCGCGGCGTGCAGGCCGACATCGTCGTCGTCGGCCTTGTCGGCGAACGCGGGCGCGAGGTGCGCGAGTTCCTCGAGAAGGATCTGGGCGAGGAGGGGCTGAAGCGCAGCGTGGTCGTCGTGGCCACCTCCGACCAGCCGGCGCCGTTGCGCGTGCGCTGCGCGTTCACCGCCACGGCGGTGGCCGAGGCGTATCGCGCGCAGGGCAAGAGTGTGCTGCTCATGCTCGACTCCGTGACCCGTTTCGCGATGGCCCAGCGCGAGATCGGACTGGCTGTGGGCGAGCCGCCGGCCACGCGCGGCTACACGCCCTCGGTGTTCTCGCTGCTTCCCCGGCTGCTCGAGCGCGCCGGCACCAGCGAGCACGGCGCCATCACCGCCCTCTACACGGTGCTCGTCGAGGGCGACGACATGAACGAGCCGATCACCGACGCGGTGCGCGGCATCCTCGACGGCCACATCGTCCTCTCCCGCGCGCTGGCGCACGCCAACCACTATCCGGCCATCGACGTGCTCGAGAGCGTCTCGCGCCTGAGTCGCGACATCTGCACTCCGGCCGAGCTGGGCACGGTGGCGAAGGCCCGCGAGTCGCTCGCCGTGTACCGGCGCAACGAGGATCTGATCACGATCGGGGCGTACCCGAAAAACTCCAACCCCGTCGTCGACCGCGCCATCGAGCTGCGCGAGCCGCTGACGAAATTCCTGCGGCAGGGTGTGGACGAGTTCGCGAAGCGGGCCGACGCCTACACCGCCCTCAAACGCATCGTCGGATGAAAAAGTTCCGCTTCAGCCTCGAGCCGGTCGCCACGCTGCGCAATCTCCAGGAGATGCGCGCCAGCGAGGCGTTTGCCGGCGCCAACCGGCGGCTGGCCGAATGCGGCCAGGCGCTGGAGCAGCAACAGCTGCGCGTGGCGCAGTTTGTCGAGGCGCTGATCGTGCGGCGCACCACGGGGCTGCCCGGCTCGATGCAGGTCTCGTTCATGCAGGCCTACCGCGGCGAGATCGACGCAGAGAAGGCGGCCGGCGAGGCGGTCTCGAAGGCGCAGGCCGAGCAGGAAGCCGCCCGCAAGCGCTGGATCGATGCGCATCTCCAGGTGAAGCTCGTCGACAAGCTGCGCAAACGCGCCCGCGACCGTTTCCAGACCGAACTTGTCCATTTCGAGCAGCGGCAGCTCGACGACCGGCAGCCGCGTGGAGGCCTCTTTTCGGAGTCATGAACATCCTGACCAAGCCCTGGTTTGCCGCGGTGCTGATCGTCCTCCTTCAGCCGGCGGTGAGCGTTTTCCTCGTGCTGCAAAGCGCGCCCGCCATCGTCCAGTCCATCGCGGCCCATGCCGGGCAGACCACCGCCGAGGCGATGCGGCCGCGCGCGACGCGCCCGCCCTGGGACATGTGGACTCCCGAGATCGAGAAGCTCGCCAAGGAGCTGCGCGATCAGCACGACGGGCTGCGCGAGCGCGAGCAGTCCGTCGTCCAGCGCGAGACCCGGCTGGAGGCCGAGGCTGCGGAGCTGGCACGCACCCGCCGCGAGATCGAGGCCCAGCGCGCCGAGATCAGCAATCTGCTTACAGCCGTCGGGGTCGACGAGATGAAGAACCTCAAGAGTCTGGCCCAGACCTACTCCAACCTCACGCCCAAGGCCGCCGTCGCCATCTTCGCCGAGATGGACGACACGACCGTCGTGAAGATCCTCTCCCTGATGAAGGCCGATGTTGTCGGCCCGATCTTCGAAGAAATGTCGAAGGACAAGAGCGAGAAGAACAACCAGGCCCACCGCGCCGCAGCGCTCTCCGAGCGGCTGCGGCTGATGAAGGCCAAATCCGCCGCGGGGTCCTGAGATCCCGCCGTTTGTCGTCACTCGCAACACAGCGCCGCCGGCGTGGCGCCCCAACTTCAGCCGAGGTGTCCTATGCAAGTTGTCTTCGCACCCCCTCCCGCCGTCATCCCCGGCGGTCAGCCCTCCACCGAGTATGCGTCCGGCCAGTCCGATACGGAAGGCAGCTCGTTTGCCTCACTACTCGATTCGAATAGCAACGCCGCTGCCGGTGCCACGTCCCTCGTGGAGCCCCCGGCGAGACAGTCGCCCGCTCCGCTTGCTCCCGAGGATGCCGCGGCGGGCGAGTCCGTGGCCGACGATCAGGAGGTCGGTGGGGCCCCCGAGGATCCGCCTTCGATCGATGAATGGCTCGCGACGGCCGTCGAGGCGGCGATCCCGTTCCAGGCGGTCCCGCTGCCTCTGCCACAGGAGCCTGCAACCGAACCAGCCGAGGCTGCTCCGGATGCGGGCGCTGCGTTGTCGCGCGATGGAACGCCCGGCATCACTCCGGTCGGCGAGGATGGACTGATGCCTGAGGGCGCTGCTCCTGCCGCCGGGTCGGCGGCCGACGCTCCCGCGGTCGAGACCGCGGGCACTGTCTCCGCTCCGCGCCTGCAGGAGCGCCAAGTCTCCCCGCAGGCGACGCCGGACAGTGCCCCAGCCAATGACGTGCTGGGCGATGCCGATACTCAGGTTGTCCCCGTTTCTTCGAGTGCGGACACGGACAATGCTCCGGCACCATTGATTCCAGGGCACAGCGACGCGAGGCGCGACGAGTCGAATCCTGCCGTTGCGGGCGCCATTGCCAGGCAGGTGCCGGCCGCCCCTCTCGCGCAGGAGCCGGCTGCACCCGTGCTTCCGGCCCATGCCTCACCCCAGCGGCAGGCCACGGCAGCGTCGGCGTTCGCGGACAGCGGCAAAGCCAGCGCGGATGCCGGCGATGCAGCGGCCCCGCTGCCCGCGTATCCGAACGCCCGGATTGTTGTGCCGACTGCGGACGCTCCAGCGCAGGCGATGCCGCCGACTCCGGCGCCCGATGCGCAGGATCCGGCAGCGGCTGCAAGCCCCGTGGTGGCAGCGCCGACGTTGACGCAGGTGCTGGTCGAAGGCTCGCGCGGGCGCCAGTCTCGCGATGCGGCGGCCCCGGCGGCCGACCCTGAAGTGGAGATGGGTACGAGCGAGACCGCCTCTGCCGACTCGGAGGTTGTGCCGCAGCCAGCGGACGATTCGTCAACGGCGGCATTGCCGGTCGCTCGGGAGGGGAAAAAGGCGGCCGCCTCGCAGCGCACTTCGAGGGAAAATCTTGCCGTTACCAGTGGCAGGATGGTGAAGGTCACCTCTGGCGGTCCAACGGGGACGTTGCAGCGGAACTTTCTAAACGTTGATGGAGAAAGGGTAGGGGATGGCGGTCGGCCCATTGGCACGGACGCTGCAAAAGAGTCCCAACCCATGACTGCGCCGACCCAGGTTTTGCCGACCGTCGCACCCTCCTCGCTCGCTGCGAGTGAAGGGATGCCGGCTGCTGCAAATGCGGCGTGGCATGCATCGCCGGTGGCGGCCAGCCATGCCGCTGCGCCGAGCGCAGTACATGCGGCGGCGGTCGAAGCCGTGCGTGAGGCGGTGGAAGCTGCCGAGCGTGCGCAACAAACCGGGCGCAACCAAGTCGACCTGCGCTTGCCGACTTCCAATGACGAGAGCCTGCGCGTGCACCTGCGCCTCCAAGATGGCGTCATCCACGCGAAGTTCGTCGCGCCCACCACCGAGCTGCAGCAGGCGCTCTCCAAGGAGTGGAGCCTGCTGGCGCCGCGCCTGGCGGAGCGGGGCGTGAAGTTCGGGGAGACCAGTTTTGAGAATCGCGACCAGTCCGGTCAGTCCGATGCGCAGAATGCGTTCGCTTCCGGCCAGCAACGGCAGTCCCAGCACGATCGCAACCAGCCCGATGAGCGTGCCCAGCAACAGGCATTCTCCCTGCCGTCTTCGGCCGTATCGACACCGGTCGCCGCTCGCCGCAGCTCGACGGCTGCCCCCGCGCTGGCGACCGCCTCCGCAACCTCAACCACAGCCGAGGCGCGCGGCTTGCACGCCTGGGCCTGAGCCCCACATCCCATGAGCGACGTTTCTGCAGCAGCATCCACGCTTCCGACGGCCAGCGATCCGGCCTATGCGGACTCCCTGTCCAGTCTGCCCGGCTTCGACCGCAAGGTGAAGACCACGCTCGACCAGAGCGATTTCCTCAAGGTTCTCGCCACGCAGCTGGCCAACCAAGACCCGCTGTCGCCGACGGACAACGCCGACAGCATCGCGCAGATGGCCACGTTCTCCTCGATCCAGCAGAGTTCCGAACTGGTGACGACCCTCAAGTCTTTCATGGCGGCGCAGGGCCTCTCCAGCGCCCAGTCGATGCTCGGCAGGGATGTGACTGTCACCACCAACCGGACCGTCGAGGATGCGGACGGGAACAAGAAGACCGAGACAACCAAGACCACCGGCCAGGTCACGGCGGTCGGTTACGACGATTCCGGCAAGGCCATCGTGACAGTCGGCGGCAAACAGTATCCGCAGACATCAGTCACCGAGATCCGCGGCACCGCAGCAGCGGCGACAACCGCCGCCGCCACAACGGCGAGCGGAACTTAACTTTCACCAAAGCACAACCCCCGCAACACAGAGGAAACACCATGATCGGCTCACTCACTTCCGGCGTGCAGGCCATGTCTTCGTTCGTCAAAGGCATCGAAGTCATCGGCAACAACATCTCGAACATCAACACTGTCGGGTACAAGGGCTCGACTACCCGCTTTCAAGATACATTCTCTAACACCCTTCAGCGCGGCACCGGCAACACCGGCCTGGGATCCAACAGCGTCACCCAGCAGATCGGCACCGGCAGCAAGATCTCCACGATCAAGACCCAGTTCTCGCAGGGGTCGCTACAGACGACCGGCGGCTTGTCCGACCTCGGCGTATCCGGCGAAGGTTTCTTCCGCGTGCGCGACACGTTGCAGGGGCTTGAGTACGTCACCCGTGCCGGCGACTTCCGCGTCGACGATCAGGGATACCTGGTGACGAATTCCGGCTTCCGCGTCCAAGGGTTGGGCTTGGCCGCCGATGAGACCGGAGCGGACTTCACGGTGGCGACTACGCTTGACGAGTGCACGCTCCGCGACATCCGGATCGATTATCGCAACGATGACCCAAATGCGCCGCGGATGGAGACCTTCCAGATCGACCAGGGCGGCAACGTGAACATCTTCTTAAGCGACGGTACTTCCATGGTTCGCGGCAAGGTTCTGCTCCAGCGTTTCCAGGACACCGGAGCGCTTGTGAAGGAAGGCGACAACCTCTACAGCGGCATCGCCGACGCCGGACCGACCGAGCCATGGCCGGCGGCGCGTGCAGCTGGTGTTGCCTCGGTCGCGATCGAGCCCGCGCCCGCCGCGATCATAACTGGCGCAGCGGGTTCGATCTCCGCATCGAGCATCGCCGACCGGACGATCACGCTCGCAGCCGGCGGACTCACCGTGAATGGGCTGGTCGGCGATACGATTACCATCACCGGCCCCGGCGCGGGTACCTATCGGATCACGGCCAACACGGTCAACACCCTGTCCCTTGCGGAAATGGCGAACCCGGCCGATTGGACGACCACGAACCAGCCCGATGCGACGTCCACCTTCACCATCAACGCGCGTCCCACCATCTACGCGTCGCTATCTGCCGCCCAGAACGGCAACGGCCGCATCATCTCGGGGTCGATCGAAATGTCGAACATCGACCTCACCAACGAGTTCGCGAACATGATCACGACGCAGCGCGCCTTCCAGGCCGCCTCGAAGCTGATCACCACCTCCGACGAGATCCTCCAGGACATCGTCAACCTGAAGCGGTAGTCCCGCCCGTCAGCCATGGCCGCCGAAAAATCCGAGAAACCCGAAGCCGCCGCCCCGGCCGCCGCCCCGGCCGCCGCAGAGGCCGCGCCCGCCCCGAAAGGTGGCGGCGTGGCGGGATTCCTGCCCCTGATCATCGCGCTGGTGCTGGCTCCGGTGCTTTCGGTTGTCGTCTTCAAGTTCTTCTTGTTACCCGACATGAAGAAACAGCTCCTTGCCTCGGTAGGTGGCGAACATGCCGCCGCCGCGCCGGAGGCGGGCGAATCCCATGCGACCGAGCCGAAGGCCGAGGCCAAGAAGGCGGAGGGCAAGAAACCCGAGGCCAAGAAGGCCGAAGGCAAGAAGGCCGAGCACGGCGGCGCCGGTGCGAGCGCCGAGGGCCCCGGCAGCTACCAGTTCGACAACATCGTCGTGAACCTCTCCGGCACGATGGGTACCCGCTACCTGAAGACGGCTTTCCTCATCACCGGCAAGGAGAACCTCCGCGAGCTCTTCGAGACACGCCATCCCGAGCTCCTTGACGCCACCCTCAACACCCTCGGTTCCCTCACTCTGGCCGATCTCGAGGAGGTCGGCTCCCGCAACCTCATCCGCGCCCGCCTCATCGCCGCCTACAACGAGGTGATCGGTGTGCGGGTCGTCGAGCAGATCTACTTCTCCGAGTTTGTCGTGCAGTAGTCGTGGCAGTTGCCGGGCACCCCACACCGTAAACCTCCTTTCCCACCGTGGCCGACGATCCCCAAAAACCCTCCGAGATTCTCGATCAGTCCGAGATCGACAAGCTGCTCGCCGACACCCTGAAGGCTCCGGAGTTCAAGGTGTTCCGTTGCGACGGGAGCCAGTTCGAGTCCCTCGAAGGGCTCAAGATCGACGCGTACGACTTCCGCAACCCCGTATTCCTCACCGAGGTCGAGCTGCGCCGCCTGCGCATGCTCCACGAGGACTTCATCCGCTACCTCTCCGCGCGCCTCTCGCTGTTCCTGCGCATGGAGTTCTCGCTGAAGATGGCCCGGCTCACGACGCTCACCTACGAGAAGTTCACCGAGAGCCTGCCCAGCCCGACGCACATCTCGCTGTTCAAGGCGGAGCCGCTCCTC
>Ga0209098_1002660_pt1 | contig 15528 bp, 12 predicted proteins | sample AD_JPNHW1_MetaG_FD_184429 | JGI IMG/M metagenome (GOLD analysis project Ga0209098, IMG submission 184429) | Active sludge microbial communities of municipal wastewater-treating anaerobic digesters from Japan - AD_JPNHW1_MetaG (SPAdes) (version 2) | ecosystem: Engineered > Bioreactor > Anaerobic... | reverse complement strand
CGCCACCGCCCATTCGCCTGAAGCGCCCAGCTACCGGCCCGCGCTGGCCACCAACGCCGAGGCGGTCGAGTTCTTCCCCAACCGCTTCGAAGTCCACGGAGAGGTCGGCTTCAGCTTCGGCGGCGGCAGCGGCGGCTACAACTCCCGCGCCGCGTGGCTCAACACCACGCTCCTCGACACCAAGACCGGCACGGAGATCGGCGTGACCATCGCCACCGGCCGCGAGAAATGGAAGACGCCCTACGGCTACCGCAGCGACTGGAACTCCTACGACCTCGGCCTCGGCATACCGGTCGTTGTCGGGCCCTGAATCTCGCTCTCATTTTCTCAGCCAAGCCGCGCGATACCAGCGCGGCTTTTTTGTCGGCGGCAGATCCGAAACTGCTGGAGGTGACTACCGCTTCACCCGGCACAGTGCGCCTATCGGCACCGACGCCGACCTCGAAACCAGAGATCGAAACACATCATGAAAAACGTCACCAAGGACCAGTTCGTCGCCCTGCTCAACGAAGCCGGGATCACCGACTCCCAGAAAGCGCAGTTGCATGCCGCCCTCGAAAAGCGGTATCCGGAAGCCCACCAGCACTTCCTCGAATGGCTCGGCATCCCCGCCGACGCCATCGGCGACATCCGAGCCCGCAGCCGCACCGCCTGAGCGACGAACGCCACCCGGGCCGAGCGCCCACCGCGCCGGCCCTCCCCTTCCTCCGTGAAAACAATCCGCCAGCTCGCCACGCAGTTCGGTCTCTCCCGCAGCACACTGCTCTACTACGACCGCCTCGGCCTCCTGCGCCCCGACTACCGGACCTCCGCCGGGCATCGCCTCTACTCCGATGCCGACGAGGCCCGACTCGCCCGCATCTGCGAGCTGCGCGCCGCCGGCATGCCCCTCGAGGAGATCAACTCCATCCTCGAGCCCTCCGAGAAGCTCCGCGCCCCCATCGGCGACGCCCTCAACCGCCGTCTCTCCGACCTCAACGGCGAGATCGCTGCACTGCGCCGCCAGCAACAGGTCGCCCTCGCGCTCCTGCGCGACCGCTCCGCCCACGGCCGCTCCCGCGTGATGACGAAGGAGCGCTGGGTCGCGCTCCTCTCCGCCTGCGGGCTCGACGAGCAGGATCGCGGCAAGTGGCACCGCGAGTTCGAGAAGCTCTCGCCCGAGGCGCATCAGGACTTCCTGGAGTCGCTCGGCCTCCCCGCCGACGAGATCGCCTCCATCCGCCGCTGGTCGGCAGAACAACACGCCGAGCCCGGCAGCAAGAAGCCCAAGCGCCGCGCTCAACGCACCGCCACGGCCTTGAAGAAGGTGTAGCAGAACACGCCGTCGGGCTCGGCCGTGCGGTAGAGAGCGCGCACGCCAGCCGCCCACTCGTCCGGCGCCATCAGCTTCGCCGCCAGCGCCGCGTCGGTCACTCCCTCGACCATCGCGCTGAAGGTCTTCCGCGAGAAACCGTCCTGCAGCGCCGGCCGGCTGCCGTCGGCGTACACCATCCGCGGCGAGACCGCCACGTCGCCGAACCCGGCGGCTGTGAACATCGGATACAGCCGGCGGCCGATGTTGGCATCGCCGCCGCCGCGCCGCTGCAGCTCGACGAGGCACTCGACAGCGCGTCGGGCCGGCGCGCTGTCCGGATGGAAATAGGTGGAGCCGTGGTCGCCCTCGATCACGGTGAGCGTCCCGCCGGGCTTGAGCACGCGGCGCAGTTTCGCCAGCGCCGCCACCGGATCGGCCAGATGCTCCAGCACGAAGCAGACGAACACGTGGTCGAACTGCGCCTCCGCAAACGGCAGCGCGAAGATGTCAGCCTGGCGGAACTCGACGTTGCGGGCACCCGTCTCCCTCACGGCCCGCTCCGCCTGCGCCAGCGAGACGGGGGAGATGTCGACCGACACGAACCGCGCCTGCGGCGAGTTGGCGACCAGCGTCACCGTCTGCGCGCCCACGCCGCAGCCGGCCTCCAGCACCGTGGCCCCGGCCGGATAGCGCGTGTCGCCATGGAGCAGCTCCGTGAGCGTCATCGCCTGGTCGCGCAGACGCTCGCTCTCCCGCACCGAATAGCCGTGCACATAGTCGGTTGTCATTGGGTCACCACGCCAAGCCAACGCTGCGACGTCAAGAGCGCTGGCGCCGGATGCGGAGCCGCCGCGCCCGGCAGGCGCGGCGGCTCCCTCGCATCGGAGATCATCCGCTCACGCCCGCTTCTCGAGCGTGAAGCTCATGGGCATCTCCATCCGGGTGTCGACACGGCGGCCGTTCTTCATCCCCGGCTTGAACCGCCAGCGAATCATCGCATCGGCCGCCGCCTTGCCGAACTCCATGTAGTCGGCGCGCACAACCTCGACATCCGTCACCTCCCCATGGCTATCGACGATGAACCGAAGCACGGCCACGCCTTCGATCCCGTTGCGCCGCATCTCGGCCGGGTAGCGGGGCGGGATGCGATTGGTCGCGGCGGGCTTCTCGTCGAGATCCTTGGAGTCGAAGATCTTCGCGCGGATCGGCCGTGCAGCGGGCGGCGGACCGCTGGGCACCACCCAGCTGAGCCGAGTGGTATTGGGCAGGACCGGGTTCACATAGCGATCAATGTTCACCACGATCGCGTCCGCCGTGGGATCCCTGATAACTTCGGCGAGGGTTGCCCGCTCCTCGCCGGAAGCGGGAGTCACCTCAACCGGTTTCTCGGGCACGTCCTTCGTCTCGACCTTCTCCTCCTCCAGCTTGAGCTCGGCGATGTCGGGTTTCCACGCGTCTCCACCAAGGACGACTGGGCCCATCGACTCCACCGGATGAGTGATGGGGCCGGGGCGGACGCCGTACAGCACCGCCACATGCAGCACGGCGGAGAACGCCGCCGCGTAGACGAGATACCGCTCGTGCGGCATCCGATAGCCGGAGGCCGTCGACGCCGGCGGCAGATGGAACAGCCCGGGAAGAATCCGGGGCAGGAGAGCGACTTTGGTGTTCATGATTTTGGGGTGGGTTACACCAGGGAAACGCGCCAGCGCCGGTTTCCTTAGGAGAAATCCGCCCGTCGTCTGCGTGCACCAAGCGCAGGCTCGACGAGGAGCCGCTCAAGCCGTCAGATTCGAAAACCCCGTGTGTCCCCGCACACTCCGCTACAACACCCTCACCCCATGCTCTCACCCCGAAGCAAAATCCGCAGCGCCTTCCTTCTCGGCCTGCTTGCCGCCACAGCACTCACCTCCTCCGCCGCGACAATCGCCGTCAACGCCTCCGACAAGGTCCGCACCGTCGACGAGCGCATCTTTGGTCTGAACACCGCCATCTGGGACAAGTCCTGCAACACCGCGGAGACGATCTCGCTGCTGAACGCCGCCGGTATCCGCTTCCTCCGGTTCCCCGGCGGCTCCGCCTCCGACGAGTACCACTGGCAGACAAACATCTCCGGCTCCAACACCTGGACATGGTTCACCAGCACCGACGACTTCATCAATGTCGCCAAACAGACCTCGGCCCAGGTCGTGATGACGGCCAACTACGGCACCGGCACCCCCGAGGAAGCCGCCGCTTGGGTGACCTACTGCAACACGACGAAGGCCGCCGGCTTTAAGTATTGGGAAGTCGGGAACGAGAACTACGGCGACTGGGAAACCGACTCGCAGTCCCGAGCCCACGATCCCTACATCTACGCCACCCGCGCCAAGGACTATATCGCCAAGATGAAGGCCGCCGACTCCACGATCAAGGTCGGCGTGGTCGTCACCCTCACCAGCGAGGAGTACGCCACCTACACCGACCACCCGGTCACCAATTCCCGCACCGGCGCCACCCAGAACGGCTGGAACGCCGTCATGCTATCCACACTGAAGTCGCTCGGCGTCACCCCCGACTTCGTCGCCCTCCACCGCTACGACGGCGCCCCCGGACAGGAAAGCGACTCAGCCCTCCTCCAGAAGGGGCAGACCTGGGCAACCGACATCGCCGCCCTCCGCCAGCAGCTCACCGACTACCTCGGCAGCTCCGCCGCTGGAGTCGAGATTCTGGTTACGGAGAACAACTCCGTCTACTCCGGCACCGGCAAGCAGACCACCAGCCTCGTCAACGCCCTCTACCTCGCCGACAGCGTAAGCAACCTCCTCAAGTCCGAAGTCAACGCCCTCCTTTGGTGGGATCTGCGCAACGGTCAGGAGTCCGGCTACAACAATTCCGCCGCCCTCTACGGCTGGCGCCAGTACGGCGACTACGGCATCATCTCCTCGCCCACCGCCGGCAACTCCGCCTCCTCCTACGACACCTACCCGACCTACTATGCCTTGAAACTCCTCTCGAAGTTCGCCCGCGGCGGCGACAGCATCGTCGGCACCACCTCCGATTCATCGCTCCTCTCCGCATTCGGCTGCAAGCGCACGGACGGCACGCTCCGCCTGCTCGTCATCAACAAAAGCCCCACTGCCATCCAGAGCGCCTCCATTTCGCTCTCCGGCTTCACGCCCGCCGCGACCGCCACAACCTACTCGTACGGCATGCTCGAGGACAACGCGGCCCGGACCGGCACCGGGTCCAGGGACATCGCCACCGCCTCGCTCGCCACCGCCTCCGCCTCCTTCACCGCCAGCTTCGAGCCCTACTCGATCACCGTGATCTCCTTCACCGCCGGCAGCACAACACCGACGACACCCACCACACCGACCACGCCCACGACTCCGTCCTCCTCCGGCGGCGGTGGTGGCGGCGCGCTCGCCTTCTGGTTCGTCGCAGCCCTCGCCAGCCTCGGCCTCGCCTACCGGGCTTCGCACCGCCGGTAGCTCGTCCTCAGAGACACCTCCGCCCGTGGTCTGCCACACCGCCGGCGGAGCACACCACGCGAGCCGGCTTCGATGAAGCCGGCCGCGCATGCAGGCAGAGCGCTTCGACGGTTCAACGCCCGCCATCCGCAGCTGAAGGCGTGGGATAGTCCGCTCCCGCCTTCCTGGCGCTCACGTACGTTGCGCTCCGCCGCACATCGCAGGAACTACAGCCCCCTCGACACACGCGGACCCACGACCCCGCAAAGGCCGCTCAATACCGCTCACGCCTCGCACGCTTCGGTCAACCGCGCCAGCACCTCGGGCATGGCGACCGCATTCCACACCGCCGCCAGCGCAAAGCGCATCTGCACCGAGGGATCGTCGGTGCGGCCGAGGACGAGCTCGCCCGCCTCCACCCGCTGCGTGATCTGCGAGTACGGCACGATCGCGTCGGGAGTGAGTTGCCCCGGCCGCCGCTGGAAAACGAAACCATCCGGCCGCAGCGCCGACTGCCCGAAGACGACCGACTGGCCGCCGCGCACACGCTCGACGATCCGCGTGGCCAGCGCCGGCAGCACGCAGGCATCCATCGCCTCGCTCACCTGCCGGTAGCGCTCCGCGCCGCCATCGGCGGTATCGAACCATTTCAGGGAATCGAGAATGACGGCATCGCGGCCTGAATACCATGTCACCTGAGGCCCCTCGCCGCCGAGCCCCTGGGCCAGCCCGAAGCGCAGTCCGTTGAGCGCGGCCACCGGCCATTCGCGGCCGTCGTAGCGCAGCCGGTGCGAATCGATCTCCAACCGCGTACCGCCGAGCTCGAGCGACAGGGCGCCGCTCTGCGCCCGCTGGAACTGCTGCCAGAGCTGGCGCCGTTCGCGCACCATCAGCGGGCTCGACTCCTCGTCGGACAACTCCGCGGCCAGCACGCAAGCCTGCGCCGTGACCTCGAACTCGCCGAGCTCCATCCAAGCGGCCCGCGCGACCTCGCGCAGCCGCTGGACCACGCGCTGGCGGTACGCCGCCTGCGCCCGCCGATCCCAGGAAAACGGCTCGACCGCCGGCGCCAAAACTTCGCTACAGATCCGGAGCACGGTCTCGTGCCGGCTCGTCTTCCCGCCCTCGGATTCCTGCAGCGCGGCGACGCTCCTGTCCCAGGCCGCATCGCAGGCGGCAGCCAGGTTGCGACGAAACTCCGCCGGTGCGGGCCAGCTGGCCAGGTGCAGCAGCCACGGCAAAACCACTGACTCCGGGGCGCCATGCCGATCCTGCCCGACAAGGCCCTCGAGCGCGACATCGATGACACGGGCCCCGATGCGACGCAGTTGGGGCGAGTCGGGACTGGAGAGGATCTCGATCACCCGCCGCCGCGCCGCCATCTGCCGGAGCATGTCGACGACAAACCGCAGGCAATGTTCCTCCGCACGGAAGCGCGACTTCGTCTCCACAAGGCACTCCTCGCAGCGGACAAGCTCGGCAGCCAGGATCGACTCGGCAGCCCGATCGAAACCGGCGGAGTCCTCCATCCGGCGCACCGCGAATTCGCGCAGCCACTGCGCCTCGGCAAGCTCGTCGTGCCGCGCCCGCTCGGCAGCGGCGAGCAGCGACAGCGCCCCGAGCAGACCAGGCAGCTCCTCGCGGACACGGCGGGCGAGATCCGCCCCGCCCTGTCCCCAACGCCGCGCATAGCTCGCCCAGAAATCCTCCGCAGCGATGGTGGCGGTCCATTGCTCCGCCGCCGCAGTCCACCAGGCACGGGCCTCCTCGTCGAGGGGGCCGCGCTCCAGCTCGCGCCCCAGCGCGGCAAAATGGAACATGACCGCCATGTTGTGCACGGCGTGCCCACGGCCTCCGGCGGCCAGCCACCGGCCGTACGCCGCCTCGGCGTTGCCGGCGGTCAGATCGGCGATGGCCTCGTCAGAACCGTTGTCCGGATACGCTTCTGGCCAGAACCAGAACAGCTCAGCCACGAGACATTCGGTGGAATCGTCGGCCGCCAGCCCGGCGCGGCGCAGCTGCTCGGAGGAAAAGGGAAGCGCGGGAGCGAAGGCCCAGTCGGGCTGGAGCGGGGCGGCGAGCAACGCCGGCACCCGCTCGACCAGCACCGCGGCATCGACCGGCGGAAACACGCCCAGCGTGCGGCAGGGATTGCTCGCATAGAGATCGAGCCGGGCGCACTCGCCCAATACGCGAACCAAGGAGCACACGGTCGCCTCATCGGCCTGGGCTGGCGGGGTGGCGGAGTTTCGCTGCTGGTCAGCAACCGACGTGGGGGAGACGGCTGGCATGTTGTATGGAGTGGGGTGCGGGCCCACCCTACATGAACGAGGTATCGGATCCAGCCTTAACGCGAATTTTACGCGCGCCGCCTCCCCCGGACCGCCGCGACAGCCGCGTTTTCGTCTGTGACTTCAGCCCGCGTTTGCGCCACCAACTCGGCAACACCGCCACCATGCAACGCACCCTCGTCAAAGACGCCCTGACGCGCGAAACGCCGCTCGACCCGATCCTGCTCCAGGGCTGGGTACGCACCCGCCGCGACAGCAAGGCGTTCTCCTTCGTCGAGCTCAACGACGGCTCCTGCCTGAAGGGCATCCAGATCGTGGTCGACGCCACCCTGCCCGACTACGCCGCCCAGATCGCCAGGGCCGCCACCGGCGCCGCCATCGAGGTCCACGGCAAGCTCGTGCCCTCCCAAGGCCAGGGACAGAAGTGGGAGGTCGTCGCCACGGCATTCGCCGTCATCGGCACCGCCGACAGCACCTACCCGCTTCAGAAGAAGGGCCACACGCTCGAGTTCCTCCGCGAGATCGCCCACCTGCGCCCGCGCTCGAACCTCTTCGGCGCTGTCTTCCGCGTACGCAGCCGGCTCGCCTACGCTATCCACCAGTTCTTCCAGGAGCGCAGCTTCACGTACGTCCACACCCCGCTCATCACCGCCAGCGACTGCGAAGGTGCCGGCGAGATGTTCCGCGTGACCACGCTCGACCCGAAATCGCCGCCGCTGCGCGAGGACGGCGCAGTGGATTTCTCCCAGGATTTCTTCAACAAGCCCGCATTTCTCACCGTCAGCGGCCAGCTCGAGGGCGAGATCTTCGCCTGCGCACTGTCGAACATCTACACGTTCGGACCGACCTTTCGTGCCGAGAATTCGCACACATCGCGCCACGCCGCCGAGTTCTGGATGATCGAGCCGGAGATGGCCTTCTGCGACCTGCTGGGCGACATGGCCGTCGCCGAGGAGTTCGTGAAGTATCTCATCCGCGACGCCCGCACGCACTGCGCCGCCGACCTCGAGTTCTTCGGCAAGTTCGTCGACAAGGACCTGCTGCCCCGCCTCGACTTCGTGCTCGAACGCCCCTTCCAGCGCGTGAGCTACGACGAGGCCGTCGACATCCTCGTCAAAAGCGGCCGCGAGTTCGAGTTTCCCGTCCAGCCCGGCTGCGCGCTCCAGGCCGAGCACGAGCGCTATCTCACCGAGGTGCACTTCAAGTGCCCCACGACCGTCTTCAACTACCCCAAGGACATCAAACCCTTCTACATGCGCCTCAACGAGGACGGCCGCACCGTCGCCGCGATGGACGTGCTCGTGCCCGGCATCGGCGAGATCATCGGTGGCAGCCAACGCGAGGAGCGACTCGACGTGCTCCAAGAGAACCTCCGCCGGATGGGGCTGAAGGAGGAGGACTACTGGTGGTACCTCGACCTGCGTCGCTACGGCAGCGTGCCGCACGCCGGCTTCGGCCTCGGCTTCGAGCGCCTGCTGATGTTCGTCACCGGCGTGGCCAACATCCGCGATGTGATTCCATTCGCGCGCACTCCCGGCTCGGCCGATTTCTAGAGGAGAAACGGCGCCTCGCTTCCGAAAAATCCCGTCCTCGAAGAAAGTTGGCCAAAGGGTTCTTGACAGAGGTTGGGGCGTTTCTACCGTCGCGCCTCTCCCGTTCCACGGGGTGGTAGCTCAGTTGGTTAGAGCGTCTGCCTGTCACGCAGAAGGTCGCGAGTTCGAGTCTCGTCCATCCCGCCATTTTCAAAGGCCGTCTTCCTCGGAAGACGGCCTTTGTCGTGTCCGGCTGCGACAACAAGCGTTTGCACCACAGGCACACCCCGGGCACCCTTCCGACCATCCTCCACATGAAACTCCGCCCCCTGCTCGCCACCGCGCTATTCCTGTTCGCCTCGCTCGCCTACGCCGCCGACACCCGGCCGGTCCATGTCGCCATGATCTTCGACGACGGTCCGGACCCGGTCCAGACGCCGAAGCTGCTCGCCATCTTTGCCGAAGAGCAGGTGCACGTGACCTTCGGCACCGTCGGCCAGAAGGCCGAGGCCAGCCCCGCCCTCTTGAAAACCGTCCTCGCCGACGGCCATGAGGTGGCGAACCACTCCTTCGCCCACAAGCAACCGAAGAGCATCTCAGACGCCGAGCTGGAGAACGACATCCTCGGCGGCCAGAAAGCGATCACGCAGGCAGCCGGCACCGCTCCGGTCTGGTACTGGCCGCCCTTCATCTCCATCGACGACCGCGTGCGCGCCGACGTGGCGAAGGCCGGCATCGCGATCTACATGCCCAAGAAGCTCGTCGTGTCCGGCGACTACATGAGTGAGGTCGACGCAGCCGAGCTCCTCCGCCGCGCCACGACCGGAGTCGAGGACGGCGCGGTGATCCTCTTCCACGAATGGCGTCCGGAGACCGCCGAACAGCTCAAGGCCGTCATCGCCGAGCTACGCAAACAAGGCTGCGTATTCCTCACCTTCAGTGAGATGGCGAAATACCTCGCGAAGCAGGACGCCCGCTGACGCGGGACAGGCGCCACCACCCCCACGATTGGGGCAGCGCATTTTCGTCAAAAACCTGCGGAAAACTAAGTTGACAACCCCTCGCGCGTCCCGAGTCTCTGCGCCTCTTTCCCAAGTGGCTTCGTAGCTCAGTTGGTAGAGCAGTTGACTCTTAATCAATTGGTCGTGGGTTCGAGTCCCACCGAAGCCACCACTTTCAAAACCTCCCACCGCCAAGCGGTTGGGAGGTTTTTAGTTTTCCTGAACCCGCCAGCGCCTTCGCCTTGCTGAAGCGTCGACCCGCCATGCCTTCGTGAGATGGGGTTGAATGACACTGTACGTCTGGATTGCGACTCCCACCCGGCGCATCCATCCGGTCCGACCGCGTCTGCCTCGGCGTGACCCTCATCGCCCCGCACACCCTCTACCCGCTGCACCGCCACAACGCCGTGGAGACCTACTTCGTCCTCTCCGGCACCGCCACCTGGACCGCCGCCGGCCGCTCGCAAACGCAGCCGCCCGGCTCCTTCATCCTGCACCCGTCGAACATCGTTCACGCGATGCAGACCTGGGACGAGCCACTCCTCGCCGTCTACACCTGGTCCAGCGACGTCCATTCCACCTCCGTCTACGCCGACCGCTAAGGACCCCAGAACTACCGTCACGCAGCCTTCATCTATGTCGCTATCTTCCCCTGCCGCACTATCCTGAAGTTTCCGATCTCTACCAACCGACCTGCGATCTCCCGTTCTGAGGCCTCCCCACCTCACGGACAATCCTCAGGCGCCGATACAAGCTGGCGCAAAGTAAGGAGAACGGCCGGGTCGGGGACGGGAGAAGCAGGCTCCGCGGCTCGTGCGTAGTTGGCACACGACACGTCGCGTGCCCAACACCAGTTCTACGAGGAGAGCGACGTCAACGACCCCACAGAGCGTCCGAACTCGGAGGACGTCTCACCTAGGTCGGCCTGGTGCGCAGGGGAATGAGGCCGCGTCGACCTCAAGTCGGTCGATCGGGGCGATTCTCCGAGCCAGACGGAGTCCCGCGCCGGCGGATTGCCTTTCCCCTCCTTCGGCCCCTTGCTGGCGCCGCGCCCATGACCCTCTCCCGGAAACATTTCTTCCGAATTCCTGATCCTCAAGACACGACGATCTACGTACGGCCGGGCTACAACCGCGTGCTGTCCGAGGAATTCGAGGCGCTCAAGGTCAAGCGCGTCGGCTTGGTGAAGGACAAGGTCGAGGCGCACAGCCAGGGCGACCTGCGCGAAAACTTCGGTTTCAAGGCCGCCAAGGAGGCGATCCGCGCGGTGGACCGCAAGATGACCGCGCTCGACCGCTTCGTCGCCCGCAACACCTTCATTGAGGTCGACCCTGCCACCTGGCTCACCAAGCCGACCGACACCCTGCAACTCGGGCACGTGACCACGATCGAGAAGCAGGATCTGCCGTCCCGACGGAAAAACGTGTTCACGTTCCTGGTGACGACGCACGGCGAGACCGCGAGCGACCCCGACTCGGGAATCGAATGCCTGCCGCACGATTCCCCGTTGGCCAAGGTCGCGCTGGGCATGACGGCGCAGGAGAGCCGCGAGGTCGTGCTGCCCGCAGGCAAAGCGATCCTGACGATCCTCACCATCCGCAATCCGACCCTGGCGGAGCTCGACCGCCTGCTCTCGGAGATCAAGCCGCCGCAGATCGACGACGAGGCCGAATAACGGCTGAGCGCATCTGAGCCGTAACGATGCAATTGGCGGGCTCGCACCTCGGAGCCGCAGGTATTTCCGTTGTAGGGGCTCAGCTTGCTGAGGCCGTTGGGGTTGCCCGAGGCGGGGCCGGCGCGAGCAAGCTCGCGCCCTACGCCAACTGAATGGTTACGGCTCCGCGCGTCTCTCGCCCCTCGACGCTCGCCTCTCGACCGATTTGGTATGCCTCAGTCGCCCAGGCTCGTGCCCACACGGCGGGCCGACTCGATCCACCAGTGATTCAATGGCACGGTCTTGATGCCCTTCGCAACCCGCTCGATCGGCACGGCGACCCAGTTGTCGTCCTTGGCCGCAACCATGTAGCCGAACTTTCCCTGCCGGATCAGCTCGACGGCGGCGGTGCCGAGGCGAGTGGCCAGCAGCCGGTCGTGGCACGAGGGCGTGCCGCCGCGCTGAACGTAACCGAGAATCGTGACGCGCGCCTCCAGGTGCGTGAGTTCCTCGAGCAGTTTCGCCAGGCGCATCGTGTGGCCGCCACGCGCCTTGTCCCAGACCGCGAGCGCCTTCTTGGCCTCCTTCTTCTCGGCATCGTCGCGCGCCTTGTCGCGGCGGCGCAGGAGCAGCTCCAACTCGCGGGCGTCGCTGGCGGGCATCGCGCCCTCGGCAACCGACACGATGCTGAAATTCGAGCCGTGTTCGGAGCGCAGCCGGATCGCGGCGGCCACCTTCTCCACGTCGTACGGAATCTCGGGGATGAGGATCACGTCCGCCCCGCCGGCGATGCCGGCGCCGAGCGCGAGCCAGCCGGCGCGGTGGCCCATGATCTCCGCGATGATGATGCGGTGGTGGCTGTGTGCCGTGCTGTGCAGGCGGTCCAGCGTCTCGGTCGCGATGCCCAGCGCGGTGTCGTAGCCGATGGTGTCGTCTGTGAGGGCGACGTCGTTGTCGATGGTCTTGGGCAGCGAGACGATGTTGAGTCCCTTCTCCATCAGGCGCGCGGCGTTCTTGTGTGTGCCGCCGCCGCCGATGCAGACCAGCGCGTCGAGCTTGTGGCGACGGTAGGTCTTCACGATCGCGTCGGTCATGTCGCGTGTGGAACCGTCCTCCTGCGGCATGCGGTGCGGCTTGTCGCGCGAGGTGCCAAGCACCGTGCCGCCGATCGTGAGCATCCCGACCAGGCCGCGCTTGTCCAAGTCCACCCAGCGGTCCTCGATCATGCCGAGGAAACCGTCGCGGAAGCCGATCAGCTCCCAGCCGTACTTGCCGACGGCGGTTTTGCCGACGGCGCGGATCGCGGCGTTGAGCCCGGGGCTGTCGCCGCCGGCAGTGAGGATTCCGATGCGCTTGGTGCTACGTTTCGTGGATGCCATGGGGAAAACGGGCCGAAGATGACGCACCGCCGCTCCGGCGGCAAACCCGCGGTTGTTAAATCGCGCCGACAAAGCTGTAGCCGGGATCGCCGATCCCGGCAGGACGCAGGCAGCGCCCTGCAGCCGGGTTCAACGAACCCGGCTACAGGATGACGTGCTCGAACCCTCAGTTCGCCAAGCGAATCGCAAGCTTCGCAGCCTGCGCCGCAATCACGACACCGGCCGCATCCGCGCTCACGGTGCCGCCGGTGGCGGTCGCCTGCGCGACGCCGACGAGCTGCACCTTCCAGTCGCGCAGCGCGCCGGTGGCGACGACCTCGATCGTCGCGCCCTTGCGGGTGGCGGTCACGCGGCCGAGCTCCTTGCCATCCGACCCCTGCACGGCGCGGGTGGCCGTGGCGCCGTCGGCAAGCTGGTACACGCGGAAGGTCGTGCCCTGCGCGTAGTCATAGTCCGGCTTCACGTCGGTCGCGCCGACCGGCAGGATGGTGCCGGGGCGGACGAAGAGCGGGAGGCTGAGGAAGTTGTGGTTCGCCTTGTACCAGCGGCCGCCCGGATGAACCTCGCCGGTGAGCAGGTGCGTCCACGCGCCCTCGGGCAGGTAGTAGGAGACGTCGCCCTCGGCATTGAAGACCGGGGCCACGAGCAACGAGTCACCGAGCATGTACTGGCGGTCGAGCGTGTCGCTGGCCGGGTCCGCGGGGAACTCGAGCAGCATCGCGCGCAGCATCGGCGTGCCTTCCTGGTGGGCGACGACGGCCTGGCTCCACAGATACGGCATGAGGCTGCACTTGAGCTTGGTGAACTTCCGGAGGACGTCGCACGCCTCCTCGTCGTAGGCCCACGGCACGCGGTAGCTCGAGGAGCCGTGCAGGCGCGAGTGCGAGGAGAGCAGGCCGAACGCGAGCCAGCGCTTGTAGACCGCGGCCGGGCCGCCGCCCTCGAAGCCGCCGATGTCGTGGCTCCAGAAACCGAAGCCGCAGAGCGAGAGCGAGAGGCCGCCGCGGAGCGTTTCCGACATGGCCTCGAAGGTGGACCAGCAGTCGCCGCCCCAATGGAGCGGGAAACGTTGCGCGGAGGCGTAGGCCGAGCGGGCGAAGAGCGTCGCCTCGTGGCGGCCGCGCTTGCGCTCCAAGACCTCGAATACGCACTGGTTGTACTGCACCGCGTAGAGGTTGTGCATGCCGACCGGGTCGGAGCCGTCGTGGTACACCACGCCCTCGGTGGGGATGCGCTCGCCGAAGTCGGTCTTGAAGGCGTCGACGCCCATGTCGCACAGGCGCTCAAGGTGCGCGGCGAACCACTGGCGCGCCTCGGGGTTGGTGAAGTCGACGATCGCCATGCCCGGTTGCCAGAGGTCGGTCTGCCAGACGCTGCCGTCGGTGCGCTTGATGAAATAGCCGCCCTTCTTGCCCTCCTCGAAGAGCTTCGAGCGCTGGCCGACGTAGGAGTTGATCCACACGCACACCTTCAGCCCGCGCTCGTGGAAACGCTTGAGCATGCCGACCGGATCCGGGAACACGCGCGGGTCCCACTCGAAGTTGCACCAGTCGAACTCGCGCATCCAGAAGCAGTCGAAGTGGAAGACGTGCAGTGGCAGGTCGCGGCGCTTCATCTCCTCGACGAAGCCCATGCAGGTCTTCTCGTCGTAGCTGGTGGTGAACGAGGTCGTGAGCCACAGGCCGAACGACCACGGCGGCGGCAGCGCGGGGCGGCCGGTGAGCTGCGTGAGGCGCGCGAGGATCTCCTTCGGCGTGGGCCCGAGGATGACGAAGTACTCAAGGCTCTCGCCCGGCTTGGAGAACTGGACACGCGCAACGCGCTCGGAGGCGACCTCGAACGACACCGGGCCGGTCTCGTTCACGAGCACGCCGTAGCCGCGGTTGGTCATGTAGAACGGCACGCACTTGTACGCCTGGTCGGAGCCGGTGCCGCCGTCCTTGTTCTCGTTCTCGACGACCTGGCCGTTCTTCACGAACGCCGTGAAGCGCTCGCCCAAGCCGTAGACGTTCTCGCCCACGCCGAGCTGCAGGCGCTCGATCATCTGCGGGCCCTTGCCGGCGACCTGCATGTAACCCTGGCCGCGCCAGCCGGTCTTCGTGAGCACGCGGCCGTTGTTCTCGAAAGTGATCTCCCAACCCGGGCGCTTCACGCGCACCGTGAGGCCGCCGGCGGCGAGCGTCGCCTGCTCCTCACCGACCTCGATCTTCACCGGCGCAGCGGGCTGCGGCTGCAGCGGGATCGTCGGCATGGTGTCGGCGCCGCCCGTGTAGTGCTCAACGCGGACGCGGACCACGCCCTCCATGGGCGAGCTGAGCTTCACGGTGAGGACCGGGCCACCGAGCGTGTCGCCGCGGTGCTTGATCGAGCGCGTCGGCGCGTCGATCACGAGGCTGTCGCCAACCTGGGTGATGTCGTGGGCCTCGGTCGCGAACGTCGCCGTCACACCGGGCTGCATGAGCCACTCGCCGTCGGAGAATTTCATGGAGATGAAAGTATTGTCGGAGGGAAGCCGCAGGTTTCGCGAGAACCCACCGGCTTTCAAGTCCTCCAGCCGCTCGGAGGCGTCGCCATTCATTAACCGCCTGACTGCGATTTTTCCCTCCACCAGGCGGAACAATGCAGCCGCCGGACCTCGCTCACAGCTTCACCTCGGCCGCCGCCCGCTCAAAACCCTCCGCCTGCCAGAGCGGCTGCACGCGCAATCCGGCCAGCGGCGCGAGCCACCGGTCGGGCACGATCTCCAGCCGGGTGTTGGCGTGGGTCGCAATCTCGTTGCGGTAGTCGCGGGCCAGCGCGATCCGCGTCTCGGTGTCCGCCAGCTCGCGCTGGAGCGCGAGAAACGCCCCGTCGCTCTTCAGCTCCGGATAACGTTCCGCCACCACCCGCAGCGAACCCGCCGCGGCGGCGAAGTCCGGCCCGGGC
>Ga0209098_1002657_pt1 | contig 15540 bp, 10 predicted proteins | sample AD_JPNHW1_MetaG_FD_184429 | JGI IMG/M metagenome (GOLD analysis project Ga0209098, IMG submission 184429) | Active sludge microbial communities of municipal wastewater-treating anaerobic digesters from Japan - AD_JPNHW1_MetaG (SPAdes) (version 2) | ecosystem: Engineered > Bioreactor > Anaerobic... | reverse complement strand
GGAGAGCACGTACACGTTTCTGATCCTTTACACCCGGAAGCTCAACAAGAATACGTCCTTTTTGAGACATGTGTGAAATGTTCGGCTGTATGACACCAAAACGGTCAATACGGTTACGCAGAATATTAAAAGCATTTTCAATTGCTACGTCAACCTCTTTATCAAGGACTTTTTCAACCTCAGCGTTAGTTGTGTTGAAGTTTATTTTGTCCTTCAGGTCAACAGTCCCGAAAATGGATGCCAGACGTGCATTGGGGTCAAGCTCTTCAAAGGATCTCACGAAAAGTCTCACAAAATTCTCCTGGCTGTTCCTCTGTTTCTGTTTGGCAATAGCCAGCGCCTGATTAAATGTTTTGTCTGTGCTATAATTTGAAAGTGCCCTTAAAATATCATCGATTGATATCTCAAGAGTAACGTTCATACCTCCCTTAAGGTCAAGACCAAGGTTAGCTTCTTTTGACTGTACTTCCTTGTAGGTATACCCCAGGAAACTCCACTTATCTTTAGGAAGCTGAGCAACTGAATCGATATAATTGCTTTCTTTTTCAAGATTACCGGCAGCATAAGCTCTCGCTTCTTTCTTAACTTTATAGGATGCTCCCGTAAATGATAGTTCGTAAAGGCAAACCAGGGCTAATGCAATAGCCAGGAATGTTATTGCTCCTTTATTCTGCATTTGATTGTGCGTTTATAATTGTACTATAGTTTTTGTTTTTCTGCATAATATGAGGCGCAAATATATAATTTTATTTTTTGAAACAGAACTGATAACAAACATAAAAACTATGTGCATCCATCCTGCTTGTCTTTTATTTGCGTATGCTTATTTTACCAACCCCCTGTAATCGGCATCGAGAGGTTTTTGTTTCACGAAATCAAAAAGAGCCACCGCCCGCAGGTTATAAAAATATGTCCAGTAATTATTCAGCGCTTCAATATATGCTCTTCTGTTAGAGTCTTTCTTTGTATCAGCGTTATTAAGCTCCAGCACATCGATCTTTCCGATCAGGAACCTCTGTTTTGTTACCATAAACATCTTTGCCGCCACAGTATCTGACTTTGCCGCAATCATCACCTGGTCGTCCTGCAGGTTGAACTGCTGAACATCAAGCATTATCTGTTGCAACATGTCTATGCGTGACTGGTCTGCCTGAACCTGTGTCAGTTCAAGGGCCGACTTTGCCATCTTATATTTGCCCCTGCCCTGCCCCCAGTCTATTATAGGGAGGGTAAAAGTAAGGCCGACCGACTGAGCATCGTCAGGATCTTTATATGCATCAGGTACCCTCGTGCCCCACTGCCGAAGTCCATACGAGGCAGTGATATCGCCACTAAGACCTTTTTCTGCTTTGGCCTTTGCCACAGAGCTCTGTGCCTCAAGGATATCTCTCTGGAAACCTATCAGGTCGGGGTTGTTCTCTTCGGCATATTTTAGTACCTGTGCCATTTCAACTTCCAGTGACGGGATCTCAGAAGGTATAATCAGTTCAATTTTTACATTCTCATTATATCCCAGGAATGACCTCAGTTTCAGTTCGCTGTCACGCAGGTTGATCTGGGCTTCATTTATTGCTGTGCCGGCGTTAAGATAAGAGAGCTGCATCTGAAGCAGCTCATTCTCTGAAATAGGCCCCAGGTTATAACGTCCTTTTGCAATCTTGTACAGGGTATCGGCATTATGCATGTTAGCTTCTGCAATCTGGCTGTTTATCTGCGCCAGCGCAAGGTTAAAGAAGTACTTCACCGCTGTAAGATGCACCGCCTCAATGTTGCTTAGGTATGTCTTCTTTGCCTCTTCATACTTTAACGGTGCAATTTTCTTCTGCCAGCGCAACTCGTTGTATTTAAGGATCGGTTGTTTGAACCCTATGCTTATGGGATGTGATGTATACTCTGTCTTACCGTCAGTGAAGCTGAAGGAGTTATTTGCAAGGTCATCAAGGCGCAAAAGATCGCTCATGAGATAAAGGTTCCCTCCTGTCAGTCCGATGTTTTGAGAGAGAGAGAGTGAAAGATATGACTGCAAGGTGTTGGTTTCAACGTATGATACCTTTCCGGAGTCGGAGACATGTCGTTCATATTTTCTGGCATAATCGGGAAGTGTGCCATCGAGGGTGAGCGATGGTCTGAACTCTGCCATGGAGGAACGGTATTCCCAATAGCTTGACCGGAAACGGTGCGTTGCCATCATGGCATTAGGCGATTGCGTTTCCGACAAAGCGATGACTTCATCAAGAGTGAGGCGCTTGATCTCCTGGCTATTAATTTCAGGACACACTGTAAGTATTATGGCAAAAAACAAAAACACAGTCCTTCTCATAGCTGAATTATTCATATCGTAGTGACTCAATCGGATCCTTCTCCGCAGCTCTCTTTGCCGGGGAATAGCCAAAGATGACGCCCACGGCGGCAGATACACCAAAGGAGATAACAATGGAGAGGAATGAAATAATTGTTGTTATACCTGCCACCTTCTGTATGGCAAAGGCAAGTATAATCCCCAAAAAAACACCGATAAATCCGCCTGTTACACTTATAAGTATTGCCTCGGAAAGGAACTGAACAACAATGTCTTTCTTCTTGGCTCCGATAGCCATACGGGTCCCTATCTCCTTTATCCTCTCCATCACCGAGGCAAACATGATATTCATTATACCTATCCCACCAACCACCAGAGATATGCCTGCAATGGCAACCAGGACAATTTTAAAAATGTCCTTTGTCCGTTGCTGCTGCTTAAGAAGAAGCTCCGGCACAGTGATCTCAAAGTCTTTTACCCCTGAGTGACGACGGAGCATCATGCGGCTGAGCACCTCGGTGGTGGTTGTAAGCTGTTCTGTCTCCTTAACCTGAACCACGATACGGTCGAGCTGGTTATAGTTTGTCTCTGTATCGGAACTTGCATCAGAGCTGCTCACCACAATACGGCCATGTCCTCCTCCTCCGAAAATATTAATACTCGAGGCTTTGGTAGCGAGCTTGGTGTTAACCAGTGCCCGGTTCTGATAACGCAGAAGCATTGTCTGTATGGGTATATAGACGTTATCGTTATATACATTAACACCCTTGTCCTCAAACCCTGTCAGAGAGACTGTTGTCTTGTCAAGGACACCAATAACCTTAAGCCATACATTGTCGAATTTAATATACTGGCCTATCGGGTCGACCTGACTGAAGAACTTGGACCTGATATTGGCTCCTATAATGCAGACCTGGATGCCATGCGCCTCCTGGTATTCATTAAAAATTGTTCCGGCAGCAAGGGGCAGGTTATAAAGCTCAAAGTAATCGTTGGAAACACCTACCAGTTTGGCAGTGTATTTCATTCCGTTAAGAAGGATAACCGAGTTGAAAGATATCTCAGGGCTCACTCTCTTAATCGATGGCATGGTGGCACGTATCGCATCCACATCAAGGATGCTGAGGCCCTTGGAGAACTTGTTCAGCTGCTTTTCTCCGCTTTCTGATCCTGATTCCTTCTCCTGTACAACCGGGTTGATAACAATATTATTAACCCCCACCATCTTTATCTGGTCAAGTATCTCTTTCTGGGCTCCTTTCATTATTGCCATCATGCTTATTACGGCAGCAACGCCGAAGATGATCCCAAGTGCCGTGAGGATGGATTTGAGCTTATTTGAAAGGATAGACTCAACCGCTATCTGTATGTCGTGCTGGTATCTTTTTAGCATATCGGTGCCCGGTAATTATTTCTGAACAACCTTTACCATACCTTTCCCCTGCCTCATCCTTTCTGGCTTACCAATCGGTGGCTGTTCCGCCTCATTCATGGCCTTCATCCGTTCGGCCTCTGCTCTTTCCCTTGCCTCCATGGCTTTCTTCTCCTTTATCCTGTCCTTTATTACAGCTACAAGTTCGGTTCCGGTGAGTCTGTACTTATCTCCCCCTTCCGGAACAGAGAGGCAAACCTGTTCTCCGTCCTTAAGGCCCTGTTCAACAATTATGTTATTCTCATTTGACTCGCCCAGAACAACCACCTGACGGTATCCGTTACGGGTATAAACAAAGGGGATGCTGTCCGATGTGGCAAAAACGCATTCGAGAGGTATGTTAAGGACTTTTTTAAATGTCTTTGTGATGATCTGATTGCCGGTTGTCATTGATGGTCTGAGAATAGGATCCGTTCCGTCAACTTTGGTGATTACCTCAAAAACCTTGGCATCGGTATTGGGAAGCTGTTCTCCTATATTTGCCACGCTTGACACAACTCCGGTATATGATTTCTCAGGGAATGCATCAACGGTAATTCTCACCTTCTGCCCCACTTTTACCTTGCTGATATCTATCTCGTTCACATAGGTCTTTGATATCATTGATGAGAGATCAGGGAGAGTTGCAACCACAGGATCCCACGCGGAAATCTGGGAGCCAACCTGTCTCTTTGATCCGTCCCATTCGCGCTTGTAGATAACCATTCCCGGTGCCGGTGCCGTTATGGTGAATTTTTCTATTACCGTACGCATATCATTGACCTTGCGTCTCTGCTTATCAAGGGTTATCTCTGCCTCCCTGACATCACCTATGGCCTGCTTTACCTTAAGGTCGTAATTGGTAACAGCCTGCAGGTAAGATCTCTTTGCCTTGTCCAGAGATATCTGAGCCTGCCGTATAGTTGTGGGCGGTTCGTATTTTGACTCATCAAGGGTTATCTGCGCCTCTTCAACGGCAAACTTCAGGTTCAGCATCTCATCGCGCAGGTCACCAAGGGTTATTGTTGTGTCAATTATTGCCTTGGTCATTGCAGTCTCATATTTCTCCTGGTTGTCGAGTTCCTCCTTAAAGGAGTTGTCGGCATCAGAACGATCAAGTGTGGCAATGTAATCGCCTTCGCGGACAACTGTTCCTTCAGGAATAAGATCCTGAATTTTTATACCGCCAAAACGTATGTTACGGCTCTGCAATCCCTCCGGGCCCTTTATATCAAGCGAGTTCTCAGCCTGCAGCTCACCTGTTGTTGATACAATGACCTCAAAATCTGTGATTCTGGCCTCTGAAAACAACAGGCTGAGGTTTTTCTTATGAGTCAGCCTGTTGAATACTATCATTGCAATTATGGCAATAACAACCACACAGGAAATGATTATTATATTTTTCTTATTCATTTGCAGGTATCGGTTTTATAACGGTGTCGTGGTAATGAAATTTAAAACAAATATCCTTTCTTATAAAATCATTAACCTAAATTAACCTTATCAGGTTTATAACCCTGTCAGCAAGTTTATCGGCCTTTTCCCTGCTTTTCTCCTCGGTATAGACTCTTATTATCGCTTCAGTATTTGATTTCCTCACCTGTAGCCATCCGTCCGGGAGAGCTATCCTGATGCCATCGCGGCGGTCGAGCTCATATCCTGGAAACTCAAGGGATAGTGAGGCAGCAATTCTATCCATATCTATCTGGCCGGTCAGATCCATTCTCTTCTTTGCCATAAAGTAATCGGGATATTTTTTTCTCAGCTCACTGCATTTAAGCTTTGATTTTGCCAGGTGAGTCAGGAAAAGTGCAACACCTACAAGAGCGTCGCGCCCGTAATGAATTGCCGGATAAATAACGCCTCCGTTGCCTTCACCGCCTATCACCGCATTTACCCGCTTCATCTCTTCAACAACATTTACCTCGCCAACGGCTGAGTTATAGTATTTGCAGCCATGACTTTCAGTTACGTCTTTCAGCGCTTTTGATGAAGACATATTTGATACTGTCGTACCCTTTTCATTTGAAAGGATGAAGTCAGAAACTGCAGTAAGTGTATATTCTTCACCGAACATCGTTCCATCCTCGCAAATAATGGCCAGGCGATCAACGTCAGGGTCAACCACAAAGCCAACATCGGCTTTGGTTTTTTTCATCACTTCCGATATCTCTCCCAGATGTTCTGGCAATGGTTCAGGGTTATGGGCAAATAATCCCGTAGGGTTACAGTTTACTTCAATTACCTCAGCAACGCCAAGGGCTTTCAGCAGTGCAGGGATAGCAATACCGCCCACTGAGTTAACAGCATCAACGGCAATTCTGAAGCCTGCTTTTCTTATCAGTTCCGCATCAACATACTTAAGTTCAAGGACAGCTTTGATATGCCTGTCGCACCAGGTGGAATCTGCAGTAAGCGTTCCAAGTTTATTCCACTCAGCGTAGTCAAATTCTTCGGCAGCAGCAATTCTTAGTACCTCTTCACCGTCAGCTGCACTGAGGAATTCTCCTCTTCCATTAAGTAACTTAAGTGCATTCCACTGAGCCGGGTTATGGCTTGCGGTAAGGATTATCCCTCCGCTGGCTTTCAGGCCTGTTACAGCCACTTCAACAGTAGGTGTCGTGGCCAGTCCCAGGTCAACAACGTCTATCCCAAGGCTAACCAGTGTATTATTAACTATTGCTGCAACAACACTGCCTGATACTCGTGCGTCTCTTCCTGTCACAACTTTATAAGGTCCTGTTGAATTCTTTTTAAGCCAGTTACCATAAGCCGATGTGAACTTCACAATGTCAAGCGGAGTAAGTGCGTTGCCCGGGCAACCTCCTATTGTGCCGCGGATGCCAGAAATTGATTTTATAAGTGTCATTTCTCTTTAAATTGTATTATATGCAAAGGTGCGAAAAAAGATCTAAAGGGGAAATCGGTAAATAGTTGTAAATTTGCACGCTGAAAGAATTATGATGGAAAAGAGAATAAATGCCGGCCGTAATGCGTCAAAAAAGAGACCGGATAAAGTGAGCCCATCGGACGGACCGATAAGGCTCAACAGGTATATTGCCAACAGCGGAGTATGTTCAAGAAGGGAAGCCGACGAACTGATCAGCAGGGGTCTGGTAAGCGTCAACGGCAAGGTTGTTACCGATATGGGCACCAAAGTAAGCCGCGATGATAAGGTTACATACCAGGGAAAGAAGCTTGAACCGGATAAAAAGGTATATATCCTTCTGAATAAACCTAAAGGTTATGTTACCACAGTAAAGGATCCTCATGCTGAATTTACCGTGCTGGATCTCGTTAAGGATGCCACAGGCGAAAGAATATATCCGGTAGGGAGACTCGACAAATCAACCATGGGAGTGCTTCTTCTGACAAATGACGGGGACCTTACAGGAAAACTAACCCACCCGAAGTACGGCGTGAAAAAGGTATATCATGTATTTCTTGACCGGGAGGTAACAAGGGCCGACATGGAGAAGATAGTTGCCGGTGTTGAGCTCGATGATTGCACAATTTCTGCCGACGCAATATCTTATCCTGAACCTGAAGATCGCACACAGGTTGGAATAGAGATACACTCAGGCCAGAACCGAGTGGTAAGAAGAATCTTTGAGAAGATGGGATATGAAGTTCGCAAGCTTGACCGTGTATATTTTGCAGGTCTTACAAAAAAGAACCTGCCAAGAGGTAAATGGAGACATCTCTCTTTAAAGGAGATCAATATGCTCAAACGTGGCATGTTTAAATAAAAGCAGAAGGTATGCCGCATAAATCCGGATTCGTAAATATACTGGGCAACCCAAATGTCGGAAAGTCGACATTGATGAATATGCTTATCGGCGAGAAGCTTTCTGTGATGACGCCAAAAGCCCAGACAACACGTCACAGGATAATGGGTATTCTCTCAGGGGAAGATTACCAGATTGTGTACTCCGATACACCGGGAATACTTAATCCGAAGTACAAGCTGCAATCGGCAATGATGAACTCGGTGGAATCAGCGCTTGACGATGCTGATCTGATACTTTATGTTACTGATGTTGTGGAGTCAGCCGACAAAAATGAAGAGTTTCTCAAAAGGATACTTGAATCGTCAGTACCAAAGATCATCGTCATTAACAAGATAGATCTTTCAAATCAGAATGACCTTGAAGCGCTTGTTGAAAAATGGAAGACTCTTTCACCCGGTACCATCATTATTCCAATCTCTGCCACCAACAAATTCAACCTGCAATCGTTGATGAACAGTATCCTCTCATTGCTTCCCGAAGGGGAACCATATTTCCCGAAGGATCAGCTCACAGACAGGTACGAGAGATTTTTTGTCTCTGAAATGATAAGGGGTAAGATACTTGAGACTTACCAGAAGGAGATCCCCTATTCGGTTGAGATTGAGATTGAAAGTTTCCAGGAAGAGAGTAATCTTGTCAGGATTGCAGCGGTTATCTACGTGGCACGTGATACCCAGAAGGGCATCATCATAGGACACCGGGGTGAGATGCTTAAGCGTGTGGGCACGGGCGCAAGAAAAGAGATAGAGGCATTTCTTGGTAAAAAAGTCTTTCTGGAGATGTATGTTAAGGTTGCCCGCGACTGGAGAGACAGTACCGGCATGTTAAAAAAATTCGGATATATTTAAACAAGACAACAGGGATGAGCAAAATAGTAGCAATAGTAGGAAGACCAAATGTTGGCAAGTCAACTCTTTTCAACAGACTTACGGAGAGCAGGAATGCCATTGTGAACGAGGTCAGTGGTGTAACCAGGGATCGTCATTATGGCAGGGCTGAATGGAACGGCGTGGAGTTTTCTGTTGTAGACACAGGCGGTTATGTTGAAAACTCCGATGACATCTTTGAGGGGGAGATAAACCGTCAGGTTAAGCTTGCCGTTGAGGAGTCTGATCTGCTTCTCTTTATGGTTAACGTGGAGGATGGTATTCACGATCTCGACTCTGAAGTGGCAAATATGTTACGCAGATCAAAGAAAAAGGTGATCCTGGTTGTGAACAAGGTAGATAACACCAACAGGCTACTGGATGCAAATGAGTTTTACGGGCTTGGCCTTGGAGATTATTTTGCCATCAGCTCAATAAATGGCAGTGGCACCGGAGACCTGCTCGACGAAGTGGTTAAACATCTGCCAGTATCCGTTGAGGTCCCGGAGGAAAATATACCTAAAGTGGCAATTGTAGGCAGGCCCAATGTCGGAAAATCATCCCTGACCAATGCCCTCCTGGGTGAAGAAAGAAACATAGTGACGCCAATAGCAGGAACAACCAGGGACTCTGTTTACACTAAATACAATAAATTCAATCACACGTTTCTGCTTATTGATACTGCCGGACTCAGGAAGAAAGCTAAAGTAGACCAGGATATTGAATTTTATTCAATACTGAGATCAATAAGATCTATTGAGGAATCGGATGTCTGTCTGCTTCTTCTTGATGCCACAAGAGGAGTGGAATCTCAGGATGTAAATATCTTAAGCATAGCTCAGAAGAATAATAAAGGCATTATCGTCCTTGTAAACAAATGGGATCTGATTGAGAAGGACACTAAAACGACAAAGGTATTTGAAGAAGCGATAAGGGAGCGTACTGCTCCGTTTATTGACTATCCCATCCTGTTTATATCAGCTCTTGAGAAGCAACGTATCCACAAGGTGCTTGATCTGGTGCAGAACGTTTATGAAAACCGTAACAGGAAGATTTCCACCAGCGAGCTTAACGAGGTTATGCTCGCCGTGGTGAATGACACACCACCTCCTGCCACAAAAGGCAAATACATTAAGATCAAGTATGTCACACAGTTGCCTACTCCGTATCCTTCTTTTGTCTTCTTCTGCAACCTGCCTCAGTATATCAAGGATCCATATAAAAGGTTTGTTGAAAACAGGATGAGGGCAAAGTATGATTTTTCAGGGGTGCCTGTTAAGATTTACTTCAGAAAAAAATAGGTACATTTGGTTTGATTTTTGCGGCATAGCACTGGTAAAAGTCATGAAGATAAAACCTATTATACTCCTGTTACCCGCTGTACTTGCTGTGGCATGTGGCAGAATAGAAAATCTTCCGAACACTCCCTCGGTGGAATTCAGGAGCTTTAATCTTTTTGACTCAACCGACATCCTTGGAAATAATCTCAAGGCGGGTGTTCTGACTTTTTATTTTGAAGACGGTGATGGCGATCTTGGTCTTGCAGATCCTGACAGCACATCAGGTTCAGACACAACCAACCTGTTTCTTACACTTTATCGCAAAACAAATGGTGTATTTACCGAAGTGGGTGATAACGATTTTCTGAAACCATCATCTTTCCGCATTCCCTATCTTGAGCCATTAGGACAAAACGATGTTCTTAAAGGCACAATAGACATCACCCTTCTTTATTTCATCTATAAAGACACTGACACCCTTTACTACGATTTCTGGGTAAAGGACCGCAGAGGGCACGAAAGCAATGTGGATTCAACCTGCGTTATTGTGCTTGGCAAAACCGGAGTATTCACAAGGTGAGGATTACATCCTCATACCCATGAAAATCACATCGTCGACCTGGTCAAAGTCACCTTTCCACTCATAGAAGAATTCTCTCATTCTCCTGTGCTGTTCTTCAAGTGGTAATTCCTTAATATCATCTATTAAGCTTCTGAGGCGGCTTATCTTCATCTTTTTGTTTCCATTTCCTCCAAACTGATCAGGGAAGCCGTCTGAGAAAAGGTAAATCGTATCGCCTTCTCTTAGAGTATATTCCTGGTCATCAAAGAATTTTTCCGAGACAGATTCGCCTCCTATTGAGGATCTGTTACCACGGACATAATTCTGTTCGCCGTCAAGGATAAGTATCACAGGTCTCATTGCCGATGCAAATGTAACATGTCTGTTAGCGAAATTAAATTCACATACAACAATATCCATCCCGTCATTTGCCGTCTCAACTTCCTGATTCTGATTGAGTGTTGAGAAAATCTGCCGGTCAAGCTCCCTTAGGATTGCAGATGGTCTTGTAATCTTTTTCCTGGTGACAATATCCTGGAGTAATGCTGTTCCTATCATTGACATAAATGCACCTGGCACACCGTGACCAGTAGAGTCAGCGCACACTACCATAAATCTCTCCTTGTCTATCCAGTCAAACCAGTAGAAGTCGCCGCTGACAATATCACGCGGAGCAAAGAAGATAAAGGCTTCTTTAAATACAGTTGATAACCGTGAAATATCGGGAAGGACACTGCTTTGTATACGTTTTGCGTATTTAATACTCTCCGTAATATCTGTGTTTTTCTGGAACAGTTCTTCCTTCTGTTCCTGCACTTCACGGGTACGTTTTTCCAGCTCCTGTTCAAGGTATTCTTTCCTCTTTCTTATGGTGTTTTCACGAAGCCTCATTATACCATACAGGGTTCCTGATAGCAGTAACAGCCATATAATTGTTCCCCACCAGCTCCTGTAGAATGGCTTTTTGATTATAAGATCGAACTCCGCCTGGCTGGTCAGGGACATATTTTCTTTCATTGCGGCCTTCACAAAAAACCTGTAATGGCCGTCACGCAGCTTGTAGGAAATACTTCGCGCATCGGTAGGAAGACTATAATCCTCATCAAAGTTTTTAAGCTTTGTACGATAAACAACATTAAGCGGGTCCTTCAGATTAAGTCCTGAATAATGAACCTCAATGGTATGTGTCTTTTTATAAGGCAAAGTATATGATGGCTGCCATAAATAATCAACACCGTCGATGGTTACAGTAAGGATGGCCGCCATCGGTGCTGTTTTCACCCTATCCTCTTTTTCCGGTGTATATACTACCACACCGTCTGTTGTGCCCAAAAAGATGGTCCCGTTTTCAGCTTTGTAAACAGCATTTGGCATGCAGTCTCCATTAACACCAAATTCTCTGGAAAAGGTTCTTATAGTGCCGGACCTGGGATCCCATATCGAGAAGCCTTTTTCATGACCAACCCAGATACGTCCGTCTGGTGCTGCAAGAACACTGTACACATAGTTTGACATTAATCCTTCCTGAGAAGTGACATTGAAGAGTGTGTCACCCTTAAACCTGTACAGGCCGTTTCCAAGAGTCCCGACACTGATTGATTTGTCATAGTCCGAAATTGAAATAGACTGGATAGTGTTTCGTGTGAAGCCTGTCATTTCAATGTTTCCGTTGCGTACCCCTTCTCCCACTTTAACGTAACACAGCTTGTCACTTTCTGTTGCTACCAGGGCCTCTCCTTCAGATGTTACAACCACCTCGAGAATCTTATTATGAGGAAGCATATCTGTTGTCGTAAAGTTTTTTTTCAGTGTCCCGTCGCTGCGGTTCACTACCAGTAACCCATCGAGGGTAGCCAGCCAGATATACTTACTATCGGCATCAATGCTGTTAATCCTGTTGGACCCGGGATTTGCCGCCCTGAAGAAAGAACGTAAATTTCCATCAGCAGACATTCTGTAAAGACCGTCGCCGTCTGTCCCTATCCATTGGTATCCGTCAGAGGTGTAATGCCATGCACTGATCTGTGCACCTCCTAACTTCTGTGACAGGTTCCTGAAATCAGAAAACTGGCCGGTGACAGGGTTAAAATTAAAGATGCCCTGGCGGTTACCCATAATTATCTTCGCGCCATCAGAACCTATAAACCGTATTTCTTTACTGAAGGTCGGGGTATAAAATGAAAAAGCATTTGTAGTAACTGCCTCAAGGCCTTTGCTGAATAACCCGATCCACAGGTTCCCTTCCCTGTCCCGGAATAATGATTGTATATTGTTTTCTGCCAGGCCAGAAGAGGTATTGAAGTTCTGATCACTTGAAACCGAGTTGTAGCCACTGTTGAACGTCATCTTAACCACGCCGGTATCTCGTGTTGAGATATACACTGAGTGATCATCAATGCTTATAATATCTTTTACACTGGCATTTTCGAGTTGGGAAACACCAAAGATAGGAAACACCATTATACCCTGGGGCCGTTTCTCAATAAGAAAGATGCCAGCCCCATCAGTTCCGGATATCCATCTGTTCTTTGTAATAGGCCGTACAGCCTGTACCCATGTATATTCAAGTTCAGGAAATGTATACTCAATTTTAAGACTGTCACCGGAAAGAGTGCAAAGATGAAGATTGTCCTGCGTAGCAACAAGCAGGCTGTCAGCGGAGATGAATGAAACATCAAGGAGTGCACTTATTCCTCGTGGCAGATGATAGTTAACATAAGCATTTTCACGTTGTTTTTCAAATCTGAAAATACCGCCTGACTGAGATAGTGCACAAACATTCCCTTCTGCATCAGATAAAATTCTTGTGATCTTATCCGCCTGAATGGGGCTTCTTTTTACTTTTTCTCCCCGGATATAAGAATACAGGCTCCCGTCAGAATAGCCGAACCACATCTTACCATCTTCATCGCAGTAAGAAGAACAAGGATAACCTGATGCAAGAGTGTCTGGTAACTGAATATGAAAGAAGTTAAAGCCATCGTGCTGATATAGCCCTGTCTCCAGACCCAGCCAGAGCACACCATGATGGTCCTGACAGATAGTATTTATATAGTTACCCGGCAAACCATTGGTGCCGGTAAAAGACCTGTAACTGTGTGACTGCGAAAAAGCATCACTGGGAAAGGTAAGGGCCGCAACATATAAAAAAACAAAAAGCAAAGTCCTGAATCTCATCTCAAGCTCATTTATTTCTTCGTCACTTTAATTCTGGGTTTATAAACCGGGACACCTCCAATAGGCACCGTAAAGAAAGGAAGGTTTTCACCGTACTGGTTTTGCACAGAGACAACTACATTATTATTTTTAACCAAAGCATCTTTTCTTTTGTAGAATCTGAAATCGAGCGATTTTCCTATTTCATCAGGCAATACCTGTATTCGTCCTTCTTCCCAGACATTTTCACCTGAAATAGGTTGTGACTGACCTTTTCTTACAACGGATACAACTATAAAATTGCCATCGTTATCCCAGTCAAAGTTCTTTTGTTTTACGTATATACAACCGCTGTCGATATAAGGGTAAATATGTGAAACATATGAAGTATCATTATTATTCCACATCCTGAAAGTGTATTCATGGGTAAACGCATTTGCGCCCTGAATTGGCACATTATCGTCGGCTTTCTTTGAAAGGAAATATCTGTAGAGGTTTCCATCATTACCGGTCAATCCGTCGCATACAATCTTAAATATATAGCACGACCATTTCTGGTAGTACTCTCCATCGGCAGGGTTAAAGGGACCAAAGGTGAACCATTTTTCATCATATCGGGCATCCACTGCGAAGATTCTTGAAGCGAGCACTGTTCCGCTTTTATAGTTACCTATCGGGTCTGTTCCTTTTGCGTCCGGGTTAGTGTAGCAGCCTTTACCACCAAGGATTGTATACTGCATCTTAGTATCCCAGTATCCGTTTAACTCGTCAGTATTCCCTCCGACTTCAGGGTCATATACCCTTATATAAAAAGGCTCCTTATACTCTTTTGGTATTGTAAAAAAGAATGTTTCCGAAAAGTCATCGTCGCCCCATGATGTCTCATGTCCGTCCTTGCCGAATGTCATCAGGTATGGAATGTTTTCATCATTCCCCGGCACTGACTGGCCATTGCAGAGGCCTGAAAAGGTCAATAACCCCAATGAGACAAACGCTGCTATATGTATTATTGATCGCATAAACTGACTAAATAACTATTTTTTCCTCTCCTTAATAACAATGTCCTTACAAACGCAGGCATCCTTAACATTCCCCTTATCATCAGGTATACTGCTTATAATAAGTTGTACATTATACTTACCCGCACGCTTAAATTTCTTTGACACTGCTGCTCCTGTCAGATAAGTGTCGTCATCAAAATTCCAGTAATAGGTATCTATATCCCAACCGGGAAGGTTGGTTAATGAAGCATCCATTTTAATGTCCTCACCGATAATTGCCACATCAGGAGCAGTGATGTATGGTTGCACAACTCTTTCAACATCCAGCAGGTAAGAAGCCTGGTTCAGTTCTACCTTGCCGGTAATCAGGTTAACAAAATTCAATTGTATATAATAGCTTCCAGGTTCAGCGAAACAATGTGTTGCAGTAATTCCATCAGTCCTGGTACTGTCTCCAAAATCCCATTGCCACTTATACTCCATAGCCAATGAGTCGCTTAGCAATGCTGTCTCTTCTACAAATTCATAGCAAAATGAATCTTTCTTAAGGGTGTCACATGCGGTCCATCTAACGATTGTATGCTTGAAGCTGTAAATATCGTCATCCCCTTTTCTGCTTCTGTCTGAAGAAAAGTAGCCACTCTGGTCGGAGGATAATGTGTAAAAGGCAAAATCATCAGCCTTTGAGTTGATTGGCTCGTCCATCAGGATAGGCGCTGACCACCCGTCAGGCTGCTTAATTGAATAATAAATATCCAGTCCCCCTTTCCCGCCTTTTCTGTCTGAAGAGAAGTAGAGCCTCCCTGAGCTGCTGAAGAAGGGGTAAACTTCTGAAGAAGTACTGTTTACTACCGGTCCCAGGTTGACCGGGGTGCTCCATTTTCCTCCAATATTTTCGCACATGAAAATATCAGATTTACCCAATGTTCCATCCATATCTGATGAGAAGAAGAGGTATTTTCCATCGCCTGAGATATATGGATAGGCAAGCCTGTAGCGCAGATCATTATATTCAAACGGGGTCACGTTAACCCAGTCAGCTCCACTCTTTTTTGCAATAAAGATCCCGTATTTGTCAGTCTCACCTTTTACTTTACGGCTTCTTCCACTGTTATAATTTCTTGTAAAATAAAACTCCTTCCCGTCAGGGCTGAAACAACCCGGGCCAAGGTTG
>Ga0209098_1002656_pt1 | contig 15546 bp, 10 predicted proteins | sample AD_JPNHW1_MetaG_FD_184429 | JGI IMG/M metagenome (GOLD analysis project Ga0209098, IMG submission 184429) | Active sludge microbial communities of municipal wastewater-treating anaerobic digesters from Japan - AD_JPNHW1_MetaG (SPAdes) (version 2) | ecosystem: Engineered > Bioreactor > Anaerobic... | reverse complement strand
TAAGGTTGGTTACAAGCTCATCATCTTTGACATCGGTTGTTGTTTCAGGTCTTTTCCCTGACTGAAACCATTCACTGATTATTTCTCTTAATATTGTTTTAAGATCATCTTCACTGGCAACAATTATTTTTTCCATAGCGACTTTGTTTTTTATGCAAAGTTGCAATGGAGTGTAGGCATCACTTCTACAGTTTTCTACACTTTACAACAGATTTGAACAAGATTCGACATAAATCAGAAGTAATTCCTGTTACACACCATAAGGTGATAAAAACAACCATAATTGTACACAATGGAATTAAACGCCGATCAAATAAAGGGGGCAATAAATCTTAATTTATTAAAACCTGATAAAAATAGATTAAAGTAATAAAGGCAACCTAAAGGTGATTAAAAAATGTTTTTCAGGAGTAAACTGGGTACTATTTTGGGTACCTTAAAAAACAAAAGCCCTGTAAAAACAGGGCTTCCAGAGTCAAAAAAGTACCCGAGGCCGGAATCGAACCGGCACGAGTGTAACCTCATCGGTTTTTGAGACCGACGCGTCTACCAATTCCGCCACTCGGGCGAGTGGTTAAAAGAACGATAAAATGAGGTGCAAAAGTAACGAATAGTTTTTAAGTAGCCAAAAAATAAAACAAGCTTAAATTATGTGTGCCGCCCTGAAAAAACCGCAAATAGCAAAATAAATGTTAATAAACTTGACATCTGTATTTTGATTTATTATTTTTATCACAAATTAAATAAATATTTTACTTATGAAAAATACTATAAGGAAAACCACATTTATTAATGGTAAAACAATATTTTTGTTATTGTTTTTTGCGGGCACCATATATTACAGCAGTGGGCAAAACATATTAGCACCCCTCGATACCATTAATACTTCGACATGTGAAAATGCAAATGCCGGCACATGGTATCTTGGAGGGAACGAAGTAATTCAACAGGTAACTAATACCGAAGTCCCCGACTGGATCGGGACATGCAATGCATTTCCCTTTATGATCAGGACCAGCGGTGTTGAAAGGATGAGAATTAGTGAAGATGGTAATGTCGCTATTGGAACTACAAATCCACCTGTATATAAATTGCATTTGCATTCTGATGAAACCATATCGGCCGGGAACGGGCAAAATGCGAATAAATCATTAAACAATGACGGCATGTATCAAGCTTTTGATAATGATCTACTGTTTAGCAATGAAACCGATTCTGTAGGGAATCTTAATTTAAAATCAGGACATGCCTCCTCTGGACCAACGTCATCGGGGACCACTTTCTTTCAAATTACAAACAACTCAACCGGACAGGGAGTTGGCAAGGGATTGCTGATCGGGCTTTCCGGAAAAAATGCTTCTATCTGCCTGAATGACAATATAAATTCGGGTTCGATCACAATGCAGGGCTTTTCGGGCGCGGGATTATATAGCGGAAACGGCAATATCTCCCTGCAGGGCAATAATTATGTCGTAAAAGTAAATGGCAAAGCGCTGCCGGCTATGTATATCAATAGTTATGCAAATGTAGGCATAGGAACATCCTACCATAATTTTCAGAAACTCACTGTTGCTGATGGCAACATCATGATCGGCAAATTATATGGGGGCAACCCATGCAGCAATTATGGCAGTTTGTGTTTTGCCGGGAATCTGGGCGGTAAAGATGCCAATTATTTTGGCGAATGGGCCATTGAATACGAAAACAATGAAAAATGCCAGGGCCTGAATTTTTGGAAACCATACAGTTCTGCAACTAATCCGGGAAACTACAAAATGGTATTATGTGATAATGGTAATGTCGGGATAGGAACTACTACAACAAAAGTTGGGAATATCGATTATAAACTTGCCGTAAACGGTAAAATTTTAGCAAAAGAAATAGTTGTAGAAGTCAACTGGTCTGACTTTGTTTTCGAAAAAGATTATTATCTGATGCCTCTTTCAGAAGTTGAGAGTTATATCAATAAATACAAGCATCTTCCAAATATTCCTTCTGCAACCGAAGTGGAGGAAAATGGCGTGGCGCTCGGACAATCACAATCATTACTTTTACAAAAAATTGAAGAACTGACACTTTATACGATTGAGATAAACAAACAACTTCAACTGCTGAGAGAGCAGAACATGGAATTGCAAAACGAAGTAGATGAACTTAAAAATGATAAATAATTATGAAAAAAATATTTCTAATCTTAATTGCTATTATTGTTTTCACATTGGGTTGTGAGAAAAATACTTTAAAAGAGATATATGGAAAATATAGTATTAATACTTATACTGTAAATGGCTCTGATTCTCTGGGTATTTATTTAGATACTTTGGGTCCCGAGTTTCGTTTTTATTATAATGATGTAACTTATAACAAGGTTTGTGTTATTGGTGAAGGATTGAGCAATAACGGTTATACTGGTCAAGTAATATGGGTGTGGGAATTATTAGAAAAAAACGATATAATAAAAGTTCTTTCATCTTCTGGCGCGTATTATGGGACAGGTCCAATAGGAGGTACAATAACATCAGAATGGGAAATTATTAACCTAACAAAAAATGAATTTAAAATCAAAACCATGTATAACAACAAAGAATATTTCGTCAGCATGAAAAAACTTGATTAAAGAAAAAAAATATGAAAAAAAGATTGATGAATTTAATCAAAACTACATTATTTCTTTTATTAATTTTCAATATTCAAATATCCTTTTCTCAAATTTCTTCAGATTTTATTAAATATTGGTTTTATCGTAGCAGATTGGAATATTTTGTGGTACCGGGTGATAAAATAGGTGAAAGTCAAATAATATGTGTACGGAACAAAATTTTTTCTGACAACGATTCAAACAATATTGTTCATCCTGATCAATGGACAAATGCAGATTACGGCCAGCCAGGTAAACATACAGGGTTTTACATTGGGACGCTAGCTACGGAATATTATCTACTGAATAAAAACGGGCAATATGATGATGCTGCTAAAACATATAATGAATTATTTCTGGCTTTAAATGCTGTAAAAGTTTACTGGGATGAAAAAGCCGAAGATTTTTGGCCTGATATTGAATATAATAACACAAGTTATACAGACCCTTTTAATGGCTTTTTTATACGGGGCAATGTGCCTTGTGATTTTTACAATCCTTATCATCCGAATGGAGTTACTGCAACAGGTGAATCACATCTTCGTTTGCTAAATAAAAGGCTAAGCCAAACTGATGTTTTTAGTACAACTTATTTTAGATTTGGGAATGACCAGGAAGGATATTTACCTCGTGGTCATCCTGGATATATTGACCATAGAACATGTGATCATTGTGGTGGTGAAGCAGAAAAAAACACGCCGCCAAATCATACGAATCATAAATGTCAAGGTAATTGGTATAACCCCCATAATCATGATTTCCATCCGGAAAGCATGAGCCAGGATGAAGCAATAGGTCTTTTGATGGGAATTGAATTAACAAAAAAATTAACAGGAGGAATCTGTTATGATTTAGCTTCAATTATGAAGGAAAAGATTTATAAATATTTACTTAATATGGACGATATATTCGGCACAAGTAATTACAGAATATATGAGCCTGATGGTTACGGTATATGCACAGCTGAAGGAGGTTTTACAATTGCTTTTGCAGTGCCCTTACTACACGAATTTGGGTTAGAGCCATCGACTATTCCAAAAATTATCTGGTCCTATTTAGGTGATGGCCCACATGGCCAGTACCCGGATTTACAAGCGGTGTTGGGTGCCATAAGCAATACTTGGTCAAATACAGGCTATAGACTAAAACTTGTTACAAAAAGAAATAATTGGGAAACTTTTTATGTTCTTTTGTGGGAAGTATTGCATAACGAATCTTTGTCGGTAAATAAACAGGAAACAATCGTAAATAAATCGTTGGATCAGTTAAATGCAGCCCCATGTAATGGTCCATATAATTATGGATCCGGATATTTTTCGGGGAATGGATGGGCCTCAACATATAAATGGTGCAAAACGGCAAAAGAACAGGATGGCGCTGAAATCTATTATGGAAATTACCATGGCTTGGATTACATGCTTTTTTATAATTTATATCACATTATTAACGGTGAGAATTGCCCATACTATGTAAATTATACGGATAAGAATCTCATAGGAACCATACCTATAAGCAGCCATTCAGAAGAAACAGGTAATGGTGCACCCATAGAATATGAATATACCGGCACCGGAGATTCTCCTTTAAAATTTGTTGCTTTTAATACTATTATTTCAACACAAAAAATATTATTCACAGACCAAGTGATCGACTATATTCTTCATCCCGAGACTTCTCACGAAGAAATTCATTACAGGTCAGTAGCCGGTAATGTGACCTATGTGGCTGGCACTTCAATACACTTAAAACCCGGGTTTCGCGCCGAAGAAGGCAGCTACTTTCACGCATATATTGAAGATGTGCATTGTAATGAATTTCCGGGCGGATCAAAAGACACCACAGTTTCCGATTATCCCGACAACATGTACACCCCATATTTTGATTCTCTGATATCGCTACCGAAAACACCGTATGATCTCGAAGTGGAGGACTCTAATGGTATTAGTAATTTAGTTACCCTCGAATGCCCTGTTGACACGTTAAGGTTTAGAGGAATTAACGGAGATACTGTAGATGATCAGTATACATATTTCTGGGATTTTGGCAACGGCATTACATCAACCAGAGTGGATCCTGAAATTTATTATGAGCCGGGCACTTATGATCTCACACTGATACTGGCCGACACCAGCGGCGTTTCTGATACCATGAAAGTCATCCTTGAAGTACCGGATTGTGGAACATCCAGCGTGATTGGAGAAGATTCGTCTGAAATTTCGTTAGCACATGGGAAAATCTCAATTGTTCCGAATCCTAATAATGGGGAAATGTGGCTGATCTTGGAGAACATTGTAGATCCTGATTTGAATGTTATGATATATGACATTACAGGACGCGTGGTTTATGAAAAACAAATAACCTATCAATCAGGCAGGATCCATATCAACACTTCAGGATTAGAATACGGAATTTATTTATTTGCTGTAATTTCATCCGAAAGGAGACTGCTTGCAAAAGAAAAATTAGTGATAATCAGGTAATATACAGAAGGCAGCAGGTACGTCTATTTATCCTTTACACACTTTACAGAAAGTCCAAAACTCGTCTGAGTGCCGGAGTATCTCCCAATAAAGCCATAATCATATATCATTTCACGATAATAGCTAAAGCTCATACCATCTTCGGTCTCGACAGTTGATACCAAAGTGAATTTGTAGATAGTCCAAAGACGTACTACAAATTCTTACTTTGGTTATGCCGATAGAAAAATAAATAGTACAAACAATTGAAATGAAGTTTGGACTATATTATTTTTCAAATCGGCATGAGCACATTTTTCAAGCCATCAGGCATTATTTTTTTTATGTACTTTGCAAAAAATTTAATAAACACTAAAAAACATATGAAAATATCAAACAGGTTTTCTTTGCTGACTATAATGATCGTATTGATTTCTTCTTCACTTCTGCTCATCAGTTCTTGTCAGAAAAATGATGACAACAACCTTTTAAAATCAGGATCTACAACAAATAATTCTATTGATATAAAGGGGTTAAATAACTTTTTACAGGATTATTATAATAATAAATACCAAATATTTACGGCAACAAGAGGCAATAAGGCCAATAGTGATGCTTTTACCGGGTTTTTCTCAGACAAAACTGAAGCAAACAGACAATTAGATCTGGTCACAGAAGCAAACAATATACTGAATATGTCTGAAATTGTTTACATCTCTTATAAAACAAGTGTGAACGTACTCGAAAACAGTATAAGTGAAGCTGATAATGGCACGATTACATGCACCGTTAAAGTGAACTGTGAATTAGAAACCAATCAGAAAGATGCTGAAACAGGAGAACCAATAATAACCGAAGGGTATGACCACTATTCATTTGTACTGATAAATAACAACAACATCTGGAAAATTGTATCCGAAGAACAACTGTTAGATACAGAAAATGCCGGCACAGAATTTTTTTCACTGGATGCAAGCCCAATAAATAAGGACAATTCAACAAAAGGTTATGTCTATAGTGGCACAACTGCGGCTAATTTTGCCAGGGCGCACTGGAACATCGCTCTTAATCCTATCAGCAATTACACCGATTACACCAACGCAGGAGGTGATTGCACCAATTTTTTATCGCGGTGCTTACGTGAAGGCGGCTGGCTACAAACCAACAACTGGTTCTATAAGAAAAATTCAAGTGTTTCGGGAAACAACATGTCGCTTTATGGCCGCAGTCCTTCATGGGCAGGTGCCAATTATTTTTATCAATACATAACAAGTACAGGAATGTACCAGGGTGTTGGAGGAAAAAACAGGGTTACGGCAAAATTTGCAGCGTTACAGGTTCCATCAGCGTACCAATCGTGGACTAACTTTTACACGGCCGTAAGGCTTTTAGGCAAGGGCGATATCTGTGAGATCGGAAATGGCAGTGTTCCTGCTACCATCGGACACAATATGATTATTAGCAGTGTTTCTACATCCGCTCCTTATGTTTTTCTTACTTACCGCACAGCAACAGGTTATACCGCTTACAAAGACAGGCCCATCAACAATGTAACTCCGGGTATTAAACTGTATGGGTTTAAAGTAAATGCTACCGGTTATTGATTAGTGATATGTATGAAATTAATTCCTAAAAAATAAATTGAATTTCCTTGCCTGCAGCAAGCAGGGATTTTAGAATATTGAAGTTCAGATACTTCTGAAATCACAAATCAGTGTTCCTTGTTCATCATTCTTTTAGAACATAATTACATACCTGTTACTTACTTAGTGTCTGTACGAAAACTCCATTTTCATCGTTACGCTTGCGAAAAAAATGCTCATTTATAAGGATAAACTCCGCTTTTTTTCGCTGTGCAAGCCTCGAAAATGAAATTTTCGTATCAAACACTGACTTTCCGTTCAGACACTACTTACCAGGTCTTCTTTATATAAAGTAGCGTTCGTCCCCGTGATTAATGGAAATAAAGAATCAACCAAAGACCGGGGATTGATCCGTTAAAGGTTTTTATTCACTCCGTACACTTTTCCGCACACCTGATCCCGTCAAGGGCCGCCGAAATAATGCCCCCGGCATAACCAGCCCCTTCTCCGCAAGGATACAAACCTTTGATGGTAATATGTTCCAGGCTTGCCGGATCGCGGGGAATACGCACCGGAGAAGAAGTCCTCGATTCAGGAGCATGAACCACGGCATCGTTGGTCAGAAAACCCTTCATCGTCTTGCCGAATTCAACAAAACCCAACTGCAAACAACGAACAATGAATTCAGGAAAAACAGATTTCATATCCACCGAAACGATCCCGGGTTTATATGAAGTAATTGGTAAATCCTTCGAAATTTTTCCGTTAACAAAATCCTGAAGTCGTTGCGCCGGCACTTTCTGAGTGCCTCCTGCTTCGGCCCAGGCTTTTTGTTCAACAGATTTTTGAAACTCCAGGGCCGCTAAGGGACCATACTTAGAAAAATTTTTAAAATCTTCCGTTTTCAACGCTACAACAATTCCGGAATTAGCTGTGGGATAGTCTCGTTTTGCGGGCGACCAGCCGTTGGTAACCACCTCTCCCGGCTGAGTGGCACAAGGCGCAATAACGCCCCCCGGGCACATGCAAAAGGAAAAAACACCCCGCCCGTTGATCTGCCTTACAATATTATAGGCTGCCGGAGGTAAAAAAGCGCCGCGAACGGCAGACTTATATTGAATTCGATCGATCAAACTTTGTTGATGCTCTACGCGAACGCCCATTGCAAAAGGCTTTAACTCTATATCGATCCCTTTCCTGTAAAGCAATTCGTAAATATCGCGGGCCGAGTGGCCTGTGGCCAATACCAGCTTTTCCGTTTCATAGGTATCGCCCGGCTTTGTTACAATACCTGCGATACAATTGTTTTTTACGATAATATCGACAACCCTCGTATTGAAATGAATTTCTCCGCCATGTTCCAGTATGCACTCCCGGATATTTTTTATGATCGCCGGTAATTTATTGGTCCCGATATGAGGATGTGCATCCACAGCAATTTTTTTATCAGCGCCAAAAGCCACAAATAAATTAATGACCTGATTCACATCGCCGCGTTTTTTGGCTCGGGTAAATAGCTTTCCATCGGAATAAGCGCCGGCACCGCCTTCGCCAAAGCAGTAGTTGGAATCTTCATTCACCAGGTGATCCGTATTAATGGCGTTCAGATCTGAAACCCTGGAGCGGACATCTTTTCCCCGTTCCAGAATAACCGGTTTTTTCCCTTTTTCGAGACAATGCAAGGCCGCGAACAAGCCGCCGGGACCGGCGCCGACAATAAATACCGGTTGCGCGAGAGAAACATCAGGATAATCTGGCAGGCGCGCCGGTATCTCTTCAAAATCCTCATTAATAAATACCTTAACCAGCAAATTCATTTTAATAATCCGCTGACGTGCATCCAGCGAAGACTTCAGAATTTCGATATGCCGGATCTCACCGGCAGGGATCCCTGACTTTTCAGAAACCGCCTGCAATAATTCTCTTGAATTTCCTACAATCTCAGGTGATACCTGTACTTGAATTTCTTGTTGCATAAAAAGATACTATATCCTGGTTTTAAAAACGCCAAAACCAGAAACTATACTTCGACTGGGCATAAATTGTGGTTTGTTAAATATGTAATAATTTCATTAATACATCCTTTATGTTGTTTTAGATGTTCAGTCTATGCCCGCTCAGTATAAATCTGATAATAATGTCAATAAAAATAGAACAACATTTGTTTAATGCAATTCTTATAAGAATCATCATTTAAACAAAACATCATGCTATCAAACAAAAGTACTACATTTATTTGCAAGTAGTGATGCCCAATGAAAAGTAAGATGCAACCTGCCTTTCTTATTTTAAAAACTCGCTTTAATTCCCATATTGCTCGCAAAAGAATTCCTGATAACACCTTCAGGAGGATAAGCATCGTAAAGATAGCGCATCCCTATGACCAGCGAAACATGTTTTCCTAATGCAAAACTTATTGACGTTTGATTGGTCAGGCGAAAGTCATTAAAATAGTCGAGCCTCGGCTGAAAATATGTTATGGTACTTAATTCACCGATTTTTTGCGGCAAGGACCAGGTAAAGGTAAAATAAGATGACATCCTGTGATCGCGGTGGATTTCCGGAATTGTCTCCACCGTTTCTTCGTATTCATACATATAAAGCACGCCCAGGCTCGACTTGACCTTCGGTTTGTTTAATATCTTGATCCGGGGCCCTGTTCCGGCCAGAAATCTTGTTTTAAATAATAATACAGGGTTGCTTTGATATTGTATAAAAGCTTCCAATCTAAAATATTTATTGAATTTCCGGGTATATCTGAAATGCACAAACCCCGCATTGCTCAACATACTCGTGTTGGATTTTGAAATTTCGTAAGCGCCAAAAAGCAGAAAAACATCTTTCAGGCTTTTGGACCTCACCTGTATCGTAGCAGAAGTGTTCATCTGCAATAAGGTCGCCTTGTTATTTTGCTGATACGAAAATGATGCAGCAGCATTGCCTGCAAACTTTATGCTGTCATTCTGCAGCCGTTGCGATTCCACGTTGATGATCTGCGCCTGCAGATTTCCCGCGATAAAAAATAGTAACAATGCGCATACGGGTACCCCTATCTTTAGAAGCTTATTCAAAATATTCATTTTAAAAACACGGACGAACAGCCTTTACCATTGACAGGCTCATTACTCTACTCCTTCGGGCTTTTGCCGGATACCTGTGAATTTTAAGTTGACCATACACCGCACTGTGAGGAAAACAATCCGCTTAGATCCGCGAACGGGCAGACCAAAGCGAAAAAGTACAAATTGTGCTTATTGTACAGCTATTTTCTCCACCAGCGTATTTCCGTCAAACGAGGCCTTCACAAAATATATCCCTGCGCTGCCTAACGAAGATTTGTCAAGTTCTATAGAATGATCTCCGGCATCAAGCCTGTCACTGACAAGTTTATTTATCTCGTTACCCAGCATATCATAAACGTTTATGTTTACCTGTGCGGGGACTACCAGATTAAATTTTATCAAAGAAATATCTGTCAAGGGATTGGGTTGAACCGAGAAACCTAATGTTTCCATCATATTTTCTTCAAATCCGGAAAATACAGTCATGATGTTAATATCGTCAAGATAAAGGTTATTTCCACCGTTGGCATGAAATACAAATTTAAACATCACGTTGTTTTTCGTACTATACGTGGGCATCGGGCGGGAAATTTCTTTCCATTGTGCCGGTGACGCAGGTGCGAAACTACTGGAAGTAGCATCGGCACTGGCAAGAGCAGAGCCGCTTTCGGAGTATTTTTCTGTCCAGGTTTCACCGCAATCCGATGAAACATACATTTTCAGGGCATCAAATGCGGTATCTGAAGATGCGATCTTGCCGGCATATGCAAGTTTAAATTTTACAAACGCTATCCCTCCTGTGGGCAAGCTTGTAAAATCATAAGCCGGGGTTATCAACTCATCAAAACTGCCGGCATTGTTTCCGGAAAAATTCATCAGGCGTACTGATTTGCTCGCGGAAAAGGAGGCAGTATCGGTTATTTCCCAGGAATTTCCCACATCATTTTTCACGATCCAGCCATTATTAAGAACAACAGATTCAAAATCTTCAACAAACGGTGTCGGTGTGCCTGCTGTTGCCGGTTTGACGGTAATCATATCCTGTCTGAGAAGTGAATCTGCGCCGTAGGCATTGCTTGCTGTTAATTTTACATAGTAAATGCCAGGGGTGTTGTACGTGATCAGGGGGTTCTGGTCGGTAGATGAGGCAGGGGTTCCGCCTTCAAATGTCCAATGCCAGTTTTGTGCTGCTCCGGAATAGGAATAGTCGGTAAATTGAATATTTCCTCCGGCGCAAACAAGGTCCGAATTTGAGAAGAATTCTGCTATAGGCGCACAGACTGAGGCATTGGTATCTAAAACTCCGGTATAGATCAGGTTTTCTTTCGACCATAGTTTTAATCTGTCTGCCTGCAAGGTAGCATCTATCCTGGCTAACTGCCCAATGGTGAAAATATTGGTACAGTAACCCCACTGGTAATCCATATAGTTTTCGATCATATCTGGCACATCCGGGCTGTCACTGGTGCAAGAGTTGATGCTTCCGGGAGTATAACACGCTAATGCGGTGTTTTGCGTTCCGGTTGCTACTGGCGGGGTGTCTGCAACTTCATCGCCGCAGCCTAAAAATTCCAGGCCACAGCCATCCAGCCCAAGGGCTGCTAAAAGAGACTGGAAGGTATGGTATAAATTAAAATAATGCCCGCTTTCGTGGGTAAATGTCCTGTTGAGTGCGTTAATCGGCATGCCTCCCATGGTTTCAGCCGTTCCAATATTTCCGATGCAGTCGTGCCTGATCAGCACACCATCGGCCAGGGTGTCGCCTCCTGTCAATGCTTGCGATAATGAGTTGCTGGGAGGAAACGGCGACATGCCGCCGATAAAAGCGCCATCAGGTAAAACCATTCCTTCGGGATAGATAAAATTTACGGTGAAAACATTCAGGTAGCGGCTGGGAGTCCAGCAATAATCAATCATGGTCTGAAAATATCCGTAATTGGTCTGCGGATCGTAATGCCTCATGATACCATCTGTACAGTTTCCGTTGGGGTCAATTTTCGCAAGCCGGAATTCAATCTGGCAATCGGCCCTTAATGCATTATAAGGAGGATAGGTATGGCCGGCTCCGGTATCTGCATTAAGTTTATTGTAATCAATGTTTAAAAGTTTGATGGCGCTGTCGATCTGTGCCCTGCTGATATTTTCGGGGCCGCCATTATGAACGACATGAAATACCACGGGAATAATTCTTTTACCATCAATAAGCGTGTCTGTTTTGGCGCCGGTTTTCCCTTCTGCCGCTTTCATCGCATTTATTATGCTTTTTAAGTTTTCCTCATAGATCATATATTTTGAAAGAAGTTCCGGGTTTTCAGCACAGGTTTTTTTTAGTAACACATCATCGTATGTGTACAAATAAGGAGCAACCATCTCTTTTTGCTGCGCCAAACCGGCAGAAATGACAAACAGTAAAGCTACAAACAAGGCTATCTTTTTCATGACTTTTTAATTTTGTGCAAAAATAATAATTTTTTAAGGCTAAAGAATAAGTTCTATTCCTGTTTTATTTGTATTTTTGAAAAAAAAATGCTTGTAATTGGTATCGCCGGCGGCTCCGGTTCCGGAAAAACCACCGTTGTAAAAAAAATTGTGAACAGTCTGCCGGCAAAAGCCGTGACCGTTGTTTCCCAGGATGCATATTATAAGGACAACGGACATCTCAGCGCCGAGGAGCGTTCAAAAATAAATTTCGACCACCCTTCATCCATTGAGTTCAACCTGCTGGTTAAGCATCTTGACATTCTGAAAAAAGGCAACCCGATAGAAATGCCCATATACTCTTATCTCACATGTGCAAGGGCAAAAGAAACGATCCCCGTAGCGCCCAAAAAGGTCATCATTGTTGAGGGCATACTTATATTTACAAACACCAAACTTCTGGATCGTTTTGATATAAAGGTTTTTGTAGATGCCGAGGCTGATGAGCGCCTGATGCGGATTATCAAACGCGACATGGAAGAACGCGGGCGTTCGCTTTCGGATGTGTTGAGCCATTATGAAAAATGGGTCAAACCCATGCATTTCAAGTTCATCGAACCAACCAAGCGGGTTGCAGATATTGTTGTTCCGCAAGGGGGGGCCAACCATGTTGCCATTGATGTGATTTCGTCGAAGATAAAAATGAAATTAGCACAATAACTGTTTTTTGTTTTCGATACCCCCAAAAGTACCGGGGTATAGCCTAAGTCCCACTTATGGGATTTTTGCCTTCAATAAGTATCCAATCTTTCGAAACAAGTAACAGCCTATGTTTTCGCCAAGAGAAAACTGCCAAAATAAAAATTGATTTTGTCTATTGATAATTATTATTTTTTCTATCTTTGCACTGAAATTCTCGGGATGTAGCGCAGTTGGCTAGCGTACCACGTTCGGGACGTGGGGGTCGGAAGTTCGAGTCTTCTCATCCCGACAAAACAAAGCCTTTCTGGACAACAGAGAGGCTTTTGATTTTAAAAGAAGTCAACAGTATGTTGAACGACTAATTAAATCAAAAGACACTAGTGTTCGCTTGCGAACAAAAGGCTTTGGTTTGGCTTCCCCCTCTACAAGTCCGTTCCGATGACCATCGGAACAATCTTCTCATCCCGACAAAGCTGCTTCAGTGCAGCTTTTTTTATTATGTACTACGTTTATATCATTAAAAGCAGGAAGGACGGCAAGTTTTATATCGGGTCAACAGCCGATGTGGAGAAAAGACTCCATTACCACAACAGTGGCAAACAACGTTCCACCAAAAACAGGATCCCTTTCGACCTGGTTTATAGTGAATCTTTTGAACACAAGACCCTCGCTCTCGCCCGTGAAAAACAGATAAAAAGTTATAAGGGCGGCAGAGCTTTTAAACTTTTGATGGAAAAATTTAGCAATTCTTCTATCAACAATCTTTGAGGGATGTAGCCCCGCCGGTGGCGGGGTACTACGTTCGGGACGTGGGGGTCGGAAGTGAGTTTATCCCGCCAAGTGCGGGAAGTCTTCTCATCCCGACAAAGCTGCTTCAGTGCAGCTTTTTTTATTATGTATGTTTATATCATCAAAAGCATGGGAATGGTTGATATTATATCGGATTTACGACCCATGTAAAAACTGGCAACTGTATCTCCACATAAAATAACCAAAAACGATTCATCATTTCTATTTACGACCAGCCATTCTTAATATCATTTTTGAAAGATAGTCCAGATCGTCAAATGTTATTTTCTGATCATTCATATAATCAAGTATTGGGTCCGGATCATTGGAAATGCGGTTGAGAATTTCATGCGTTTTTCCATGCTTTTCAAAATTCAATGAAATTCCTTCGTAAAAAAGACAAACAGCTTCAACAACAATATATTTCCTCTCATTATAGTTGATAAAAGCCGTTTCATAGGTGTATTTTATTTGTTTTAAGGTATCGCAAAGAATTTCAGTATCTTTTTCCAGTTCTTCGAGTAAAGCGCCAAGTTTGATATTATCAGGAATATATGTTGATCCGGTTTCGGTTTCAATTTTAAACATGATTTTATCGAACAATTCTTCGGCAAGATAATATGTCTTCATTTTTTACAAATAGTAAAAATTATGTAATAAGTTCTGCGCGACATGTTTTGAATGACACCATTATTATTATTATATCCGGACAAAATTATGAAAATATCCGTATTAATTATGTGAAGCCATATTTGTTCAGATATAATATTAACCAGTCACTAGCAAACAAATCAATTATTGAGCACACTCCGAAAAGCATGATATTTAAAAAACAGGTGTCCGCAAATTCCAACCCCCTTTTTTCCACAAAAAGACAAAGTTGAAAAAACCATGTTAAGGCAAACACCCTTATATTTGTAAAAATTTTCCTGAAAAACAGATTTTCAAAAAATCATCCTGAGGATATAAAAGACAGATTTTTGCCACAAAGTAAGAATACACTAATGAGAAAAAATATAATTGACATAAAAACCAAATTAGACGCCCTGGCTCAAAAAGGCAAACTGCAGGGTGCCCTCGTTAAGGTTATTGCCAGCGACCTGTTTTGGCTTTTAATTGCTTGTGGCATTTTCAGATTAGTATTTTATTATTGCCTGAACGACAAGCTGTGCCCTGATTCTAATTATTACATGAATTACAGTGAAAACATATTTCTTGGACAAATCAATTATTTAGTAACTCCGGTATATCCTTATTTTATTAAACTAATAAAGCTTTTCGGTGAGGAAAATTTAATTCGAAATATCACCCTGGCGCAGTCTGTGATCTCTTTCCTGACAATCATTGTGTTTTATAAGACATTATGTGCCGTTTATAAAAAAAGAGTCGTGATAATAATGGCTACTTTTTTTTATGGTATTATGCCATCAATAATCAGCTTCGACAAAATAATTTTAACGGAATCTATTTCAATAAGCGGAGCAGTGATTTTCCTGTATTTCATCGTCAGCTATTTAAAAAACCCCACCAGATTTAAAGCCGTATCATATCCTTTGTACATTTTCTTTCTAATCATGTTAAGGCCGTCATTTATAATTCTGTTACTAATAATTATTATTTTTTGGGTTTTGAGAATGATCTTTTTAAAAACAGAAAGGAAATTATGTATCTACGGCCTGTCAGCATCAGCTATGTGTATTTTACTGATCATGGGATACACCCGTTTAAATTATGTTAATAATGAGATTAAAGGCATATCGGCGGTTTCGACAGTAAACCTTCTGGATATTATTGTCAACGAAAATATGTATATGAATGGAAACGATCCTGAAATTAGCACTACAATAAAAAACACACCGCCAGGGCCCCATCTGCCATACAATACTAATATAAGG
>Ga0209098_1002655_pt1 | contig 15547 bp, 16 predicted proteins | sample AD_JPNHW1_MetaG_FD_184429 | JGI IMG/M metagenome (GOLD analysis project Ga0209098, IMG submission 184429) | Active sludge microbial communities of municipal wastewater-treating anaerobic digesters from Japan - AD_JPNHW1_MetaG (SPAdes) (version 2) | ecosystem: Engineered > Bioreactor > Anaerobic... | reverse complement strand
GCGGAAGAGTGGGCGCAGCTCGCGGATCATCTCGGCGACGAGCGCGAAGGCGTCGGCGTTGCGGCAGTCGAGGGTGTAGTGGCCCATCCGATCCCACCAGGAGAAGGGGAGCGCGGAGCCGTCGAGGTCGTACTCGTTGAGGTGCTGTTTGCGGGGGGCGACGAGCGCGGTGTAGAAGTGGCCGAAGGTGCTGAGCGAGGGGACGAGCTCGATGTGGTGGCGGGCGCAGTGCTCGTCGAGGGCGAGGATGTCGTCGGCGGTGAGCGGGTCGGAGCCGGCCCAGATGTCGGGGTGGTTGCGGAAGGCGAAGGTGTGCTCCACGTAGAGCTGGAGCTGGTTCAACTTGTAGTGCGCCATCTTCTCGACGAGGGCGAAGAGGGTGGCGCGGGTGGGAACCTTGCCGCGGGAGATGTCGTGGTAGAAGCCGCGTACCGAGAAATCGGGGCGGTCGGCGATGCGCAGTGCGGGGAGCTCGGCGGCGCATTGGCGGATGATCTGGAGGAGCGTCTGGAGCGCGTAGAAGAGGGCGGTGTCGTCGGCCGCGGCGATGGCGATGCCGGTGGGCGAGATTGCGAGCGTGTAGCTCTGCGGCGCGGCGCTCGCGGCGATGGAGCAGACGATGGCGCCGGTGGTGGAGGTGATGAACGGCGTGCGCTCGGTGCGGGCGGCGATCTCGTTGGCGATGCGCTCGGCAGTGTCGATGGTGGCCGGACCGACTCGGTCGGGGAGGACGATCCGGTCGGCGCGCGTGAGCGCGAAGGTGCCGCGGGTGTAGCGGATGTTCCGGGGCGGCGGGATGAACTGGAGCGCGGGCATGTGCGGCAGTCTGCCGTGTGCGACGGTGGCAGGGCAATGCCGGGAAACGGAAGGCGCTGCCGTACGGTTTTGCCGCTGATCACGGCCGGCAGCGACTGAAGTGGCTCGTGCGCCGGTCTAGGGAAAACGCCGATGCAGGTCAGACTAAACGATGGTCGGCTCGGCAATTTCCCGGCTCTACAAGCGCCTGGCTCGGGGGTAGAACCACTGACGGTCGAATAGCGGCGCGCTCGAGCAAGTTCCGGACATACCGGGCTCCCGACGGGCTACGGCCCGGCGCCGCACAGACCGAACGTATGACTACACAACGCATGCACACAGTAACTCAGACCTTCCGCTCAGTGGGAATCGCTGCCGCCTTGCTGCTCCTGGCCTTGCCCCGCGGCCTCGGTTCCGATGCCGCCACGGCAGTCTCGCCCGACGTGGCGCTGGCGCGGTTGTGCGAGGGCAACAAACGTTTTGTTGCCGCCGCCGCCACACATCCGGACGAGACGGTTGCCCGCCGCAACGAGCTGGTCTCGGGACAGCATCCTTTCGCCGTGGTCCTGACCTGCGCCGACTCGCGTGTCTCGCCCGAGATCCTGTTCGACCAGGGGCTGGGCGACCTCTTCGTGATCCGCAACGCCGGCAACCTCCTGGACGACCATGTGATCGCGAGCATTGAATACGCGGTTGAGCATCTGCACACCACGTTGGTCGTGGTGCTCGGCCACACGAAGTGCGGGGCGGTCACGGCAGCCGCTGCCGGCGGCGAGATGCCCGGGCATCTCCACAGCATCGCCGAATCGCTCGCCCCGGCCGTCGCCCAGGCCCGCAAGATGGGCGGCGATGTGGTCGAGTCTGCGGTGAGCATCAACGCCACCGAGGAGGCCAAGACCCTCGCCACCAAGGTTGAGATCCTCGCCGAGGCGGTGAAGGAGGGCAAAGTCAAGGTAGTGGCGGCCCGCTACGATATCTCCAACGGGCGGGTCGAGATCCTGCCGTAACCGAGGAATGGTGCGGCAGGCCTGGCCGACGATCCGCCGTCGGGCCTGCCGCGAAACCTACCCGCAGGCGGGTAGGTTTCAGGTTCGTCGCGGATCGAGGAAGTCCGACGCTGATAGCGTGGCTCTTCTTACGGCGCGGTGCGGCGGGGTAGCCAGTGCTGTGGGCGACGGATTTTCGCCCAGCGGTGGCGTCGCGAACCGGAGGCGGGCGACTAATCGGCGTGGAGCGTGACTTCGCCGGCGCGGAGATGGAGCGTGCGCCCGGCCGAGGTGCGCAGGATGAGCGCGCCGCCCTCGTCGATCCCACGAGCGACTCCGATATGCGTCTCGGAGCCCTGGCGCACGGCGATCGTTTTACCGGCGAGGAGGTCGTGGCGTCGCCAGAGTTTGGCTATGGCGGAGGCAGGTGGTGGAGAACCGAAGCGCTCGGCGGCGTCGAACACGCCGGCGACGACCTTGGCTGCGATGGCGTTCAGATCGAGCGGGTGGCCGGCTTCGCGGGCGAGGGTGGTGGCACGGGCGGCGATGTCGCGCGGCCAGGCGGAATCGGGGGTGGCGACGTTGAGGCCGAGGCCGAAGACGAGCTCACGGGTCTGGTCGGCGTCGCCACGGGTCTCGGTGAGCATGCCGGCGACTTTGCGCGGACCGAAGTGAAGGTCGTTGGGCCACTTGAGCTGCGGCGCGGCGCCGGTCTCGGCGGCGAGAAGTTCGCAGAGGTTGAGGCCGATCCAGAGGGTGAAGAGCGCAACCTGATCGGGCGGCAGGCTGGGGCGGAAGGCGACGGAGAGGTAGAGGTTGCCCGAGTCGGCGGGGCTGTGCCAGGTGCGGCCGAAGCGGCCGCGGCCGCGGGTCTGCTCGGCGGCGAGGACGACGAACGGTGTGGGGGCGCCGGTGGCGAGCTGGCGGCAGGCTTCCTCGTTGGTGCTGTCGACGCTGGGGAGATAGCGCAGCGGCGGGGCGCCGGTGGCAAGCAGGGCGCGGATCAGCGTGGCGTTGAGGGCGCTCGGGCGAGCCGTGAGCCGGTAGCCGCGGCTGTGGACGGGCTCGAAGGCGAAGCCCTCCGCTTCGAGGCGGTGTAGATGGCCCCACACCGCGACTCGGCTGAGTCCGACGACTTCGGCCAAGTGGGCGCCGGAGACGCAGCCGTCTCCCGCGGCGAGAAACTCGCGCAGGAGGAGGGTTTCGGTCTCGGTGGGGCGGGGCATTGGCGGGATTTCGGAATGCGGATCGGGTGTCCTGCGGGTTCCTCGATCGATGGCGGTACAAGGTCCCGGTCTGGACGTGCGGCTTGCGGCGAATTGGCGCAAGCCGCCGGTGGACTCACTCGCGCCAGTCGAGGCCCACGTCGATCCAAGCGGCGTGGTGGACGAGGGCGCCGGTGGAGATGTAGTCGAGACCGAGGGGCGCGAGATCGGGGATGGTGCGGAGGTTCACGCCGCCGCTGGCCTCGGTGAAGGCGCGGCCGGCGATGAGGGCGACGGCCTCCTTGAGCTGAGGCACGGTGAAGTTGTCGAGGAGGATGATGTCGGCGCCGGCTTCGAGCACGGGCGGGATCTGGGAGATGGAGTCGACCTCGACCTGGATGGGCAGTTCGGGCGCGGCGTCGCGGGCGCGGCGGACGGCGGCAGCGAGGCGCTCACCCGCGGTGGCGCCGGCGGCGGCGAGGTGGTTGTCCTTGAGCATGACGCGGTCGAAGAGGCCGAGCCGGTGGTTGGTGGAGCCGCCGCAGGCGACGGCGTATTTCTCGAGCATGCGCCAACCGGGGGTGGTCTTGCGCGTATCGAGGAGCCGGGTGCGGCTGTCGCCAAGGGCGTCGACGTAGCGGCGGGTGACGGTGGCGATGCCGGAGAGGCGTTGGAGGAAGTTGAGGAGCGGACGCTCGGCCTGGAGCAACACGCGGGAGGGGCCGGCGAGGGTGGCGACGATGGTGCCGGCGGGAACGCGGGCGCCGTCGCGCGCGCGTGGTTTCACGGTGCAGCCGCGGCCGTAGGCGCCGAGCACGAGCGGGACGAGGCCCAGGCCGCAGACGACGAGTTCTTCGCGGGCGACGAGGTCGGCGGTGCCGCGGCCGGTGAGGCGCTGGCCGAGGGTGGTGACATCGCCGGTGCGTCGGGGGCGCCGGCGCAGGCCGGCGCCGGCGAGGTCCTCGTTGCGGGCCATGGCGACGAGGCGGCGGAGGTAGGCGGGGTCGAGATCGGTCCAGCGCAGCTGGCGGTTGAGGTGGGCGAGAAGCTGTTTGCGGCTGAGGCGTGGCATCGGAGTGAGGACTGAAACCGTGGCTACGGGGCGTGGGGCAGGCAAAGGGAAAGCGGCAGGGCGGAGCCGGCGGGTTTCCATGGAAGCGGTCGGCTCGTGGCTGGGCTTGGGGCGGGAACGGGGTTGTTTCCTCAAATGGGCGCGGACGGGTGGAAGTGCGGGTGCTAGTGCCGATAGTAGCCAGCGATGGATCCGATGTCCTCATACCCCACTCGCGAGGCCTTGGTCTCGCCGATCGCCGATGGACACTACCGCCTGGTCAGCGCCAGCGACGCCCATCCGCTTACCTCCATCCTCTTCAGCAACCGCAAGGCCGCCCGCAACTGGGCGTTGGGAAAGGGCTATCAGGTCCGCGTGGGCGGCCTGCAAGGCGGACGTTGATCACGGGCTAAGTACTACCTTGCGCGAGCGCAATCGGGGTTCGGTTGCGCAGGTGGCTCGTTTGCCGAAACGACATCGAACGGGATGGATGTGATGGGGGCGTGCATGCCTGCATCAGGTGGGTGATCGGTTGCCGCTCCTCACGTCGTAGAATCGGCAAATCGCGCTAAAGACGCGGCAAATCGGCCGATTATAGCGAGAGCGGACAAGACCCTTCTCCGCAACCGCATGCCAAGCGCCGCACCCATCTCCGACACTGTTCTACGGGATCTCGTCAACAAAGCGATGTCCGACGTGCTGATCACCATGTTGGCGTTGAACTCCAAGCTGGTCTGGGTCTCCGACGATCACCCCGGCGAGGAGCCGCCGCCGCTGAGCCAGAACTCCCCGCTGGTCGTGGGCGCTGTCGGCTTCATCGGCGACATCAACGGCTTGATCTATCTCCACCTCGAGAGCGAATTCGCGAAGCTGGTCACGTGCAAACTCGTGGGGCTCTCGCCGGAGGACATCGACTCGGAGGGCGACGAAGTGGTCAACGATGCCGTGGGCGAGTTGACGAACATGACCGTGGGCGGATTCAAGAATGCCCTGTGCGACATGGGGCTCCCCTGCAACCTCACCATCCCGTCCATTCTGCGCGGCAGCAATTTCACCATCGAGCCGGCGACGAACGCGTTGCGCCACGTCTACCAGTTCGAGGCGGATGGCCGTAAAATGACCGCCGATCTGCTCCTTCAGTACAACGAGTAATTCCCGACACTCCTTCTACCCATGCGCTACAAGATTCTCACCGTGGACGACTCGAAGACCGTCCGCATCATCGTCAAGAAGGCGTTCAAGGGTTTCGACTGCGAGATCCTGGAGGCTTCGAACGGAGTCGAGGGATTGGCGGTCGCGGCGAAAGAAGCACCCGATGTGTGCCTGCTCGACATCACCATGCCGGTGATGGACGGCGTCGAGATGCTGACCAAGCTCAAGTCCGACCCGCTGCTGAAAAGCATCCCCGTGGTGATGCTCACGGCCGAAGGTGGCCGCGAGCATGTGCTGAAAATCGCCAAGATCGGTGTGCGCGACTACATCGTGAAGCCGTTCAAGGAAGAGCTTCTCGTCGAGAAGGTGATGCGGATCGTCGACATCAAGCCGCTCAGCGAAGCCAACCAGCGGATGAAGACGATCTTCGATCCGGCCGAGATTCTGGTGGTCGAGGACAAGCCTGCCATCGTGCAGCAGATCCAGGAGGGGCTGAAGCATACCCCGTGGCGTGTGCATGGCGTGAGCACCACCGGTGAGGCGATCGATTTCTGCGGCCGTACGATCCCGGACTTGGTCATGTCCAGCCTGTCGCTGCCCGAGGATGGCGGCTTCACGCTGTTCCGGATGCTGCGCACGAACATCAAGACGAAGTTCACGCCGGTCTTCGCCCTCGTGGTGAAGACGGAGACGGCGGCCCAGCAGCAGGCGCTGCAGGTGGGCTTCTCCGCCATCATCACCAAGCCGATCGAATTCTCGGAGCTCGAGACGCGCATCGCCAAGGCGATGAACCTCGACACCTCGCTGCGTTACTTCGCCATCGAGGAGAACTCGCTGATCATGCGTCTGCCGGAGCAGATGTCGCCGATCACGATCAACGAGGTGACCAGCTACATGAAGGGCAAGGTCTCCGGCGCGGTGGACAACGGCGTGGGCCGTTCGATCATCGACATCAGCAAGCTCAAGACCTTGGACATGCCGGTCATCAAGCTGCTGTTCTCGTACATGCAGTCCTGTTCGGAGGTCTCGATCCAGTATGTGCTCGTCGGCAATGCGGTCGTGATCAAGGAGTGCAAGGGATTCGAGGACACGAAGAACTGGACCTTCTTCGACAGCCTCGAGCTGGCCAAATCCAGCTTCTCCGGAGAGGCCGCGCCTGCCGCTACTGCGGCCGGCTGAGCCAGCCCATGTGATCCTTCGAGCCCGGCATGCTGTGCCGGGCTTTTTGTTACGCTCGCCTTCCCGGTGGCGGGGCCGGCGCCGCTTTGTCGCCCACAGTTGTGCCCCGAGCCGGAGTGTCGCTCCGGCGGAGGATCTCGGCGACGGTGGGTTGTTGCGGGTTTCTTCCTTTGCGAGGGCGGCGATGCGCGGCAGAGTCGCCCGCGATGTCGGACAAGACTTTTCTCGCCAGGCTACGCACAGCCTTTTTCACCGGGCTCATGCTCCTCGCGCCGTTGGGCGTGACGATCATAGTGTTCGTGTGGCTGGTGTCCCAGGTGGGCGGGACGTTTAGGAACTATTTCTTCTTCTGGGTGCCGGCGGTCTGGCTGGGCGACCCGAAACTGGCGCTGATCTGGGACATCCTTTCGACCGCGATGGTGGTCGTGTTCATCACGACGCTCGGCTTCGTCTCGAGCTGGGTGCTCGGCCGCTATTTCGGCGAACACGCGGAGCGGCTCATCGAGGGCATCCCCGGCATCGGGCCGTTCTACAATGGCGTGAAGCAGATCGTGCAGACGTTCGGAGCGGAGAATCGCGCAGCTTTCTCGAAGGCGGTGCTCGTCGAGTTCCCGCGCACCGGCAGCTACGCGGTCGGGTTCCTCACCAACAACTCGGGTGGCGAGGCCAGCGAGAAGACGGGCAAGGATCTGGTGTCGGTCTTCGTGCCGACGACGCCGAACCCGACCTCGGGTTTCCTCGTGCTCGTGCCGCGCGGCGAGGTGCACGAGTTGTCCATGAACGTGAAGGACGCCATGAAGTTCATCATCTCCGGTGGCGCGGTGCTGCCCGACCAGACCGGCGGTGACCCCGTGCCGGTCCGCCAGCCGGCGTCGCCCGGCCCGGTGAAACGGTAAACAGGAGACAATGCCGGGCCAGACGCTCCAGACCACGGGCTTCATCCTTGAGAAGCCGCCTGCGGAGGACCGCCACCAGAAGGTGCTGCTGCTGAGCCCTGAGCACGGCCAGATGCTGTGCTTCCAGCGCATCTCCTCGCGGCAGCCGGCGGTGGCGCTCGACCTGTTCGACGAGGTGGCGGCGACGCTCACCAGCACGAACCAGGGGCGCACGTGGTTCTTCGGCGAAGTGCAGGTGCTGCGGCGTTTTGCCGGAATCGGGCTGAGCTTCGCGGCGCTGAAGGAGGCGTCGGCCTTCTCGCAGCTGCTGGTGCGCAACCCGGTGCACGAGGAGAGCCGTGGCGCGGTGTTGCGGCTGCTCGGCACTGCCTTGCAGGCGTGGAACGACGGCCGGCGGGCCGACGCCGTGGCATTGAAAGCTCTCTACACTTTCGCGCGCGACGAGGGTTACCCGGTGAAGGAGGAGTGGGCGGCGGGGCTGCGCGGGAGCGACCTGGAGAATGCGCGGCGTGTGCTCAACGAGCCGCTGGCGGCGCTGGACGGGATCGATCCGGACTCGGTGGCTCGATTGCTCGAACGCCTCCGCAGCTACCTGCGCGGCGGAAGCGCGGAGCTGACGCTGGAGTAGGCGCGGAGCTGACGGCGGACCACCTCATGCGCCGGCCTCATTGTAGGGCCCGACCTTGGTCGGGCCGAGATTGGGCGGGGATCGGGGATTGCACGGCGGACTGCGTCGGAGGGGGGCCACGAGCAAGCTCGGGCCCTACGCGGAGGACCGTGAGAAGGCGGAGCGGCGCTCTTGAGAACGGCGACGACCGTGGTCGCGCCGCTACGGGCAGCGGCTCAGTGGCCGAAGGCGAACTCGGGCATCTTCTTTGCGGCGCGGAGCGCGGCCAGCGCCTGACGCTCGGCGCCGCGCATCTGCTTACGGGTCAGCGGGGCGTGGTCGTCGTAGCCGGCGAGATGGAGGTACCCATGGACAAGGTACAGGGTGAGCTCCTCGGCGAAGGCGTGGTCGTGCTGGGCGGCGTAGGTGCGGGCGGTGTCGACGGAGATGCAAATCTCACCGGCCTGCTCGTGCCCGGGCGTGGCGGGGGGGAAGGTGATCACGTCGGTGCGCGAGGGGTCGTCGAGAAAGTCGGCGTGGAGCCGGGTGAGCGCGGGGTCGGTGAGGAAGGCGACGGAGAGTTCGCCGGCGGGGAGGTGCCAGGTGCCGCGGTTGCAGTCGGTGGCGGGGGCGGCTGCGGCGTCGAGGGCGTGGATGGCCGCGGCCACGGCGGGGCGGGTGAAGCGGAGCTTGGGGTGGCCGCAGTAGACCTTAACGGGGCGGCTGTTTATCGCGGGCATGTTCGGCGGTGGTGGGATCGGCTGCGGGCTGTGGGGCCGGGGGCGGGGAAGCGGGCTCGGGCGCGGGGTAGGCGATGCGCGAGTGGAGCATGTTGAGCAGCGTGAACTCGAAGCTGGTCTTGATCTTGGCGATCTCGGCGAGGGTGATCGGGCATTCGTCGAGCTGGCCGTCGTCGATGCGTTCGTTGAAGAGGCGCTCGATGAGTTCGGCGAGGCTTTGGCGGGTGGGGGTGCGGAGGGAGCGCGAAGCGGCTTCGACACTGTCGGCGAAATGGATGATCGCGTTTTCCTTCGTCTGCGGCTTGGGCCCGTCGTAGCGGAAGGGGGCCTCGTTGATCTCGGCGAGGGAGACGTTGTCGGTCTGGCCGGGTAGCGTGGTGCGGAGCTCTTTGCGGGCGCGCTGGTAGAAGTACTGGATGAGCGTGGTGCCGTGATGCTGGCGGATGGCGTCGGTGACGAGCCTGGGGAGGCGGTGGCGCGTGGCGAGGTCGACGCCTTCGGTGATGTGCGCGCGGATGATCGTGGCGGAGGCGTGGGGGCTGCAGTCGTCGTGCGGATTGGCGCGGTCGCGCTGGTTCTCGGTGAAGAACTCGGGCTTGGCGGTCTTGCCGATGTCGTGGAACAGCGCGGCGACGCGGCAGAGGAGGGGATTGGCGCCGATGGCCTGCGCGGCGTTCTCGGCGAGGTTGGCCACCATGAGGCTGTGGTGGTAGGTGCCGGGGGCGTCGATCTGGAGGCGGCTGAGCAGGGGGTGGTTGTAGTCGGTGAGCTCGAGCAGCGTGATGTCGGTGGTGCGGCGGAAGAGGGCTTCGAGGACGGGGATGAGCCCGGTGACGGCCATGCCGGTGAGGAGACCGACGCCAAGGCCGACGCCCATCTGTCGCAGGACGATGAGGATGGCTTCGCGGTTGTCCGTGCCGATGTTCTCGGCGGCGCCAAGAAGGAGTGCGAAGCCGGCCACGGAGATCCCGGAGAGGTAGCCGGCGCGGATGACGCGGCCGCGTTGGCGGGCCCGGCGGCAGGCGAAGATGCCGACCATCGAGGCGAAAAAGGTGACGACGAGGACGTCGAGCCGGTTGCCGTAGATGACGGCGGTGAAGAGCGAGACGACCAGCGCCATCATGATCGCCGGCCCGGTGCCCAGCAGCACGGTTACGATCAGGGGGGCGAGGGCGGTGGGGGCGACGTAGGGCAGGATGGCGGCCAGTGCGGGGTGGCGGACGAAGAGCCCGAGTCCGCCGAGTTCGAAGACGAGGCGGACAAGGGAGAGATTCAACACGACCACCAGGCCGAGAAGCCCGAGGCGGCTGTTGCTCGTGAGCGACGCGCGGTCCTCGAGGCGGATGTAGAGCACGGCGGCCAGGACCATGGCCAGCACGAGGAGCATGCGGCCGAAGAGTTGGAGATATCCGGTGACCTGCACGCTGCCCTGATCCATGAGGAACTGCCGATGGGCGGAGAGCATCTCGAACTGTTCGGCGCCGATGCGCATACCCGGCTCGGCGAGGACCTGGCCTTTCTGCACCGTGACGACCACGGGCTTCTGGGCGGCGGCGGCACGTGAGCGTTGTTGGGCGGTGGATTCAGAATCGAAGACGAGGTTGGCCGTGAGCCCGTTGTGGAAGAGGCGGAAGAGCGCGCTGGCTGATTCGTGCCCGATGCTGTCGCGGGAGGTTGTCTCCGCGGTGAGGTTGATGCGCAGGAAGGTGAGCGCCTCCTCGCGGGACTGAACGCGTGTCTGGACCACTGCGCCGTCGGAGTCCCGGAGCTGGTAGGCGGTCATCGCGCCGTTGGCGGCGGCGACGAGGTCCTGGTCGTTGTCGTAGATCCCCTCGCTGTAGAGCTCCTGGAGGGTCGCGAGCCCGTTCTGGAGTGCGGAGGTGCGGGTGCGGCCAAGCCGGAGGAGGGTGGCGATATCCTCGGTGGAGACGTGATAGGGGCCGCGGATGTTGAAGGCTTCGACGAGGGACTCGAGCTCGGCGGTGTGCTCTCGCAAGGACTCGGCGCGTGCCGCGGGTGCGCCCCCGAGGTAGTGCTGCTCGAAGCGATCGAGCTCCGCGGCGAACTCGCGCAGGTGCAGGGCGAACTGCTCGTAGGGCGCCATCTCGATGTGGAACACCGGGGGGATGCGCTGTGCGGCCTGCTCGCGGGTCAGCCGTGTGTGGAGATCGCTGGTGTAGCTGAACGTCTCGGCGGCCACGATGCGCACGCTGGCCAGCTGGTTCTCCTGCAGCGGGAGGGCGACAGGGGAGACGCCGACGTAGCTGACTGCGGCGATGGCGAGGACGGTGGCCGCCAGGACGGCCGCGGAGATGAGTCGGTTCGTCTCCAGAAAACGCAGGACGGACGGACCGTCGAAGTGCGCGGTAGGCGGCTTGGCGGGCGCGGGCGGGCGTGAGAAACGGGCGAGCCAGTTCATCGGCGAGGCAGGCATGTTGGAGGGTAGAACCGGGGTGGTCGAGCCTGCCCTTTCGGTGCCGTTTCGAGCCGATTGTGCGCAGCGCAGGAGACCGGATGAAGGTGGCGGTCGGAAAGTGACCGGGACGAAACACGTTGCGCCGGTCCCGGTCGGTAACCTGAATCGAGCCGGCGCGTCTCCCCAGACGTGCCTGTTGCACTCACAACACCATGGACGACCAAGCGCCCGACTATGACGCATTGCTGGACGGTGTCCGCCGCGGCGATCAGGTCGCGGCGCGCGCGCTCGTCGAGGTGCTGCACCCGCTCGTCCGCAAGATCGTGCGTTCGCACCTGCCGCGGCGCGTGGCCGAGGAGGACTTGGCGCAGGAGGTCTACCTGAAGATGTTCAGCCGACTCGAACAGTACCGAGGCGAGATGCCGTTGCCGCACTGGGTGTCCCGGATTGCGGTGACGACTTGCATCGACCACCTGCGCTTCCAGCAGCGGCGGCCGGAGCTGCGCTGGGCCGATCTCTCGGAGAACGAGGCCGAGGTGCTCGATGCCGTGCTCTCCAGCAGCGATGGCGAGGATGCGACCGATGCGATGGCCGCGAAGGAGCTGGTGGGCCGCCTGCTCGAACAACTTTCACCCGCCGACCGCACCGTCATCACTCTCCTCGATCTCGAGCAGAAGTCCGTGGCCGAGATCCGCGAACTGACCGGGTGGGGGACGAGCATGATCAAAGTCCGCGCTTTCCGCGCACGGCGGAAATTGCGCAAACTCTTCGAACAGCTAGAGCGAAAGGAACGCCCATGAAACGCCAGGATCCTTGGATGAAACTCGTCGCGGCCGCCCGCCGCGCCCCCGCGGAAGAATCCGCGGAACTGCCGCTCGGTTTTGCCACGCGGGTGGCGGCGCTTGGGCTGGCGCAACGCCGCGAGCCGGCGGACCTCTTCGGAGCCTTCGCCCTGCGCGCGCTTGGCGTTGCCCTCGCCGTGTTGATCACTTCCGCGGCGGTTGGATTCCCGCTCACCTCGGCGAACGCCTCCGAGAACTCCACCTCCGACGAGATGGACGATCCGGTGGCGGAGTTTGTGGCCCAACTCTGAACATGTTCACCAAACCACGTACGATCCTTGTCCTCACCGGCATCTTTGTCGCCGGCGCGGTGAGCGGTGTGTTCCTTGCCCCGGTGCTGCGGTTCCGCGGCCATGCCCCGATGCATCGCCCCTTCCAGGAACGCGGCATGGAGCGCCTTGAGCATGCGTTGGACCTGACGACCGAGCAGCGTAGCCAGGTGGCCGAACTGATGCGGCAGACCGGACTCGAGCTCGAGAAGCAGCGTCGTGAGGCGTGGCGCGGTAGCGCAGCGCTCATCGACGACCTCAACGCGAGGATTGCCGCGCAACTTACGCCGGAGCAGCGGGTGAAGTTCGAGACCTACAGAAACGCCCAGCGCGAGCGCCTGCATCGCCGTTTTGGCGACCGCGATCCGCGCCGGCACCATGGACCTGGCTCGATGCCCTCGCCCGGCGAGACGCCTCCGCCCGATGGTATGCATCCCGATGCCGAACGGCACGGCGAACTCCCACCACCGCCCGACGGGCCGCCGCCGGACATGCCGCCGGACGACACCGAGCCTGCACCGCCAGCTGCACCGCAGAATTGAGACCCGCTAAACGCCGCGCCAAACGCGGCGTTTTTTCTGCCAGAATCTGATTGCCGCACCCGGGAGTGCCACCCACCGTCCGCCCCGGCCAGGTCCCATGCATGGGCAGGCGCGTGAACTCCGCCAGGACCGGAAGGTAGCAACGGCAACGACGTTCTCCCAGTGCCGTGGGGTGCCTGGCCACTTTCATTTTCCCGCGGGCAGAGCTGCCCGTTTAGTGCACCGCGACTGAGCGGCGAGTGCCTCGCCAAGGTGGCCTGCGTTCAACAAGGAACCGGTGTTTGCGAGCGCTCAGGTGAACGCTATCTTTCCGCCCAATGCTTCACGTAGGCGAACGCTTGCCTGCCTATTCCGGCAATCTCCCGACGGGCTCGGCCGTGGGCCTGGCTCGAGGTGCTGTGTACCTGAGCCGCAACGACAGTTCTCCCGGAGCAAGCGCCGCCGCCGCGGAGGCGCAGGACAAGGATGGAAGCTCTTTTGCGCAACAGGAGTCGGCTGCCGAAAATGCCGTAGCCGACGCCAGCGGCGGTGCGGCTGATGCCGAACAGGATCCGCAGGTCGCGGCGGCGGTCGAGCAGCTGCGATCCACCGATCGTGCCGTGCGTGCCCACGAGGCCGCCCATATCGCGGCTGGTGGCAGCTATGTCAGTGGAGCCGCGAGTTACACCTACCAGACCGGTCCCGACGGGCAGCGTTACGCGGTGGGCGGGGAGGTTTCGATCGACACCTCGCCGGAGTCCACACCGGCAGCGACGATCCGGAAGATGGAGGCTGTTCGCGCGGCCGCGCTGGCCCCGGCCGACCCGTCGGCCACGGATCGCGCGGTCGCCGCGTCCGCCGCGCAGGTCGCCGCGCAGGCGCAAACTGAGCTGCGCAGTGAGCAGTCTGGCGAGATTGGCCAGGCTGCAGCGGGGGCATCCGCGGAAGAGAGCCCGGAGTCTATCCCCGAACAGGCGACTGCATCGTCCGATACCGAGCAGGCCATCGCGGGCGGGCTGGGAAGCTTGGTTCGCGCGACGTACGCGGCTGCGAACACGCCTTGGACCGAGCCGGCGTTCCGAGTTGCCGCCTAGAGCTGCCCCGCACTTCCGAAACGCCCTGTCCCGAGTCTGCGAGCAGATGGAGTGTCGGCCGGGCCGGACGTACCAAACGCGATCAATGGCGGGCGCGCGCCTCGGTGATGACTTGTGAGAGGCGGAGTGCGGCAGCCCGTGGGTCGATCGCGGCGCAGATTGCGGACACGACTGCGATGCCGTCGGCGCCGGCTGCGAAAGCACGGGCCGCATTTTGCATCGAAATGCCGCCGATGGCGACGACGGGGCGGTCGATGCGCTTGCGCAGTGCAGCGAACTCGGTCTCGCCCAGCACGGGCGCGGCGTCGGGTTTCGTGCCGGTGGGAAAGAGAGGCCCGAGACCGACGTAGTCGACGGTGCCATCGATGGTCTCCAGTTGGGCGGCTTCGGTTATCGAAAGGCCGATGATCGCGTGGCGCCCGAGCATGGTGCGGGCGGCGGCGGGAGGCAGGTCGTCCTGCCCGATGTGCACGCCGTCGGCACCGATGGCGTGGGCGACGTCGATGCGGTCGTTGATCAGGAGCGGGATGCCGAGCGGGCGCAGGTGGGCGAGCAGGGTGCGTCCGGCCTCCGCGAGCACGCGGGCTGGGCCGGCCTTGTCGCGGAGTTGCACGATGGTCACCCCGCCCGCGACGGCGGCGGCCACCGTTTCGACAACGCCACGGCGAGCGGTCATCTCGGGATCGGTGACGAGATAGAGCGAGAGGTCGAAACGCTGGGACATGGGGCGAGACAATGGCCGCGGCCGCGGTTTCTGCGAGCAAGGAGACTTGTTCCTTTACCGACTTTTTGCCTTCACGCGCGTCCCGCGTCGGCGAGAGTTCCGGCATGTCTACCGCACTCGCCATCTGTGGAAGCCCGCGTCGCAACGGAAATACCGAGATCCTGCTCCGCCGCTGTCTCGACCGCCTCGCCAGTCAGGGCATCAAGGGCGAGCTGGAACTCCTGGCCGGCAAGGACATCAAGGGCTGTGGAGCCTGCGGCGGCTGCGGCGAGGCCAAGGATGGGAGCTGCCCGGGCGGCGCCGGCGACGATTTCCAGGCGATCTTCGAGAAGATGGTGCGTGCCGACATCATCATCGTCGGTTCCCCGGTGTACTTCGGCTCGGCCACGCCCGAGTTGATGGCGCTGCTGGACCGCGCCGGCTACGTGGGACGGTGCAACGGCGGCCTGCTTTCGCGCAAGATCGGCGGCCCGATCGCCGTGGCTCGACGTGCAGGACAGAACTTCACCTACGCCCAGCTGCTGTTCTGGTACATGATCAACGACATGGTCGTGCCCGGTTCGAGCTATTGGAATGTGGCGACGGCCCGCGATCCTGGCGCCGTGAACGACGACGCTGAGGCCCTGACCACCATCGACCGCTTCGCCGACAACCTGGCTTGGCTGGCCGGCAAGCTGCGCTGAGCGCGGGCGGCGGCGCGGCACAGCGCGCGAGTGGGCGGCGGACATGAGTCCGTTTCATAGTTGCCGGCTGCGTGCGGCCTGTCCGCAATCGCGGCACTCCCATGGCCACCCGGATCGGCTTCGACAACGAACGTTATCTTGAACAGCAGAGCGCGGCGATTCTCGAGCGCGTGAAGGGCTTCGACAGCAAGCTCTACCTCGAGTTCGGCGGCAAACTGCTCTTCGACTACCACGCCTCGCGCGTGCTGCCGGGGTTCAATCCCAACGTGAAGATGCAGCTCCTGCAGAAGCTGCGCGACCAGGCCGAGGTCGTGATCTGCATCTTCGCCGGCGACATCGAGAAGAAGAAGATGCGCGCCGATTTCGGGATCACCTACGACACCGACA
>Ga0209098_1002654_pt1 | contig 15547 bp, 15 predicted proteins | sample AD_JPNHW1_MetaG_FD_184429 | JGI IMG/M metagenome (GOLD analysis project Ga0209098, IMG submission 184429) | Active sludge microbial communities of municipal wastewater-treating anaerobic digesters from Japan - AD_JPNHW1_MetaG (SPAdes) (version 2) | ecosystem: Engineered > Bioreactor > Anaerobic... | reverse complement strand
ACAAAACAGGCATCAATGTGAAGAAAGAGGATATTGACGAAAAAAGGATAACGTATCATCCCAAAATACCTGAGCTAAATTATCGAATTTATCCGTAAATTTGAGGAAGTTATTTTGAAAGTTTTACATAGCAAGTTCAGATCCGAAAAAAATAATGGGCTATTCTAATCAACGAAAAATTATTAATATAACGGATAAAAAAAATAATTTGCAACAGGAAAGAATATCAATGGCTAAGAAAATTTCTGTGGTTAAGAAATTACAAAAAAGTTCAAAAGAAACAAATACTGTTAATAAACAAAAATCTGGAATGAATGCTGCGTTAATTATAGGACTCGTTTTAGCGTTAGTTGCTGTAATTATTGCATTACTTGTAAGCTTATTGGTTGGATTAATATTGGCGGTTGTTGCTTTGATAATAACAATAATTGGTGCTATTATAAGAGCTAAAAGTAATAGAAACGTTGAAATTGTTCCTGATGGTACGAATTTATAACAATGAAAAATTACTCATCCGATGACTACTAATGAAGCAAGTTTCAAGTTCTTGGCTGAGTTGAAAAAAATGGAGACGAGGACTTTATATTAAAAATCAAGCTTGACCCGGCAAAGCTTTTTATCGGGGGCGGAACTGAAAAGTCAAAATAGTAAGGAAAATTAAAATGAAAGTTATATGAAGAAAATTTACTTGTTTGTTTTAATATCTATTTCAATAAGCGTCTTTGTTTCGGCTCAAAATAGCAAGCAGGATGTAGTTTATTTAAATAATGGAAGTATAATAAGGGGTAAAATAACCGAACAGATATACAATACATCTTTAAAAATACAAACTGCTGATAACAACGTTTTTGCATATAATCTGGACGAAATTTCAAATATTAAAAGAGAATTAGTGCCAGCAGTAATAAACGATACACATGACACTATTGTTTTGAAAACCGGGCAAATTATCACAGGCAAAATTATCGAGCCGATAACCAGTACTTTATTAAAAATAAAAACCGCCGAGAGTAGTATCTTCGTTTTTCGGATAAACGAAATTAATAAAACATCAAAAGAGATTTCTCAAACACTTCAAAACAATGCTGTTTTAGACAGTATTAATAATTTGAAAGCAAAAGATTCTATCAATAAAGTATTAAGCATTAACAATAACTTACGTGCTGGAGCCTCAACAATTAGGCATGATAGAAAGAAGTATTATCAAAACGGACAACCAATTTCTTTTCGTGAAGTAAAAATTATTTTGGCAAATAATCCTGCCTCAGCACCTGAGATTAGTAAATACAAAACAATTAATGGGGTAAGTACTGCAATTTATGTAATTGGTGGTATGGCTGCTATTGGTGGCAGCATTGTGTCCCTTGTATCTACAGCCAGCCAGGTCGCTACAGTCAGTCATGGAAGAATCACCTATCCCCAAAGGGATTATACAGGGACTGTTATTATGTTTGGTGGTATTGGATTAGAACTCGTTGGAGCGTTGGTTGGTCTTGGGAAAAAGAAACATCTTGAAAATTCAATCAATAATTATAATTCAAACTTCCAGAACACCAGTTATTTTCCTGTCAGATTCGATTTTATGGCAAATTCCGATGGCTTGGGAATAAGAATGAGGTTTTAAGTATTATGAATATCAAAATAATTCCCATGAAAAAATTATCCTTTTATTATGTGTTGCCATAACTGTAACTGTTTTTGTGAGCTGTAAAAAATGTGTTACCAGTACTGAGGCTGGCAGTCATTATACAACAGATTGTTGTGGAACTACTCCGGATGTAAACAAATTTGAAAGTGATTTGAAAAGCGAGGGTGCTAAAGTCGGGCAAAGCTGGTCATGTGTGACTCAATAGCCATGTCACTCAGACTTCTTATTCGGAATTGGAGACCAGAACCCACTTAATAAACGTGGCCTTACCAAAAATCTTGAAAAGTCTAATGAGGAAGAAAAAACTAAAATTAATATTATGAAAAAACTTACTGTTATAATTTGTTTGTTGCTTCTTGTTAAATGCTTATCAGCACAGGATATTATTACCATGAAAGATGGTACACAGATTAAATCCAAAATTCTTGAAGTAACTCTTACGGAAATTAAATACAAAAATTTTGATGAGTTGGAAGGATCTACATATACGGTACAAATGGGTGATATATCAGGATTCAGCTATGAAGAAAAAACGGATGCTGAAAATGGTAGGCAGGATGTGGTTTATTTGAAAAATGGAAGTATTATCAGGGGCAAAATTACCGAAAAGATAAACAAAAAATCTTTAAAAATACAAACTGCCGATAGTAATGTTTTTGCTTATAACTTTAACGAAGTATCAGATATAAAAAAAGAATTCGTACCGATAGTTAAAAATATTCCCAAAGACACAATTGTTTTGAAAAGCGGGCAAATTATCTTAGGCGAAATTACTGATTGGAAAGAAAATACTTCATTACAAATACAAACAGCCGAAAGTAGTATTTTCGTTTTTCCGAAAAACGAAATTATTAAAACGCCCATATATATTTCTCAAACAACGCAAAGCCATAATAAAGAAAGCCATAATAAAGAAAGTGGTTTTACAAACATTACAGAATTCAATTTCGCAATGTACGATATTGATGATATTTATGAAGATTATGATTTTGGAATCCAGACTATTAATGGGTACAAATTCAACAGACACTTAAGTCTTGCATTAGGAATAGGCGCTTATTTTAAAGCAAAGAGCTTCCCTTTGTTTGTAGATTTCCGGTATAATTTTTTAAAATCAAAAGTAACACCTTTTCTTGCTTTGGATTTGGGATATTGTATTTTTACAGGTAATGATTTTATTACAGGAAAACCAGAAGTTAATGGTGGTCTGTTGGTTGCTCCTGCCTTTGGGCTTAAGTTTTTTATATCACCCAAAACCGCGATAAATATTGGTGTTGGTTATTGGATGCAGCAAAGTGAATGGTCTTCATACACCCTCGAATATTGGGGATGGCGGAAAACCGGTTCAGGAATCCATTATTCCCATAATATTGCTATAAAATTTGGATTATCGTTTTAGTATAAATGCCACAACAGTTGATTGAGGATTCGTTAAATTTAAAACAATGAAAAAAACAATTCTTTTATTTGGGGCATTCATGATGTTGCTTAGCATTTCCATGAACGCCCAGCCTATATTGTCACCAACAGTGATATCTTCTTCCGGGGGTTTTTACACGGATGGAAATACCCTGCTCTCATTTACTGTGGCTGAAATGACCATGGTGCAAACCTTTATACAACCAACAAATATGCTGACACAAGGGTTTCAACAACCAGAGACTGATCCCGTTTCCATTGCAGAAAACGAAGTAGCACAGGGCGCGGTTGTGATATATCCCAATCCTAACAACGGACAATTCAACATTAGTTATTATGCCGATAACGATAACAAATATGTGGTCAGGATATACAACATGGTTGGCCAGGTTGTATTTACCAAGTCCATTGTCGCAGAGATTGGAGCGAACACCATCATAATAGATATCGGACAATACAGGCAGGGTGTTTATATGCTTGAACTGATGTCAATCAGTTTAAACGGAAAAAAGAACAGTAGTATTCATAAGATCAATTTAGTTTATTAATTTTTAAAACAAAAACAATATGAAAAAAGCAATTTTTACACTTTTAGGTACGCTTATGATTCTGGCATTTGTGAATCAAACCTTTGCCCAGGTGCCACAGGGATTCAATTATCAGGCTGTAGCCCGTAGCATAGGCGGAGCGCTAATAACGAATCAATCCTTAGGCGTTATGCTTACCATTCATCAGGGTTCAGCCGGAGGAACTGTGGTTTATTCCGAAAGGCAAACACCAACAACCAATCTGTTTGGTTTGTTCACCGTTACTGTTGGTCAGGGAACCTTTTTAAGTGGCAGCGCTTTTAATACCATTAATTGGAGTAGCGGAAATTACTGGCTGGAGGTCGGGCTGGATGTGAGTGGCGGAACAACTTACTCTTCTATGGGAAGCTCGCAGTTGTTGACTGTGCCGTATGCTATGTATGCAAGTAGTTCTTCTACCGCGTGGAATGATATTACTGGTAAACCAAATTTTGCCACGGTAGCCACATCGGGAAGCTATAATGACCTGATAAATAAACTAACGGCAGGTTCAGGAATTACGATAAACGGCAGTAATGTTATTAGCACCAACATGACACTTTCTGTTTCAAATGCAGGAGATACCTTACATCTTAATCCCGGGAATTATGTAATTATTCCTGGAATTAGTTCTGTTAATTCATCACAACCTCATGTTACAACCAATGTGATTACAACCATCACAGCAACTACTGCAATTTGTGGATATACCGTTACTATGACAGGCCTGCCAGTAATCACAAAAAGAGGAGTCTGCTGGGGTACTCAAACCTTACCTGACACTTTAGGTTATCACACATATGATGGGGGTGGAACCGGCTCTTTTCAAAGTAACTTGACAGGGTTATCTCCTAATACAATTTATCATGTACGTGCTTATGCTGTTAATGCAAATGGACTTTATTATGGGGCGGAATTGGACTTTACCACATCTATTACATGTCCAACAGTTACTACTTCAGATACAACTTATGTCGGAACAACTACAGCAACCTGTGGTGGCGATGTCATTGATAACGGAGGCGCTAATGTTACGGGTAAGGGTGTTTGTTGGAGTACTTCACAGAACCCAACATATAGCAATTCGCACACATCAGATGGTACTCTTAACGGCCCTTTTACAAGTAATATGACAGGTTTATCTTCAAACACTCTTTATTATTATAGGGCTTATGCTACCAATAATAATGGCGTTAGTTATTGCTATGGCATTCAAAAAAGTTTTACAACTGATTGTACACCACCAATAGTACTAACAGATACAATATTTAGCTCAGGCTGCACTTCTGCAATTATTCAATGCCATATTCCTTCTGCAGGTTGTGCATCAGTAACTGAAAGAGGTATATGTTGGGGCACTATGTCGCTCCCTGATATTTACGGTTATGGAACAAAAGTTAGCAATGGCAGCGGTACAGGTGGTTTTAATTTTACCTTGAATACCCTGGTGCCTAACACAACCTATCGTGTGCGTTCGTATGCCATTTCAAATAGTGTTGTCACATATGGTGCTATAAAAACATTCTCTGTCCCGGCTTCCTATTATGCAGGTTTTGAAACCGGTATGCCTACGGGATGGACGGGTATGTGGGCCGTATCAACCGATAGCCCTTATGAGGGCTCTTATTGTTTAAAATCGGTTAATGTGCCTGATTCAGTTCAATTTACTAGAACAATAAATGTTGCGGGTCAAATATCGTTTTTCCACAGTGGTGATGATGGCTATGGCGGTTCATATCAATCACACACTTTATTTTATATTGACAATATACTTCAAGGAAATTTTGGTGATGAAGGATGGACAATACATACATACCCTGTTACAGCAGGTACTCATACATTCAAATGGAAGAATAATGGTGGTGGTATGTATTACAACAGAGTATACATTGATTATATAATAATTTGCCCGTAAGAATTTAAACAATTTTGGTAGCGAAAATAATAATAGTTTGTAGTTTATAAAAATAACAGCAAATGAAAATCTGGAAAATTCTAAAAACATTAACATTTGTAGTTGCTATGTTTTTTCTGATCATTGGAAAAGTATCAGCACAACCAATTACACCCGTTTCTGGTTGCTACCTCGGAGCATATTTAGGCTGCGGCATCAATGATTTTTGTTGTTCAACTCCAAAAAATTTCAATGATTCAACCGGTAAAAAACATGCCTTTTTTACACGTTATATTGAGAGTAATTCTTGGGCTAATCTGACTGATGCTGCTTTATGGAATTGGGCAGAGTCATTGAAAGACACGGGTATTAATGCCACGCCCGTACTGTTTGTAAAGCCGGGATGTTCATTTGATTCAATTAGCAATAGCTTGTTAGACAGCAATTATTCGGAGTTTGCTCAAAAGTGCGTAGATTATAATTGTCCTATATTGTTTGCTTTCGGTTATGAAATGAACGGATGGTGGGCGCCTTATTGCGATACTTCCGGAATAAAATATATAGCCGCTTACCAGCATGTTTACAATATTATCCATTCCGTTGCGCCAAATGTGCAGTTTTGCTGGGTTCCTTTACAGGTATGGGGACAAAAGCCTTATGACCGTTTTTATCCTGGCGATATTTATGTCGATTGGGTAGGGTTAAATGTGTATGACAGGGATTATGATTGTATCAATCTGTGTACTTCAGGCATGTTTACTTCGTCTATAGATGCGGATTCATTTTATACAGTATATTCTGCCAATAAAAATAAACCAATGTTAATCGGTGAAACAGCCCTGTTTGATGCAAATTTAGATCCTTATATTTCAACACCGTTGACTTATCAGCAACAAGCCGATGAGAAGAATGATTGGATAAATCAGGTTTATGATACGGCAACGTTATTAAGCAATTATCCCAACATCAATCTTATATGCTATTTTCATACAAGAAAGGTGGAATCTTTTACTTCTATATGTATCCCCACTCCGGTTGATATAACTGCTGATTGGCGAATACCTTTAGACACAGCAAATGACCTTTATCGTTCTTTAATATCCAATTCTTATTTTTTGACAAAAGAACTGGATTCTTGTATATTTGCTTCAATTAATGAAAATAATATTAATGCAGATGACTTTCTGCATGTATATCCCAATCCGGCAAGTGAAAAAATCACTATTGAAACTCAGGAAAAGAGCATTATTGAAATACTAAACATACAAGGACAACTTGTCAAATCCATTAAATCAAATGATAGCAAAACAAATATTGATGTTTCTGCTTTACAAAGTGGGATGTATTTGGTGGAAGTGAAAACGGAAAATGGGGTGGTAGTAAGGAAGTTTGTGAAGGAATAATTTGATGATTTGATGATGTGATAATGTCAGGATTGATTTAATAAGTAAGAAGAGCAGAGAATGAATGTATAACCTTTAAAAATCGAAAAATTATGAAACAAAAAAACAGAATTTGGATTTACTCCTTAATATTAATAGTATTTGTTTTAATGCTAACTATCAGTTGTAAAAAGAAGGATCCCAATAGTGATAGCAATAGTAGTATCAATGACCCTATACCCACGATTGGAGTTGTTTTTAATCCTAATCTAACTTATGGTACTGTAACGGACATTGATGGTAATGTTTATAAAACCATTAAGATTGATTCTCTTACATGGATGGCCGAGAACTTAAAAACCACAAGATACAGAAATGGTGACCAAATACCAAATGTTACAGACAAGGATGCCTGGTATAATCTAGCAAGTGGTGCATATTGCGATTATGATAACAATGTAAACAATTCAAAAACATATGGTAGGCTTTACAACTATTTCGCAGTTGTGGATACCCGAAATATTGCTCCATCAGGTTGGCATGTGGCAACAGGTGTTGAGTGGGGGGGGCAACTCCTTATTCATTATGGTGGTAGCATGTATGCTGCTCCTTATCTAAAAGAAGTAGGTACAACTCATTGGGGAAGTTCTAATAATGGCAATAATGAATCTGGTTTTACGGCCCTACCGGGTGGGGGTAGGACGATAAGTTGGGGAAGTTCTAGTTTTGACAACCAGGGATCTTTTGGTGGTTGGTGGTGTATTTGTGAACCATCTTATGTCGGTCCATTTATGATGATGGCCTATATAGATGAGGTTACATCTGATGCTACAAATTTGAAAAGAGGGTATTCTGTACGTTGCGTTAAGGATTAAGTGCGCCACGAGAGCGCTACGGTTGAAGCGCACACAACAAAAGCTGAAAGTTCGTAACTATTGCATAGCTGAAGGAATAAAATGAGGAAGAGGGTAAGGGAGCTAAAGGAATATCGGGATCAATTATCAGGAGCAGGTAACAAACTGTCCTGCTTTACTTCAAAACAATGTGGACGGTGTTGAGCGAACAGAGAGCAAGGGAGAACATGGGCCTCTCAGGTGAGTATGCAAAAGCAGAACTATTATACATTCATTTTTAACACACTGTTGTTAGTATCTTAAATGGTCGGTTCCGAAAGCAACCTCTTTATAATCTTACTTTTGATGAAAAATCAAACAAAATGAATATGCTGAAAAAAATGTTTTTGTTCGGATGTGTCGCATTGGTTATGACCTCCTGCGTGTCGCTGAAAAAATATCAGGAAATGCAAACCAGCCAGAACACCTGTATGGATGAAAACAAAGCACTGAAAGGCAAAGTGATGGAGTATGTGACCAAACTTACCGAACTTACCGCAACAGCGGATAGGTTAAAAAAACATAACGAAATTCTTGTTTCAGATTCTTTAGAGAATGGTGCACAACTACGTGATCTTACTCAAAAATACCAGGAACTGAGCCAGTCATACGACACCCTCTTCAGCAACAATGCGAAATTGATGAAGGGCAATAAATTTGAAACACAAAAACTGATTTCGGAATTGGAAAAAACCAAAGAAGCATTACAGAAAAAAGAAGATGCCCTTAAAAAACTCGAATCAGAACTGGATGCAAAACTTGCCAACCTGAATGAGTTGCAGAGCAAGCTTGATGAAAAGCAGCAACGGCTTAATGAGCTGCAGTCCATTCTTGATAAAAAAGATTCAGCAGTAAAAGCGCTGAAAACCAAAGTTTCGGATGCCCTGCTCGGCTACGAAAACAACGGGCTGACAGTAAAACAAATGAATGGGAAAGTCTATGTTTCCATGGACGAAGCCTTACTCTTTGCTTCCGGAAAATATGAAGTAACTCCAAAGGGAGCGGACGCCCTGAAAAAACTGTCAAAAGTGCTGGAAAGCAATACAGATATAAACATCATGGTGGAAGGCCATACCGATAACGTACCCTACAAAGGTACCGATCAGATATTGGACAACTGGGACCTGAGTGTGAAACGCGCTACTACGGTAATACGGATTCTGCTTGCAAAGACTTCGATAGCCCCGGTACGTATCACGGCAGCCGGCCGCAGCGAGTATTTCCCCGTGGACAAAGCCAATACCCCCGAAGCCCGCAGCAAGAACCGCCGCACCGAAATTATCCTCACCCCGAAACTGGATGAATTGTTGAAGATCATTGAAAGTAACTGACAGAAATAGCAACCTTCAATCAAAATCTATATATTTGCAGAGGCAGATCGTTACGATCTGCCTCTTTTTGTTAACCGATAAATTATGGATAAAATATCGAAAATCATACAATATACTCCCGAAGACCTGCAGTTGGCATATACCACGCATTTCCGGAAAATGTACCCCGTGCGAAGCAGGATGTTATTGGTTGTGAGCGCTGTTTCATTTATTGCCGGAGGGATAGTTCTGGTCTATGAACTTATAAAAGGAAGCGATTCGTTTATCAACTGGGCAGCATGGTTTCTTATCGCATACGGTGTGCTAATTTTTATATTGTATTTTTATAATCTTCGTACAGTCGGGAAACGGATGTTTGCTAAAATGCCGGATTTTGAAAAACCGTTTAATTATATTTTTTCCTCCGAAAATGTTCAGGTGTCGGCGGAAACCATTAATAGTACCAATAAATGGGAGTTTTATCAGTCGGCCATGATATGTTCAGATATTATCCTGGTCTATCCCAACAAATTCCGCTTTAATTTATTTCCGAAAAAATACTTTTCAGATGAGGAGTTTGAAATGCTGAAACAATGGATAGGGGCAAAAATTAAAACCAAAGCAGTGAAATGAATTTTTCGGATCTTGTAAAGATCAGGCAAAGCTGCCGGAATTATGACGATAGGGCGGTTGAAAAGGATAAGATCGTGCGTTGCATAGAATCTGCGCGCCTGGCGCCATCGGCATGTAATTCGCAACCGTGGACATTTTTGGTTGTTGATGAGCCTGAATTGTGCGGAAAAGTGGCTGGCGAAACATATAATGCAGTCATTCCATTTAATAAGTTTGTTGCCCAGGCGCCTGTAATTGTTGCGATAGTGATGGAAAAATCAACAGCAATAGCGCAAATAGGAGGCAGGATCCGGAACAAAGATTTTTATCTCATAGATACCGGCATCGCCGCAGAACATTTTTGTTTGCAGGCAGCAGAAGAAGGTTTGGGAACCTGCATGATTGGCTGGTTTAATGAAAAAAATGTCATGAAACTGCTGAACATTCCGAAAAATAAACGTATCGGGCTGCTCATCACCCTGGGTTATTCCGGATCCGGAATACGCGAGAAAACAAGGAAACCAATAAATAAAATTTTAAAATATAACAGTTATGAATGAAATGATACCTTTTCTATCCTTTAAATAAAGCAAGGTTTTGCAAGGCGCCTAGGTCAGAAAATCATTTCAGGGGAGATTTCTTCGGTTTGCCGGTCGGAATGCATTACCCGGTAACGCAAATAATATTCGAACATGCCTCCTCCAACTACAATATCAGTAATAACCACATTGGATCCGTCTATTTTTAACTTCACGATATCTCCAATCACGTGGGGAATGGCAATCCGTGATGAATCGCGCGTATAGGCAGCTTCTACTAATGCAAAGTATTTATTAAGATGTGTCGCAATTTTACGCAGGCTGTCAACAGTTTTCCTGGACTTTGCCAGACTGTTTAGCTCATGTTCATACTGCAGTTGTATTTCCGCCATTGCCCGTTCATGATTCCGCTGGCTGTTAATGTTCGAATAAATCAGCAATCCGATGATAGCAAATAATACTAAAAATCCTATAATACGCCATAATTTTGGATGCCCGGACTTTTTTTCTTTTTGCGGATTGTTTTCTTGTGGTGTTTCCATTTTAATAGATTTACAAAAGACAAATGTAATAAACTTTCAAATTAGATTTACTTAGGTTTTATTACTTTTACAGCTTAAAAAATACTAATTATGGAAAAAATTGATAATCTTCCGCTGTTGCAACAAGCGGATTTAAAAGGCAAGGTTGTGTTAGTGCGTGTTGATCACAACGTTGTTAAAAAAGGTATTATTCATGATCCCTACAGGATTGATGCAACGATCTCAACACTGTATTACATCAATGCAAAGGGTGGAAAAATCATTCTGATGACACATGCCGGCCGGCCGAAAAATAAAAAAACAGGTGACATATCCGTTTCTGATGATACTTCGGTACAGCCTATTGTTGATTACCTGCAGAATAAACTGCACATCCAAATCAGTGTTCCTGAATTTCAGCAACACGGAACACACGGTTATCTGGATGTGGAAACTTCTATTAATCACCTGATACGCGATCTGAATGACCATACGATCGATATGATCTATTTGCCAAACACCCGCTGGTTTTTCGGCGAAGAAGCCAAAGGCGGGGAAGCCGACCGTTTTGCCTACCAGCTTGCCGGGCTTGCCGATATTTTTGTAAATGATGCTTTCGGCTCGTGGCAGGCACATGCTTCCACTGTTAACGTGGCAAAATATCTTCCCGCCTATGCCGGATTCCTGTTGCAGAAAGAAATTTCCAATCTTGAACGTATTTATAATCCCGACAGGCCTTTTGTTTCGGTGGTTGCCGGTTCCAAATTCGACACCAAGGTTGACTCGCTGAACGCCTTGCTGAAAGTATCAGACCATTTGATACTCGGAGGCGTGATCTACAACGCTTTCCTGTGTGCCAAATATGGTTTTGCCATTGAAGGCATAGAACCCGAAGATATGGAATTGGCCAAAAAGTTTGTGGAATATGCCGCACAATTCCCGGGCAAACTGATAGAATTACCCTTTATTGTGGAGTCGGATACGATGGAAGGCCGGCGCCCAGGGCAATATCGTGTGCATAATATCAAAGACATCAAAGCCGGAACCAAATTAAACTATGTGCTGGATGTGGACCCGAAATCGTTTCAGGATCCCGAAGTTAAGAAAGTGTTTTTAGAGGCCAAAACCATTTTCGTGAACGCTGTTATGGGCTTTACTCCTCACTTCAATGAAGGTACTATAGCACTCGACGAGTTGATCGATGCAAATGATAATGCCGTGAAACTTTATGGCGGCGGCGACACCCTGCAGGAGTTGAAACGGCTGCTACCGGGACTTTACATAGTAGCCCTCGACAGCCCGAAGTACTATATTTTTACCGGTGGCGGAGCTGTACTCAAAGCAATACAGGAAGGGAATGTCCTTGGACTGGAACCGGTGAAAGCGCTGATGAAATCGAAAGACAGCAACTAAAGGCTGTAGATTAATTATTAGCAAACAGTTTAATAATGAAATCAACTGTAAAATATAGTTTAACCTTTACCCTCTTATTTTCTTTGACCTTTATAAGTTGTAAGAAAAGCGAAGAAAGAGATTTAATTAAAGATTATGAAGGCATTTATAATGTGACACACATAGATCAGACTCTGGAAAATCTACAAATTGCGACAACTGAAGAAAAAATTGAATTAGAGGTAAAAAAATCATGTAAAGGAATTAAAATTAGAGGTGTAGAAGGCATAGATAATTTTAAATTAAACTATAAGGATAGTACTTTTACAGAAGAAGATGGTGAAACGACTGCTCATGGAAAACTTTTACCGAATGACAGTATTACTTTGACAATTTCCTACTCATTTAAGCTTCCATTTGCAGACATTTACCATATGAAGAAAAAATAAAACCGTTTGCTAACACATGCTGAGCATTATGCAATGACAAAGTTTTGATGGATTGAAAAAGTTTATGTATTTTACACAATGCCAGGCGTGAGACCGATCTGAATACTATAAAGGGTAAACTCCGGAAACCATGGAAACTGAACAAAGGACAAAATACACGTACCCCATGATCGCGTTGACCACGCTGTTCTTTATGTGGGGCTTTATTACGGTGTTAAATGATATTTTAATACCGTACCTGAAAGGCGTTTTTGAACTGACGCATTTTCAGGCCAACCTTGTTCAGTTTGCATTTTTTGGAGCCTATTTCATTGGCTCGCTGATCTATTTTTTAATTTCACTCAGCTTCGGTGATCCTATAAATAAAATTGGCTACAAAAACGGAATTCTTATTGGACTGGCAATATCGGCTATGGCTTGTTTTTTGTTTTATCCGGCAGCCAGCACGTTCCATTCCTTCGGATTTTTTCTTTTTGCCTTGTTTTTGCTGGGCATTGGCTTTACCGTATTGCAGATCGCTGCGAACCCTTATGTGGCGGTATTGGGTTCGCCCGAAACAGCGTCGAGCCGGTTAAACCTTTCACAAGCCTTTAATTCTTTGGGGACGACTCTGGCGCCTGTCCTGGGAGGCTTTTTTATTTTTGAATATTTTGCGTCAAAAGCCAATGTGGGCGCAGAGTCGGTTAAGGTTCCCTATCTGATCCTTGGCAGTGTTTTGATACTGCTCATGATTTTTATTTGGTTTTCTAAACTTCCGGCGCTCAACAGTCATGAACACATCGAAAAGAAAGCTGGCGCACTGAAACACCCTAATCTTGTTTTTGGGATGTTTGCCATTTTTTTCTATGTGGGGGCTGAAGTCACCATTGGCAGTAACCTGGTTTCGTTTTTAAAATTGCCGGAGATCGTCGGGTTTAGTGAAAGCGAGGCAAGCAATTACCTGGCTTATTACTGGGGCGGCGCAATGATCGGTCGTTTCCTTGGGGCCATTTCATTGAGCAAAATGAAAAAAACCGGAAAATACTTACTGATGTTGCTGATGGCGGTGCTCACGTTTCTTGTGATATTTTTGATAACATGGTATATGAAAGGGCTGACTTTCGAAAGAGTGTGGTACTACCTGATCTTTATTGTGGCTAATTATTTTTTGTTCATGCTTGGACGCTCATTACCGGCACGTACGCTGGCCTATTTTTCGGTGATTGCGTTTTGCCTTTTGCTGGTGGCGGTATTGAACCGGGGCAGCATTGCCATGTGGTGTGTGCTCGGAATAGGACTATTTAACTCCATCATGTGGTCGAATATTTTTACCCTGGCCATCGACGGTTTGGGACGTTACACATCACAGGGTTCATCGTTGCTGGTGATGATGATATTAGGAGGGGCGTTGCTCCCGCCGATGCAGGGGCTTGTTGCTGATAATTTCGGGGTGCATGCCTCCTTTGTAGTTCCTATGTTTTCTTATTTATATTTACTTTTTTACGGATTAAAAGGATATCAGAAAAAGGAATCATTAAAAACGGAATCATTATGAAAAAACTCGTTGCAGGACTTGATATTGGCGGAACCAACACCGTGATCGGCTTTGTTGATAGTGATGGAAACTGTTTATATAAAACAGCCATAAGCACTCCCGGATATGATGATCCGGCTGTATTTGTAAAAGATGTTGCCGGAATAATTAATGATTTTTTTGCCGGACAGGAAGATACAAGCCTTATAGGAATTGGTATCGGCGCTCCAAACGGAAATTTTTACACCGGAAGCATAGAATTTGCGCCCAACCTGAAATGGAAGGGCGTTGTTCCGCTTGTCGATCTGTTTAAAAAACATTTCGAAGTTCCGGTAATTCTTACCAATGATGCCAATGCTGCCGCCATCGGCGAGATGGTTTATGGCAATGCAAAAGGAATGAAGCATTTTATCGAGATTACCCTGGGAACCGGTGTGGGCAGCGGAATTGTTGTTGATGGGAATATGGTTTACGGGCATGATGGATTTGCGGGAGAGTTAGGGCACGTCATTCTTTTCCCCGGCGGCCGTCCCTGTGGCTGCGGACGGAAAGGCTGCCTTGAAGCATACTGTTCCGCAAAAGGAATTGTAGTTACTTATTTAGAATTGCTGGAAAAAGAAGGAAAAGAACCGGATGGGGAAATTACTCCTTATACCATATCCGTATCGGCAAGCAAGGGAGATAAAGCAGCGACAAGAACTTATAAAGTTACAGGTGAAATACTTGGCCTGGCACTTTCAAACAGTGTGGCGCACACCAGTCCCGAAGCGATATTTATATTCGGTGGTATCGCTAATGCCGGAGATATCCTGTTCCAGCCTATTCGCGAGAGCTTTGAAAAAAACCTTTTGCCGATTTATAAAAATAAAGTAAAAATTTTGCCTTCAGGTATCAAGGAAAATGATGCTGCGATACTGGGCGCCGCTTCGCTGGTGTGGAAACAGTAGTTTATAAATTTACAGAAACCGGTCAAACAAAAGTAACGTGTATTAAAAAATTAAAATGAAAACCATTCAAAAAATATTTTTTCTTTGCGTCATCATGACTGTCTCAGCAAGCCTATACGGTCAAAAGCAGATTGTTGCTATTTTCCCCGAACCGGTTGAGATGACCTATTTCAAGGGACGTTTTATCCTTACCCCGCAAACAAAGATATATGTTGATGACATGGAAACAACGGGCAGGGACGCAGCCATTTTGAATGAATATCTTTCAGAAAACTATGGTTTTTCACTCACAATAAAGCAAAGCCAGCAGTACGACAGCAATTCCATCGTGATAAAAAAAACTGCTGACGGCCAGATGCCGCAGGATGCTTACCGCATGGAAATCTCCACCGGATTTATTTTTATTGAAGGCAGGGACGCCGGTGTTTTTTATGCGCTGCAAAGCCTGAAACAATTGCTGCC
>Ga0209098_1002652_pt1 | contig 15554 bp, 13 predicted proteins | sample AD_JPNHW1_MetaG_FD_184429 | JGI IMG/M metagenome (GOLD analysis project Ga0209098, IMG submission 184429) | Active sludge microbial communities of municipal wastewater-treating anaerobic digesters from Japan - AD_JPNHW1_MetaG (SPAdes) (version 2) | ecosystem: Engineered > Bioreactor > Anaerobic... | reverse complement strand
CACGGCCCACGGTCGTGACGACACGGAAAGTGCCAGCATCTTCCGCTATGCGCTTCCGCGACCTCCGAATGAACACGCTATAGGCGCGTGCGAGTTCGGGGGATACTGACCCGAGCATGCTGGTGTCCACACCCACGGTGCGGATCCGATAACGCTCGGAAATGGTGTTCCAAAAGTCTGCTGCGAAGTCCGGGTGGAGGAGCATCTCAGCAGGCAGGACGAATTGTTTGGGCTTCCGCTTGGGGTCGTCCACGCGGAAATCGTCGGTCGAGCAGATGGAGCCACCCAGGACGCTGCCAAGTAGGAGCTTCCGCCAGGGTTGCTCCTTGATGACTTGGTAGATCAGCTTCTGCCGGATCTGCTGAACCGTAACCTGCAGACCTTCAGTGGTGATCGCGCATCCCATGTCGACAGCGTGGGTGGGACGGGCCATGTCTTTGGCCCAGGCCCACAGGTTCGGCGTGGTTGGTACGCCTTGGAGGTGGACGTAGCAGACGTACCTCCCGTCTCGCTCGCGTCTCCAGGTTGCCTTGACGACCTGATCAATGGAGTAGCCCTCAGGGCCTCTACCGGCCTCCAGGGCGTGTTGGAGGACATCGCGGAGGCATCCGGCGGCTGGGATGGCCGCGAACCGTCTCTCGGACTTCTGACGCAGGGGGCCGTTGGCCTTCATGCGACGGCGACGGTAAGCCCGCTGGTTGGCGCGAAACAGGGGGCGGCACTCGGGGTCGACCAGCAGCGCGCCGAACCGACGCTCCCGCTCTGCTGCCAGGGATTCCTGGAGTTGACCGGCGGCGTCCAGTCTGGCCATCAGGTTGTAATCCTGGCGGAGAAGGTTGAACCATTCGCGGACCCGATCCGTGTCATAGCCTTCGACCGGGGAAACCTTGGCGGCAAAGATGCCGGTGGTTTCCGCCGTGTAGGGCTCTCGGAGTCGGGTTGCTTGCATGAGTGGTTGGTGTTCCGTGGTTGTTGCCAGGGATGGGTGAGCGAGGTCCCGGTCAATGCAGTTCTGAGGTGCAGTAGTGCCAGTGATGTAGGTTTTACATCCACACTGGGATCCTCGCTCAGGGGAATGATAGTCATCCAGTGGGCGGGAGCGATCACACCCACCACGACACGGGATGGATGATTGATTCATGCGACCGGGACCCCATGTTCTGAGCACGGGACAACGAGCGAAGCGAGTTGGCCACGTGCGGGGACGGGACCTCGAGGCGGAGCCGGGATGCTGAGCGTAGCGAAGACATCCCGAGCGGAGCGCAGGGAGGTAACCGGGAGGGTGACCGCACGAGCGTAGCGAGTTGCGGGCGACCGCCCGGGGTCGAAGCCGGGGAACATCGAGCGAAGCGAGATGGACCCCGGCGGAGACGGGTAGGGGTGTCGGGGACGGAGTCCCTGACTGCGGGACGACACGTGCGACGAAGGAGCACGGGGCGGAGCCGCACCGGGGGTGTTGGGGGCGGAGCCCCCGACCAGGGGGTGCAGGGGGACGGAGTCCCCATGCTGGGGTGCAGGGGCGGAGCCCCGCATAGAGCAAAAAGATATGTACACGTACACACAGTATTTTGTTTTTTCAACTGCACCTGTTTCAAAGCAGTACCGCGCAGGCGAGATCCCGTCTCACAATCTTCGTAAGCTGCTGGTTCCATTGCTACTTGCGGTGTCGTCATCCTGCGGGAGCACCCGTCTGCACCGAAAAAGTTTCCACCCTCCACGCACCCGATTTGAGTCTAAGTCATGTGGATAGTACAACTACGTCTTCGCAAAACTTTTTCAGCCCCACCCTACGACTACTCCGCCCTGAAGGTGGAGGAGCATCATGGCCGACGACCTACAACCTCAGAACCCGGACCCCGGTCCACTTCGGCGTGTCGTAAATCACGTCATCAGGGCCACCCGTGAACTCGACCACAGGACCCCGTCCAGTGCACGCATCTACGGCGGGGTCCTGCTGGCGACCATCATCCTTATCCAGATTCTGATCGCTGTGGCCCTCTGCTTCCGGTTGGCGACGGTGGATCCTGCGCTCGCGAACGCCCCTGTCCTTATTAAGGTGTACGTCACCGCGCTCAAGGCGCTCCTCTGGTCCCTGCTGTTTGATGCCGCCACCGCCTTGTCCCTCTACGGGGTGAACGTGTGGCGGTACATCGCGGCGATTCGATGTGGTCGGTTCATGAGTGCTGACGACGCGGCGGCGGACGCCGACGTCCCCCCGGCACCGGCTCCAGCCCAAGTTCCACCTTCCAAGTCCGAAGAGTAATCGTGCTCCCAGTTCCCACACCCACCGAGGTTCCCATCGAGATGGCGGGGCGGAAGTTTACGTTTCGCCGGTTATCCTGGCGGGACGAGGTCGAGTTTCAGAAAATGCGGAGCACAAACCCCACCTTCCACATTCTTGCCTTCGCACTGAGCCACGTTGATGGTCGGACCGTCCGGCCAGAGGATGCCTTTCGGCTTGTGACCGCTCTCCCACGTCCAAACAAGACTACTTCTGCGCTAGCTAGCGGCATTCGCTGACAACCACGGACCGATGGATTTCCGGTTGGCTTCACGGAGATCCCGCGCATTCCCTGGATCCAACCGCCCTGATTCAATCTCAAGGGCTAGGCGCGTCAAGGCCACGCGCAGGGTGCACACATGGTCGACGCGCTCGCCGAGAAGGCCCAGGTCCAGGAAGCGCCGGTATTCGGGAAGGCGATGCTCCGCATGGAGGCGGAACAGCGGTGCCTCGTGTATGTGGTTGAGGATGTCTCTCATTCCAGTGTCATGGAAATTGCCATAGCCCGGCGCATCGCCCATCAGGGGGCAGGTTGCCAGCTCGCCGCTGGCGTTCAGATACAGACTGGGCGCGGGCCGGAAGAAGTTCTTGCACCTCAGAACCGCGTCGGCGATTTCCCGCACGAATATCCGGCCCTCCCGAAAGCGCGCGGCGCCGCCCACATCGATCAGGTTGCTCACGTAGTTGTGCTCGTCGGCCGACAGCCGGGAGCGAAGCGCCTCCGCATCGTCGCACTCCCCATCGCGAACGGGATCCGGCCAACCGTAAAGCGCCTGGGAGACTTCCCGCAGCCAGGCGAGAGATGCGGGTTTGGCGAGGATGGATGGGTTGAGGATCGAGACCTGCGCTCGCAGCCCCACGCGCTGGGCGCTTCGGATGCCATCCAGGATGCGCCCGAAGAGCCTCGGTATGCCGCGCCACGCATCGTGCAGAGGGGCCGGTCCATCGAGGCTGAAGACCAGATGGGTTACCCCCGCTTCTAGCAGATGTTCCATCAGGGCCCGATCATCCACATAAGAGCGGCCCGCGGCCGCGAAATTCTTCCGGCCCAGAAACCAGCCACTGGTCATGACGCCGATGCTCAGTGTGTTCCCAGACGCGTCAACGAGCAGGCCCTCGGCTGAGCGGTGAATGGAACGAACGACATCCAGCCAGCCCACGCCGTGCTGGATCACTTCACCACCGATGAAGTCGAAGCGGCGGATGCCCAGTTCCAGGAAGGGCACTGCTGCGGCGGCAAGCCGTTCGGGTTGCGATTCGGTGAGGCTGGGCCGTCCCAAATTTCGACAGTGGCGACAGTGGAGATCGCAGGCCGTGGTGTATTCGATAACCACCCAGCGCACGTGCTCCAGAGGGTTTCGCTTCATGCGCAGCTTCAGTGCCTCTGGATCCAGTGCTAGCGCCGAGTCATCGACCAGGCCCTGAGTCAAGAGAACCTCGGCTTCCGGTGCCCGATTCTCGAAAAGAATCGCTCGGCCACACATCAACTCCAGCAGCAGTTGCCATTCCCTGGGATCCAGCACGGCAGGTTGAGCCCCGGGCGCAAGGACATTCAGTTGGTGCTGGCACCAACGCTGCCCGAAATGGCTCAGGAGAATCTGCATGGGAATGTCTCAGTTCCCAGAATCTTAATGCACCGCGGAGAGTGTTTGAGGAGCTAGTCCTTCCTGGGATGCATTAGCACCGAGAACCGTCGCAGGATCGTCATGCGTCAGCCCAAACGCACAGGAGAGTTCGACACTGGCTGTCGGGTCCGCCTTGAACAACGGGTTAATGGGCCAAGGCCTTGCTCGAACATGGCGTTCACCCGAGTTTTCCTGTGAGCTGAGTTGAGCTGAGCTGTTGGTTGGTGCTTTCAGTTTCTCAGATCAATTCGGATGAACAACCTGATTGGCACTTACAACTAACGGTGGATCCCACGGTGGTCCTGGCCATCGCGATAAGGACGAGTTATGAAAAATAAGGCACGCGTCGTTTGTGCCGACTCGACACCTATCATTCCCATGAGACGGCCCAAAACGGCCACGAACCATGATGGATGACACGATGACTACCCCCGCTGAATACACCCTCCTTCGCCTCCCCGAGGTCCTCCGCCTGCGGGGGCGGAGCAAGGCGTCGCACTACGCCGACATCAAGGCGGGGATGTTCCCCCCGCCGGTTAATTTGGGGAGTCACTGCGTAGGGTGGCCAGAGGCGGAGGTGATTGCCGTCAACGCAGCACGGATTGCGGGGCGGAGTGATGCTGAGGTGTGTGGGCTTGTCCGTGACCTCGTGGTGAGGCGGCGCTCTATCGCTTAGCCTTCAACCCGTCCAGATAGTCGGCCCACTTCTGCATCATTTCGCGGCGAGCCTCCAGGTGCGCCGTTCGGTTGTACGCGCGGCCGTTAGGGTCCCGCACCGCATGGGCAAGCTGGTGTTCGATGAAGTCGGGACGGAACCCCAGGACCTCGTCAAGAATGGTGCGGGCGATTGCCCGGAAACCATGGCCACACAGCTCGTTCTTGCCGATCTCCAGCCGCCGCATCGCGGCAAGAATAGCTACGTTACACATGGGCCGGTCGGATGAACGCGCGCCGGGGAACGCATAAATACCCCGGCCTGTCAGGGGCTGAATTTCTTTGAGGATGGCCACGGCCTGAGTGGACAGGGGGACGACGTGCGGTGTCTCTGTTTTCGTGGCAATGAACCGCCACTCTGCTTTGTCTAGGTCGATGTCGGCCCATTGGGCGTTCCGCAGCTCCCCGGGCCGTACGAAAACGAGAGGGGCAAGCCTCAATGCACACTTAACAGTGAGGGTCCCGTGATAGTCGTCGAAGCTTGCCAGGATCTCGCCGAGGCGGACGGGGTCCATGGTGGCGGCCATATGTTTGACCTTTGGGGGGCGGATCGCTCCCCGTAGGTCAGGGACTGGGTTGTGCTTGGCCCTCCCGGTGGCGATGGCATAGCGGATCACTTGTCCGCAGGTTCCGAGGACCCGATGGGCTGTCTCGATAGCCCCCCGGCTTTCAACTCTGTTCGCGACGGCTAGGAGGTCCGCCGCCTCCAGTTCCGCCACGAGTTTGTCTCCGATCCACGGGTAGGCGTTGTTGTCGAGGCGCATCTTGACACGCTCCAGGTGTGCAGGTGCCCACTCGGCCCCGAACTTGCCCAGCCATTCATCTGCGACATTGCGGAAGGTGGCGCGCACCGCCTTGGCCTGAGCCTCCGCTTGGGCCTTGGTGGCCTTGCGTGCTGCACTCGGGTCCACGCCGTTTTTGAGCTGATCCCGTGCCGTATCTCTGCGTGCCCGTGCCTCTTTGAGGCTTACAGCCGGGTAAACCCCGAGGGAGAGGCGCTTCTCCTTGCCCGCGAAGCGGTATTTGAACCGCCACCATTTGCCCCCGCTGGGGGCAACCTCAAGATATAGCCCTTGCTCGTCGGTGAGCTTGATGACCTTGCCATTTTCCGAGGGGTGAGCCCTACGTACCATTAGGTCTGAGAGCGGCATGGGGGCAACTCCTGGGAGGGGGAGGGGGCAACTCCGCGTGTTGCCCCCAATGTTGCCCCCACTTGCCCCCGGATTGCAATGGACCAGGATGGACTGGTTTGGACCAGTATTGGTGTGTTTACTTTGTTTTTCGGTGATTTTTGGACTTTCTTGGATCTGTTTGGAATTCGACTGGTGAGCCGTCCCCGGAATTGAACCGGGGATCTTGCCGGTAAAGTGCCGGCCGCTCTGGCGTTGAGCTAACGACTCTGGTGTCAGTCTAGCATCGGCCCCGTGGTGGCCTGTGGAAGAATGGGCCATGGCCGAACATCGCGCTGGGACCGAAAACCGGATGGGACAGGACGCAGAAGAGAAGAAGGACGCGGGTTTCTTCCGCAGCGACCAGGTGGATGGTCAGCCCATGCGCCACACCCTGATGCTGCGCCTGCTCGCCTACCTGAAGCCCTACTGGATCCAGTTGGCAATCCTGCTCGCCTTGATGGCCGCCGGGGCCGCGCTGGAGGTGGCGCCTTCCGAGTTCACGCTGCGGCTCATCGATCACCACATCGCGACGGGCAGCTTGCGCGGGGCTGGGCCGCTGATCGGCGCGTTCCTCGGCTTTCTCGTTCTGGGTTTCATCGTGCAGTTGTTGCGCTTCGGGCTGCTGGGATGGGTGGGGCAGATGGCCATGCTGGATCTGCGCATCGAGCTTTTCGGCCACCTGATGGGCCGCAGCACGCATTTCTTCCATCGCAACCCCGTGGGACGGCTGATGACGCGCGTCATCAGCGATGTGCAGAACCTGAACGAGATGTTCTCGTCGGGCTTCGTGGCCATCGTGGGCGATGCCTTCTCGCTGCTGGCCATCGTCGTGTGGATGTTCAGCAAGCACGTGGGGCTTGCGGCGGTGGCGCTGGGCATCATGCCCTTCCTGCTCATCGCCACGGAGATCTTCCGGCGGCGCGCGGGTGAGGCCTATCGCGAGACCCAGGGCCGGTACGCGGCCATCCAGGCCTATCTGCAAGAGCAGCTCTCGGGCATGAGCCTGGTGCAGATGAACGCGCGGGAGGCCAGCAGCCGCGCGGGTTTTCTCGATCTGAACCGGCGCTATCTGGACGCCTTCCTGCGCACCATCTTCGCCTACGCCGTGTTCTTCCCCGTGGTCGAATTCATCACCTCGGCCACGCTGGCGGCGCTCATCCTTTACGCCGGGATCAAGCTCCAATCCGGTGCCCTGACCCTGGGCTTGCTGCTGGCCTTTATCCAGCAATCGGGGCGGTTCTTCCGGCCCATCCGAGAACTGGCCGAACGCTACAGCGTCATGCAGACGGCCATGGCCAGCAGCGAGCGAATCTTCCGCCTGCTCGATAACGACGAACAGATCCACGAATCGACAATTGCTGTCGAACCGACCTTCGAGCGTGAGATCCGCTTCGAGGATGTCTCTTTCGCGTATGACACAGGCGGCCGTACCGTGGTGCGCAGCCTGGATGGCTGCATCCCGCAAGGGCAGCGGATCGCAGTGGTGGGACATACGGGCGCGGGCAAGAGCACGCTCATCAACCTGCTGATGCGCCTGTACGACGTGAGAGATGGGCGGATCACCCTGGACGGCGTGGATGTGCGCGAGCTGAAGATCAAGTCCCTCCGCGCGCTGTTCGGCCTGGTGCTTCAGGATGTGTTCATCTTCTCGGGCAGCCTGGAGGACAACATCCTGCTGGGCCGCGAGCGCGATTTGGCGCGGCTCGCTTCAGTGCTGGAGCAAAGCCAGTTGCGCGTCCTGGTGGACCGGCTTCCCGAAGGTCTGGCCACCCAGGTAGGCGAGCGGGGACAGAAGCTCAGCGCGGGCGAACGTCAGCTGGTGGCCTTCGCCCGCATGCTGTACGCCGAGCCGCGCATCCTGCTGCTGGACGAAGCCACCTCGAACATCGATAGCGAAACGGAATCCCTGATCCAGGGCGTGATCCAGCGCGTCAGCCACCGCCTGACGACGTTCACCATCGCGCACCGGTTGAGCACCATCAAGGATGCGGATGAGATCTGGGTCATGGACCAGGGGCGCATCATCGAGCGGGGCGATCACGAATCCCTGATGCGCCAGGATGGGCACTACGCGCGGCTGGTGCGGCTCCAGTTCGAGGCGGAAGACGGCGCGGCCTGATCCATAATGGAATCCCCCTTCGGAGTCGTCGTGCTGCAGCTTCCCCCCATCTATCCCATCACCGACGGCGCTCTGGACGTGTCGCTGGCGGCGCAAATCCAGAGATTGGGCGATGCGGGGTTCCCCCTGGTGCAGTTCCGCGGAAAGCCGCAGAACCCTCGCACCCAGTGGGAGGAACTGCGCGAGGCCCTGGCGGCCTCCCATGAGAACGCCGGATGGCCCTTGATCTGCGTGAACGATCGCTCGGATCTGGCCGTGCTCGCGGCCCGCGAGGGCTGGACCCTGTGGGGCCTGCACCTGGGCCAGGACGATCTGCCGCCCGCTGTGGCCAAAGAACTTCCGGGGCTTGCGGGGCTGCACTTCGGCACATCTACGCATCTGGCCAAGGAATGGGAACAGCTAGATGCCGTCTGCGATCATGCGGGCGTGGGGCCTTTTCGCGCCACGGGCAGCAAGGGCGATCACCTTGCGCCCATCGGGCTTCTGGGGTTGCGCGCTGGGTGCCGCGCGCTGCGGTCCAAGGGCCTCGCGCCCATCGCCATCGGCGGACTGACCCTGGAGGATGCCAAGGCCTGTTTCGATGCCGGGGCCGAATCCCTGGCGATGATCCGCGAAGTGGCGCGGGCGCTGGATCCATCCGAGCTGCTTTGGCAGGCACAGTTGGACCGCTGGGCGGTGCGTCCGCCGTTGCGCAAAGGGCAGGGCGTGGCCCTCGTGGGCGGCAGCGGTTGCGGAAAATCCACCCTCGCGAAGGAGCTGGGCGTGCGCCTTGGCCTTCCCGTGAAGGATCTCGATGAGGTGATCGTCCAGCGCGCCGGCAAGCCCATCGCCCGGATCTTCGAGGAGGACGGCGAACCCGCTTTCCGCCGTCTGGAGGCGGATGTGACGGCTGAGGCCTTCCAGTCCCCGGCGGTGCTGGCCCTGGGCGGCGGCGCGTGGGAGAGCACCGCCATTCGCGCCGCGGCCAGGGAAAGCGAATACCCTGTGCTCTGGATCGCGGAGAACCCGGCCCGGGTGTGGGCCCGCATCGCCCATGATCCCGTGCGGCCCCTGGCGCAGGAACGCAGCGTTTTCATCGCCCGCTGGAGAAGTCGCACGGCCCGCTGGATGGAAGCCCCCATGGTGCTGCCCCTAGGGCGCAGCGCCTCCGAACTGGCCGAAGCGCTGGTGGCATCGCTGTAGCCGATCGCGCGACGGGGCGTGGCGAATCGCGGGCGTTTCGGTTCTGGGATGGAATCTTTCCTGGTGATGGCCATATCGCCATTGCGATTAAGTGCCTGTGATTTGTTTTTGCTTCGGCGTGACGTGAAACCGCTGGTCGTGTTTAAACTGGTAAATCTTCCTTCCCACGATTTAGTGCCCATTCCATGGACCTCATCCTCTCCGATATCCACGCGAATCTCCACGCCTTGAGGGTGGTGTTGCGTTATGCCCGCAGGCGGGCCATCGACCGTTTCGTGCTATTGGGCGATCTGGTTGGATACGGCGCGCAGCCGAATCAGGTGCTGGACAAGGTCCAGGAACTGAAGCCCCGCTTCATGGTCCGCGGCAACCACGATCGCGCCTGCGCGTTCAGCGACGCCGATGACTGCTTCAGCCTGCCCGCCCGGATGGCGGCCGGTTGGACGCGGGAGCGGCTTTCTCGCGAACACCTGCGGCTGCTTCAGGATATGCCCGTGGGCGTCAATGCCGTGGGAACGGATTACCAGATCGCGCATGGCAGTCCGCAGGATGAGGACGCCTACCTGCTGCACCCGCGAGACGCGCTTCAGGCTTTTGACGACTTCCCTGGCCAGCTCTGCTTCTTTGGGCACACGCATCTGCCTGGCGCTTACATCTTGGATGAGCGCGCGCACCTGCTTTCGTGGGTGGTGATGCAGCCTGGGACTTGGTTCCACCTGGAAGAGGGCTGCCGTTATCTGGTGAATCCCGGATCGGTGGGTCAACCCAGGGATCGGGATCCCCGTCTATCGTTCATGACCTGTGATTTCAAACGCCGACGACTGAAGCTTCATCGCATGGATTACGACCATGAAGGCGCTGCGCGCGCCATCCTCGCCGCCGGGCTCCACCGGAACCTTGCAGAGCGTCTGCACCACGGAATGTGAGGAGATCCCAGATGACCTCGCCCTGTCACTTGATTCGAAGCCAGATTGAAGACGTCCTCAACCGCGCCAAGTCGCTGCGCGCTCCCGCCAGCCTGCGGCCCGTGGGAAGCCCTCGCCTGATGGGGGATCTTGAAATCTGCGGCCTGGAGACGGGTGCGACCATTCATCTCGCTGGCGCCAAGCGCCGGGATCAGGTTCCGCCCGTGGGCACGGATGTCACCCTGTCGGTCCTGGTGGGCGACGAGGTGATCACCGGCCCGACGGTGATCCTGGATCCGATCATCTCCACCGAGGGCGACACGCTGTTTCCGCCGATCCTGCGCGTGGCCTGGCTGGAGCGGGCCGTTGAATCCCACCGGCGCCGGGATGTCCGCGTGGCGACGCTGGATCTGCCGCCCCTGCAGGGAACCATGATCCATGAGGGGCTGGTCTACGGCGTGAGCATGCTGAATCTGACCGAGACGGGTCTTGGTGTTGGGTATGTGGAAGGCCCGATCCCACTCTCGCACGCGCAGGTGAGGCTCGAGGTGGTCCTGCCCGGGGGGGTTCCCATCACCGCCACGGCCGAAGTCCGCCACGCCGAGCGCCTGGATCACGATCCCATGCCGATCCGCATCGGGCTGGTGTTCCTGGATCTCTCCGACGACGCCAAGGAGGCCCTGAGCCGCTTCGTGCAGGCCCGCCGCACGGATCGCTCGGTGGAGCTGCGCAAGCACTACTAGCGCGTTTGGTTGGAGATGGCATGAAGACGATTTCCCTGCGGGTGGACGTGGACACCCTGGAAGGCTCCATCAAGGGCATTCCGACGCTTCTGAAGCTGCTGGATGCCCATGGCATGAAAGCCAGCTTCTATTTCTGCTTCGGGCCAGACAATTCGGGGAAAGCCATCCGGCGCATCTTCCGCAAGGGCTTCCTGGCCAAGATGGGGCGCACCAACGGCGCGAAGCTCTACGGCTTCAAGACCATGATGTATGGCGTACTGCTGCCTGCGCCCATCATCTGGAAGCGGGCCGCCGAGCAGATGCGCGCCGCCAGGGACGCCGGCCACGAAGTTGCCATCCATGGCTGGGACCATGTGCAGTACCACGACCTGTTGGACCGCAAAAGTCGACAGTGGCTGTCCCATTGGTTCGAGTCCGCTCACGAGGCGTTCCAGACCGTTTTTGGGGAGAAGGCGAGAGGCGCCGTGAGCCCGGCCTGGCGCTGCAACGACACCACGCTGGAGTTGCAGGAAGCCTACGGACTGGACTACGCCGGGGACTGCCGCGGCTTCGATCCCTTCTACCCGATCGTGAAGGGGCGCGCGCTGAAGACGCTGCAGATCCCCACCACGCTGCCGACCATGGACGAACTTCTGGGGCTGGATGGTCGCAGCGCCCAGGATGTCAACGAATTGCTGTTCAGCCTGCTGCGCGAGGATGCGCTGAATGTCTACGCCCTGCACACCGAGGTCGAGGGCGGCGCGCTGAAGGATCCTTTCGACGCCTTTCTGCACGGGCTGAAGGCACGCGATGTGCGCGTGCGGACCCACGCGGATTGGCTACCCGAGCTGAAAGCCGCCGGTCCCCAGGCCCGCGAGATCACGCGCCGCGAGATTCTCGGGCGTGCCGGCTGGGTTGCCTTCGGCGCGGGACCTGAGACGCCCTGGAGCGTGTAGCGCCCGAACCCTGCATCCTCTGGACATCGACTGTCGAAGCTTGATGCCAAGCCTGAGGCCAACAACAAGAAGGGCGGCCCCGCGGGGCCGCCCTTCTTGTGTCCAGAAACCGGATCAGGCGTGCTTCTGCTTCAGATTGTCCTTATGGCCGAACCACTTCTCCCAGTAGACGACGACGGGGCTCGCGATGTAGATCGAGGAATACGTTCCCGTGATGACGCCCATGAAGATGGGGAAGGCCAGATCGCGCAGGGCAGGGCCGCCGAAGGCGAAGAGGCAGAAGGCCACGAACAGTACGGACAGCGAAGTCAGGATCGTGCGGCTCAGGGTCTGGTTGACCGAATCATTCACCAGCTGCGTGATGGTGGCCCGCCGGTATTCAGGCTTGTGGCTGTTCTCGCGGATGCGGTCGAACACCACGATCGTATCCGACATCGAGTACCCGATCAGGATCAGGAAGCTGGCGACGACGGGCACGCTGAATTCGAAGCGGAAGAGCACGAAAAATCCCAGCGCCAACAACACGTCGTGGATCAGGGCCACGATGCCGCCGATGGCGAAGCTCAGGGTGAATCGCAATAGCACGTAGACCAGGATCGCGCCCAGGGCCCAGAACACGGCCTGAAGCGTCTTCCAGGTCCACTCGCCGGAGATGCTGGGCGAGAAACTCTCGTTCTTCAGGATGGACAGATTGCCCAGGCGGTATTCCTTCTGCACCAGATCGCGTAGCTGGGCCGGCAGATCGTTGGGCAGCTGGTCAAAGCTGGTGATGATGCCCAGCTTTTCTCGGGTGGCCGAGATCTTGGACACCAGGGGCTGGTAGGCCAAGCGCAGGACGGCCTCGTCGCCCTGGACCCCCAGGGGATTCTGCTTGATCCACTGATCTGTCAGGCGGCCCACATCCTCGGTGTTCAGATCCGGGCGGGCATCCTTGCTGGCGCTGGCGTCCAGGCCGCGCAGGATGTCGTGGATCTGCTTGATCTGCTTGGAGGAATCCTTCTCGTCCTGGCCCGCCTGATTCTTGGCGGCCTTGATCTTGATGGAGTAGTCCGTGAAGCCGCCCTTGCCTTCGTAGGCGACGACCGCGGCATTGGGGAAGCCGCCACGGGCCAGCGCTGCGCGGACCTGATCCTGGTGGATGTCGCCCTTGAAGCGCACCTGCATATCGATGCCGCCGATGAACTGCATGCCCAGCTTTACGTGGCTGCGGCTGCCCTTCCAGGGCTGGGCCGACAGGATGCAGGCCACGATGATGCCCCAGGAGATGCCCAGTGCCCAACCCTTCCAGCGCATGAAGTCGAACTTGGAACCTTCAAAGAAGGAGTGGGTGCCCAAGGACAGCGTGGTGGTGCCGGGGTGGCGTTCCAGAATCCAGTCGTAGATGAAGTGGCTGATGTAGATGCTGGTGAACAGCGAGGCCACGACGCCCACCGTCAGGGTCACGGCGAATCCCTTCACGGGCCCCGTGCCGAAGATGAACAGCAGAAGGGCGGAGAAGAGCTGAGTCACGTGGCTATCCACGATGGTCCAGAACACCTTGTCGAAGCCCGCCTGGATGGCCCCTGGCACGCTCTTGCCCGCGCGCAGCTCCTCCTTGATTCGCTCGTAGATCAGGATGTTGGCGTCCACAGCCATGCCGATGGTGAGCGCGAAGCCCGCGATGCCTGGCAGCGTGATGACGGCATTGAAACTGCCCATCAGCCCTAGCATCACGATCATGTTCACCGTAAGCGCCACGACGGCGTTCATGCCGGACCAGTGGTAGAAGATCAGCATGAAGCCAACCACCACGAAGAAGCCGATCATGGCTGCGAGCACGCCCGATTTGATGGAGTCCGCGCCCAGGCTGGGGCCGATGGAGCGTTCTTCCAGGAACTTCATGGAGGCGCGCATGGCGCCGCTCTTGAGCTTCAAGGCGAAGTCTTCGGCGCTCTCCTTGGTGAAGTCGCCCGTGATGCGGACGCTGCCGCCGGGGATCTTCTCGCGGCAGCTCAGGACGCTGACGACCTTGCGATCCAGCGCGATGGCGATGAGACGGCCTTCTTCGGCTGCGATGCCGGAGAGGTTGTAGAAGTCATCAGAGCCCTTGCGGTTCAGGGTGTAGTGGATCTCGTTGCGATCCGTGTTGGGATCCACGGTGCCATTGGCGCCCGTGATATCGCCACCATCCACGTAGACCTTGTTCTCCACCAAGTGCCAGCACTTGATCTTCTCTTCGATCTTCTGGCCCTTGTAGACGGTCTCGCCGGCCTTGCGCATATCCCGTTCGCCCACGAGCTCGGGCAGCAGTTCTGTGCCCGGAGGCAACTGGCCACCCATGGCGGCAATGGCGGCCTCGCGGGAGGGGAATCCACCGTAACCCGATGGATCCTGCTTGGCGATCAAGCGCTGCTCCAGGCGACCGGGCGTGGAGAGCAGGTTCTTGATGCGCTCACGTTCCGCCTCGCCGACGCCGGGCAGCTCGACCACGATGCGGTTGCCCTCGGCACCGGTGGGCGTGATCTCGGGTTCGGCCACGCCGAACTGATTGATGCGGTTCTCGATGATTTGAAGGGCGCGCTTGTTGGCGTCATCCTTCAGACTCTTCTGGTGCGAGGCGGTTTGCGTGAGGTGGAAGACCTGGCCGTCATAGCTAGAGTTGTAGCCGTTGATCGTCTCCAGAACCTTGTCCACGCGGGCCTTCTGGTCCGACGCGAGGCCGTCGATCTTCAGTGCCGCGCCGTCGATCGAGACGACGCCCGTGTTGAGCTGCTTTTCCTTCAGCTTGTCCTGGATACGGTCGCGGGTATCCCGGAGATCCGCTTCCAGAGCTTCCTGGCTTTGCACTTCCAACTCGAAATGCACGCCGCCTTGGAGATCCAAACCCAGTCGGATTTTGGAGGTGGGGACAAAGAAATACGCGCACGCGCCGCAGATCAGCACGGTCACGATCAAACGCCAAAAACTCCGCTTGCTCACTCGATGCTCCGGTGAAGGAAGAGCGGGGATGGATCCCCGCCCTTGTCACGAAAAATAAGAATGGCGGACTAGTTCTGCTCGGGGGTCGATTCAGCGGCCAGCGCCACGACGGCGTTGCGGCGAGCCTTGACGATGTTGTTGCCGAGCTTCAGGTAGATGTTCTTGTCTTCCACGCGATCGATGGTGGCGTAGAAGCCCGAGGACAGCATCACCTCGTCACCGGCCTTGAGCTTGGAGAGGCGGGCTTCCATCTCTTTGCGAGCCTTGCTCTGGGGCCGGATCATCAGGAAATAGAAGAGCACGGCCATGGCGCCCATCATGACGAAGGTGGGCCAAACGGGCTGCTGTCCGGGCTGAAGGATTGCCAAGTTCATGAGTTCTCCTCGATGTTCCAGTTGTCTCGAACGGTTTTCGCGAACGCAGGGAATTGTCCCGCGATCAAAGCCTGACGTGCGTCACGGGTCAGCCCCACAGTGTAGCTCAGGTTGTGGATGGTGTTGAGCGTGAAGGCCAATAGTTCGCCGGCGCGGAACAGGTGGTGCAGGTAGGCCCGGGTGAAGGTTCGACAGGTGTAGCAGTTGCACGCTGGATCCAGAGGCTCGGCGGATTCACGGTGCCTGGCGTTCTTGATGTTCAGCCGACCGCGGCTGGTGAGCAGCCGTCCGTGTCTGGCTTCGCGGCTGGGCAGCACGCAATCGAACATGTCGACCCCCTGCTCGATGCCGAACAGCAGATCCTCTGGTGTGCCCACGCCCATCAGGTAGCGCGCGCGATTCTGGGGCAGTTCCCGCACGAACTCGGCGAGCGTGGCGAACATCTCTTCCTTGGGCTCGCCCACGCTCAGGCCGCCGACGGCGAAGCCCTGGAAAGGTTGCCGGGCGTCGATGTCCAGGATCTCGTGCAGATGGCGTCTGCGCAGA
>Ga0209098_1002650_pt1 | contig 15563 bp, 11 predicted proteins | sample AD_JPNHW1_MetaG_FD_184429 | JGI IMG/M metagenome (GOLD analysis project Ga0209098, IMG submission 184429) | Active sludge microbial communities of municipal wastewater-treating anaerobic digesters from Japan - AD_JPNHW1_MetaG (SPAdes) (version 2) | ecosystem: Engineered > Bioreactor > Anaerobic... | reverse complement strand
CGCGGGCCGCATTGACCTCGCGCCGGCGACCGTCGCCCTCGTGCGGGCCAACGGCATTGCCAAGGGAGACGTCCTCGCGGTGGCGCGGCTCGCGGGCATCATGGGCGCCAAGCGGGCGAGCGACCTCATCCCCCTCTGCCACAACATCGAGATAGAGCACGTGGACGTGGCCCTCCGCGTGGAGGACGACGGCATCGAGATAGAGGCCCGGACGGTCTGCACCGACAAGACGGGCATCGAGATGGAGGCCCTGACGGCGGTCTCGGTCGCCGCCCTCGCGGTCTGGGACATGTGCAAGGCCGTGGACAAGGGCATGAGGATCCACGATATCCGGCTTCTGGAGAAGACCAAGGAGGAGGTGCAATGAGCGCCCTCGCGAACGAAGGTTCCTTTGAAATAGTATCGCTCAACGTCTCGGAGAGGAAGGGCGTGAGGAAGACCCCCGTGGAGAGGATAATCTTCGAGGAGGGGAGGGGGGTCGAGGGAGACGCACATTCGGGCGTCCTCGAGGACAGGCAGGTTTCCCTCCTCGCCGTGGAGGAGATCGAGGGGGCCAACGCGAAGCTGGCAGCGGGCGGCTACGAGGCCTGCGTCAAGGCGCCGCCCGGCGGCATCAAGCCCGGCGACTTTGCCGAGAACATCACGACCCGGGGACTCGCCCTCCACGAGCTTCCCCTCGGGACGAGGCTCGAGATCGGGCCTGCCGGCGAAGGCCCGCGGGTGGTCCTCGAGGTCTCGAAGATCGGCAAGGAATGCCACGCGGACTGCGAGATCAAGCGCCTCGTGGGCGATTGCGTCATGCCCCGCAGGGGCATCTTCGCGCGCGTCTTGAGGGGCGGGGAGGTGGGCCGTGCGGATCGCGGTCATTACCGTATCGGATAGGGCTTCCGCCGGGATCTATGCCGACCGCTCCGGACCGGCCATCGTCGAGGTCCTCCGCGCGGCGCACCCGGAAGCCGCGATAGAGACCGAGATCGTGCCCGACGGCGAGGAGTCCGTGCTGGCCGCCCTCGGCCGCCATCCAGGGGCCGACTGGATCCTCACGACAGGCGGCACGGGTCCTGCCCCCCGGGACAGGACGCCCGAGGCCACCGCGGCCTTCTGCGACCGCGCCATGCCCGGCATAGCGGAGTACCTTCGCCTGCGCTCCCTCGAGGAGACACCCAACGCGGTCTTCTCACGCGGCGCGGCCGGCATGAAGGGCTTCCAGTACGTCGTCAACTTCCCCGGCAGCGAGAAGGCCGCCCGCTTCTGCGCCGCCATCCTCGCGCCCCTCATGGAACATGGCGTCAAGATGGCCCATGGCGAGGGACACTGAAACCAATAAGGCGCGCGAGGATGGCGACGTCCCCGCGCCCCTCATGGAGCACGGCGTGAAGATGGCCCGCGGCGAGGGGCACTAGCCGCCGCGCGGCGGCCCGTGGCCGCCTCCGGCCCGGGGTCTGACCCCAGGCCGGGGAACCCGGAATGATGGCGGGGTCTGACCCCAGGCCACCGCGCCGCAAAGAAGCAACGTTCCCGTATTTGCGCTAACGCCCACCTTGGCCGCCTCGTTTGACCAAACCCATCCACCGCTTTCATGACAGACATCCTGTTGTATAGCGGTTCTTTGGTTTCGCAAAAAAAGGAGCCGCCCAGACCGGGCGGCTCCGCATTGCGTGAGGGAATACGTTACTTCTTGAAGCCCACCAGCTCGACCTCGAAGACAAGGAAGGCGTTGGGCGGAATGATGCCGCCGGCGCCGGTGGCGCCGTAGGCGAGCTCTGGCGGGAGGATGAAGAGGCGCTTCTCGCCCTTGCGCATGGTGGCCACTACCTTGTCCCAGCCGGGGATGATCTCGCCGACGCCGACCTTGAACTCGAGGGGACCGCCATGGAGGTCGGAGGAGTCGAAGGTCTGGCCGTCGAGGAAGGAGCCCGTATAGGCTACGGAGACGGTGTCGCCGGTCGCGGGGAGGGCGCCCGAGCCGGCCTTGGTGGTTTTCTGGTAGATGCCGTCCGCGTCGGCCTTGAGCTCCGGCCACTTCTGCGCGATGGCGGCGAGGTCGGCGGCGAGCTTGTCCGCCACGCGCTTCTCGCCTGCCACCTTGGCGGCGGCCGCAAGCTCGTTCCAGTGGGCCTGGTCGACCTTGAAGTCCTTGGCCTTGGCTCCCTTGCGGAAGATCTCGACCTTGATGATCTTGTCGCCCTGCGCGATCTTCTGCACCACGTCCATGCCCTTCACGACCTTGCCGAAGGCGGAGTGGACGCCGTCGAGCCAGGGCGCTTCCTTGAGCGTGATGAAGAACTGGCAGCCGTTCGTGTTGGGGCCGGCGTTGGCCATGGAGACGATGCCGGGGCCGTCATGCTTCGTGGTCGGGGAGAACTCGTCCGCGAATTCGTAGCCCGCGTCGCCCGAGCCGTCGCCCTTGGGATCGCCGCCCTGGATGACGAAGTCCTCGACAACGCGGTGGAAGGTGAGTCCGTCGTAGAAGGGCTTGCCCTTGGTGGCGTCGAGCTTGCCGGTGGCGAGGCCGACGAAATTGCAGACCGTGAGGGGAGCGCCCTCATAGTCGAGCTTGATGATGATCTCGCCCTTGGATGTCTTCATCCGGGCGTAAATGCCGTCGTCGAGGCTGCTCTGCTGGCACGAAACGAAGAAGACGGCCAGGAGGGCCACAGCCATTACCGCGATGCCGCGGTATGCGTCTTTGCGCATCATTCCTCCGCTTGGATAGATATGGGCCAGCATACGCGATAAAGCCCGGGGGCAACAAGATGCGCGGGCATGGGACGTCTTCCCGACGGCCGGCCCGCCTCCGGGCCCGGCGGAAAACGCTTGACTGGCCGGCTCCGGCCCGTCAATGATGCGGTTAAGGAAAGCCCCGACAGAAGGCCCTACAAGGAGGTGCGCCATGCCCGACGAGGTCTATCGACGCCCGAGCTGGGACGAGTATTTCATGGAGGTCGCCTCGTCCATCGCCAAGCGGGCCACCTGCGACCGAGGCCGCTCGGGCTGCGTCATCGCCCGGGACCACCAGATCCTCGCCACGGGCTATGTGGGGGCGCCTGCGGGGCTTCCGCATTGCGACGAGGTGGGGCACCAGCTCAGGAAGGTCCTCCACGAGGACGGCACGACAACCCAGCACTGCGTCCGCACCGTCCATGCCGAGCAGAACGCCATCTGCCAGGCGGCGCGGCGCGGCGTGGCCATCGAGGGAGCGACCCTCTATTGCAGTATGACCCCCTGCAGGGCCTGCGCGATGATGATCATCAACTGCGGCATCGTCCGCGTCGTGGCCGAGCGCCGCTACCACGACGGAGCGGAGAGCGAGGAGATGTTCAAGACCGCGGGGCTCAGCCTCGAGTACGTCCACGACGAGACGGAGCGCTACGAGAACCAGTAGGATTCGCCGCCGTCCGCGCCCTGTCCGCGGCGGGGCCGGCCGACGCGCCCCTCGCTTCGCCGATGGCTGATCGGCCTTCCTTCCCGCCGCGGCCGAGCCTGTCCAGGATGAAGGCCGTCTCCTCCTCGACCTCTGCCACGAGGCTCTTGAGCGTCCCGGGCGTTCCGTACCTGATGTAGAAGTGCAGCTTGGAGTGGAAGATGTAGGTGAGGATGTCCGCGACGATCCGCGCCGCGTCCTCTCCGCCTCCGTCGCCGAGCCCCGGCAGGCCTGCGAGCTCCTCGAGGAGGAGGCCATACGAAGGGTGCATGAAGTGGTGCCCGTCCCGCCTCTGGAAGAAGCCGTAGTCGATGTCGGTGGAGAGGAAGATCGAGTAGAGGTTGGGGTTGCGGGCATTCGCCTCGATCATGAGGCGGGCGAAGCAGAGGACCCTTTCCCGGGGCGTGCCGCCCTCGAGCCTTTCCTTGACCCACGAGGCGCACTCTCCCGCCATCTCCTCGAGGCAGAGGCAGACCAGCTCGTTGAAGTTCTCGAAGTAGTTGTAGAGCGAGGCATAGGAGTAGGCCGCCTTCTCGCCGATCTTCTTCGTGGTCAGGCCCGCGATGCCTTCCGAACGGATGATGTCCTTCGCCGCGTCGAGGAAGTAGCGTCTCGTCCTCTCCTTCTTGACCTCTTTGCGGTCCATCGTCCCTCCATTCATATACTGAACGACATTAAGCGCAGAAGCTCCGCCTGCGCAAGTGCCGTTGATTCCGGGTTGACAGCCCGGGGAAACCGCACCTAGAATACTGAAAGCCGTTCAGAAAATGAACGTCGATAATGGGAGTTGCGGCCGACCTACCGGCCCATTTGCCGCGACTCCCGGGAGCACCACATGCCTGACCGGACAAGCCGGATCTTCGAGAACCCCATGCCCGCCGCGGTCGTCAGCCGGGCGAGCCGGAAAAAAGCTTCCTACATCAGGGAATACGGCGACGACGGCAAGGTCGCCCTCGCCCTCTCCGTCCGGGACATTCCCGTCCTGCGCGAGCTCGGCGTCAACGAGCTCTTCGTGGGGCCTTCGCAGGGTTCCGGCCCCGGCGCGAGCCGCGAGGGAAGGTCGCCAGCCGACCTGGGGGCAGACCCCAGGGCCCTCGTCGTCGGGAACATCCGCATGGGCTTCGGTCACTACCGCATCTCCATGGCCATAGCGAGCGCGGCGAGGCAGCGCGGGCTCAACCCCTACTGGTTCGACCTTCACGCCTTCGAGGAGACGACGGGCGGCAGGATCATCGAGAAGCTCAACGGGATGTACTCGATGGGCTCGCGCTGGTCCCAGAAGTACCCCCTCTTCAACCGCCTCGTCTGGGAGCCCCTCAACTCCGAGGGCTTCCGCAAGCTTTCGTACAACGCGGCGGACCAGAAGGTGGCGGAGCTCATGGCCCCGCCCTGCGCCCTCCTGCCCCGCGAGGTGCCGTATATCGCGACCCATGCCTGGCCGGCCCAGGCCGCGGTCCACGCCGGGCTCACGCGCGTGGTCAACGTCATCCCCGACAACTGGCCCATGGCCCTCCACCTCTCCGAGGGCGCCATCCACTGCATCCAGAGCCCCTCGGCCTGGCAGGGCTACAAGGCGCTACGGGGCATGGATGGCGACGCCATCCTCGAGCCCATGCCCCCGGGCAGCCTCCGCTACACCGGCCACTACATCGACCACGAGATCGTCGCCAACCTCGAGGCAGATACCGAGGCGCGGCTCGCCCGCATCCGCGACGGCAAGCCCCTCCGGGTCCTCCTCACGGTCGGCGGCGCGGGAGCCCAGGGCGAGCTCTTCAGGGCCATCATCGAGAGCCTCCTCCCCTCGGTGAAGGACGGGAAGGTCTCTCTCCTCGTCAATGTCGGCGACCACCGCGATGTCCTCGACCGCCTGGTGGCAAGCATTCCGGGCCTTGCCGGCGCCACGGTACATTCGGGGGACTGGGCCGGGACGAGGGCCTTCGCGGAGGCCGGCCTCTCGGGCCCCATGGACGGGGTCCACCTCTTCCACGATCCCGATATCTTCGCGGCAGTCTACGCGACCAACCTCCTCATGCGCGCGAGCGACCTCCTCGTCACGAAGCCGAGCGAGCTCGCCTACTACCCGGTGCCCAAGCTCCACTTGAGACGCGTGGGCGGCCACGAGGCCTGGGGCGCCATCCGCTCCGCCGAGCTTGGCGACGGCAGCGTGGAGTGCTCCTCCGTGAAGGAGACCCTCGCGATGCTCGGCCTCGTCCTCGGCCTGCGCGCGGGCGCCGGCACAGGCCGCGCCGCCGGCGGCGGAGCCCGCGACACCGAGGCCCTCGAGCTCATGAACCGGAACATCCTGGCCGCCCACCGGGCCGGGATCTACGACGGCGCCTACCGGGCGGTCGATATCGCCCTCGGACGCTCATGATTGCGGATCAAGAGACCTATGAAAGGGGTTCCGCGATGAACGAAGCAACGATGCCCATGAAGCTTCCGCGCTGGAAGCTTGTCATGTTCGCCTTGGGCCAGCTCGGCTGGTCCCTCGCCTCCTGGAGCGTGCCAACGCCCTCACCTTCTTCTTCCTGCCGCCCGAGAAGTCCGGCTCGGCGGGCCTCTTCCCGACCTTCATCTTCCAGGGGGCGATCTTCGGGGCCCTCACCATCATCGGCCTCATCAACGCCGGCGGACGCGTCTGGGACGCCATCACCGATCCCTTGGTCGCCAACCTCTCGGACCGCTCGCATTCGAGGCTCGGGCGCAGGAGGCTCTTCCTCCTCATCTCGGCCATCCCGACGGCCCTCTTCGCCCTCCTCGTCTTCGTGCCCATCGCGGACGGCGCCACGAGGTCGGGCCAGACCGCCAACGCCATCTGGCTCGCGGTCACGATGACCCTCTATTACTGGTTCATCACGATGTACTGCACGCCCTACAACGCCCTCATCTCGGAGCTCGGCCACAGCCCCAACGAGCGCCTCGGCATCTCGACGGCGATCTCGGTGACCTGGGCCCTCGGCTTCGCCATCGGCAACCAGGCCTACGCCATCTATCCGGCCCTCGGCTCGGCCCTCCACCTCGAGCCCGCGCGCGCCTTCCAGTACACGGTGGGCGCCTTCGAGCTCATCGCGGCCATCCTCATGCTCCTCCCCGTCATCTTCATCGACGAGCGGAAGTACGCCGAGGTCCACGCCTCGGACGAGGGCGTCTTCCAGGCCGTCGCCTCGACCTTCCGCAACCGCGACTTCCGGACCTTCGTCTTCTCCGACCTGCCCTACTGGGTGGCGCTCAACTTCATCCAGATGGGCATCACCTACTACATCATCACCCTCCTCGACCTGCCCGAGTCCCTGCCCTCCCTCCTCATGCTCGTGATGTTCGTCCTCTCCTTCGTCTTCTACGTGCCGGTCAACCTCGTGGCCAAGAAGCTCGGCAAGAAGCCCGTCCTCGTCTTCGCCTTCGCGGCCTTCGCCCTCGATTTCCTCGTGGTATTCTTCCTCGGTAAGCTCCCCCTGCCGGCTGTCGCCCAGGCCTGGCTCATCGCCGTCCTCGCCTCCCTGCCCCTCGCGATCTTCGGCATCCTGCCCAACGCCATCGTGGCGGACATCGCGGAGAGCCACGGCATAGAGACGGGCCAGTACAAGGCCGGCATCTTCTTCGGCGCCCGCACCTTCATGATGAAGATGGGCATCGCCCTCGCCAACCTCCTCTTCCCGTCGCTTCTCCTCCTCGGGAAGAGCGCCGCCCATCCCGTGGGCATCCGCGTCTCGGCGGTCTGCGCCCTCGCCTTCTGCCTCATCGGCATGCTCCTCTTCCTGCGCTACGACGAGAAGCGCGTCCTCGCCGTGCTCGCGAAGAAGGAGGCGCTTTCCGCCGAGGAGAGGAAGGAAGCCGGCATCTAGGCCGGACGCGCGCCCCCGGCGCGCCGCGGACCTGCCGCCGGGCGGGGGAGGCTCCCGCCCGGCGGCATGGTTTCCGGGACATCTCCAGGCATGGTTGTCCCTACCCTTTAAAAAACGGCGCTTCGTCTGGTGAAGCGGCCCGCCGGTGCATATACTTGAAAATCATGAAAATGCGCAACAAGCTCTTCCTGAGCATTGTCGCCGTGGAAGTACTCATATTCGGCGGCGTTTTCTCCTATGTCGCGAGCCTCACCAGCTCGAAGGCGCGGGAGACCGCCCTTGAAACCGGCCATGCGCGCGCTGCTTCCGCCGCATCGCGGATCGTGACTACCCTCATCGACGCGGCTTCGACCGTGGATTCCCTGGGATCGAGCCTCGAGACCTGCATCAGGCAGGGCCGCACGGACAGGAGCTTCGTCCCCGCCCAGTTCCTGGATATCCTCAAGACCAAGCCCCGGTATTATGCGATCTGGGCCTTCTTCAACAAGAACGGCTGGGACGGGCTGGATGATCGCTATGTCCGGGATCCGGACTATGCCCCCACGGGCGCCTTCGTGCCCTGGGCCTACCGCGAGAAGGGCGAACCCATGGTCTATCCCGGCATGGCAGGCGACGATACGGGGTATTACGGCGACTTCAACACGATACCGGTCAAGGAGGGGACGGGCCTTTTCATGGAGCCCTACCTCGAGGACAGCTCCGAGGGAATGCTCCTCCTCGTCACCTACGCAAGGCCGGTCCGGGGCCCTTCGGGCGATATCCGGGGAGTGGCCGGCGTCGACCTTCGCCTCGACGACCTCTCGATGTACCTCAAGGCCGAGGAAGCCAAGGCCGGCTCCGAGGTCGGCACCTATTCGTTCATCGTTTCCGCCGACGGCACCATCCTCGCCCATGAGCGCGACCAGTCCTTGATCGGCAAGAAGGTATCCGAGTATCTCGGCGAAGCCGAGGCCTCGCATTTCTCCTCCTCCGTCCCCAAGGAGGGCCTTGACTACGAGGCGGACAAGGGGGCCCTGGTGCGGATCGTCGTCCCCATGACCCTGCCGGGAAATTCGAAGAACTGGTTCTATTGCCGGACCGTGCCCACCTCGAACATCTACGCTTCCACGCGGAGGCTCGAGCTCCTCCTTGCCATCTTCTTCGTCGCAGGCATCGGGATATCGATGGCGGCCATCCTCGTGATATCGATGCGGCTCACCCGCCCCCTCGGCGCCATCGGCGAGGCCTTCGCGGCCATCGAGGGAGGCGACCTTACGAGGCGGGTTTCCGTCAGGACCCGGGACGAATTCGGGACCCTGGCGACGGAGTACAACGCCCTTTCGGGAAAGCTCGGCATGATCTTCGGCTCGGTCCGCCGGGCCGCAGAGGGCATCCAGGAGACCGGCCTGCGCCTCCGCGATGCCTGCGCCCGCACGAATGCCGCCCTGTCGGGGATACGCGACAACATCAAGGAGAGCCAGGAGGCCCTCGAGTCGCAGTCGGCGGCGGAGATTCGCACCCGCGAGGACTCGCGCCTCATCCTCGACGACATAGGGAGGCTCGAGCGGGAGATAGCCGCCCAGGCGGATTCGATCAACGCCGCATCCGCCGCCGTCGAGGAGATGGTCGGCTCGATCCAGTCGGTGGCGGCCAACGCGGAGAAGATTTCCTCCGAGATGGAGGATCTGGACCGTTCCACCGGCGAGGGGAAGGACAGGCTCGCGGCCGCGATCGAGGCGATTACCGCGGTTTCCTCGCACAGCGACGACCTCGAGGCGGCCAACGCGACCATAGCCGAGATCTCGTCGAGGACGGACCTCCTCGCCATGAACGCGGCCATCGAGGCCGCCCATGCCGGCGAGGCCGGCAAGGGCTTTGCCGTCGTGGCCGACGAGATCCGCGCCCTCGCGGAGAACGCGCGGGTCCAGTCCGAGGAGATCGGATCGAGGATCGGCGCCATCCATGCCGCCATCAGCGCCGCGGCGGAATCGTCGCGGGAGGCCGGCGAGGCCTTCGATGGCGTCCTCGGCCGGATAGCCACGGTGTCCCGCCTCGAGGCCGAGGTCTGCAGCGCCGTCCTGGAGCAGCGGACGGGCGGCGCCGAGGTCCTTGAGGCCCTGGGCCGGATGCAGGACACCTCGCGCTCCGTGGCCTCCGCGGGCGAGACCATGGGCAAGGCGAGCGCCGAGGTGCGTACGGCCATCGACGGGCTCGAGGAAGCGAGCGAAAGGGTGAAGGCCGCGGCGCAGCAGATCGGCGAGCGGGTCAAGGACATCGCGGCAAACGGAGACGCCACCCTCAGTCTCGCCGCGGAGAACGCGAAACTCCTCGACTCCTTTGCCGAGGGCCTTGCCCGCTTCAGGATCGACGAAGAGTCCAAGGAGGGGAAGCAGGCGCCCGGGGCCTGATGCGCCGCCGCGCGTGGCCGGGCGCGTCGGTGCCCGAGGCTTGACGCGCAGCTGCCCCGCAGGAATGATGCTTCCGCGGAGGCTCACATGGTCACGAAGGCTGGAAGGGACGGCGAGGCGCCGAAGGGCCCGCGCGGCGCCGCGAGGGCTGCGGGACGGCCTGATCCCGCTTCGCTGAAGATCGCCTATATCGGCGGAGGCAGCCGCCTCTGGGCGCGCAACCTCATGCTCGACCTCGCGCTTTGCCGGGAGCTCTCCGGGACCGTCGCCCTCTACGACATCGACCGCGGTTCGGCCGTCCTCAACGCGCGGCTCGGGGCCTTCATCCAGTCGAGGCCCGAGGCGGTCTCGCGCTGGGACTATGCCGTGGCCGACAGCCTCGAGGAAGCCCTTGCAGGGGCGGATTTCGTCGTCATCTCGATCCAGCCCGGCAGCCTCGAGTGCATGGCGGCCGAGGTGGCCGCGGCGGAGCGGCACGGCATGTTCTTCCCGGTGGGCGACACGGTGGGTGCCACCGGCCTCGTGCGCGGTCTCAGGGCGGCAACCATCTACGAGGGCCTCGCCCACGCGATAGCCGACGCCTGCCCCGGCGCCTGGGTCATCAACTACACGAATCCCATGACGATCTGCACGAGGACCCTGGGCCGGGTCGAGCCCGGCCTCAAGGTCTTCGGCTGCTGCCATGAGGTCTTCGGGACGCAGCGCCACCTCGCCCGGGTGGCAGCAGACGCCCTGGGCCTCTCCGCCGCCCCGCCCCGCGGCGAGGTGGCGGTCAACGTCCTCGGCATCAACCACTTCACCTTCGTGGACCGGGCCGACTGGCGAGGCCACGATCTCCTGGCATTGCTGCCGGGATGGATTGAATCGCACAACGCGACACGTCCCCTCTCCGAGGCCGAGGTCGAGGCCGCGGGCGACTGGTTCCACGACAACTGCCGCGTGAAGTGGAGCCTCTTCGGGCGCTGGGGCGTCCTGCCCGCCGCTGGCGACCGCCACCTTGTCGAGTTCCTTCCCGGCTTTACCCGCTCGCCCGAGGAGCTCTTCCGCTGGGGCGTGAAGCGGACGCCGGTGGCCTGGCGGATCGAGCGGTGGAGGAAGGCACCCGCCCTGACCGAGGAGGTCATGGCCGGCCGGGCGCCCCTCGCCTTCGACGAGTCGGGCGAGGAGGGCGTGGCCCAGATGAAGGCCCTACTCGGCCTCGGCGACCTCGTGACCAACGCGAACTGCGGGAATGTGGGCCAGGTGGAGGGCCTGCCCGAAGGCGCGGTCGTCGAGACCAACCTGCGCTTCTCTCGCGACCGCGTCGATCCGCTGGCCGCGGGCGCCCTTCCTCCCGGTCCCGCGGCCATCGTCGCGCGCCACGTCGCGGACCAGGAAGCCATCGTCGAAGCCGCGCTCGCGCGGGACCCTGACCTCGCCTTCCAGGCCTTCTACAACGATCCCGCGAACCGCCTGCCGCCCGACGAGTCCTGGGAGCTCTTCAGGGAGCTGCTCGCGGCCAGCGCGCCCTGGCTGCCGGGCTGGCGACTGGACTGACGGCGACCGTCTCGGCCGCGGCCATGCTCCACCGCCACGGGCGGCGCGATAGGCGGCCGCGGCGCGCCTTCGTCGGCGGCCCAGTCGGCGCGACGTACGTCCGCTAGGCCGGCCCCGCGAGGGCGGCGAGCAGCGAGGGGATGGGCAGGCTTTCGGCGAAGGAGCCGCGGCTGCAGGCCGCGACGCAGGGCCGTTCCACGCAGGCGGCGCAGGAGGGGAAGGCCGCGTCGGTCTCGACGAGGCGCTTCCGCGCGCCGTCCACGTTGGTCGCCTCGAGCCTGCGCATGATGCCCATGATGTCGATGCCGGCGGGGCAGACCTTCCGGCAGGGCGAGGTCTCGCACCACTGGCAGAGTGCCGCTTCCATGAAGCGCGGATCCTTGGGCCTGTTGCCGGGCTTGCCGCGCGGGATGATGTGGACCCGCTCGCGCTCGGCCGGGCGGTTGCGGTACTCCGGCAGCCCGCGGGACCGCAGCACGACGTCGGCCGCGCTGATCCCGGATATCGTGACGGCGGGCGTGCCGGTGCCCATCACCGTGGACTCCCCGCACATGGAGAGGCCGGGGATGAAGGTCGCGGCATGCTGGCGGTTCAGGAGCTCCTGGCCCATGCAGGCCTTGGGGCCCGCCACGGCGCCGCCGTTCTTGAGGAGGTAGCGCTCGACCGTCGAGGGCGTGCCGAGCTCCCTGAAGGTGACGCCGCGCGGGAAGGCCGGGAAGCAGGCGCCGACGAGGCCGAGCATGCGCGCGGTCTCCTCCTCCTTCATGCGCCGGTAGCCCTCGCCGCCGTATTCCGGGGAGAAGGGCGAGGGCCAGGCCTTGGACGTGGGGCCGATCAGCATGAAGGAGCTCGTGCCTTCCGGCGCGAGGCCGGGATCCTCGAGCGAGGAGAGGTAGAGGGTGATGTCGTTCTCGTCGATGCGGTCCGGGTTGCCCGCCATCATCTCGACGGGGAAGGCGTCGGCCGGGAGGGCCCGGCTTTCCACGGCGCCGTAGAGGACGGAGCTCGGGAAGCTCGGGACGAGGTAGCGGGTCTTCTCGAGGATGGAGGCGGGGACGAGGTCGTGCGGCAGGAGCTTCTCGTAGAGGTTCCAGACCGTGCCGCCGTAGATGACGTCGCGCGACCCGAGCCGCTCTCCCGTCTCGAGCTCGACCCCGACGGCCTTCCCGTCTTCGACGAGGATGCGCGAAACCGTGGAACCGTAGCGGATGGAGCCGCCGTATCTCTCGAGGGCCTTCTCGAGCCTGGCGGAGAGCATCATCGGCGAGCCGGCGGGGTAGTAGCTACCGCCCACGTGGTTCTCGAGGAACATGGTGACCGCGACGAGGGCCGGCGTCTCCTCGACCGTCGTGTAGGTGTAGGTCGAGGTGAGCTTGTTGAAGAAGCGCCAGATGCCCTCGTCCTTGATGTGCTTCCGCATTAGGTGGGCCGCGTTTTTCGTCATGAGGCCGAGGAGCCTCGCCTGCTGGAGCGGATGGCGGAAGAGGCCCCGCGCGAGCTCCTCGCGGGGCGTCTCCGAGGGCGAGAGGAAGACCGAGTTGGCCGACATCACCGCCTCGTAGAGGCCCTCGAGCTCGTGGTAGAAATCCTCGAGCTGGCCGATGGTCCCCGGGAAGAGCTTGGCGAGCTCGCCGAAGAAGCGGCCGGGCTCGGGCCAGAAGACCACGGGCTCGCCGTCGTACCAGAGGCGGTACATCGCCTCATGGCGGTAGACATCGAGGTCCTCTTCGAGCTCGTTCATCACGAAACGGTGGGGATTGAAGCCGCGCTCGCCGAAGCCGAAGAGCATGGCCGCCCCGAGGTCGAGGGTGAGGCCCCTTCGCCTGAAGGCGCCGCAGGAGCCGCCCGGCTGGCAGTTCCGCTCGACCACGAGGACCGAGAGGCCCCGCTTGGCGAGGAGGGCGGCTGCGGTGAGCCCCCCGAGGCCTGCGCCCACGACGAGGACATCGTGCCTAGAGTCCATGGCCGCGCCTTCCCGCTAGCCCTTGCCGCCCGCCGCCTTGCGGAGGGCGAGTCGCTTCTTGCGGAATTCCATGATGGGGAGGTCGCCCTGGATGAGGGCCTCGCCCGTGCCGGTGCCGTCGCCCCTCGGGAGCTGCGTGTTCACGACGCGGCGGTCCTGGTGGGCCACGACGAGGTTGAAGCGGCAGGCCATCCAGAGGACGAGCTGCTTGAGGCCGGGCAGCTTCAGGAAATCCTCGTAGAAGCGGAGGTAGAGGATGGTATGGGTCTCGTCCACGGGGACGAAGAGACCGAGGACCCTGACCTTTTCCGAGATGCGGTTCTCCCAGAGGTTGGGGAGGATGCACTCGAGCTTGTAGTCCCGGGTCGGGTCGGGCACCGGGACTTCCTTCGGGGTCCTGGGCTTCGAGCCGTCATCCACCTTGTTGTAGACGTAATGGAAGAACATGGTTTCGTTTTTCCACTCGAGGCCGGGGCCCTCGACGAGGGTCTTGTTGCCCCGCCCGATCGTGTTGTGGTGGACGAAGGGGAGGTGGACGACATCGAGCTGGTTCTCGAGGACGCGGGTGTAGTGGTTGTCCCAGCGGTCCTGGACTGTCATCCAGTTCTTCTTGTCCTTGAGGTCGTCGAAGAAGGAGGGAGGGGCAAGGTCGTCGGGCGGGTTCTCGCCCCACCAGATCCAGATGATGCCCCAGGCCTCGTGGGTGGGGTAGGAGGGCATCCGGAAGTTGGCTGGCACCGGAGCGTTCCGGCCGTTGGCCGGGATGCGCGTGCAGCGTCCCGACGGGTCGTATTCGAGGCCATGGAAGGGGCACTGGAGCCGCTCGGCGCCCGGGTCGCCGCAGACTATCTTGCCCAGGGCCAGGGCGGCCCCGCGATGCGCGCAACGATCGAAAAAGCAGACGGGCTTTCCCGAACCGTCACGCCAGAAGACGAGGCGCTCGCCGAGACGGGTGACGCCCAGCGGCCTTCCCTTGAGTTCCTTCGATTCGAGGACTGCGTACCAGAGGTTTCGTAGCATGATGCAATCATTTTAGGCAAAGGGCAGGCCCTGTCAAGGAAAAGGTTGCGGCCGGGGATTCCCGGGTGGTCCGCGGCGCGGCGCGAAAAAAAACATGCGCGATTCTCCCCCCTCGTGTATAATTGCCCCTGACGGGCGTCTTCGGGCGTCCCAATAACAGAGGTAAAATGGCTCTCGACATCCCTACCCTTGTCATCATCGCGAGCGTGACCTTCGCGATCGAGGCGCTGAGCAGCTACCTGCAATGGCGCCTCATCAGCAAGTTCGACGGGCTCCGGAACTGGCTCCTGGGTACCATCCTCCTGGCCGTCGGTTTCCTCTTCATGCTGGCGATACGCATCAGGCCGGCCTTGGACCTCTCCGTCCTTGCCGGACCCGTCGTCATCGCGGGGCAGCTCTTCCTCTGCACGGGGGTCGCGCGTTTCCTGGGGCATCGGGAAAGGCCCTGGGTCCATGCCGCCTGCTACGCGGCCTTCTTCCTTCCCTACCTGTATTGCGTTCTCGCGGTTCCCGGCGCCTTCGTGCGCAGCATGCTGGCGGTCCTGGCCGCGACGCTTCTCGCCGTGAGGAGCGGATGGCTCCTCCTTCGGCATGGCGGGCGGTCATACCGGCAGTCCGCGGTTTTCACGGGAACGGCCTTCTTCCTGTACTCAGGCGCGCAGGCCGTCGCCATGGCCATCGCGCTGTCGCGTCCCGCCCTTGCGTCCTCCGCCCAGCCTGACGCCGGTCCGGGAGCGGCCATGAACCTCCTCGCGCCCATCGTCACGAGCCTCCTCTGGGCCTCCGGCTTCGTCATCATGGTCAACCAGCGCCTCAACGGGGAGATCAAGGAGGAGAAGGAAAAGCTCGACATGGCCTTCAGCCTGAGCCCCGAAGCCGAGCTACTGACGCGCTTCTCTGATGGCAGGATCGTGATCGCCAATTCGGCCTTCCTCTCGCTGACGGGCTTCGCCCCCGAGGAGATGATGGGTCGCTCGATACGGGAGATCGGCGTCCTCATCGAGGATGCGGAATGGACCAGGTTCATAGCCGGGCTCTACGGCAGGGGTTCGGTGGACGGCCTCGAATATCCCTTCAGGAGGAAGGATGGGAGCGTCTTCCAGGGAAGGATCTCCTGCAGGACCATGCCGATGGACGGCCAGCTCCATGTCCTCACGGTCGTCGAGGACATCACGGCGCGCAAGCAGGCCGAGAGGAAGGTCCAGGACCTCCTGGTCGAGAAGGAGCTGATCCTCAAGGAGGTCCACCACCGTATCAAGAACAACATGTCGACCGTCCATAGCCTCCTTTCCCTGCAGGCCGGCATCATGCAGGCTCCGGAAGCCGCCGAGGCGCTCAGGGACGCAGCGAGCCGCGTAGAGAGCATGGCGGTCCTCTATGACCGGCTCTAC
>Ga0209098_1002647_pt1 | contig 15582 bp, 30 predicted proteins | sample AD_JPNHW1_MetaG_FD_184429 | JGI IMG/M metagenome (GOLD analysis project Ga0209098, IMG submission 184429) | Active sludge microbial communities of municipal wastewater-treating anaerobic digesters from Japan - AD_JPNHW1_MetaG (SPAdes) (version 2) | ecosystem: Engineered > Bioreactor > Anaerobic... | reverse complement strand
GCCTCAGGATAAATTTCACCCATCATTCCTGAACCTTTCATAAGTTCATACTCTTCTCTTGTTAAGTCTTTTAATTCTTTCATTTTACTTTTTTAATGAATTTCACAACTTTTTCAAGATTCTTTTTTTCCTTTTTATGACGTTTTATTTCATCTTTCTGATATGAAATTTCTCTTTTCAAAACTTCTATTTGTGATTTTGTTGCATCTGTTGTTATTTGTAAAGGTTCTTGAGCAAATGTAACAAAAGAAAATAACAACATTATTATTAAAACATTTTTTTTCATGACTTTTTATTTTATTTCTTCTTTAATTATTGAGAATAATTTCCTTTCTTTCCTACAGTTATCTATTATTTCGTTTTTCAATTTTTTACCAATTGATTGTGCTTTAGATTTTGCATTAACACAATTGGGTAATTTGTCATCATAATATGGTTTATCGTTAACGGTTGCAATACCATAATAAACATTTTGACGAGGTTTTAACAACCCTTCAATTTGTTTCAGTTCTACAGTAACATCAATACGTTTTTTTTCGCCATCCAAGGAATATTGTAGTCTATACGTCCCGTTTAATATCATAAACCCATTTTATCTATTAATATCTTTATACAACCGTAATCTAAGTTAGATGGGAAATTATTATCAATACTAGTTTTTAAAAATTCCGGATAAGCAAATTGTGAAAATATATCATCTGCAAGTATAACATCACTTTTAGTTATAACATGATGTTCAATTGTTTTTCTTATGATTTCCATTATATTTGTTGGAAAATTAAATTGAAAAGAATCTGTTTTTGTGTCTTTTTCATTCCAAAAAGAAATTTCATTAGTGGTATGTTTCTTATATACGGCTATTTTTTCAACATTCTTATGAATAATATAGATTAAAAGTCCATCTCTAACATATGTTTCATATAGATCAGATGTTTTTTCTGAAGCCGTGCACCATTTAGTGTTATATCCATACTTAACACTTGATTCATATGTTAATGGAATAAGAATTAACCATTCATCATCCTCATAAATCCTATCGATTTGTTTTTCAATATCTTTCAATTTTATTTTTTCTTCAGTTTGGGTCACAGCTTCTTCAATGTCATAAAAAGATTTATATGAATAAAGGTCGTTATTTTCTATTTGTTTCTGTTCATTAAAGTCACAGAATTTTGAGAATTTTTTAATATTTTCTAATAACATTGTATTATCAGTCATATAATATAGAATCTCTATTTCATTTGGATTTAATTTTTCTAATTCTTCAAGTTTAATTCCTGTTTTGGCTGAAATATAATTGAGCTTTATTTCTGTTGAATCTCCATTTGTTCTAAATAACTTCAATAACATTTCCGTATATTTAGTTTCACCATTACAAAATAGTTCGAGAATTTTAACTAAATTTATACAACTATTTTCGTTATTTCTTAAATCTTGTATTCTAGACATTGGATTATTTTTTTATTTTTATCTTACTGATATAATTGGAATAATATTAAAAATAAGTTATTTTGTAATCTTCATCTAATTGAGTCATTAGATTATTATAATATTTAGTTTCATTAAAAGTAAATTTAAATTTTTGGGGAATTATTAAAATGGTGATACTAACTCCCCTTAATTTAATTAAAGAATTTATATTATTGATATCACTTTCATCCAATATTACTATTGTAAATGGTTTTTTTAAGTCTTTATATTTTTCAATATTTAATGTTAGACTATATGACGTAGCTAACGAACTTTTTACATTATCGAGTCTTATTATATTCATATTTTATATTTTTTATTTTTTGACAAGATTCATAATCTTCTTCATTTTCAAAATAGTTAATCAATTCATTAAATTCATTTTCATCTGTTGGTTCATCAATATAGATTTCTCGTCTTAATATCATAATTTGTCGAATTTTATCTTTAGATAATTCGTCATAATAGACTTTAAAAACTGTTAAAGTAAAGATTTTGAGAAATATTTTAAATTCTTTATAATCATCAACACCTAAAATTTTCTTTATTTCATCAATTGTGACAATATCTTTATCTATCAAATTATTATAGATATTCTTAATTATAGAAGGTAGTTTCATGATTTACAATATTTTTTTAATTCTTCCCAAGTCAATTTGTCCCCTTTATTTACGAACATTAATAATCCATTTTCTTTATAATCGTAATCCAATTTCCCCTTATTACCATATTCGACTTCAGGTATAAGATAAACTTTTTCATAAGGTGATCCATCCTCAATAAAATGGTCAACTGTTGATGAATATTTTAATGACGCTTCACGTTCGTGAAACTCCAGAAATTTCTTTTTAGCGTTATACCAATCCTTAATAAAATCACCCGTGTCAAAAATGTATTCGTCATCACTTATCGTATGAAGATATACGTTATGGTATTCTATAGGACAATCGATTAAGATATCATCGTCATCATAATAATTTCCACCCGAATAATGGATTCCAATAATTGCCATATCTTATTTTTTAAATCTTTTCAAAAATTTATCAAGTAATCTCTTACTATCGGAATCATCGATGAAAATATCCATAATCCACACATTTACTTCTATTACAATGAATAATACAAATAATAACCATATACTAATTCCATGAGGAACAAATGATAATGAAATAATTACATACATTATTATTCTTATCAACAAAAAAACAATAGTCCATTTTTTATTTATCATCATCCAATTTTTTAAAATAAAGTTGATCTAAATATATTAGCCAAATAAAGGCTAAAATAAACGTAATATTACCAATTATTTCCATTTTATTTATTTTTAATTTACGAATAATCTTTTATGGTTATAAAGTGCCACGGGATTGTTTTCTGCCAGTATACCATATTCATTTTTAATGTTCTTATGAATATCATGAGAATCGTATTTAATGTATTTTGAAATCATTTCACAAAATCCATAATTAGATTCATCTACAATTTCTTGGGAAGTTCCTGGCAATCCGCAATATGCGGCCTCTTCAACTTCACTGATAAACATTCCAGAATAAAACCCTTTTAAATCGAAAAAATTCACAAATTTATCCGCATTACACCATATAAAAACGCTGTCTTTTTTATCTTTAAGATATGGAACTACTTCATAATCTATAATGTATGGGGTATTTAATCCGAACTGACCTATAGACATTAAACCGTAAGGTGTACCATGCCCCATCATCATAATCCTATCATGTTCTTCTATAAGATTAATTAGTTTCATTTTATCAATACCTCCAGTAACAACCGTTTTATTGGGTAAATCTTTATATATGATATCCAAAAAACTAGTTGACTTATCACTAGGATGTATAATTAATATTTTTTCCATTTTTTGATATTTATATTACTGAGCAAAGATAATGAAAAAAAACGCAATAACCAAATAATTACCCCAAAAAAAACAATTATGAATGTAAAAAATATAAATTTTCCAACAAGTCAATACTATCAGGAAGAAAAAACAAAATCTCAGATAGTTTTACACCACACAGTATCCGATCCAATGTCATCGATTGGGGACATTAATTATTGGATGTCTGATACTGCTAGAATCGCCACATATGTTGTTATTAATTACGATGGTACTATAAACAAATGTTTCCAATCAAACCAATGGGCACATCATATCGGTATTAAAACGGAAACATTAAAAAATATGGGGTTTAAGGATTATTTAACCAGAAATCTTTTATTAAATAAACACAGTATAGGTATTGAAATTGATTCGTGGGGCGGCGTAACTAAAAAAAATGGCATATTTTATAACGCTTATGGAAAACCATTGTCAAATAAATTAGAAGTGGTAGAATATGATTGGAGAGGATATCATTATTTCCAAAAATATTCTAACGCGCAAATTGACGCTTTAGCCGAATTATTACCAATTTTAATGAAAAGACATAATATTATAAATTATGGTATTAAAGATGGTAATTTTGATGTTAGAAGAGATGCCATAAGTGGAAAACCAGGAATATATTCGCACTCTAGTTATAGAAGTGATAAATCGGACATTTATCCTGATGATGATTTATTGAAAATGATTAATAATTTATAATGTTATTTTCTATTTCGTCAAAATTATTTTCTATTTCTATCCTACCCAACCTATCATTATTTATAGGTATATTTAAATTTTGGGTATGATATGTTTTTTTTTCAAATTTAATTAAAGCTGGATCTGCAAATGATTCGTTTGGCTTTCTACATTCTTTAATTTCTTTTTTCAAAAGATCAATTATATCTGATGTTAATTCAGTATCAATCGAATCGATTTTATTATCTTCCTGATTCCAAAACGATGAATATTTATCAGATAAATTTTTATAAACTGCGACTTTATAACCTGTTTTTTTATTAATACAATAAATCAAAACACCTGATTTAATATATCTGAAAAAAAATGACGGGTCTTTTTCCATTGTTGTACACCACCTTGTATTCGATCCGTATTTTTTAGATGACTCAAAAGATAAAGGCTTAATTATAATCCAATCGTCATCATTTAATAAAGTTATTACATTTTTTTCTAAATCTTTACCTATAACTTTCAATTCTGCTTTATTAACCTCATTAGTAATATCTTTTATACTATCGTATTTAGTAATATCGTTATTTAATATCAAATTTCTTTCATTTAATTCACAAAATTTATTTATCAAATTAATAGATTCAAATTCAATAGTAGATAAAACTGACCATAAAAAACGAGCCTCAAGATAATTAATATCTTTTAAAAAGGTATTGTCTATCCCTTTAATATTTAATAATAGTTCCGATAAATAATTAATATCATCTATATTTCTTTTTTTCAGTTCATTTTTTATAATTTTATCAAATAGTTCAACGTATTTAGTTTTGTCACTAACAAGTAATTTAGAAATTAATTCTATAAAATTAATATTATTTAAATCGTTGCTTTTTAATTCTTTAATTTTGGACATATCATTTAATATTTAAAAATTGTTATGGATAAAATATACGAAAAAATCTTGATAAAAAAAAAGGCCTTAGAAAACTAAGGCATTTTTTAATCTTTACTGTCTTTTTTCATACACCATCTACAACCATCATATGATTGTAATAAAAGATTTTTTTTACGTTCAGTAATGTAAAGCGAGTTTTTTTTAGAAATTAATTCTAAATGGCAATTTTGATGCGATTTTTTTAAATCATGGATTTCTTTTGATTTAGTATTTGCCAAATATCTCCATCCGAAAAATAAAAAAAAACTCTGTTTTAAAGTTAAATTTTTCATACACTTTGTTTTTATATAAATATTAAAAACTTACCGTTTTTACTGTTGGAATACTATAAGACCATTTATATTTACGAATTAATGGAGAAAAAAAACCTTGAAATTTAATATCTTTCAAATCAGATAACGGACATAATTTTATTTCATCTTGATCGGATGAAAATATAATAATTTTTTTTTTCGGATCAACTTTAAAAGTACCACCACCTTTTAACATATTAATGTCTTCCCCAATCAACGTTTCGTATGAATCAGCTTTACACATTCGTAATTCATCACTAATAACAACCCATCTATTTTTCATAATTAATCGCTATTTATTGATAATACTCGGCTTATTTCTAAACATTTTTCTCGTCTTCCTATAAGCTTAAGAAATTTACCCATATCTGCATAAATTTCGTCATCTGTTAGATTTTTTCCGTCAACACTAAATCTTTGACCATTACAACCATCAAAAACTACAAAATCTTTTGATAAAAGATCGGGGAAATTAGTTTTTTCGTTATAAGATAATCCTAACCTTATTCCTAATTTAATTATTTCATTTTTTTTCATTTTAAATAAAATTTTTGTGACTTACGAATGTATTAATTCTAATATTTGTTCTGCATTATACATACTGAAATGTTTCAATATTACTCGATCACCGCTAGATGTTTGAATTAAAATATTATACCAAAATAAATTATCAATAAGCGTAACATTAGTAATATGACTTATTTTTAAACTAACTTTTGTGCTAGTCATATAAAGGCTCGTTAAACCATCGTTTTTAGAACAAATGACATAATCATCATTTATTTCTACTTTATATGGCGTCAGCCATGGACCGAAATGTAAAATTGATGAACTAAATTTTTCTAACATTTTAATAAAGTTTTAAGTAATGTTTCAATTTCGTATCAAAGATAACGCTTTTTTTCTTAATACACAATTATTTTGTGATAAAAATTATATAATTTAACCAATATTATTAATAAACTTTATGTCATCCCAATTAAATGGTTTATATTCCCCATACAGTTTAAATGCATTATCAATACCAACATCCAAACGATGTTCTTTTATTGGTAAGTTACCGTGTGTGTGTCCATGAAGATGAATTGTTTTTCCGTGACGTGTATTCCATACTTCCATCGGATAATGAGATAATTGTAAATATGTTCCATCAATATCGATTTCTAGCAGTTTATTAACACTTTCAAATAATGATTGTGCTACAACATAATCAGGGTATTCACCACTTATAGGTTTACCGTCCTCTAATATTCTAGAATACGGCTTGCTCCTACGAACATTTGGTAATTCATAATCCTTATTAATGAAATTATCGTGATTTCCAAGCAAAAGATGTATTTCTTTAACTTTTAATTGTTTACGAAAATTCCATATATTTTCAATTCCAGAAAAAGACCAATCACCTAAATGAAACAATATGTCATCTTCACCAACATATTTGTTAATCTGTTCTACAATATGATTAGACATTTCTTTAGTTGTTTCAAATCGTCTAGTAGATGTTTCTTTACCTGACCAAACACTTTCACCGTAAGTTATGTTCTTATGCCAATAGTGCATCTACGTGTCCGAGGTAAACCACAATTTACTTGCAGAAGCCTCGGACGTATTAAATTTAAAGTTTTTCATTTTTATTTTTTTTTATTTTTTACAAAGATAAGTATTTTTTTTATAAAAAATTGCTTCAGTTTGTGTATTTTGGGTCTGTCCGATCAAATCTACTAATGGTTTAAAATCTAACCATGTTGCACCCATATTCTCACAGACAATTATTTCACCTTTACGTGATAAACACCATTCGCCCAGTTCTTTATAATTTATAGTTTTACTATTATGCTTATAATAAATTCCTTGTTTTTCATATGGTGGGTCAATATACCAAGTTCCTTTGATATTGTCAAGTTCATCATATGACTTATTATATACTTTCCAATGTTTTATCTTATGTAAATTATTGATAAGGAAATTATGATGTCTTTCCCAAGAAATTTCCCCACGTTTGGTAACGGTCTTTTTTGGTACGGCACTTGAAGGATTTGCGTAAAATCCTAATAAATCTTTTTCGTCTTCCGACAAATTTAAATCATTAAGTTTTAATCCTTGTGTTAATTTTGGTAAGCCTTTTATATCAGATAAAGTTGCTTTATTAATTAAGTAATTCCAAGCGTTAAATACTTTATCGTACTTATCGTTTAGAATTACTTCATTTTTCCAATTATCGTCGAATAAACTATACATAGCAGCTCCTGCAAATGGCTCAATAATTGTTCCGTAACTAGGCTTCGGATAATTCTTTGACAATTTCTTTTTTGTTCCGTAATAACTAAACATAGATTTATCTCCAATTAAAGTCGTTACCCATATGTCCCCATTTCGCGGTTTCCGAATAAATTGGCTTTCTTAATTCGAGAAAATCAATAATTCCCTGTGGTGATAAATCATATTCCCATTCAGAAATTTCATTAATAATATATTCAGTTCCATCCATAATCGCAGTTGCCTGTAATGGTTGTTTATAACCGATTGCATAACTGAGTTCAACCTGAACTTCATTTATTTTTGGATTACGTTCCAAAAGATCAACTGCGATTCTACGAGCCATATATGTACCGCTCCTATCAACTTTAGTCGAATCCTTCCCAGAAAGCGCGCCCCCGCCAATTGGAACACGAGGTCCATAATTATCTATGGCCAATTTACGTCCCGTTACTCCTGCGTCTGCATCAAATCCACCAATTTTCCAATCGCCAGCCGGATTACATAACAGTTGAACTAAATTATATTCTTTGAATCGTTTACGAAAAAATTTACGACACCAATAAGTTAATTCTTCAGCAGGGGCATTTTGGAATGAACATACAACATATAAATCAAATCCATTGATAGTGACTTGTGTTTTGCCATCATAAGGATATATTTTATAAATAAAACGGTTTAATTCCCGAGCCATGAAGTATTCCATTGGTACAAAATCTTCATTTTCCCTACAAGCATATCCAATCATTATTCCTTGGTCACCAGCTCCACCACTATCTACACCTTGTGCAATTTCAGGTGATTGTTTAACTAAATGAACCATAACATCATCGACATTAGCAATTTCTTTTACGATTTCTTTTATTTTTTCATCACTAATTTTATAAGTTGACGTTAATTCCCCAGTAATGAAAACTTTTCCGTGTCCTCCACAAGTTTCGACTGCACATCTTGAGCGTGGGTCATGTTTCAAATGTTCATCAACAATAGCGTCTGATATTCTATCACATAATTTATCAGGATGTTTTGGTGATACAAATTCTGCTGTTCTAATCATAATTTTACTTTTTTTATTTTATTTTTAATTATCAAACCAAAAAACTAATCTTACATCGTTTTCGCCTTTTTTCTCAAGTCTTTTCATAATATCAAGTATTGCCTGATATTCAATAGGTAATTCATAAGTACCCCATTCTTTTTTGTGTAACTTTTTGTAAATCTTATACGCTTCCGATAATTCTTTACGTGTCATCCAACTATGACTATGCCAATCAGGACATTCAACGGCATATGGAATATCATTATTAAATTTTAACTTACAATTAAATTTTTCATTAAAATATAAATATAAAGCCTTTTCCATAGTAACTTCATTATCTCCAGGCTTGTCATCACTAATAAACATAAAGAGATCCTTATCAGTATTAAACGACAAATCTAAATCTTTAATACCTTTAGGCTTAAAACCATTATCTATACTACCTCTAACTCCAGCCAAAATACTAAACATTTCGTAATTTCGGCCAGGATTTATTCTACCACAAAATCCACGCCAATAATTACTTCGTTTATCTTTGTATTCTACATACATATGAATGTCACATCCCATTTTTATTTTATTTTATTTTGAATTATCGAAATTTAGGCTCTTGATGAATAAGATGTTCGATTGACCTCTTTTTTTTCTTTAATTTCATGTTATCGGGAAGAAATTCTCCATATTCTCTTATCATATTTGTTTTATATAAAATATGATAATCCTGTGACGGATCAAAGTTATATGCCAGAATATTCCACGCAGTTCCTTTTGTCATTCCAATGTTTACTTTACTAACATCTGTCCAATCTTTAATATTTTCCTTTGCTTTATTCAACATCTCCTGTAATTGGATGTTGGTTATTGCCTTGGCTATTTTTTTTGCTTCTGATCTGTTCATAGTAGTTTATTTAATATGTCGTCCCAAGTTGGATATTCATTAACTAATCCTGTTTTATAATCAATACCAAATCGTAATAATGTTCCTTTAAAATCTTTAGCCCCATTTCCCAATGAATCGTCAACAAGATAATCTCCAATTAACAAATCTTTCCGATGTGTTAAAATAATACGTTTATGGAAAATATAAGGAAATTCCCTCTCAATCCAATATCGTTTATCTGTTGACGCTTCGGGATTACCCCAAGGGGCGGCACTGGCTATAAAAATGTTGTATTTTCCTGACTTAATTAATTCATGAACACCATTTATTGCCCCATCCATAGGTACTGCATCTCTAAAAATCCCATGAATGTGATCGGGAAACGATTTAAATCTTTCTTTTAGATGTGGAAATCGATCATACCAAATTTTTATTGTTTGGTCAAAATCGACAATAACCCCGTCCATATCGAGATATAATATTTTTTTTTCCATTTTATGTAAAGGTGATTTGTTATTACGATACAAAGATAGTAATAAATTTTATAATAAAAAAATTTTTGATTAAAGAAATTTTTTAAAATTTTCTATATAAGAGATGATATTTTCTTTCCCTACAGGATTGGCTGATTGTACATTATATGGGGGAAATTCTAAATTATTATTCATACAATATTCGCAGATATATTTAGCACATTGATACCCATCCCCATTATGTAGACCTAAATCATGGTCAAAGCAAATACCATCAGGTAATCCGTTAATCATAATGTGGTCTGTAAATTCTTGAAATGATGTTACCCATACAACGTCTACGTTTCGTCCGATTGGCGAAAATCTCAACCAATCCATTTTTTTATCAAATGGATCACGATAGTCATCTAGGAATAAAAGGGTTTTTATTTTTTCCATATTTCTATGTGTTCTTTAAAATTTTTCCCCTAAAACTATCTTTCTTATCGAATCCTTTACTTATCAATTTTTGTAAATCAGTTTGATTATCGGGTCTTTTTTCGGTGTCATTATTTCTTTCTGAATACCAATCAACTAACATTTGATAAATTACTTCAGGTGAAAAAACGCTAACAAGATTCATTTTGGATAGTATTGGAAATTTATAATTAGTCTTTCCTCCTAAATTAAGAATAATTGGGCAATTTTCTTTAATGTTAATATTTTGTCTATCGTTAATAATATCAACTAAAATACGAAAATCTCTTCCATTATATTTAAATGATACACGTTTAGATATGTCTATTGAATTAATATCGATCCATCTTGGTAATTCGTCAATTTTACCGAACTTGGACAAACTATCTCCATAATAAAAGGAAATTCCATCCCAAAACCCTTCAATCAGTTTTCCACAAATAAACAAACTAACCTTTTGTGGAATGTGGTCATAGAAAAGAGGAAATTTAAAATCACGTCTATCAAGAACTATTTTAGGGTCAATACCCCAAATACCTGATAGAAAGTCATAATAATCTTTATATTTTGATATTATATGCATAATAAATTTTTTTACAGATCTTTGAGATCTACATTATACCTTTTTATAACACTATTTTTAGGGACATGAATAATAATTTCGCCGTCTTTATTGTACAAGGATTTTTTAAAAAATAACCGTCCAAACCAATTTATTTTAGTAGTATTATATTTTGTGAATTCGATAAATGGGCTTTTATCCTCATCTTCTCTTACATATACGTTATACGTAATTTCAATTTTAGCTATTTTATAACCCAATGTATTGTTTGTCATAAAATAATAATAATCCTTACTTTCAATAGATCCTGTACCTAAGAAAAAATCACCTTTTATTGATGAATTTAAATTTAATGAACTTAAATATGTAACCCCAAAAGTGTTTGATTTTTCATGCTTAACATTTATTAAACCTATAAAAAGAAAACATACGAAAATTATGCATGTTATTATCAAACTACCAAATATTGATAATGAGATGTCTTCATCACTTTTGTAAATTATAAGTCCAGACCATAATAAAAAACAAATAAAAAATATTATACCAAATGTTGTCATAATTTATAGTTTTAATCATTAGTTAATTGTTTCCAATCAAAATTTTCATAACAAGTATAATGATAATTGTTTGATTTGTTTTTCAACGTATTTAATATTATCTAAACTACCTGTGACCTTAATGGTGTATATGTCACATAGCCAATACCATTTCGACCTTACAGTTAAATCTACTAAACAACTATGTTCGTCACATAACGTATTCATTGCAATTTTCATTGCATATCTTGTTTCTTTAGAAGAAAAAAGTTTTACTTCATATGTTATTACATGCATACCCATTTTATCTCCCCCATTGTAATGCCATTTGGTTGGCAAAACCTTGAAAGGTTTTACTTCTTGCTATTGAACGTTCGGCAGGCGGTAGTTTTAATGTTTCCACATGCCAAATCGGGTCTCTTCCTCCATTCTTGTAAATATAAAATTGTGGTTCGACAATGTTTGTTGGGACTAATAATGGCAGGTTTTTTAACCATAATCCTGTTTTTTTACTATGTGGATCACCGAAATAATATGGTTGAACATATTGATCAGGTTTCCTAAATTCTGTGCTCATTACGCCTACAGGATTTTCAATGGCTATTCTTGGAATGTCTGAGTTATATAAGTCAATAAAAAATTTAACAGCATCTTTACGTTGTTGTTCCCTTTCAGGAAACCGTTCTTTAAATTCGGGCTTCATCCATTTGTTACCTGTTATTGTCAAATAAGTACAAGGTGGATGAAAAATGGCTAAATCCCACTGTTTCAGTTTTATTGCGTCAAAAACGTCCATTTGTAAGTGATATTCAGGATTACCGCTACAAGGTAATATATCACAACTCCACGCATCGTGCCCTAATTTTCTAAAAGCATCTCGTACAATGCCACTTTCTTCACATCCTATTAATATGTTCATTTTTTCAATTTTAAACTATATAAAAAAATATGGGGATATCACGTGGTATAAAGCCTAAACCCAAAAGTGATATAATGTGGACAGCACCACTTGGACTTTATTTAACACCCATATTTTCCCTTTCATTGTTTTATTTCTCATACAACATGATTTTCAGAGACAATTACTCGTCTTATATAAACTCCAAAATCACGCGATCTTATAAAATATCTACTTTACTATGTCTAGGATATAAAGCTTCAATCATATAAGATGTTTTTCCCCTATTATTATGTGCCACACCTAGAATTTCAACGATGACGTTTCGTTGCCCTATCACTATTAAAATACAAAGATAATCCTTTTTTCTGAAATAACAAAATTTTTTCCAATAAATTTGTTATTTACCATAAACTTTTTTATAACATTCTTCACATAATTGACCACCACCTTCAATATAGTAAAGCCTTAAATCAATTGAAGTGACAAAGGTATATGGGGTTTCTTTTCCACATGATACACATTTTTCTTTTTCGTTCTTTTCCATATTAATAATTTTTACGTAAAACTTGAATTACATCCCAGGCATCTTCCAATGCATTATGAGAAACCGTACCTTCAATTCCTGCTCGTTTTTTACATTCATCTAATGATGGTAAAGTATCATCATTTATCCAATCAACAAATGAATTTGCAGGATCAATTATTCTTTGTCGAACATGAATTAATTTTTGAAACCAAGGTAATTGTTGTAAAAATCCCTTATCAAATGTACCAAAATTTTTACCTGCAACATTAATAGTGATTGGTTTTGTTTTACCATCTATTTTTACTTGTGTTTCTGTTAAATCTAAAGGATATTTAAAACCATTTTTTAATAAAAAGTGAAATAATTGACGTATAATTTCATCTTCTTCATAAAAAATTTTACCATATTTTTCTTCCATACTTTCCTTAATTTCAGGTTTACCTTCAATGTATGATCCTATTAATTCAATAATTTCTTTATTCATAGTAATAGCCACTGGTGAACCTGTGATTTCACGGCGAAGAATAAGACCATAAAATTTAGGTATTTGGTCATAAGGTAATTTTAATTTTGTATCTTCGATAATCGCACCAATACTTAGCACTTGGTGTTTATCTTTATCTAAACCAGTAGTTTCTATATCCACGCTTACATACAACATAATATTTATTTTTTTTTATATTGCAAATATAGATATATTTATTGATAAAACCAAATTTTTTTCTTATTTTTTTTAATATGAACAGAGTAACAAATAATATACAAATACCAGCAGATTTTGATTGGAAAATATATTTGGAATTAAATAAAGACATTTGTAAATTTCCACATTATACAACGCAATCGGGGGCTATTTTACATTGGAAGCAATTTGGACAAAAAGAAGGAAGGCCGTATAAAAAAAATACAATCTTAGATTCAAAACCAGACTTAATTATAGATTCAAAACCAGAATTAAATATAAAAACGACAAACGATATTCTTAATAAATTAAATAATTCCGAAAAATTACTAACCATTGTAATTCCAAATAAATTAGGCCAATCTCCACATTTAACAATAAATTCATTATACAAACAGACATTTACGAATTTTGATATTATTGTAATAAATGACAATATTGGAAATGCGAATGAAGCAAGAAATAAGGGTTTAAAATTTGTTAAAACACCATATGTGTTGTTTTCCGATAATGATATTGAATGGGAGTCAGATGCCCTTGAAAATATGATTAGATGTCTTGAAGAAAATAAAGATATATCTTTAGCATATGGACATTGGGAAATGAAGGGCAAAATTAATAGTAATAAAGAATGGGATGCAAATACATTGAAAAAATATAATTATATTTCAATGATGAGTATTGTAAGAACATCACATCATCCTGGTTTTGATGAAAGTATAAAACGTCTTCAAGATTGGGATGTATGGTTAACAATGATTAAAGAAAATCATATAGGAATGTACATTGGTAAAAAGATATTTAGTACACCTTTTAGAACCGATGGCATTACAGAAAATTCAATTGATTATAATGTTGCCATTTCAATTGTCAGGAAAAAGCATTTTAGTACTAAAGAAATTACGATTAATGATTATTTTGATCATGTATATTGTTTAAATTTAGATAGAAGAATTGAAAAATGGTTTTTTATAAAGAAAAAATTAGATAATTTAAATATAAAGGCCTATAGGTTTTCTGCAATTGACGGAAATAATTTACATGAAAGTATAATTTCAAAACATCCAAAATTAAGTAAAGGAGCTATTGGTTGTATGTTAAGTTATTATGAAATAATAAAAGATGCTAAAAAAAATGGATATAAACGTATTTTAGTTTTTGAGGATGATGCAATTTTTCATAAAAAATTTAATGATATATTTTCAAAAATAAAAAACATTGATGATTGGAAAATATTACATTTGGGTGCTTCTCAGCACGGTGGTTGGATGAATATTGAGTATATTAAAGATTTTTATTACTCAAATGGCACACAAGGTACTTTTACAATAGGTTTTGATGAGTCGGTTTATGATGAAATCTTAGAAACTGAAAATATAATTAATGTACCAATAGACGCTAAATTAATGGAATTACAGAAAAAATATTATAAGAAATGTTTTACGTTTTATCCTAATTTAACTATTGCTGATGTATCTTCTTCTGACATAAGAGGTAAAAGGGATATTAATGTTCATAGTAAAAATATGAAGTGGGATTTAAATTTATATGACATTTCTGAAAATTCCATAAAAATTCTTTTATGCACAGATATACCTGGTTGGGCATTTGATAATATTGCTAATGGAATAATAAAATATAATCCATATCCTTTTATAAAATATACAAAAATTTATATTCGTGGAAATGATTATATAAAAAAAGAATTTAAATATGATGATTGGGATTATGTATTTGTATTTTTTGAAGGTGACAAACATGTTCCTTTAAATAAAAATAAATTAATCAGTGGCTGTTATTCAGCCATTTGGTTAGAATCAACAATATTAACTAAAGATTATTTATCTGAAAGATTATTTATCTGAAAGATTTAAAAATTGTAGAGGAACGGTTTTCGTAAATAAAGATATACAAAATGCTATTTTACCATATTGTCCTGATATTAACCATATAATCATCAATGATGCTGCTGATG
>Ga0209098_1002646_pt1 | contig 15582 bp, 10 predicted proteins | sample AD_JPNHW1_MetaG_FD_184429 | JGI IMG/M metagenome (GOLD analysis project Ga0209098, IMG submission 184429) | Active sludge microbial communities of municipal wastewater-treating anaerobic digesters from Japan - AD_JPNHW1_MetaG (SPAdes) (version 2) | ecosystem: Engineered > Bioreactor > Anaerobic... | reverse complement strand
CATCGACAAAACACAATATAAAACAAACGACCCGATCACCTTGAAATTTACGGTCAGTGGCGAGGGTAACATCCAGTTGATCGATAAGCTCAGTGTTTCTTTCCCTCCCGATTTTGAGGTGTACGATCCCAAGGTGACCAGTAATGTCAATACCAGTGCTACCGGTGTTTCAGGAAACCAGGTATTTGAATACCTGATCATTCCGCGCAAACCGGGCAAATTCACCATCAAGCCGGTTCCTTTCACCTATTTTGATCTGAAAAAGAACCAGTATGTGACATTGATGTCACCCGAATATACCCTGAATGTGGCCAAAGGGAGCGGAGATCAGCGGATGGTTACCTATTCCGGGGCAGACAAAGAAGATATTCAATATATCGGGAGTGATATCCGGTTTATCGTGAGCAAACCTTTCCGGCTGGACAACGCCGGCTCCATGTTTTTTGGTTCCGTGTGGTATTTTCTGCTGGTGCTGGTCCCGTTGGTTCTCTTCTTCCTGATGTGGTTCCTTTGGCGAAAAGAGCTGGCCCGCCGGAGTGATATTGCCCTGATGAAGAACCGGAAAGCCACCCGGGTAGCGACCAAGCGGCTACGGAAAGCAGAGTCGTTCCTGAAGCAGAGCAAGCGGGAGGAGTTTTACGAGGAGATATACCAGGCGTTGTGGGGATACCTGAGCGACAAGTTCAGCATCCCGATGGCGGACCTTTCCAGGGAGACGGTCAGTGAAACCCTGAAAAACAGGAATGTCACCGAAGAACTGATCAACCAGTTCATTAACACCCTGGATGAGACGGAGTTCGCACGGTTTGCCCCGGGCGACAAAGAGGAGAAGATGGATGAGGTTTATCATAAAGCGTTGGAGATCATTTCGAAGATTGAACGAGAACTGCGGTAACATGAAAAAAGATCGGACAATGGTAAAGAGGATTTTATCCTGTGTTGTCGGAGCCATTCTGATAATCCTTGGAAGTTTTTCCGCCAGTTATGGTTCCAACGTCCTGATAGAACGTGCCAACAAGGCTTACACCGACGGACATTACGAAGAAGCCTCCGGATTATATCAGAAAGTGATAGATGCCGGCAACGAGTCGCCTGAACTTTTTTATAACATGGGGAATACCCTGTTCAAAATGAATAATTTTCCCGGGGCCATTCTGTGGTATGAGAGAGCGAAGAGGCTGGATCCCGGTAACGAAGATATTGATTTCAACCTGAATGTAGCGAACACCAAAATTGCCGACAAGATCGAGCCGGTTCCCGAGATGTTTTACCTGCGATGGTATTATGGGCTGGTGAACCAACTGCCAACCGATGGGTGGGCATGGATCTCGATACTCTGTTTCCTGGCTGCCATTGCCGGAGCCACTTTATACCTTGTCGCTACAAGGCTCTTTTTCCGCAAGACAGGTTTCTGGGCCTCAGCCACCTTTTTGATACTCTTTCTTTTCTCGACCGTCTTTGCCCTTTCGGCAAGGAACCAGGTTCATAATGTGCACGAAGCCATCATCTTCACCCCCAGTGTTACCGTGAAAAGTTCTCCCGACGAAAAAAGTGTCGATTTATTTGTCCTCCATGAAGGAGCCAAAGTCCGCATCATGGATAAAATAGGAATCTGGTATGAGATAAGGATCGCCAATGGCTCGGTCGGGTGGCTGCCTTCCGGAGTTATGGAACAGATCTGAGGATAAATAATTTTTGCGGAATAAACTTTTTCGTTTATATTTGTTGGTTTAAACAGCAGCCCTTGTGGCAATTGATGAGGATTTAACAAATCTGATTGGAATTAATAACCATAGCATAAATTTAAATAACTAAAACCAGGGATATGAAAAACAGACTTTTACCTTGTTGCTTTTCAGCGTTACTACTCGGATTTTCTCTTTTCCTGTTTTCTAATCTGACCTTTGCAAACGGACCGGACAAAACCGCAGGTTCTGACCATATTCAGAAGATCCGGCAAAATCAGGTGACAGGAACGGTAAATCCGGCTGATGTAATAAAGGCAAGGCTTCAATTAGAAAATTTGAATACCAAAGCCACCGCAGGTCTTGGCCTCGATTGGAAGTCGATGGGCCCCGCCAATTTTTCCGGCCGTAGCCGTGTCGTTCTTTTTGATAACACGGATGCCACTGGCTCTACACTTTATACCGGAGCTGTCACCGGGGGTGTCTGGAAATCAACCAACCTCGGATTGACGTGGTCACGGGTAAATACCTCATCGGATGTAGTGCTTAATGTAAGCGCCATGACGCAGCTTTCTTCCGGAATGATCTACCTCGGTACCGGCGAATGGAGATGCGATGGCGGAAGCTACATGGGTACGGGCCTTTACAAATCCGAAGATGGAGAAAATTTCACTCTTATCCCTGCAACTGCACCGGCAACCGGTAATACAAACTCGGATTGGGCCTTTGTGAAAAAACTCACCAATAGTCCGACGAACGGACGCCTCTTTGCCATTACCAACCTGGGTGTTCGTTATTCAGATAACGGCAATGACTGGTACACGGTAAAAGATGGTAATGCTACCGATGTAGTCGTTGGTCCCGACGGATGCGTTATAATGTCGGTTGACGGAGAAGTTTATGTCTCTGCTACCGGAGATGTCAATTCATTCATCAATGTTTCCGGTACCGGTTCCAATATGTTACCACTGGAAGACGTAGGAAATATCTCCCTGGCTATTGCTCCCAGCGATGCCAATATCATGTATGCTTCCATCGCCAAAGCATCTGACGGCTTCCTCCTGAATGTTTACCGTTCGACAGATAAGGGCGCCACCTGGTCGGTGATCTTCCCCAGCAACTCTACCTGGGAACCTTTCTCGGACTTTGGTTGCTATGTAAACACGATTGTGGTTTTCCCGGATAATCCTGATAAAGTCCTCCTCGGCGGACTCAATGCATGGTGCGGGTATAAAGTTTCCGACAACGGATATTTTAACTGGGACATGGTATCCATGGGAATTACTACATTGGCAGGATATACCTATGTTCCTTTATTCCACTACAATTATGTTTTCAGCCCGGTGTCCTCTTTGCAATTTGCTATTGCCAGCGATCAGGGGATTACAATCGGAACGATCATCGACGACAATTTTTCTTTCCAGACTACCAATAAAAACCTGATGACAACCCAGATGACTTCCGTAGCCTTTTCTACTTATAAAGATGCAGTTATGGGAGGCGGAGTCAGTAACGGAATCCAGGTTATCGGAGCATTAGAGACCAACAACCAGAATTATGGGGTTGATCTGATTTCCAAAAATACAAACATCGATTATTATACCGGTTCTTACTGCGAATGGTCGATGATTAACCCCAAGACGGTGTTTTATGGCGCTGCTGAAAATGCTTCTTCGGAACCTTATTACAGATCAGATGACCTCGGCACCACCATATCACCTACTTTCCTTGGTGGGTTGACCAGCTCATTGACGGATTACCTCCCGATCAAATACTGGGAAAGTTTCCATTTCGACAACGCAAAGGACTCTGTGTGGTATTACGCAACGGATACCATTGCAGCCGGTGAAACCATTACGGGTATCAGTGCGAATGTGAAATATCCGTTCCTCTGCACCGCTCCGATCGATATGCTCCCTGGCGACAGTGCATTAGTCCCTGATTATGTACAAAGCCGTTTCTTTATTTACGGTACAAATGGAAAATCGGGTGTGTTCATGACAAAACAAGCTTTACAATTTTCTGTTGACCCCGATTGGTATCAGCTTGCTGAAACAAGCGCTCTTTCCTGCATGAACCTCTCCGATGATATGAATTATCTCTGGGCCGGTACCCCCGATGGAAAGCTTTACAGAATTTCTAATATATCCCTGGCATACGACTCCCTTACTGCTGATCTTAACAGCCCGCAATGCGTGGTGGCTTCCGAAGAATTCGACATCCCTGAATTTGCAGGCCGTACTATTACCTCGATCTCTTTTGCTCCCGGTGATGATAACACCATGATGGTTACCCTGGGCAATTATGGGAATGACAATTATGTTTACATGACTTCCAACGCTCTCGATTCTTTGCCGACTTTCACCAGCGTACAGGGCAATCTCCCGGCATCACCGGTGTTCTCGGGCATTTTCGAAATGCATGGTGGAAACAAAGCCATCATCGGAACAGATATGGGTATTTTCACTAGTGATAACCTTCTTTCCGGAACCTGGACAAGCGATTATACCGGACTTGGGGTAATCCCGGTCACCATGCTGAAACAGCAAACCATGAACAATGCCGTGGTTGAAAATTATGGAACCATCTATGCCGCTTCTTACGGCAACGGGATCTTCCGCGATACAACCTACTTCTCTCCCCTGGGTATTGATCCGGTTGTGGGCAATGACTTCAAAGCAGGTATGCTGAATATTATGCCCAACCCGGCTAAGGAAAAAGCAACGGTTGTTTATGCTCTTGACAATTCTTCGAATGTCACCGTGTCCGTTTATGACCTTACCGGCCGGCTGTTATTATCTAACTCCCTCGGGAAACAGGCAAAAGGACAACACTCAACGACTGTTGACCTGTCAGGACTCTCAACAGGTACTTTTATCCTGAAGGTAAATAATGATTATGCCAAGGTTGTTAAGATTCAGTAGTCACTATAAAAAGAAATTAAAATGAAAAAGATATTACTTACACTGGCCACTTTCATTGCTATAACCGGTTTTGCCGGCAAACCACTGGTTTATACGCCATCGCAGGTGACACCCGTGGATAGCGCTGTAAGACAGATGCCCGATGCTATTGTTAACTGGAATGCTGTTACCGGATCCATCAATCTGACTTACGAAGTAATGATCGATACTACTGCCGACTTCAACTCGCCGTTAAAAATTGATGCTGTCCAGAAATTTACCAGCTATCATACCAGTAACCTGCTCTTCGGAACGCGTTATTATTGGAAAGTACGCGCCATCGACGGTTCAGATGTTTCTTACTGGTCGCCGGTATGGAGTTTCGTGGTGTTTTCTGACATCGACCTGTATAAGCCGACCAACGGTGGTTCTGACCAGGAGCCCAATGTGAGCCTTCTGTGGAAATCCACCATTAACCTGGTTACCATTACCGGAATTACCGCCTTCGAGTATCAATACGATACCACACAGAATTTCAATTCCCCTCTGTTATTTGAAGGCACCGCTGAAAATGATGTTTACACGGTAGCTACCGAGGGATTACGTTTCGGAACCACTTATTATTGGAGAGCACGCGCAAGACATGCGCTGGACATCTCCGACTGGACTGCTCCTTTCTCATTTACAACGCTGGATAAAATAACGCTTACCTCACCTGTAAACAATGCAACCAACCAAATGTTGGATTGCAAGTTGAAATGGAATGATATCGGTGGTATCCTTTCTTATAAATATCAGATTGCTAAAGATCCCGATTTCACGGACATGGTTGTTGAAACAGAAACGGATACTTTCGCTGTCAATGCCAGCATGTTGCAATTTGGCGTGAAGTATTACTGGAGAGTCGCTGCCCGGAACCTGTCAGATACATCAGGATGGGTCACTCCGTTTAACTTTACTACGATTAATTCCGTTGTTACTTACTTCCTGCCAACAATTCAGAAGTGAGCACGCTGCCTCTCTTTCAATGGACAGCCCAGACCGGTATCACCGGATATCAACTGCAGGTTTCTCCGGATGCCGGTTTTACGAACCTTTTCCTTGATTATACCACTAACGATCCAACCAAAGCTTCGTACCAATTGCTGAAATCTCTCTCCTCGAAGACCACTTATTACTGGAGAATGAGAGCTTTCTCGGATGGTACCGCTTTAGCCGATACCTCCGATTGGTCAAACACCTGGTCATTTACTACTACTTATGGACTGGGTATTGATGAAACAGTAGGTACTTCTTTCAAGTTATCTCCCAATCCTGCCGGTGACAGAACCCTCCTGAGGGTTACTCTTGCCAAAGCTGCAGAAGGCGAGATCAGTATTATGGACCTGGTTGGAAAAACGGTATTGTCGATGCCTGTTGAGCTGAAATCCGGCAACAACAGCACGGAGATTGCCCTTGACAACCTGAGAAGCGGTGTTTATGTAGTGCGTCTCAACATCGATGGGAAAACGATGAATCAAAAACTGATCATCAAGTAAAATCCTTTTCCGGCCTGGCGCCGGACCATAAAAAAGAAGCCGTTCCAAAAGGGACGGCTTCTTTCTTTTTACGGGTTGGATAAGATCACGACAGGCTGGTTTTAAAATCCCTCAGGACCTGCAGGTCTTTTTCCTGGATAAATCCACTTTCTACTGCTTGCGCAATCAATGTTTCATAGTCGGTGAGGGTGACCAGGCGACAAGCGGCTTCCGAGAACGCTTTCTGTGATTTGGGAAGATTATACGTAAAGATGGCCACCATTCCGGCAATTCTGCATCCGGCATTCTTCAGCGCTTCAACGACTGCCAGGCTGGATGATCCGGTAGAGATCAGGTCTTCGACAACTACCACATTCTGTCCGGGACGAACTTCGCCTTCGATCTGGTTGGTCAGTCCATGGTCTTTCTTGCTGCTTCTGACATAGGCAAACGGGAGACCCAGCTCCTGGGCGACCAGGACACCCTGGGCGATCCCTCCGGTAGCAACACCGGCGATCAGTTCGGGACCAGGGAACTGATCTTCAATGGCTCTTACAAAATGCTGACGGATAAAAGTCCTGATCTCCGGATAGGATAGCGTTATGCGGTTATCGCAATAAACAGGGGACTTGATCCCTGATGCCCAGGTGAACAGATCCTGAGGGCTCAATTTAACAGCTTTTATTTTTAGCAATAAATCTGCAGTGATTTTTGCTGTTTCCTGATTGTATAACATGTTCGGTTTATTTTATGGCAAAGATACTATAAAGTAAAACGTAATAATTGACGTTTTTTCTTCTAACTTCGTACAAAATATTCTGTTAATGGCTACCCCTACGCAACGTGAATTATTCAAACTCCTCAGAACTCAGGCGGGTTTAAAACAAGAGGTATATAACAAAACCCTCCACATTTTTAATGAGTTTAAGCAGGAGGCGGAGAAACTTCCGGCTCTTTTTCACCAGGAGAATAACAACTCCGGCGAAAAAATCCTTTTTGAATACGTGGACCGTAGTCCGTTTGAATTTGATCTGAAATTCGGGGCCGATGTCCTGATCTTCATGATGCACACCAACGTATTCGAGTTCTCGCGTGACCATGAAGTAATGAGAACCAGTTACGTAAAAGAAGATCCCCGCCGTTCCTACTGCGGAATCATCCAGATCTTCAATTTTTTGAACGACTCTTTCAAATATAACCGGGTGAATGACCTGGGATATATGATAGGCCGGGTATTCATCAACCGCGAAATGCATTATTTTATTGAAGGGAAACGTGAAATCGGACTTCTCTATAATAACTTTAATACCTCCAGGATCAACAAGACTTCCATTACCGGCCTGATCCGTTCTGCTATGATGTACACCATCAATTTTGATCTGTTGACACCCGACTTCAATAATGTGAAAGAGGTGACCGTGGCAGAGATGCAGGATACGATTGACCGGATGACCATACGAACCGGCAAACGGCTTGGATATCGTTTTCAGGCTGATAAAGCGAATGGAGATACACTGATATGAAAATATTTCTGAATGACAGGCTTATATGCTTGTATAGAGAGAAACCTTCCAGGAATGATTATCATTCTGTTTCCACGAAACAGGAAGTGTCGCTGTTGTATCATGCCTTCGAAGCGGATCCCGAACAGAAAAAACTCGGCCTGTTCAGCGCTGATTATGAAAAATTAAAAGAAGATTTCCAGCAGTTGTTTCACCTGGTCCTTGCCGCCGGGGGTGTGGTAAAGAATGAAAAAAATGAGATCCTGTTCATTTATCGCCGGGGTCATTGGGATTTCCCGAAGGGGAAACTGAACATCATCAACAATGTGCTGGAAGGAAGGCAGAAAGCCGCTATCCGGGAGGTGATGGAAGAGACCGGAATCGAAAGGATTGATATTGTCGGTAAGGCAGGCAAGACCCATCATATTTTCTTCGAGAAGGGAGAACGATACCTGAAGACAACGTTTTGGTTCGAAATGCGGGCTCCCAAAAATCAACCCCTCACACCACAAACAGAAGAAGATATCACCGAAGTCAGGTGGTTCCTGCCCGACGAATTGGATAAAGTACGCGGATTATTATATCCCTCCCTCATGAAACTGATCGATCTGTAAGAGACGATCACCTCTGTTACCTTACCAGGAAGATCTTTTTCAGGACCCTGTTCCCGCCAGCCCAAAGAATGGCTGCATAAGCGCCGGGTGTTAAGGATGAAATATCGATTTTGAGCGGGTCTGATGCGTGAAAACCGGTTACGGGGATCTCGGCTATCTTTTGTCCTGCAAGGTTGACGACAGTGACGGAATAAGGATTATTTGCAAGACCTTTGACCGCGATGAACAACACCTCGTCAGCAGGATTCGGATAGAGGAGTAAAACAGGCTTGTCCCCTTCATCTTTCAAACCGGCAAAAGAAACGAGAATCTGGTTGGAAGTGTCGGAATAGCAGGATCCGTTGAACGCAATATCATAATAGAGTCCTTCCTCTTCCACTTCGTATGTCTGGCCTGTAGCTCCTGCGATGGGCAAACCGTTGAAATACCACTGGTTGTTGAAAGAGATATCGGAAGAGAGAAGGTGATTTTCGAAAACGATGACAGGGGTGGAAGGTACGGACCGGACGGAAACAATAACAGAGGCATAGGCGATCGTGTAACCATCATTGACGGTGACTGTGAAGCGGGTAGTGGTATCCGGAGTCACTACGGGGCTGGGCAGATCGGAGTTCCAGGCAGGATTTCCCGGCGGATCGCTGGTCCATTGGTAGGTATAATTACCTGAACCGCCTCCGGCATTAGCATAAAGCCGGGTGGAAGATCCTGCGCAGATCGTATCGGGATCTGCCTCGGGATTGACCGACAGGGTTCCTCCGGAGACTGAAACCACCATGACATCGGAGCTTTGGCAACCGGTGGCGGTATTGGTAACATACAGCGTAAAATTATTGGTAGAAAACAGCGGATAGGTAGATGGATTCTGGACATCGGGATCAACCAGGAGTGACTCGGGGTGCCAATGGTAGCTGTAAGAGCCGGTCCCTCCGTTGGCCGCATGAAGGGTAGTACTGGTCCCGCAAGGGATCGTGGTATCGTTACCGGCGTTGGCAACGGGAAGTTCATTCACAGTTACCGGCAGGGAAGAAGAAGGCCCGTTGCCACACAGGTTGGTGGCAGCCACGGTGATGTTACCGGATGAAGCACCCTGCGGAAAATCCAAGGTGATCCAGGTGGACATGCCTCCTCCGGCAACCACTGCTCCGGGAGGGGCTGTCCAAACGTATCCGGAAGCTCCTGTTACCGGAGAGATGGAATAATAAAGACCTTCAGCGCCGGAACAGACATTGCTGTTACCGCTGATGGGGCCCGGACCGGTCAATACTCCGCAAACATGACCGTTGATATAATATGATTCAAAGGGAATGTCATTCAATACATTGTAACTGCCGTCGGCATATTCGCAGGAAGGACCGTTGTCATACCAGTTAAGGGTTGTACTTCCGCCTATGAAGGAGAACGAAAGGGAAGTGATCACACTGCCGTCGGCAAGCGATCTGCCTGAACCGAACCACCCGATCGTGAGCCGGTGATACCCTGTCCCCAGGTCCGACTCGCCAATGGTCATGGATCCCAGTGAAGGGTTTGGGGTGGATTGCACGTAATGCATCACCGAATAATCGAAATCGAGGGAAAGAGATATGGCTCCGATATTGGTAAAGTTGATGACTGAGATCGGAACCGACACGGTCCCGGGTACAGCTCCCGTGATGGATGCCACGGTAGTGACGGGCGCATTCTGTGATATCGTTGTTACCGGGAGGATCATCATCAACATCGCCCATAGCACGATGATAAAATTCCCTGCTATCTTCCTCTTCATTCTTCCCTGATCGTTAGCGTTCCTGTTATAGTAAATCGACTGTTAATATTACAAAAAATTGTCTTACAATGAATACCAGAGATGAAATCACCCTGGAATACCGGCCATCCCGGAGCAGAAGCGGGGATGGTGACATTGGAATGACTTCCCGGTACTTTCCGGATGTTCCAGTTAGCGGCAGTATTCCAATCCGTTGAAAAATTTCCTTCCCAGGTAGCGGCGGGGGCGCTCCCGACATATCCGTTTACATAGAAGCTGGAAAGAGGTGCATCATACAAGGCAGATGACAAAGGGGTTTCGGCATAACGGCAGGAGGTGTCGGCAGATGACCAGGCAAGTTCAGTGTCTCCTCCGGTATAGAGAAAAGTGAGGTTGACCAGGCTGGTGTCATCCGGCAGGGTGACCGTTGCTCCCGACCATGTCAGGTTGATGCGTCCCGGTCCCGGGTTCACAGCCGAGAAAGACCCTCCGAGGGAAGGGATCAGCTCGGCTTGCTGATAGGTTAATACTTCAGGATCGTAATCGAGGGTAAGGGAAAAGAAACCAATATTATTGAACCGGAATACCCTGACCGGGATGGTTACCGGCTGACCTGCCTCAGGAGTGGCGTACCAGGCAGCTGTTACCGGGGCCGGATGCGAGGTGATCGTCCCGTCGTGATAGAAATTGATAGCGGGAAAATCAAATAAAACATTGCCCGTTGAATCGCTGAAACGGCACGATACCGTATCGTCTGTCACCCAGGTTAACGTTGAAGTGCCGGAAGCATAAGAAAAATCCAGGCTTACGAGGGCGCTTCCATCCGGAAGAGAGACGGGGGCGCTTCCCTGCCAGGCGATCGATAGCGTCCTTTTGCCGTTGGCAGGTGGGTTGTTGGTTACGGTCATGGCAGCGCCGAAAGCGGCATCAGGCGAGAAGGCAGCGTATGAAAGAACACCGGGGTCGTATTCAAAGGTGAGGAGGAAAGAACCGACATTGGTGAAATGATCCACCTGAACGGGGACGATACGATGGGCGCCCGGAGTGGCATCGGTGATGGCCGGTAACCAGGCGGAGGGAGAGACACGACTGCAGACCAGTCCGTTTTTGTAATAGTCGGTAGCAGGTGTGTCGTAAAGCACATGGTATTGACCGTCGGAATATTCGCAGGAAGGTCCGTTGTCGATCCATGCGAGGTCGGAATAATCGGTTCCTGATGAATGGGAATAGGTGAAAACAAGGGTGAGCAGGATGCTGGAATCCGGCAATCCGAAAGGTGTCCCGAACCAAAGAATGTCGAGGTTAATCAGGCTGCCGGTTCCCGCATTATTTCCGATCTCGATGGATCCGGGGACCTGGCTGTTTGGTGTAAAGCCGACGTAAGAAAGTACATCGGAGTCATATTGCAATCGCAACGTCAGGGCGCCGATATCCGAAAACCCGATCACTTTCACCGGCACGGACACTTGTCCCGGTACAGCTCCGGTTATGAACGGAGCGAGGGTCGTGGGTGCAGGATGGTCGGTGATAGCTCCATTGATATAATACGAGTACGCAGGCTGATCATTTAATATAGTGAAGGCGCCGCCGTCATATTTTGTATACTGGCAGGATGTTCCGTTGTCGTACCAGGTCAGTGAGGAAAATTGTCCGCTGGTGTTATAGGAGAATACGATGTTCAGCAAGGTAGTTTCTTCCGGGAAAGTGACTCCTGATCCGGACGCAGACCAGTCGATGACGAGGCGTCCCGGCGTGGTGACGGTCACTGTAAGCCCCGTCAGAGCTGCATTTGGAGAGGCGCTGATATATGTCAGGATGGTGGATGAATAATCCAGTGTAAGGTGTAATGAACCGATGTCGGTAAAATGGCTGACCGTGACCGGTACGGTGGTGGTAGCGGGAGCGAGGGAGGCATTCAGCACAACCCCGGCCCGGGTAACCGGGGCATTCATGGCACTGGTATTTTCGGGGATAAAACCAGCACCCAAAAGAAGAAAAATTATCAGATTGATCCAACCACTCTTATCCATTCACATAACGATCCTTACTGAGATTCGGCATTAATCCACGATCAGATTTCCATTGATGGTCATCTGTGAAGAAGCATCAATAAGGCTGATTGTTTTACATTGAGAACCTACCTGGAAATCTCCGGTATAAATTGGCCAGAAAGGACGGGTTGCAGGGATGACAACATCAGTAATGTTGTCAGGGACCAGATAATCATCCCAGTTGGAATTGACGTACCAGTCGGAGGATGTATTTCCGGTCCACAGTCCATGGATGCCAACCCGGATGTAAGCGATTTTCGTTTCTGTGTTGGAGAGGTAAGCGTTGGTGGCAGTAAGGGTAACCGTATAGAGGCCGCCCTGGGTAAACTGTACTTGTGGGTTTTGCGAATTTTGATCGGTCCCGTTTACATAGGTGAACGTAGTCCGGTCGAAGCTCCATTGCCAGCCGGTAGGGTCACCGGTAGTGAGGTCGGTAAACGTCACCGTAGTATTGACCGGAGGAGTCGTATTGTCGGCGATGAAATCGGCATCGAGAGGGCCGGTGACAAGTCCATCGATATAAAAAGTGGGCTGAGGAGTATCAAAGAGTGGTTCCAGGGTGGTTCCATCGGCATATTCAGAGGCAGTGCCGTTGGCATCATACCAGGAGAGGAGGGAGGTGCCTCCGTTGTAATAAAAACATGCATTAAAGAGGATGGAGCTATCGGCCAGGCTGAAGCCATCGCCATATCCTCCAACGATCATTCTTCCCGGAGTGGTCGCCTGTACGTCAAAACTCCATCCTGCCGGGACACTGGACGTCGTAAAGCCCTGGAAAACGAGGACAGACGGGTCATAGTCCATGGTAAGAGAGATGGATCCGATATTGGTAAACTGCGTAACCTTCATCGGGATGCAAATGGTTTGGTTTGCATTGGCGGTATATATGGGAGCGATGGTATGCGGGGCTTCACGCTGGAAGGAGATAGACCCGTTTTTATAATACGTTGAGGAAGGAGCATCGGGTAATGCGTTGAATTCTCCGTTATCAAATTTGGCATATTCACAGGAAGTGCCATCATCGAACCATGTCAGGGCCGTAGTGCCTCCGTAATAGTTCGAGAAGGTAATAGTGGCGAGAGTTGAATTATCAGCCAATGTCACCCCGGAGGTGCTATACCAAGCCATCACCAGGCGACCGGGAACGGAAGTCCAATCGGCCGTGAAACCCGGCAGGGAAGCATTGGGTGCAACTCCGGATATTATTGCTATGGATTGATCATAATCAAGGGTCAGGGAGATGGCGGCGATATCATTAAAATTGCTCACGGTGACCGGAACCGTTACCGTTGGACCGGGATGCTGAACATGCGGAACAGTAGTAACCGGCGCTGTCTGTGCCCCGGCAGTGAAATACCATACACTAAGGACAAGGGTTAACAGGATCAGTTTGGAGTTCATTTGGAATGGAATAATTATATTGACAGTATAAAAGTAGAAAAAACAGGGGAGTGTTTTTCAACTCCCCTGTTTTTTTAACAAATTATCTCTCACGAACCAATTTGATGGTCCGCACCAGTTCATCACTTTCACCTTTTACTTTCAGGGTAGCGATATAAACACCCGGTGCCAGGTCGTAGGTATCCATGCGCAGGAGATATTCTCCGCTTTTCTGGATTCCGTTGTCCATTGTTTTTACGGCATTTCCCGTGATGCTGTTGATTTCCACGGTGACTTTACCTTCAAACGGCAAGGTGTAAGAAAGAAGAGTGAAATTGGTAAACGGATTCGGTTGATTAATGAAACTGAACGATTTTCCGTAGGGGTTGTCGATGCCCGTAGCAGAAGATTCGACATCGGCTGCACCCAGGGTAGCATCGGGAACAGGTTCATAGACGCCGTCGGCCAGTTCATTCAGCGAGTTCGACGAAAGAGTGAACCGGATGGATTGACCTTCCGTAAAGTTAGCGGAAGTAACCAGGTGGAGTGTCAGCATCTCTTCGCCGGCAGCCAGTTTAATCGGATAATCCGTGTTCCAGGCAATCCTGAGTTCGTTTCCATCAACAGCCCAGTTCAGTTCACCGGTTCCATTATTCATGGTTACTCCGGCAATTTCTACCAGGTCTGACGGGAAGTTAAGGATCATGGAAAGAGCGCCTGCCTGGTAAGGATTCATGGCAATAACAGGCAGATCGAAGGTAGTGTTAGCTCCGACCATCTTCGTTCCGAAGGGGATCAGCTGCAGGGATGAACCGGCATCTTTTGCTCCGGGGACATAGCTCCGGTTGAAGTCGCCGGTGCAGAGTCCGTAAATGTTGATGGTCTGCGAACCTGATGCCAGGTTGACGGTAGGATAGAGGGTGCCTGCAGAAGGTGTCGGGTTAGCAGCAATCGGATCGTTGGCGACCCAGAAAGCCCAGGGGCCTCTGTCGAAACCATTCTGACCACCGGAAACGAAGTAACCCTGGATACGCTGTGCATCGGTACCGTTGAGGTAACTGTTCGGACCGGCGACATCACCTGCATAGAACCTGACCGTTTCCACCGACCAGGGATGAGCGCCCCAGTAGTTCACCTGAGCAGCATCGGTTGCGTTGATGCTGGCAGGAGGTTCTGAGGTCGAAACATGGATCTCATACGAGCCGGGACATACATCACTAATGGTGTAATAGGTTTGAGAACCGGTGGGATAAGGTCCGGATACCAGTGAACCATACTGCCACAATTCAACATTGATGTTATCCAGCGGGGTATTGACGGTGTTGTAATAGTTGAAATTCAAAGTGACAGGGATAGCAGTGGGGACGGTAACGACAATGGTGCCTGAGGCAGAGCCGCAGGAAGCGCTATTGGTTACGCTCCAGTTGTAGGTTCCGGGAGCCACGTTCGTGAAGACACCGTTACCCACCTGAGTGGTTGTTCCTAAAGTATAAGTAAACGTGTTCGGGAAGCCGGCCGTGGCCAGGATGGTGACAGTGCCTGTACCGCCAGAGCAGGGTACCGGTGTGGTGACCGATGCGGTGGCAACAGGAGCCTGGTTCACGGTGATTGTACCGGTAGCCTGAGCCTGGGTACAAGTGCCGGTGGTAGTTACCTGATAGTTGAAGATACCTGATTCCGTCGGAGTTCCGGTGATCGTAAACACGTTGTTGGAATAGGAACCGGTTACACCAGCCGGAAGACCCGTAACAGAGGCGTTGGTAGCGCCACCGGTGACACTGTAAGTGATGTTAGTCAACGTTCCGGGGAAGCAAAGTGTTTGAGCATCGGTGCCTGTAGCTGATGTCAGCGTAAGGAAAGCAGCAGGATTAACGGTAAGATTTGCTTCCACAGAACTGGCGAATTGTTGGTTTTCCCAAGTCCCGTAATAGACGGTTCCAACAAACTGAAGTAATCCCGGATCTGTAGTAAGGTTTTGGGGAGTGATGGTTTGGCTACCCATCTGGATAGCCTGGGCATAAGTTACATCCAAATAGTTATCTGGCAGATTGGTGAGGTTTGACGTATAAGCTAAACGTACCCTTAAAGTGCCGCATTTTCCAGTCAGGTCTCCACCAGGGCTGGTAATCACAGGCACTCCAATGGTAATGGATTCACCAGAACAAATTGATCCGGTATAGGGTTCAGTT